>ENA-UOUL01002662-UOUL01002662.1-bioreactor-metagenome-genome-assembly--contig:-NODE-2662-length-20298-cov-3.961772_pt1 | contig 20298 bp, 14 predicted proteins | sample MGYA00249838_ERZ747220 | MGnify/ENA primary metagenome ERZ747220 (study PRJEB28778, sample SAMN05720191) | bioreactor metagenome | isolation source: Anaerobic biogas reactor | place: USA:Washington...
CGCGCAGGTAGCCGCCATGAGCGGCCTGAACGTGATCATGAACGATATCAATGAGCAGCTCGTGAACAAAGGGCTCGACGGCATCACCCGGCTTCTTGGAAAATCGGTGGAAAAGGGCAGGATGAGCTCGGGCGATAAGGACATGATCGTTTCGCGCATCAGAACCAGCGTCGATCTGAAGGATATGGAAGCCGCCGACTATGTCGTGGAGGCGGCATCCGAGAGGCCGGACATCAAGTTCAAGATATTCAGCGACCTGGACTCAATCTGCAGAGAGCAGGTGATCCTGGCATCCAATACCTCGTCCATCCCCATCGGCAGGATTGCGGCAAACACGAAGAGGCCGGACAGGGTGGCGGGCATGCACTTCATGAACCCGGTGCCGGTCATGAAGCTCGTGGAGGTCATCAGAGCGCTGGCTACCTCGGACGAGACGTTCAAGGTCACCTGGGATCTCGCGCTGAAATTCGGCAAAACCCCGGCAGAGGCGAACGACTATCCCGGCTTCATCTCCAACCGCATCCTCATGCCCATGATCAACGAGGCTGTATACTGCCTGTATCACGGCGTGGGATCACGGGAAGACATCGATACGGTCATGAAGCTCGGCATGAACCACCCCATGGGCCCGCTCGCTCTGGCAGACCTGATCGGGCTGGACACCTGCCTGGCCATTATGGAGACTCTGTATCACGGATTCAGCGATTCGAAATACCGCCCCTGTCCTCTCCTTCGCAGGTATGTCGAGGCCGGATGGCTCGGCCGCAAGACCGGCAAGGGCTTCTACGACTACGGAGGCGAGTCATGAGCGACCGCGTGCCTGAAGACGACATGGACCTCGATGAGCTGGGCGACGACGTCCCCGAGCTGAGGTACGTCCGCTACGAGCTCGACGGGCCGGTCGCGGTCGTTACCGTCGACCGCCAGGAGGCGCTCAACGCGCTCAACGAGGACGTCCTCGTCGAGCTGGCGCTGGCGTTCCAGACGGCCGAGTCGAACGTCGACGTCAAGGCGCTGGTGGTCACGGGCGCGGGCCGCGCGTTCGTGGCCGGCGCCGACATCCGCGGCGTCAACCAGGTCGAGGACGCGTTCACCGCGCGCGAGTTCTCGCTCCTCGGCCAGGACGTCTGCAACTCCCTGGCCGCGCTGCCCTTCCCCACCGTCGCCGCGATCAACGGGTTCGCGCTCGGGGGCGGGCTCGAGCTGGCGCTGGCGGCCGACATGCGCGTCGCCGCCCCGCAGGCGCGGCTGGGCCTGCCCGAGGTGAGCCTGGGCATCATCCCCGGCTACGGCGGCACCCAGCGCCTGCCGCGCCTGATCGGCAAGGGGCGCGCCCTCGACCTGATCTTCACCGGCCGCCACGTCGACGCCGAGGAGGCGCTGCGCATCGGCCTGGTGGACCGCGTGGCCGACGACGCCCTGCAGGCCGCGCTCGACCTGGCGCGCCAGGCGGCCCGCAACGCCCCGGTGGCGCTGGGCCTCGCCAAGGAGGCGGTGGTGCGCGGGCTCGACGTCACGCTGTCCGAGGGCCTCGAGATCGAGGCCGACCTGTTCGGCCTGGTGACCACCACGGCCGACATGCGCGAGGGTACCAGCGCCTTCCTGAGCAAGCGCGAGCCCGACTTCCAGGGCAACTGAACGCGCGACGGCGCCGCGCCCGCGCCACCCGCCACGGCATGCCCCGTACCATGGGGCATGCCGTTCCGCATCAAGGTCAGCCTGATCATCGTCGCGCTCCTGCTGGCGCTCGTCTTCGTGGTGCCGCTGGTGGTGCCCATCCCCGCCCCGCAGGGCGCCCGCCCGCTGGCCGAGGTGGCGCAGGGCGCCGAGCTCGTGGAGGTGAGCGGCATCGGCCTGCACGTGGCGCGCTACCCGCACGAAGGCGCCGCGCCCGCCCCCACCTTCGTGCTGCTGCACGACTACGCCTTCTGGAGCTACGCCTTCGAGCCCATCGCCCCCGCGCTCGCCGCCCACGGCGCGGTGGTGGCCTTCGACCGGCCGGGCTTCGGCCTCTCGGAGCGGCCGCTGCCCGAGGGCGACCGCTACGCGGTGGGCTTAGACCCCTACACCCCCGAGGCGCAGGTGGCGCTCACCCACCTGGCGGTCATCCGACGGCTCGCGGCCGATCGGACCTCGACCTACACGACGGCCGCCTCGGTGTACGAGGCGCTCGATCGGATGGACGAGGCGTTCGCCGCCCGCATGCGCGGCCAGCTCGGCGCGATCATGAGCCAGACCAACAACAACGGCAACCACTCCGCCAACGGCATCACGGCGATGTTCATCGCCTGCGGCCAGGACGTCGCCAACGTCGCGGAGTCCAGCGCCCTCTACGGCTTCTCCGAGCTGCTGCCCAACGGCGACTTCGAGCAGGGCAAGGAGTTCTACGCGAAGGTCTTCGGGTTCACCTACGAGGACATGTCGAGCGAGGGGATGTCGTACGCCATGTTCAGCGTGCCCGGGGGTGAGCGGCCGGCCGGCGGGGTCGGAGTGGTCGACGAGGGGCAGCCGGCGTACTGGTCGGTGACGTTCAACGTCGCGGACCTGGATGCCACCCTGCAGCGCGCGGCGGCTGCCGGCTCCCAGGTGGTGATGGAGCCCTATGCGTTCGAGTTCGGTCGGGTGGCGGTGATCACCGGGCCGGACGGCGAGGCCTTCGGAGTTATCGAGCCGCCGGCCGACGCGCCACCGATGTAGTCAGGACCAGCACACCGTGGCGTGCGCGCGACGGCGCACCCACCACGCCGTGGCGCACCCTTGCCCTGGCGCACCTCACCACACCGTGGCGCACCCCTGCGCCGACGCACCTCACGAGCGCCCCTGATTTCGTTCTACAGAGGTATATGCATCGGTAAAGATTAGGTCTACGCTCGGTTAAATGAAGACCAAGGGGGTCGTCCTGTCGACCCTGGCTGCCGTGGTACTCGCTGTTGCTCCCGGTGTGGCTGCTTTCGGCGGTCCCGCCAGCGGTTCCGATCCCCTGACGCCGTTGCGGGCTGCACCTGGTGTCGTCGCAGCCGCCGACACCTTGGCCGGCTCCGTGGGGATCTCCGTCAACGAGCTCGCCTACACCGGTACGGCCTTGACCGCGGTCACTGCAGCGGTCCCTCCGGCGGTTCCGGCAGCGACCAAGGCGCGGCTCGCCGGCCTCGACCGCTACGGCACCTCGGTGTCGCTCTCCAAGTGGACCTTCAAGAACCCAGGGGACGCCCAGCGCGTCTACCTGGCCCGCGCGGACGTGTTCGACGACGCGCTGACCGCCGGCGTCCTCACGGACGGGCCGATCCTCCTGGTCCCCGGGGCCTGCGGCAATCCCCCCGCGGTCGTCCGAGCCGAGGTCGACCGGCTGGACCCGCCGATGGTCGTGGCCCTTGGCGGCGACCAGGCGGTCTGCGAGTCCCAGCTCGAGGTGGCGGCCAACGGCCGGGCGACCGACCGGCTGGCCGGGGCGGATCGGGCCGGGACCGCGGCAGCTATCGGGCTCTACCAGTTCAGTGGGGGCGCCAGCACCGTCTACCTGGCGCGCGGCAACAGCTCCCCGGACGCGATGGTCGGCGGCGTCCTGACCGATGGCCCGATCCTGCTGCTCAACTCCGCGGGCAACCACGTGCCGCAGGTGACCCGCGACGCGATCGCGGCGCTGGACCCCGACCGGGTGATCGCCCTCGGAGGCACGACTGCGGTCAGTACCAGCAGACTGCTCGAGGCCGCCGACGGGCGCGAGACGGGCCGGCTGGCTGGCTCGACCCGCTACGGAACGTCCGTGGAGGTAGCGCAGCGAGCCTTCCCCTCCGGCAGCGCCCGGGTCTACATCGCACGGGGCGACGGAAGCAACCTGGCCGACGCCGTCGCCTCCGGAGTGCTCACCGACGGGCCGGTGCTGCTGGTCAACGGTCCCTGCGTGAGGGTGCCGGACGTCGTGCGGGACTACCTGGCGGACACCCAGCCCGACCGGGTGGTGGCGCTCGGCGGCCTGAGCGCGGTCTGCACCCAGCTGCTGGACGATGCCGTCGCCGCGGCGACACCCCCGCCGCCACCCCCGCCCGGCCCGGACTGCGACGTCGTCAAGTGCGTGGCGCTGACCTTCGACGACGGCCCGTCCGCCTACACCAGCCAGCTCGTGGACACGCTGGACGCCCTCGACGTCCCGGCGACGTTCTTCGTCCTCGGCCAGCAGTCCAACAGCCGGCCCAACACGGTCAGGCGCACCTTTGACCACGGCTATCAGGTCGAGAACCACTCCTGGGACCACCCGCAGATGACCACGCTCACGCTGGCTCAGCAGCGCAGCCAGTTCACCTCGACGAGAGACCTGCTGACCAGTCTCGGCATCGCGCCGACCGACATGCTGCGCCCGCCCTACGGGGCGTGGAACTCCAACACCCGCAACCTCGGTGTCCCGCTCATCCTGTGGAGCATCGACACGCGCGACTGGGAGAGCCAGAACACCGAGCAGATCAGGACGCACGTCCGCACCCACATCCACAACGGGGCGATCGTGCTGCAGCACGACACGATCTCCCAGTCGGTGGCGGCGGTCCCGGGCATCGTCGCGGACCTCCGAGCGCGCGACTACCACTTCGTCACCGTCGAGGACCTGGTTCCCTGGGCCGGCCCCGGCGACCTCGTCTACTCCCGCGGGCAGGTGATCGACGCCTCCGTCGAGGCGGTGCCCGAGGTCTTCGACGGCGCCGAGTACGTCCCACCCCTCGACGCCGCGGAGCTGCCGCAGGGGTGACTGCGCCACTGGCGGGGGGCAGGGGTGACTGCGCCACTGGCGGTGGTTGGGCCGCGGTGACTCCGGCCGCTCGTGGTGAGCAGGGTGATTTCGGCCGCCGTCTGTCGGTGGTGGGGTGGATGCTGTCCGTATGCAGCTCGCCCGGGTGATCGAGACATCGGCAGCGGTCGCCGGCACCAGGTCCCGGACGGCCAAGGTGGCGGCGCTCGCGGAGACGCTGCGGGAGGCCTCGCCGGAGGAGGTCGGGGTGGTCACCGACTACCTCGCGGGCCGACTGCCCCAGCGGACGGTCGGCGTGGGGTGGCGCGGCCTGCAGGCCCTTCCCGATCCCGCCGACGCGTCGAGCCTGACTGTCCACGAGGTCGACGTGTCGCTGAGCCGGCTGAGAGCCTTCGCCGGGGCGGGCTCGACGGCCGAGCGCGGCGCGGAGCTGGCCGCCCTGTTCGGCCGGGCCACGGCCGAGGAGCAGGACTGGCTGGTGGGCCTGATCACCGGGGAGCTGCGCCAGGGCGCCGGCGACGGTGTCATGCTCAAGGCCATCGCGGAGGCGGCGGAGGTGTCTGAGGCGGACGTCCGCCGTGCGGTGATGCTCGCGGGCTTCGCGGGGCCGGTTGCCGAGGCGGCCCTGGCTGCGGGTGACGGTGAGGCCGCCGCTGCCGCTCTCGCGCGCACCGGGCTCGAGGTGGGCCGTCCGCTGCGGCCGATGCTCGCCGGGTCCGCACCGGAGGTCGGCGAGGTGGTGGACGGCAGCACGCCGGTCGCCGTCGAGACCAAGGTCGACGGCATCCGGTTGCAGGCGCATCTCGACGAAGGGAAGGTACGCCTCTTCACCCGCACCCTGGAGGAGGTGAGCGACCGGATGCCCGAGGTGGTCGAGGAGGTCCGGGCCCTGCCCGCCCGCCGGGCGGTCCTCGACGGGGAGGTCATCGCCCTGGCCGCGGATGGTCGCCCCGAGCCGTTCCAGGTGACCGGCGCCCGGACCGCGAGCACCGCCGACCCCGCGTCGCTGCGCACACGCGTGCCCTTGACGACCTTCCTGTTCGACCTGCTGCACGTCGACGGCCGGGACCTCGTGGACGAGCCGGCCCGGGACCGGTGGGCGGCCCTGCGCGACCTGGCCCCCGACCTGCTGGTCCCCAGCACGGTGACCGCCGACCCGGAGGTGGCCCGGGCGTTCTTCGGCGACCAGGTCTCGGCCGGACACGAGGGGGTCGTCGTGAAGCAGCTGGACGCGCCCTACGCCGCCGGTCGCAGGGGCGCAGGCTGGGTGAAGGTCAAGCCGCGGCACACCCTCGACCTGGTCGTCCTGGCGATCGAGTGGGGCAGCGGGCGGCGCAGGGGCTGGCTCTCCAACATCCACCTCGGGGCCAGGCACGCCGAGTCCGGTGAGCTGGTCATGGTCGGCAAGACGTTCAAGGGGATGACCGACGAGATGCTCGAGTGGCAGACCCGACGCTTCCTGGAGCTGGAGACCCACCGCGAGGGCCACGTCGTCTTCGTCCGCCCCGAGCAGGTCGTCGAGATCGCCTACGACGGCGTGCAGCGGTCGACCCGCTACCCCGGCGGGGTCGCGCTGCGCTTCGCCCGGGTGCTGCGCTACCGCGAGGACAAGCCCGCCGACGAGGCCGACACGATCCAGGCGGTCAGAGCCCACCTCGGCTGACCTGCGTCGGGGGTCAGCGCCGTGGGTGGCGTGCACCCCACGCGGGCGTGGGCCTGCTCAGTGGGTTGCCGCGCTGCCGGCGCAGGAGCGGGCCGGCTCAGTGGGTGTCGCGCTCGCGGTGCATCCGCCGGGTCAGCAGCTCGGTGTCCTCGGCCCCGTCGGCTCCCGCGTCGTAGGTGTCGTCATACTCCGGGTCGTAGCCCGCGTCGTCGTAGCCAGCCCCGTCGCCGGCAGGCCGCGGGGTGCGGGACCCGCCCAGAGTGAGGAAGGCCCCGAGGGCCAGGAGCGCCAGGCCGGCCACCAGACCGATCCAGGTGAGGTGGTCGCGGATGATGGCGAGCGTGGAGCCGGACGACCCGAACTCGTCGGCGTTCGCGGCCACCGTCTCGTCGGTGTAGCCGATCGTGCCGACGGTGATCGGCACGGTCGGCAGGCTCGTGTCGCGCGGCGCGAAGTGGACGTTCTGCTCCTCGAGCCCCTTGATGATCGCTCCCGTGTTGGGCTCGACCCACAGGGTGCGGGTGTTCTGGTAGATGCGCCCGGCGTCGACCGGCTCGTCGGTGCCGAACAGGGCGCCCGGCAGCCCCTCGCTCTCCGAGACCTCCTCCGGTCCCAGGGCCATGACGAACTTGTAGGTGGAGGCGCCCTCGATGGTCTCCTCACCCTGGAACTCGGCGGTCACCGACCGGCCGAGCGCGCCGTCCCAGTAGGGGTAGTCCTCCTGCTGGGTGTCGAAGGGGAACTTGAAGAACAGCCCGTCGTGCTGGATCGGCTGGCGCTCCGCCTCCTCGTCTGGCGCCGCAGCGTCGCCGACCGCGATGTAGTCGCCGCAGCAGTTCGTGGCCATCGCCGTGGTCCGGTCGAGGGATACGCCCTCGTCGGACAGCGTCAGCAGCGGGCCGTCCTCGACCTCGGAGCGCACCGTCGTCTGCCAGAAGGCGTTGTTGCCCTCGGCCAGGCCGGGGATGCCCACCACCCGGCGGGTCGAGAGCAGCGTGACGCCCTCGAGTTTCGCGACGCCGTCGGCCGAGACCTGCAGGGCCTGCATGTTCTCCCCGCGGGAGATCGAGGTGGAGTCCTGGTCCAGGGCGACCTTGGTGAGGCTGGGATAGATCACGGGCTTGGCCAGCAGGCCGAGCAGCAGCGCGAACGCGCCGAGGATCAGGCTGAGAATGCCGAGGGTACGGCGCATCGGGGCTCCTTTGCCGACAGGACTGACGCGGAGCCTACCAGCGAGTAACGCCTGCGCGACAGCGAACGGCGGCACGGGCTCCAGGGTGTCGTAGAGTCAGCGCGTCATGACCGCACCCGCACGTGAACCCGCCGCCGTCGGTGCTCCCGGGCCCGCCGGACGCTCCGCCGGGTCCGCCGCGCCGACCGGGCTGCTGCGCCGTCGGTTCGGCCCCCTGGACGGCCTGCGCGCCGTGGGTGCCCTCATGGTCGTCGTCACGCACGTGTCGGCACACACGGCGACCAGTTTCACCGAACCCTTCGGGGGCCTGCTGTCCCGGTTCGACGCGGGCGTGGCCCTCTTCTTCGTCATCTCCGGCTTCCTGCTCTACCGGCCGTATGTCGCAGCGCGCCTGACCGGGGGACCCTCACCGGACGTGCGTGGTTACCTCTGGCGCCGGGCGCTGCGCATCCTGCCGGTGCTGTGGCTGGCGGTGGCCGGGGTGTGGCTGCTGTTCGACCACGGCACGCCCACGAGCCTCTACCTGCGCCACGCCCTGCTCATCCACATCTACTGGCCCGACAACTGGGTGCTGGGGCTGACCCAGATGTGGAGCCTGGCCGTCGAGGGGGCCTTCTACGTCGCCCTGCCGCTGCTGGCCTGGCTCCTGGTGCGCACCGCCCGGGACCCGCTGTCCTTCGTCCGGCGCAGCCTGGTCGGTCTGGGGCTGCTGGTCGTGCTGAGCCCGGTGTGGGTCTACGTGACGACCGCGATGGAGCACGCGACGGCCTCGCAGTGGCTCCCCTCCTACCTCGGCTGGTTCGCAGTCGGGATGGCTCTGGTGACCTGGCAGCAGGCCCGGTGCCTCGGCATACTCCCGTCCTCCCGGATCGACTTCCTGGCCCGGCACCCCGGCACGCTCTGGCTCTGCGCGCTCGCGGTCCTGGTCATCGCCTCGACCCCGGTCGCCGGGTCGCGCGGGCTGGAGGCCGCGGTCCCCGGCGAGGCGGCCTTCAAGAACCTCGCGTATGCCGTGTTCGCCCTGCTCATGGTGCTGCCCTGCGTCGCTGCGCTGAGGGACGGGCAGGACGCGCCCGCGGCCCGGGTGCTGGGGGGCCGGGTCGGGCGGTGGCTGGGCGACATCTCCTACGGGATCTTCGCCTACCACCTGCTGATCCTGGAGCTGGTCGGGCCGGTCGTGGGTCACGTCAACTTCACGGGCGGGTTCTGGCGGCTGCTCCTGCCGACGCTGCTCGTCACGGTCCCCGTCGCGGCGCTGAGCTACCGCCTCATCGAGCGGCCGGTCATGGAGTGGGGGCGGACGGTCTACGACCGTCGCTGATCCACCTCCGCGGCGCCGCCCAGGGCCAGCAGGATCGTCAGCAGGAGCAACGCCTGGGGCAGCACGTCCGCGAGGGCCGTGCCCTGGGGGTCGGGCCCGAACCAGGCCAGCAGCACCGCCCCCACGACACCCAGCAGCACGGTGGCCGCGGTGACCCGCCGGCGACCGGCCGGGCGCCGACCGGCCAGCCGGACGAGGAGCGCCGCCACCGCCGCCAGGCCGAGCCCCCAGAGACCCGCGAAGAGCACGGCGAACAGGCCGACCAGACCCCACGACTCCGGCAGGTTCGGCCGGGCGGCCGGCGCCGGACGCACCGAACGTCCCGGTCGCCACCACAGCCCGGCCGCGAGCAGCCCCAGCAGGGCCAGGAGACCGAGACCGAGCCCCAGGCGGTAGGGGCGGTCCGGCTCGAACTGCGCCGTCAGCACGCCGGCGTCGCCGGCCGGCACGACGAAACCCTGCTGCCAGCCGTCGACGACGAGCGGCTCCAGCGGGATGGCGGTGCCGTTCTCGGCGACGAGCTCGGCGGACCAGCCCGCACCGGCGTTCTGCGCGACGACGACGAGGGAGTCCTCCGTCCGGGCGGGGACGGCGACCTCCAGGGACACCGGGGACGGCCGGGTCAGGGCCAGCGCGGTTCCGGCGCCGGGCGAGTCCCCGCCGTCTCCCGAGCCCCCGCCGTCTCCCGAGCCGTGCCGTTCGACAGCTGCCGAGGCGCTGTCCTCCCGCACCAGGGTCAGGTCCACCGGCACCCAGTGCTCGGTCGCCTCTGCGGTGACCCGGTGGGTGCCCGTGGGCAGGTCCACGGCCGGGTCCGCGGCTGTGTCCCCGCCCGCGTCCACGGTGTCGTCGGCCTCGCACGGCACCCAGTCGAGCCGGTCCCGCTCCAGCACCTCGCGGGCCGTCCCGCTGACCTGCGTCCGCACGCCGACGCCGTCGACGAGCACCTCCGGGCCGGACCCGCACGGCAGGTCCAACGTCCGGTCCGGGTCGGGCACGGGGACATCGACAGCGACGTTCCCGGCGCCCAGCAGGGTCAGCTCGCTGACGCCGACGGGCAGGCCGCGCACCACGCCGGGCAGCGAGGGGTCGGAGGTGGTCACGGTGAACGAGGCCCCGAAGGTGATCTCGACCTCGCGGGCCGGCGTCTCCGGCCATGCGACCTGCCCCGACCCGTCGAGCACGAGGTCCACGGGCTCGGCGCCGTCCAGGCTGACGCTGATCTCGGACGGGCGGCTGGCGGGCAGGAAGTAGTCGCTGGTGATCCGCAGGCCGGTCAGGGCACGCTCCTGCGGGAGCTCCACGGTGAGGGTGGGCTCGCGGTCGAGCGGCCCGGCGACCCACCCGGTTCCCTCGTCACCGTCGACCACGGTGTCCGGCCGGCCGTAGGCCGCGAAGACGTCCCGGGACGAGGCGCTCACCGTGACCTGCCCGGGCACGCGGAGCAGCTCCTCGAGGGCCTCACCGTACACCGGCATGACCTGGCCGCGCACGGCATACGACCCGCCGGTGTCGAGCGAGAGGGTGCGGTGCAGGCCGGTCGGCTCCTCCATCGGGGCGGCCTGCAGGCCGGCGCACAGCGGCCGCTGCCCCAGCATCAGGCACGCCGACCGGCCGAGCTGCTGGGCCCGCAGCGAGACGACGTCGACGGGGCCCTCGGCGGTCCGGACCGTGAGGTCGGGCGCCGCCGGCGTGAGGCCCGGCAGCGACACCTCGGCGAGCGCGGCCCCCGCCAGGGTCCCCTCCGGGACCGAGGCGACCTCGAGCCGCAGGCTCCGGGTCGGCCCCTCCGGCACCTGCAGCTCCTGGTCGACGACGTCCGGGTCGACGACCGTCGTCGCGGTGCCCGCGTCGGTCACCACCCGCCAGGACAGCACGGGGGCGAAGAAGGCGGCGACCCCGGTGCGGATCGACAGGGTCCGTCCGAGCTCCTGCGGCTGGGTGAAGTCGATCTGCCACCACTGGTCCTCGGGGGTGCCGAAGGTGCCGGTGAGCCAGGTCGTCGCGTCGTCCCCGTCGACCGCCCGCCACGGGTCGTAGCCCGCCCCCCGGCGCGCCGCGGCGTCCGCGTCGGAGGCCGAGGTCGAGGCCGTGACCCCCGCGACGGGCGCGGCCCAGGTGAGCAGGGCGGGGTTGCCCAGCCCCGGCAGCAGGTAGTCGTTGACCGCGCGCCCGGGCGGCTCCGTGTCCGCGGTCATCATCCCGGAGAGGTTGTCGGCCGCCGCGCCGAAGTTGACCGCCCGCCGGCGGTAGCCGTCGCTGACCACCGTGCCGCCGGTCTCCGCGTCCGGCAGCACCGCGGCCAGCCGGTCCGCCGCGTCCGCCAGGAGGTATGCCGGGGCGAACCCGACCAGACCCGGCACGTCCTCGGGGCCACCGGTGAGCAGCATCGTCGCGGAGAGGGGGGCCAGCCGGGCCACCGCGGCACCGGGCACCGCGTAGACCTGCACGGACGGGGTCGGCACGACGGTACGCTGCCGCACCGTGTGGCTGTCGGACTCCCCGACCGGGCCGACCGGCGGGCCGAAGTCGGCGACCCGCTCCAGGCCCGAGCCGGCCAGGGCCTGGTGGGGGGCCACCTGCGGGGTGTCGTGGGAGGTCAGGGAGAGGTCGTTGCGCACCACGACCCAGCCGATCCCCGCGCGCGCCAGAGCCTGCGCCAGGTCCTCGCCTCCGTCGCCGGAGCCGATACGGCGCTGGATCTCGTCGAGCCAGCGGGTGGAGCCGGCACCGCCGAGGGGCACCGCGTCGCGGACCGCGAACGGCCGTTCCATGAGCGCCTGCAGCGGTTCGTCGCGGGTGGCGCCCCAGGTGTGCTCGGCGAACGGCGCGGCGGGGACGACCAGCACGGTGCCGTCACCCGGCTGCGCGTCGAGCCAGTCGGCGACCTCGACCCAGTGCGGCGCGATCTCCTGGTAGCCGCCCGCCCGCGGCAGGGTGGCCGCCAGGGCCGGCGCGGCCACGACGACGACCAGGCAGGCCGAGACGAACGGGACCAGGTGCCGGTGGACCCCCCGGCCGTGCCCCCAGCGCCCCAGCTGGGTGAGGGCGCTGGCCAGCAGGAGGACCAGCGGCAGCCGCACGACCAGCTCGAACTTGTGCGTGTTGCGTAGCGCCGCCAGCGGCCCGTCGAGCAGCGCCTGCACCGGCTCGGCGAGCACGCCCGCGAGCGGCCCGGTGTGCCCGGCGCCGACGAGCACCAGCCCGGCGCCGAGCCCGACCGCCAGGAACAGCCGGTGGGGGGTCCGCCGCCGGGTGAGGGCGGCGAGCCCGGCCAGGGCGACGAGGGTGCTGCCGGCGACGAGGAGGCCCGCCTCGACATACTGCCGCCCTCCCGGCCAGGTGGCGCCGCTCGCGGTGACCAGGTACATCAGCCAGTGGGTGGTGCCGCGCAGCGCCTCGCTGGGGGCCGCCACCAGGGTCGTCACCGCGGCCGACTCGATCCAGTCCAGGAACGGCGGGCTGTGCCGGCCCATCACCAGCAGCGGGACCAGCCACCAGCCGATCGCGACCACGACCGCGGCGAGCCACCCGGCGCCCGCCAGAACCGTCTCGCGGGTCACGCGGCGGGTCAGGAACCAGAGCGTCGGCAGCACCAGCACCGCCCCCGTCGCGACCGCGTTGACCCCGCCGACCAGCGCGACGGCGAGGGCGGACCGCCAGATCCGCCCCCACCAGGTCAGCGGCGCGCGGCTCACCAGCGGCAGCAGCACCCACGGCGCCATCGCCATCGGCCAGACCTCGACGGAGGTGATCGTCACCTCGCTGAGCATCCGCGGGGTCAGCGCGTAGGCGAACGCGGCGACGTAGGCGGCCCACGGCGCGCCCATCCCCAGCGCGCGGGCCAGCCGCCAGGTGCCCACGAAGGCCACGCACAGCACCACCGACCACCAGAGTCGCTGCACCACCCAGCCGGGCAGCCCGAGCTCGACGAGGACGGCGTGGAAGGGCCCCACCGGCAGCAGGTAGCCGTAGGCCTGGTTCTGCAGCTGCCCGAGGAAGCCCTGCGGGTCCCACAGGTGCAGTGCCCGCCCGAGGAAGCCGACCGGGTCGGCGGTCAGGTCGAGCTTGGTGTCCGGCACCACCAGGCCCTGGTCCTGGCGGAACATCAGGGCGGTCAGCAGCAGGCAGCCGAGCAGCAGGCGGGCACCCCAGGGGCTGTATGCCGTGGGGCCGGCCTGGTCGGTCGCCTCGCCGGGGGTGGTGCGCGGCTCGGTGGCGACGCTCACCGTCGCTCCAGCACGATGACCGCGTTCCAGGCGACCACCTCGCGCAGGCCGGGCACCCGGATCGTCCACCGCGCCCAGGACGGGTGGTAGCGCGGCTCGACCGCGACGACCCGCACCCGGCCGGCCGCCTCGGCGGCCCGGGCCCAGCGCAGCATCCGGCCGACCGGGCAGACGAACAGCGAGGTGCCGAAGTCGTTCTTGGGCCGGCGCCCGTGCCGTCGCGCGTATCGGTCGGCCGCCCGCCGCCCGCCGAGGTAATGCCACATCCCGGTCTCGTGCCCCCCGTGCGGCGACAGCCACGGCGTCCAGGAGAGGTAGACGGTGCCGCCCGGCCGCGTCACCCGCACCATCTCGTCCGCCATCAGCTCGGGGTCCGGCACGTGCTCCAGGACGTTGGAGGAGTAGCAGACGTCGACGCTCGCGTCGGCCAGCGGCAGCGCCAGCCCCGAGGCCCGCAGCGTGTTGGCCGCCGCGTGGCCCCGGGCGGTCAACTCGCCGGCGTCCGGCTCGATCCCGAGGTAGCGGGCGCCGGACGCGAGGAAGGCGTCGGCGAAGTAGCCCGGCCCGCCGCCGACGTCCACCACGTCGGCGCCGGCCAGGTCCGCGAAGCGCCCCAGCTCCCGGGTCGAGTCGGCGGCCAGCACGCTGTAGAACCGGTCCGGGTCGGTCTGCTCGACGAGGAAGGCGCGGAACAGGTGGACCGAGCGCGCAAGGGTCCCCGAGCCCGGCAGCGTCGCGTCGTCCACGCGAGAACCATAATGCGGCTACTATTCGGTAACTAGTCGGCGGTGCACGCCGCCGGCCCCCGTGGCGACGGCCCCGTCGCCCGCCCCACGACGACGGAGTCTGACCCGATGCGGATCGCCCTGTGCAACTGGCGCGACCTGGCGCACCCCGAGGGGGGCGGCGCCGAGCTCTACGCCCGCATGGTCGCCGAGGGCCTGGTCGCCCGGGGGCACGAGGTCACCTTCCTGTGCGCCGCGCACGACAACGCCCCGGCGGAGGAGACGCTCCACGGCGTCCGCTACCTGCGGGCCGGCTCGCGCACCGGCGTCTACGGCGCCGCCCGCCGCGCGATCCGCCGCCTGGAGGCCGCCGACGGACCCTTCGACGTGGTGGTCGACGTGCAGAACGGGCTGCCCTTCTTCGCCGGCTGGGCCACGTCGGCCCCGGTCGTCGTGCTGGTCCACCACGTGCACCGCGAGCAGTGGCCCGTGGTCTTCAGCGCGCCCGTGGCCGCCGTGGGCTGGGGCATCGAGTCCCGGGTCTCCCCGCGCGTCAACCGCGGCCGGCAGTATGTCGCGGTCTCCCGGTCGACCAAGGACGAGCTCGTCGCGATGGGCGTGGACCGCGACCACGTCGCGATCATCCACAACGGCACCCAGCCTCCGCGCCCCGTGTCGGTCGGCGAGGCTGACGGTCCCCGCCTGCTCGTCCTGGGCCGGGTCGTCAAGCACAAGCGGATCGAGCACGCCGTCGACGTGGTCACCCGGCTGCGCGACCGGCACCCCGGCCTGCGGCTGCGGGTGGTCGGCGACGGGTGGTGGCGCCGCGAGCTGGAGGACTACGTCGCCGCCCGGGGCGCCGGGGAGTATGTCGACCTGCTGGGTTTCGTGGACGAGCAGACCAAGCACGAGGAGCTGGCCAGCGCCGACCTGCTGCTCGTGCCGAGCGTCAAGGAGGGCTGGGGGCTCTCGGTGGTCGAGGCCGCCAGCCACGGGGTGCCCGCGATCGGCTACCGCGACGCCGGCGGGGTGTCGGAGTCGATCGAGGACGGCGCCACCGGCGTGCTCGTGCGCGACCTCGACGAGATGACCAGCGCGGTCGACGGACTGCTGGCCGATCCCTGCCGGCTGACCGAGCTCGGCGACAACGCCCTGGCCCACTCGGCCCGGTTCACCTGGGACGAGACGGTCCGTGCCTGGGAGCAGCTGCTGCTGCACGCCACCTGGCGGCAGGCACCGACCGCCGCGGGCGACCACGCCCACGCGGTGCCGCCCGCCCGGCTGTCCCCGCGCCCTACCTTGCGGTAACCTCTCCCCGATACGTGTCCCACGGAGGTCCAGTTGAGCCAGTCCACGAACGCCGCCGGCGTCGGTCGCCGCGTGCTCTACACCGTGATCGCGCTGGTCGTCGGTCTCGGCGCGGCAGGTGCCGCGACCGCGGCCGTTGTCGGCAGCTTCAGCCCCGACGACTCGGCCGCCCGCAACACCGGCCCCACGGAGCCGGTGCCGCCGGGCGAGCTGCTCGGCTACGGCGACTGAGGCGCGACCTCCGCCACGATCCACTCCTCACCGAGGTGCACGTCCCGCAGGCCCTCCTCCCCACGGGGAAACTCACCCGGTGAGCCCAGCCAGAACACCACGTGGCTGATCCCCTCCTCACGGAGCACTCGGCTGTCCAGCACCCCGTCCGCACTGGCAAACCCAGTGGCAAAGGCGGGATCCTCGCCGCCGACCAGCCACTCCTGGTCCCCGCGCCGCACGAGCAGGTCCCGGGCGTGGACCACCTCCGCCTCCAGCGCCCGGGGAAAGGGGTCGAGGAACTGCACGGGACCGACCCAGTCGACCTGACGGAAGGGTTGCCACGGCAGGAGCAGCACCCTCCCTTGGGCCTCGTCGTTGAGCAGGTCCACGATCTCGTCGAACTCCGCGGGCATCGCCACCGGGCGCACGTCGCGGGCCAGCGTGGCCGGGACGTCCGGCACGGTGAGCACGGCCCCGGCCAGTGACACCACCGCCAGGGTGCCGGCGACCATCCGCCCCCACCCCATCCGGTCCACCGCCACGGCCAGGCCCAGGGCGAGGAGGACCGCGACGCCCAGCGCCGCCCAGCCCAGCCAGCGGTGGGTGTCCCGCAGCAGCGCAACGCCGGGCACCCGCTGGGCCGCCCTCCAGACCGGCAGGAGCGGACCGGCCAGCAGCAGGACGCTGACGACGGTGGCGAGGTAGGCGCCCACGGCCAGGTCCAGAGCCCGGCGGGTCGGGACCGGCACCGCGCGGGCCGGGAAGGGCCAGGCGGTGATCGTCGACCGGGCGTAGAGCGCGGCGGCCACGAGGACGAGCTGGAGCAGGACGACGAGGACGCTGCCGCGGGACCCGGGGGCGGTGCCGCTGGCCCACACCCCGCCCAGCGAGGCGACCGACCCGACGACGCCCAGGGGGCCGTCGGCGCGCACCGCGAAGGCGTCGGCCCCCTCGGGCGAGGCCCCGGCGGTCGGGTGCCGGAGCCCGGCCAGTATCCAGGGCAGCGAGAGGAGCAGGATCGGCCCCAGGAGCGTGAGCGCGTCCAGGGCACGGCCCGCGCGCCGTGTGATGCCGCGGTCCGACGGCCCCAGCACGACGGCCGTGACGAGCACCGTGACGGCCGCCGTCACCGCCCCGACCGGGGTGAGGGCCGCGGGGAGCGCGGCCGCCAGCACGAGCAGGACCCGCTCGGCCCACGAGCGGCGGGCCCGGACCGCGACCACCAGCCAGGGGATCATGGCGTAGCCCAGCAGCGACGGCGACTGTCCGAGGAGGAGCCGCTCCGCGACATACGGATTGGCGATGGCCAGCCCGGCGCCCACGCTCGTGGCAACAGGCCCGTAGCGGCGCAACAGGACCGTCATGCCCGCACCGACCAGCAGCAGCGGCGCGACCAGCAGCAGTCGGGCGACCAGGCTGCTGGGCAGCACGGTGCTGAGCGCGGCGACCACCGCGTCCAGCGGCACCGCCCGGGGTGCGCCGCCGGCCCCGAGGGTGTTGGCGCCGAAGACGGGGTCGGGGACCGTCACGAAGTCGCGGAACAGGTAGACCCCGTCCCATGGACCGACCCCGACGGATCCGCCGAGGAACAGGGCCGTCGCCAGGACGGTGACCATCAGGCCGGCCGCGACCGCCCGGCGGACCCGCGTCGTGGCGTCAGCGGCGCTCGTGACACCCGGGTGCACAGGGTGCACCGTGCGGGTCAGACGTCGTCCGGGGTGACCGGCATCGCCCGCTTGTGGGCGGTGCGGGCGTGCCAGCCCTCGATCGTCTCCCGGTCGGCGTCCGAGACCGCCTTGCCCTCGAGGTAGTCGTCGACCGCGTCATAGGACACCCCGAGAGCGGCCTCGTCCGGGTTCAGCGGCTTGCCGTCCTCGAGGTCGGCCGTGGGGACCTTGTTGACCAGGTGGTCCGGGGCACCGAGGTGCGCGGCCACCGCGCGCACCCGGCGCTTGGTCAGACCGGCGAGCGGGATGAGGTCGGCCGCGCCGTCGCCGTACTTGGTGTAGAAGCCGACGACGGCCTCCGCCGCCTGGTCGGTGCCGAGCACGAGCATCGAGCGGGCACCGGCCGCGAGGTACTGCGCGATCATCCGCTGCCTGGCCTTGACGTTGCCCTTGACGAAGTCGGCGCGGTCGATGCTCGTGAAGTCGATCCCGGCCCCGTCGACCTCGGCAAACATCGCGTCCGTCGCCGCCTTGATGTTGACGGTGATCGTCTCGTCGGCGCCGACGAACTCGACGGCCGCCGCGGCGTCGGCCTCGTCCGCCTGCACGCCGTAGGGCAGCCGCATCGCCAGGAAGCTCGCCTCGCCCCCGGACTCGCGCACCCGCTCGCAGGCCAGCTGGGCCAGTCGCCCGCACGTCGTCGAGTCGACCCCACCGCTGAGGCCCAGCACGTAGCCCTTGGTCCCGGAGGTGCGGAGGTAGTCGGCCAGGAAGGCGATGCGCCGCTCGGCCTCGGTGGCGGCGTCGAACTCGGGGCGGACGCCGAGCTCGGCGATGATCTCCTGCTGCGTGGTCATGGCGCCGAATCTACCGGTGACAGGTTGCGAGGACGTTTCGTGGAGCACGGGGGGCGTCCGTGCCGCGCGACCCGGACACCTCACGCCAGCAGCGCGACCGCGGCCAGGCCGAGGTAGACCACGCCCGTGACGACCGCCGTCCGGCGCCGGGCCCGCGGAGAGGCGCTGAACCGCCCGGCCAGTCCGCCGGCGGCCAGGGCATAGATGCTGTCGTTGATCACCGCCAGCGCCAGGTAGCAGCCTCCGAGGATCAGGATCTGCACGGACACCGGGCCCCGGGCCGGGTCGACGAACTGGGGCAGGAAGGCCAGGAAGAAGAGTGCGGTGCCCGGGTTGAGCAGGTCGATCAGCACACCGTCCCGGAACAGGCGCAGGCCGCTGGGGTGAGAGCCGGACGCCGGTGCGGGCCTGTCCGCCTCGACACCACCGTGGAGGCTGCGGAACTGGCTCACCGCGAGCCCGAGCAGGTAGGCCGCGCCGGCCCACTGGAGGAGGCGGAACCCCGCCGGCCACGCGGCGAGCAGTGCCGCCAGCCCGGCGACGGTCGCCACGAGGTGCAGCAGCGAGCCGACCTCCAGCCCGGCCACGGACACCATGCCCGCGCGGCGTCCGAACTCCATCCCGCGGGCGACGACGTAGACCACGGAGGGTCCGGGCACGACCACCAGCGCGGCGGCGGCCAGAGAGAAGGTCAGCAGGGTGGCGGTGCTCGGCATGGCTCTCCCCCCGGAGAGGTGGTGTGCGGTCACGGGATCCCTGGGACGTTAGGGACGAGCACTGGCACAGCGCTTTCATTCCGCTTTCACCGGCGCCGTGGCCGTGCCGCGTCACCTCTAGAGCCAGCCGCGCTCCTGGGCGACCTGTGCGGCCTCGACCCGGGTGGAGGTGCCGGTCTTGCCGATCGCCGAGGACAGGTAGTTGCGGACCGTCCCCTGCGACAGGTGCACGCGCCCGGCGATGGCCGACACCGTGCCTCCGGCGATGGCCTCCCGCAGGACCTGGCGCTCGCGGTCGGTCAGCGGGTTGGGGCCGCCGAGCAGCGACTCGGTGGCCAGGCCGGGGTCGACGACCCGCAGGCCGGCGTGCACCCGGCGGACCGCCTCGGCCAGCTCCCGGGCCGGGGTGTCCTTGACGACGAAGCCGCTGGCCCCGGCGTCCATCGCGCGCCGCAGGTAGCCCGGCCGCCCGAACGTCGTGACGATGAGGGAACGGCACTGCGGAGCGACCTCGTGCAGCCGTCCGGCGACCTCGATGCCGTCAGCACCGGGCATCTCGATGTCGAGCAGGCAGACGTCGGCGCGCGAGCTGAGCGCGGCCTCGACCACCTCGTCGCCCCGCCCCACCTCGGCGACCACGGTGAGGTCCGGCTCCAGGTTGAGCAGGGCCACCAGAGCGCCCCGGACCAGAGCCTGGTCGTCGGCGAGCAGCAGCCGGATCGGCTCCCGGCTGGTGCCCGCGGAGGGCTCGGGCGTGGGCGCGGTCCCGCGCGGGTGGGTGGCGTCAGTCAAGGGTGACCTCCAGGACGGTGCCCCCGGTGGGGCCGGTGGTGAGGGTGAGAGTCCCGCCGGCGGCGCAGACCCGCTCGCGGATGCCGCGCAGGCCGTTGCCCTCCTTGTGGACCTTGGTGCCCTGGCCGTCGTCGGTGACGCGCATCCGGTCGGTGTCCAGCTCGACGACGCACCGGGTGGCGCCGCTGTGGCGCACGACGTTGGTGACGGCCTCGCGCAGCACCCAGGCCAGGATCACCCGGTGCCGCGGGTCCACGACGTCCAGGGCGTCGGGCAGCTCGGCCCGGATGCCGGCGTCGGTCAGGGCGGAGTCGGCGGCCGCCAGCTCGTCGGCCAGGCTGGCGACGCGCAGCCCCGACACGGTGGCGCGGATCTCGGCCAGGGCGACCCGGGACAGCGCCTGGATCTGGTCCAGCTCGTCACGGGCGCGCGCCGGGTCGGTGTCGATCAGCCGCCCCGCGAGCTCGGCCTTGACCGTCACCACGGTCAGGCTGTGGCCGAGGACGTCGTGCACGTCCCGGGCCACCCGGTCGCGCTCGGCGGCGAGCGCCAGGTCGGCCTGCGCGGCCCGGTGGGCGTTGCCCCGCTCCTCGAAGACCCGCACGAGCCCGGTGGAGACGGCGACCAGGGAGATGATGAGGATGAAGTACCAGGTCTCGGCGAGCGAGCCCGACACCAGCGGCACCAGCACGCAGGTGAGGATCGCCGCGCCCGCCACGCCGAGCGCCCAGGCCAGCGGCAGGCTGAACATCCCCAGCGCCACGATGTAGGGCAGGTGGGCCAGGACGCCGAGCCCGATCACGGGGACCAGAGCTAGGCTGATGATGACCAGGGCCACCAGGTAGCGCACACCGGTCCGGACCACCTGGTCCCAGGT
>ENA-UOUL01002663-UOUL01002663.1-bioreactor-metagenome-genome-assembly--contig:-NODE-2663-length-20292-cov-14.538808_pt1 | contig 20292 bp, 17 predicted proteins | sample MGYA00249838_ERZ747220 | MGnify/ENA primary metagenome ERZ747220 (study PRJEB28778, sample SAMN05720191) | bioreactor metagenome | isolation source: Anaerobic biogas reactor | place: USA:Washington...
AAAGAAAAAGAAGAATAAAATAAAAACGCTATGAAGAATTTCAAACCCACAAAGTACGTACTTGAAAATTTGGCTACAGGCCGCAGATTTGAGGATACGGGATGGCTACTTTCAGACCCGCAGGGTACGGAGCCCTCACTCATAAGAGCTATTTATGAAAAAAAACAGATAGACTTTGGAGATCAGAAAGAGGGCATCTACCGTTTTGCCGACTGGCTTCCAATAAATCATACACTTAAAGGTTCCTCTGCTACTCAGACCTATAAAAGCGAAGCTCTTGCTTCGGAGCTTGGTCTTCCCAATCTCTATATTTCTTTTTCAGGCTACTGGCCGGAGAAGGGCGCCCGCATGTTGCAGGATTGCGAATTCCTCATTCCGCTGGTGCCCTACGCGCTGTATCATCATGAAAGATACGACGGGACGGGGTATCCCTTTGGACTGAAGGAGGGCGCGATTCCGATCGAGGGGCGCCTTGTCGCTGTGGCTGATACGTTCGACGCCATGACCAGCAACCGGCCCTATCGCGACGGGCTCGATCCGGAAACCGCGATTGCGCGCCTGATCGAGTGCAAGGGCACGCAACTGGACCCCGCGATTGTCGACGTGTTTGTGCAGTGTTACCGCGAGGGCAAAATCGAGCGGATCATGCAGGAATACCACAAGGGCGCGCGGAGCATCGCGTGTCCATTCTGCAGCACGTACATACAGATACCGGATGAGACGGAGGCCGGTGGGGAATTCGACTGCACGGTGTGTCATCGCCGGCTTCGCTTGCGCTCGGAGGACGGCCATTTCTTTGGAGAGGTCATCGCGGGCGCAGAGCGCAGCCATAACTCCGGGAAAGCGCCGTGAGCGTCTCGCCCGTTTCCAGCCCCGCCAGCACGCCTGAGAGCAGCGAGCCGCGATCCTTGGGCTTGTTCATCTCCGGCAGCGCGGAGGGATCCACGGAATAGGGCCAGCCGCCGGCCATGTACCAGGCGTCGATGGAATCGGCGTTGGCGGCGGTGTAGTACTCGATGCCGTTGATGGCCTCGTCCACGTTGTCGTTGCAGGGCAGGGAGTAGACGACCTCGATGTTGGTGCCCGCGATGGCGTCTGCGAAGCCCTTCTTGCGGGCCTCGATGTCGTTGGCGCCGGGGATGCCTTCCAGCTGCGCCACGCGCACCTTCTCCAGCCCGGAGTCCTTGTACAGCTCAATCATGTACTCGCCGGCCAGATGGCCGACCTTGTAGTTCTCCGTGCCCACGTAGTACTCGCGCTTGGAGTTGGGGGAGTCCACGTCGTAGCAGACCACCTGGATGCCCGCGTCGATGGCCGCGTCGATCGCGTCCTTGAGCGCGTCGCCGGTGGTGCAGGAGATGGCGATGCCGTTCACGTCGCCGCGGTCGATGAGGCTGAGCATGATTTCATTCTGCAATTCGGCCTCCGCGCGCAGGGGGGACTGCCATTCGGTCTCGATGCCCAGGTCCTTCCCGGCGTCCTTGGTGCCCTGCTCGGCCGGCAGGAAGACCACGTTGCCCAGCTGCTGCCCGATGACGACGATTTTCTCCGCCGAGGCGGCGGAGGCCAGGCCCAGGCCCAGCGTCAGGATAAGCAGGATGGCGAACAGTTTCCTCATGAAAGATACCTCCAACCATATTTTCTGCCGGGGCGCGCCCCCGGTCATTTTCACCCGGGAACAGTATAGCATAGTTTGCGGGTTCGCGCCCTCAGCGCCGCGCCTTGCGCAACTGGTCGATGGTGACGGCGGAGATGATGACCACGCCCATCACCAGCGTCTGCCAGTAGCTTTCCACGCTCAGCAGCACCAGGGCGTTGCGCAGCACGCCCATGATGGCCGCGCCGATGAGGGTGCCCGTCACCGTGCCCACGCCGCCGCCCATGCTGGAGCCGCCGATGATGACCGAGGCGATGGCGTCCATCTCGAAGCCGTTCCCGGCGGTGGGCTGGGCCACGCCGACCTTGGAGGCGTTGATGACGCCGGCGAAGGCCGCGCACACGCCGGCGAGCACGAAGCAGAGGATTTTGAGCGCCTTGGTGTTCACCCCGGAGATGCGCGTCGCCTCCTCGTTGCCGCCCAGGGCGAAAATGCGCCGCCCGGTCTTGGTGCGGTTGCGGAACACCGCGAAGACGAGGGCGAAGAGCACCATGAAATAGATGGGCAGCGGGACGCCCATCAGCTCGCCCTGGCCAATCCACTTGAAGCTGTCCGCCATGCCGGACACGGGATAGCCCTGGGTGAGGATGTAGCACACGCCGCGCACGATCTGCATCATGCCCAGCGTCGCGATGTAGGAGGGCAGGCGCAGGTAGACCACCAGCAGGCCGTTGGCCAGGCCGCACAGCCCGCCCACCGCCATGCCCGCCGCCACGGCGGGCACCAGGGACCAGCCGGACTTCATCAGCATCGCGACGCTCACCCCGGCCAGCCCGTAGATGGAGCCGATGGAGATGTCGATGTTGCCGGTCAGGATGACCACGGACACGCCGATGCCGGCCACCGCGATGGCGGAGAAGTTGCGCGCGGTGGACAGGAGGTTGCTGGCCTTGAGGAAGGCGGGCGCCGCGATGGCGAGGGCCGTCGACATCAGCAGCAGAATCAGCAGGATGGTCAGCGTCGAAGCGGCCGAGCTGTTCCTGTACCAGAGGCTGAGGTTGGTCTTCTTGTCTTGCGGGTTCATTGCGCTCCCTTCCTACGAGACGGCCATCTGCATGATTTCTTCCTGGGTGACGCCGCGGCGGTCGAAGGAACCCTTCACGCGGCCCTCGTGCATGACCACGATGCGGTCGGACATCCCGATGACCTCCGGCAGTTCCGAGGACACCAGCACGATGGCGACGCCCTGGCGGGCCAGGTCGCTCATCAGCTTGTGGATTTCCTTCTTGGCCCCCACGTCGATGCCCCGGGTCGGCTCGTCCAGGATGAGGATGAGGGGCTCGTTGGCCATCCACTTGGCGATGACGACCTTTTGCTGGTTGCCGCCGGAGAGGTTCTTGACCCGCTGCTCCAGGGAAGGGGTCCGCACCCGAAGGAGGGACACGAACTTCTCCGCCAGGCGGCTTTCGCGCAGCCGGTCGATGAACCATCCGCGGCTGACCCGGTCCAGCGCCGCCAGGGACATGTTCTTCTTGACGGTCATGTCCAGGATGAGGGCCTGCTCCTTCCGGTCCTCGGGCACAAAGCCGATGCCGTACCGCAGCGCGTCGCCCGTTTTCCTGATGGCGGCCTTCTTCCCGCGCACGAGGATGGTGCCCGACTGGCGCGGGTCGATGCCGAACACCGCGCGCATCACCTCGCTGCGCCCGGCGCCCACCAGCCCGGCGAAGCCCAGGATTTCGCCGGAGCGGACGTAAAAGCTCACGTCGTGCAGGCGGTTCTTGGTGGACAGGCCCTGCACCTCCAGCGCGACCTCGCCCAGGGGCGCCTCCTCCTTGACGTAGAGGTCGCCGATTTCGCGGCCCACCATCGCGCTGATGATGTCGGTCTCCATGGTGTCCCGCGCGTGCATCGTGGCCGCCATCTGCCCGTCGCGCAGCACGGCGACGCGGTCGGCGATCTGGAAAATCTCCACCATCCGGTGGGTGATGAACACGATTGCCACGCCCCGCGCCTTCAGCCGCCGCACGATGTCGAACAGCGTCCGGGTCTCGGCGTTGGTCAGCGAGCTGGTCGGCTCGTCCATGATGATGAGCTTGGCGTTGAAGGACAGCGCCTTGGCCACCTCGACCATCTGCTTCTGGGCGGTGGACAGCTTGCCCGTCAGCGTCTGGGTGTCCAGCGGCAGCTTCACCTCGTCCAGCAGCGCCCTGGCCTCCCGGTGCTGGCGCTGCCGGTCGACCAGGCCGTTTTTGGCGATGGGCTCCCGGCCGATGAAGATGTTCTCGGCGATGCTGAGGTTGTTTAAGGTGTTGAGCTCCTGGTAGATGATGGAGATGCCCGCCTTCTGGGAGCTGAGGGGATCGGGCAGGGACACGGCCTTCCCTTCCAGGTAAATCTCCCCCTCGTCCATCCGGTGGACGCCGGAGAGGATTTTCATCAGCGTGGACTTGCCCGCGCCGTTCTCCCCCACCAGGGCCAGCACCTCGCCCGGGTAGACCTGCAAATCCACCCGGTCCAGCGCCTTGACGCCGGGGAAGGACTTGCTCACGCCCCGCATTTCCAGGAGGGGCCGGGTTTGTTCGCTCATGCGCGCCTCGTATTCCCTTCTGCCTCAGACGTCCAGTACGATGGGCCTGCGCCGCCAGGTGGTCAGCTGCTCGTTGCCGTCCCGGGTGATCAGCACGCAGTCCTCCAGGCGCACGCCGTAACGGTGGTCGGCAATCCAGACGTCCACGTTGAATACCATGTCCGGCTCGAACACCCGGTCTGAGCGGTTGTCCACCCACGGCTCCTCGCATTCCTGCAGCCCTGTCGAATGCGCGGGTCCGTAAAGCGTCTGCCCCTTCAGCCCGCGCTTGTCCAGGCTTTGCTGGAAGCGGTCGTAGACCAGGGCGAAGGGCACCCCCGGTTTCATCAGGGAGAGGGTCTCCTCCAGGCAGTCGTAGGCGGCGCTGAGCATGTCCATGTGCTTCTGGGGGATGCCGCCCAGCACGACCGCGCGGCACATGTTGCCGCAGTAGCCGGAATACTTGGCGCCCAGGGACAGCTGCACCATGTCGCCCTTTTGCACTTGCCGGTCGGTGGACTTGCACAGGCTCTGGTAGGTGCCCGGGCCCGAGGTCACCCAGACGGGATAACCCGTGCCCTCCGCGCCCAGGGTGAAGGCGGTGGACATCCACTTGGCCTGGATTTCCCACTCCCGCACGCCCGGCTTGATGAAGCCCACAGCGTCCTTCATCGCCTCCTCGGTGATGCGGCAGGCCTCCCGAAGCAGCTTGATTTCCCCCGGGCTCTTGTGCGCGCGCAGGTCCATGATGAGCCGCTCCGCGGGCAGGATTCTGGCGCCTTTCGCGCCCTGCTGCAGCTCCTCGTAAATCACTTGGGGGAGGGTGTTGACGTTGGCGACGCCGATGTTTTGCAGGGGGCCGCGGCCGCGCAGCTCGTCCAGGATTTGCGGGATGCTGAAGGCCTGGGAGGGCCGGTCCCATTCCGGCGCGCTGGTTTCCACATACTTGGGGTGGACGCGCACGTCGTCAATCTGGGCGAACTGCTTCGCGAAGTCGTAGCTTTCCGGCCCGCCGGTCAGCAGCATCGGGGGGCCTTCGGCGGGGACGAGCACGCCCGCGAAATCGAACACCGCCCAGAAGTTGGTCAGGTAGCGCACCGTCGCCGACTCGCACCCGCAGGCGTGGGTAATCAGCAGGTCCAGGCCTTGCTTCTTCATGGCCTCCTGGGTGTTCCGGATGCGAAGGTCGTACTCGTTCCGGGGGATTTGCAGGATGGGCTGCGGCATGACCGTCTCCTTTCGCCGGCGTGAATGGAAAGGGCAGGCGGGGTTTCCCCCGCCTGCCCGGAACGGTTACTGGTAGTACTTGATGAAGTCGGCGATGTTGCTCGCGTCGATGACGGCCAGCTCGATGTTCTGCTGCTTGGGCACTTCCTCGCCCTTGAAGTACTTCTGCACGCTCTCCAGCGTCAGCTTGACGATGTTGGCGGCGGACACGCCCACGCACATCTTGTAGTACTTGTGGCCGTCGTTGATCTTGCCGAAGGGCTCGCTGCCCCAGGCGCCCGCGGACACGACGATGGTGCCCTCGGCCCCGGCCAGCTCCAGCGCGCTCGCCGCGCCCTGGGCCGCGTTGTCCACCGCGCCCCAGATGACGTCGATGGGCTTGGCGATGTTGTTGGTGACGATGTTGGCGGCGGACTCGCGGGTCTCGCCGAAGTCCTGGTTGAAGACCCACTCGATGTTCTCTTCGCCCAGCAGCTCAGTCAGCGTCTTGACGAAGGCCTCGGAGCGCACCTGGGTGTGCACGGCGTTGAGCATCGCCAGCACGCCGACCTTGATTTTGCCGCCCAGGTTGTCCTTGGCGTACTTGGCGACCCACTCGGCGGTCAGCACGCCGGTCTGCGCGTGGTCCCACGCGACGTGGGTGACCAGCTTCTCGTAGGGGCTGCCGGAGTCGAAGGCGAACACGGGGATGCCCGCCGCGCCGGCCTGCTCCAGGGTGGGCACGATGCCTTCGGAGTTGACCGGGTCGATCAGGATGGCGTCGTACTTCTGGGTGATGAAGTCCTCAGTCTGCTTCTGCTGCGTCTCGGCGTTGAGGTTGCCGTCCTGGATGTTGATTTCGCCGAAGCCCATCGCGGGCCCCTGGCTCATGAACTCGTCATAGACGGCTTTGCACCATTCGTCGTACAGGGTGATGTGGGCCACGCCCAGGCGCTTGCCGGCCCAGGGCTCCTCGGCGAAGGCGGACGAGGCCAGGCCGGTGAGCAGGATGACGGCCAGGATGAGGGAGACCAGGTTCCTTTTTTTCATAGGTACCTCCTTTTATCTTCAGCCGCGTTCCGCGGCCGGGGAACGGTTCACACGCACAGGGACATAATGCGTTCCTGGGTCGCCTCCCCGCGCGCCAGCTCGCCCGCCAGCCTGCCCTCGTGGATGACCAGCACGCGGTCGGACATCCCGATGACCTCCGGCAGCTCCGAGGAAATCATCAGCACCGACTTGCCCTGGGCCACGAGGCTGACGATCAGGTTGTAGATTTCGCTCTTGGCGCCCACGTCGATGCCGCGGGTGGGCTCGTCGAGGATGATGATGTCGCTGTCCTCCAGCAGCCACTTGGCGATGACCACCTTTTGCTGGTTGCCGCCGGAAAGGTACTGCGTTTCCGTGTCCACCGACGGGGTGGAGATGTCCAGCTTGTCCACGTATTCCCGGCTGATTTCCCGCTCCTTCGCCGCGCTCATCACAAAGCCGCTGGCCGCGGCGTCCATGTTGACCATGCAGATGTTGCGGCTGACGGCGGCGATCTGCACCAGCCCCTGGCTTTTGCGGTCCTCCGGCACCAGGCTCAGGCCGCTTTTGATGGCCTTGCGGAAGGTGTCAATCCGGACCGGCTGCCCGCGCAGCAGCACCTCGCCCCTGTCCATGCGGTCGATGCCCAGCAGGGCGCGTGCCAGCTCCGTGCGCCCGGAGCCCACCAGCCCGGCGATGCCCAGCACCTCGCCCCGGCGCAATTGGAAGCTGATGTTCTCCAGCACGCCCTTGCGGGAGATGCCGCGGGCCTCCAGCACCACCTCGCCCGGCTGGGTGCCGGCGCGCGGGTATTCCTTGGTGACGGTGCGGCCCACCATCATGCTGACCAGCTCGTCCCGGGTGACGTCGCGGACGGGCTTGGTCGCGATGTGCGCGCCGTCTCGCAGCACGGTCACCGTGTCGCACAGGTCGAAGATTTCCTCAAGCCGGTGGGAGATGTAGATGACCGTGACGCCGCCGGCCTTGAGCTTGCGCACGGTGCCGAACATCAGCGCCTGCTCCTTTTCCGTCAGCGTGGCGGAGGGCTCGTCCATGATGAGCACCTTGCAGTTGCGGTTGACGGCCTTGCAGATTTCCACCATCTGCTTTTGCGCGACGGACAGCCGCTCCACCGGCGTGTCCACGTCCATGGGCACGCCCAGGTCGCGCAGCATCCGGTCCGCCTGCAGGCGCATGGCCTTCCAGTCCACCAGGCGGCCCTTGTACAGCAGGTTGCCCAGGAACATGTTCTCCGCCACCGACAGGCTTTCGGACATCTTGAATTCCTGGTGCACGACGCTGATGCCCTTTTGCTGGGACTCGGACGGCGTGCGGAACACGGTCCGGACCCCGTCGAGGAAGACCTCGCCCTCCTCGGGGTGGTAGATGCCCGCCAGCACCTTGATGAGGGTGGACTTGCCCGCCCCGTTCTCGCCCACCAGCGCGTGGATGTCGCCCCTGTTGACGGACACGGAAACCTGGTCCAGCGCCGTCACCCCGGGGAAGCGCTTGGTGATGTTCTTGAGCTCCAGGATGTAATCGGCCATGCTTTCCCCTTATCTGCGGCGGTTGCGCACCACATCCAGGGCGACCGCGCCAATCATCACGACCCCCTTGAGCACGTCCTGCACGAAGGGGTTGACGTTGAGCATGGTCATGCCGTTGAAGAAGAGCATCAGGAAAATCGCCCCGAAGAGCGCCTGGATGATTTTCCCGCGCCCGCCGGCCAGGCTGATGCCGCCCAGGATGCAGGAAATCATCGCGTCGAACTCGTAGAGGTTGCCGTTGGTCAGCGCCGCGGAATCCAGCCGCGTCACCAGCACCACGGCGGACACGCCGCACAGCAGTCCCGCGATGGTGTAGGTAATCGCGCGGTGCCCCTTGACGTTGATGCCGGCGAAGTAGGCCGCCTCCTTGTTGCCGCCGATGGCGTAGAGGGAGCGGCCGAACTTGGTGCGCTGCATGATGAAGGCGAAGAAGAGGAAGAGCGCCAGCATGATGAGGACGCTGATGGGCACGCCGTACTCGTTGCCCCCGATGAAGCCGCGGCCGATGAACTTGATTTCATCGGGCATCGCCGGGATGGGGGAGGCGTTGGTGATGATTTTGGCCGCGCCGCGCGCGATCATCTGGAAGCCCAGGGTGACGATGAAGCAGGGGATGCCCGCGTAGGCGATCAGCACGCCGTTGCTCAGCCCCACCAGCGCGCCCACGCCGATGGCGCACAGGATGGCAATCCAGGGGTTGAAGCCGGCGAACTTGATCAGGTAGGCCATTACCGCCGAGGTCACGCAGACGTTCTGCCCCAGGGAAAGGTCGAACTCGCCCGTGGTCACGATCATCGCCTGCCCGATGCACACGATGGCCAGGGACGCGGTCTGCATGAAGATGTTGCGGATGTTGCGGTAGGTGAGGAAGTAGTCCGACGCGATGGTGAAGATGATCATCAGCAGGAAGATGGCCACGACAATCGCGTAGTCCCGGGTGAACTTGGACAGGCGCCTCTTGAGGTCCCTGCGTACGGCGAGCTGGCTCATATGGGCTTGCGCTTCCTTTCAGTCCGGGGCGTCGCCGCCCCGCGGGATTCAGGGCAGCAGGCGCTTGGCGGTGAGGCGGAGGTAATTGAGGTTGGGCCGGAAGCCCTCCGCGTACTGCGCGCCGCACTGGTAGCCGCGCACGCGGGAGCAGGTGCGGACGAAATCCAGGAAGTCGATGCCGTCGTGGTCACGCATCCACTGGATTTGGGACTTGTGGCAGCTGAGCGCCTCCAGCTTCAGGTCGATTTCCTCGGAGATGTCCACGTATTCCGTGGGGATGAAGCCCACGCCCGCCACCGTGTCCATGTGGTAAATCGGCCCCACCGGCACCGAGGGCCCCGCCTCGTTGCCATGGAAATGGGGGATGCTGGCGGCGAAGGAGGCGCGGAAGGCGGAGTAGAAGGTCTGGATGTGGTCGTTCATGTAGTCCTGCTCGTAGTGGGTGATGAGCAGGTCCGGCTGGGTCTTGCGCATGACGCGGCTGAGGTCGTACACCAGTTGGTCGTTGTGCGCGGTCACGTGGATGTCGGGGATGTCGATGGCGTAGTGGTCCGCGCCGATGACACGGGCGGCGGCCTCCGCCTCGTTGAAGCGCATCACGCGCAGCTCCTCAGGCATGATTTCCACATGCCCCATGTTGCCGTTGGCGACGTGGCACACGGATACCTTGTGCCCCTGCTTGATGTACTTGGCCAGCGTGCCGAAGCAGCCGATTTCCAGGTCGTCCGGGTGGCAGCCGATGGCGAGGATATTCATCTTGTACGGTCCTTCTTTCCTGTCGTGTTTTGTTGCTTGGTCAATGGATCCCGACCAGGTGCTGGAGGTTGACGGGCAGGCGGTTGAGCACCTCCGCCCGGTTCCCGGACTTGCCCAGGGTCTTTTCCACCAGCACGTAGTCCATCCCCGGGATGACGACGTCGTTCCAGCGGTTGCCCACCCCGCGCACTGCCACGTCCAGCATGGTGACAATCTGGCTGCCCAGGGGCTCCCTGGATTTGAGGGTGATGGCGCCGTAAAACTCCTGGCACTCGGTGTAGCCGCCGTTGTGGGTGCCGGTGTAGGGCTTCTGCCGCGCCAGGTCCACCTTCCGCCCGACGCGCCGGGAGACCTCTTCCTCCCTGGCCTTGAAGTAGTCGACCAGCGCCTGCTCCTGCAGGTAGGCGGGCAGGTTGTTCTCCGCGACCCGGACATATTCCCGCAGCCCGACCTCGTAGGCGCCCTCGGTGAAGGAAATCCAGAAGCGCTGGTCCTCCGTCACCTGTCGGGGCTCCGGCACGGCGATGACCGTGGCGCGCTCGCAGGCGGTCAGCCCGTCGCACCTGGGCGCCGCGCCCAGGTGCACGTAGTCGCCCAGCCCGATGCGGCGGTTGAGCGCCTTGCCCACCAGGGTGCGGTTGGCCTCGTTGGCCGTCACCATCACGTCGAAGCCGAAGCCCTCGCTGCCCAGCTGCTGCCCGATGAGGTAGCCCCAGGCGGAGACCTCCGTCTCCAGCATCCCCGGCTCCAGCACCGCCAGCATGCCCTCCAGCATGTAGTCCGCGATGCGGGCGGCCTGCCGGGTCAGCTCCATCTCCAGGTCGGACTTGATGTACTTGATTTTGTAGTAGATTTCCTGGCAGTCGACGACGTTCTCCGGGCCCACCAGCCCGGCGAAGTACTCGTACACCCCCAGCGGCAGCACCGCGCGCGGGGTCAGCAGGCCGACGGTCCGGGGCTTGCGCCCGGCGGCCTGCTCCAGCACGTCCTCGATGCGCTCCGCGTCGATGGGGTATTCCTCGTCCGCCAGCTTGAGCATCTCCACCTTGTGCACGCTCGCCCCGGCGCGGCCGGACAGCTGCTCGGCCACATAGCCGCCCTCCAGCCCCGCCAGGATGAAAAAGCCCCTGGGGCCGACGACGCCGGCCACCGGCTCGACGGACACGTTGCAGTTGCCGCCCAGGTAGGGTACGTCGCCGCAGTAGTGCTCGTCGGAGTACACCAGGCCGCAGTCGACGCCCGCGGCCGCCAGCGCGTCGGCGACGGCCTTCTGCCGCCGCTGGAATTCCGGCTTCTCCACCCGCAGGTGCTTATCGAACGACGGCGCGCCGGAGAGCACCCGGTCGACCGCCCTCGCCTTCTCAAGCCAGGTCTTCATCTGATGCCCGCTTTCCTGTCAGTTGGTGTCCGGCTGCAGGGGCCCGGCCAGTTCCTTCATGTAGAACAGCCTGCCCGGCAGGGTGGGGATGCTGCTGGAGGTCACCGCCTTGTCCGGCCCGTAGCGCAGCGTCATCCACAGGGAGAGCCCCTGCCACTGCATCCCGCGGGACAGCACGCCGTCCGCGCCGCCGATGGCGTAATCGGTGCCGAAGATGATGCCCGGGCCGATGGTGTTGGCGTAGCAGGGAATCAGCGGCCAGCTGCTGCGGAAGCTGGTGATGGCGTTCTGCTCGATGGTGAAGGGATGCAGGTTGGCGCCGACGCGGTAGGGCACCTTCTTCCACTGGGCGTAGGTCTTGTATTCCTCGGCGAACTGCGGCTCCCAGAAGGCGATGTGGCAGACGCGGCCGATGCCGTACACCATCACCTGTTTGGCGCCCTTGGCCTTCAGGGCCGCGATTTTCTCCGGGTAGGCGGGCAGGTTCTTCTTGGTGGCGAAGTTGCGCTGCCTGGCCGGCACGGTCAGCTTGCCCAGCGGGCCGTACAGCGCGTTTTGCATGGCGTTCTCGAACGAGGCCGGGTCGCTGCCCTTCAGGGTGTTCCCCTCCGCGTCGGACCACTCGTCCATGTTGAAGCCGTGCACGTGCTTGCAGTCGATGTTCCAGGAGGTCAGGAAGTAGACCACCCACTTGTACATCCCCATCGGGCCCACGGGCAGCACCATGATGAGCTGCCGGCCCTCCTCCTTCGCTCTCCTGATCTGCATCGCGATTTCGTGGCCCATGTACACGCCGAAATCGTCCAGGCTGCCGCACTCGGCGATGTTGAAGTCCGGGTGCCAGAACGGCTGCCGCTCCCCGATGCTCTCCGGGGGGTTCGAGGCGCAGGCCTGTATTTTCTTCAGGTTCCAGCCGCGGGGAAACACCTCGCTGAAATGGGAGCCCTTGAATGTACTTAGCATGTTCATGAAGACGACCTCCTTGGGTATTTTGCTGTTTTCCGGGGTGGTTTTCTGGTGTCAATTATGCACGCGGGCGCTGGCGGTGTCAATGCCGGGCGCCCTTCCGATTGACAGCCGCGAAGCGGCCGGACTATAATCACAGCAGTTAAATTTGATTGAAAACCATCAGTCAGCCCCGCCGGGTCCGCGGATACACGGGGGTCGCCTTCCACACCGAAAGCGAGGGAAAACATGCAAAACATCGTCATCGTCGGCTCAGGGTTCATCGCCCGGCAGCACGCCCAGGCCATCCAGGAAGAGCCGGGCGTCCGGCTGGCCGCCTTCGTCAACCCCAACCCGAAGAACGCGGGGAAGCTCGCGGAGGAATTCGGCTGCGCCTACTATCCGGGCCTCCGGGAAGCGGCGGCCGGCACGCGCGTCGACGTCGTCGACATCTGCGCCCCCACCCACCTGCATGAGCAGTATGCCGTCGAGGCGGCGGGGCTCAAGTGCCATGTGCTGTGCGAGAAGCCGGTGACCTTCACCCTGGAATCCTTCGACCGCATGGTGTCCGCCTGCCGGGAGAACGGGGTGGCGTTCATGGTCGCCCAGGCCGCCCGCTGGTGGCCGGAGTTTGTCGTCATCCAGGACTACCTGCAGCAGGGCAGGCTGGGCGAGCCGCGCATGATTTACGAAAAGCGCCTCTGCCAGCTTCCCCCCTGGTCCACCTGGCACCGGGACCCCAAAAAGAGCGGCGGCGGGCTGTACGACCTGAACATCCACGATATCGACTTCCTGGCCAGCATCCTGGGCCGGCCGGAGCAGGTCTACGCGGTGGGGCACAAAACGCCGGAAGGCTGCTGGATGCATGTGGCGACCAGCCTGACCTGGGCCTCCGGGGTCAGGGCGGTCGTGGAGACCTGCCTGGACATGCCCGGCCCCTGGCCCTTCTCCATCGAGCTGCGCGCCACCGGCAGCAAGGGGACGCTGCATTACAACCTGCAGGCGGGCGTCAACATCGCCGACGGGCAGAGCAACTCCAATTTCACCTGGTATCCCGCGGGCGAGGCGCAGCCGCAGGAGCTGACCGCGCCCCCGGTGGACATGTTCCGCGCTGAAATCCGAGAGTTCCTGGACGCCGTGCGGGAGGGCCGGGAGCCCTCGGTCACCGTGGCGGAAAACCGCCTGGTGCTTGAAATCGTGCTGGCCACGCTCCGCTCCCTGGAAGAGGGCAGGGCGGTGGCGCTGTGACGCCGGACGCCCGGGAAGTCAGGACGGTGGCGCGCCCATGAAATACCTCCAGGGCCGCAGGGGCTTTGACATTATAACGCTGGAGTCGCCCGCGCGCAGTCCCGGCCCCGGACAGGTGAGGGTTCAGGTGCTGGCCTGCGGCGTGTGCGGGACCGACCTGCATTTTTTGCGGCAGAAGGAAGACTACACCCCCCTGGGGCATGAAATCTGCGCGCGGGTGCTGGAAAACGGGGAAGGCGCGGTCCGCTTTCCGCCGGGGCGGCAGGTGGTCGCGGAAGACCAGGCCCTCTGCGGCGTGTGCGACGCGTGCAAGTCCGGCCGGCCGTGCCTGTGCCGCTCCGGCCCCTCGCTGGACGGCCAGTCGGGCATGGGGGAGGAGCTCGTCCTGGACGAGCGCCTGCTGCACGATGCGGAGGGGCTTGACCCCGCCGTCGCCGCGATGACCGAGCCCTTGGCCGTTGCCATCCGCTGTGTGGACACCTTGGATCCCGCCCCGGGCAGCAGCCTGCTGATTTACGGCCTGGGCGCTATCGGCCTGTTCTGCCTGGCCTACGCCCGGCTCCGCGGCGTGACGCGCGTGGTAATGGCGGCCCGGGATGCCGGCAGCAGGCGGAACCGCGCGTCGGCTGACATCGCCCTGGATTTTGGCGCGGACGGCGTGCTGTTCACGGCTTTGCCCGCCTTCCGCGAGGAAGCGCTGCGGGGCGGTTCCTACGACAATGCCCTCGTCGCCGCGCCGCCCCCGCTGGTGCCGGACGCCATGGGCCTGGTGGGCTATGGGGGGAAGGTGCTGGCCTGCGGTGTGACCTTTGACGCGCGGGATGCGCGGGCGGAGCTGGACGTCAACGCGATGGTGTTTGAAAAAAAGGCGCTGCTCACCGCCATCGCCGAGCCCGCGCTGCAGTTTCCCCTGGCCCTGCGGCTTTTGCGCTCCGGGCGCATCGACGCCGGGCGCGCCATCACGCACAGGGTGCCGCTCGCCGAAGCGGCAACGCTCAAAACCCTCTTCGGGCAGGACAGCTCCGCCGTCAAGGCCGTCGTCGTCCCCGGCTGATGCCGGGTTTCCATAATAAAATCAGGGGAGGAAGGAACATGAAACACATCGTAGCCGTCAGCACCAACACCTACCATGGCTTCAGCATCGACGAGGCGCTGGAGGGCATCGCGAAGGCGGGCTTCCGCTACGTGGAACTGACTGCGGTGCGGGGCTGGACCGAGCACGTCATGCCCGATATGCCGGCCCAGGAACTGGACCGCATCGACGAAAAAATGCGTGGGCTGGGGCTGGAATGCATCGCCCTGAGCGGCCACTGCAACCTGACCGACGAGGCCCGCCTCAACGATTTCCGGGCCAACATGGCGCTGGCGCGCCGCTTCGGCGCGCAGTTCATCATCTCCTCCACCGGGGAGGCGCACTTCGGCAAGGACGAGGCCTTCGCCGACGACTTGCTGATTGCCAACATTAAAAAGCTGCTGCCGGACCTGGAAAAGCACGGGCTGAAGCTGGGAATTGAAATCCACGGCGAATACGGGACCGGGGAAGACATCGCCCGCCTCATCAAGGGCGTGGGCAGCCCGCTGGTCGGCATCAACTACGACACTGCCAACGTGATTCTTTACGGCGGCAAGCACCCGATGGACGACCTGCCGGGCGTCGTGGAATACGTCAACTACGTCCACCTGAAGGACAAGGTGGGCATCGACAAGGTCTGGAACTTCCCGGCCATCGGCCAGGGCGAGCTGGAGCTTGACAAGGTGGTCGCCTTCCTGGACGGGAAGGGCAAGTCCGTCCCCCTGTCCCTGGAGATTGAGTACACCGAGGAATTCACCATGCGCGACAAGAAGGAAGGGGACCTTGAGACCGCCGACCGCGCGGTGGCCGACTCCTTCCGTTTCCTGAAGGACAAGGGCATCGTCTGAAGCGAACCTGTACGACCCGGCGCGATGCCCTGTAAGGAGGAGCCCCGATTCGCAAAATACTCCCGGTGACCTGACAGGCGCCGCACGCATCGGATGCGACGGCCGGGTCACCGCGGAGTTTCCGTCCGACTACCGGCGCTCCCCTGCCAGGCAGTTTTCAACGCGCGGCTGTCCCTGGAGCGGTTTCCATCCTTCCCGGTGAAAGAGGGCCGGGGACGCCTCCGGGGCTTCCCGGGCAAATACTAAAACCGCGGCGCGTATCCCTGCGCCGCGGTTTTTCCGACCTTCTCAGGCCGCTGTCTGCGGTTACCCCAGCATCTCCCGGCTCAGTTTCCCCAGGATTTCGGCGCCCCGGACAATCTGCTCCTCCGAGGGGGCGGAGAAGTTAAGCCGCACGCCGTTGTTGGGCTGCGCGGGGTCGGTGGTGAAAGCGGAGCCGGGCACGGTGATGACCTTGCGCTTGAGTGCCTCCTGCACGAAGGGCATCGCGTCCTGTCCCTCGGGCAGGTAGGCCATCATGAAGAAGCCGCCCTGGGGCTTGGCGAAGCGCAGGGAGGGATGGGCGTGCTTCTTTATTTCATCGTACATGAGCAGGCCTTTTTTCCGGTACAGCGCCCGGATGGACGCCAGGTGGGCGGGGTAGTCCCAGTGGTTGAGAAACTCGTCGCAGGCCAGCTGGAACAGGTTGCTGGAGTGCACGTCCGTGGCCTGCTTGGCAATCTTGAACTGGTTGAACAGGTCCTTGGGCATCACCACGAAGCCGACGCGCAGGCCGGGCGCCATGGTTTTGGAGAAGCTGCCCATGTAGATGACCCGCCCGTCCGGGTCCTGCGCCTTGATGGGCGCGATCCACTCGCCCCCGAAGCGCACCTCGCCGTAGGGGTTGTCCTCCAGAATCATCACGCCGTACTTCTGTGCCAGCTCGTACACCTTGCGGCGCTTCTCCGCGCTGGTGGTGAATCCGCTGGGGTTCTGGAAGGTGGGGATGATATAGAAAAGGCTGATGCCGGGCTGCCGGAAGGCCTTTTCCAGCGCTTCCAGGTCCACCCCGTCCTCGTGCAGCTTCACCCCCTGCAGCCGCCCGCCGTAGGAGCGGAACGCGTTCATGCAGCCGATGAAGGAGGGACTCTCCACCAGCACGGTGTCTCCCTCGTTGACGAACAGTTTGGCCGCCAGGTCGGCGCACTGCTGGCCGCCGGAGGTGATGAGGATGTCGTTGTCCTCAAAGGAAATGCCCTCCGTCGCCTGCAGGTGTTTTTTGAGCGTTTCCCGCAGCGGCGGGTAGCCCTCCGAGATGCCGTACTGCAGGATTTTGGCCGGCTGGCGGCGCATGGCCTCCTCCGAGATGCGGGCGACCGCCTCGGACGGGAAGGCGTCCGGATCGGGGCTGCCCCCGCCGAAGGAAATCATGCCCGGCTCATTGGCCAGCTTCAGCAGTTCCCGGATAATCGAACCCTGCGCGCCTTTCATGCGCTCCGCGATGCGGTAGGCCATTGTTTCGCCCTCCCCGATTGATGGCAATGGTATACCATACCGGCGCGCGCGCTTCAAGACAGGGCGCGACCGCGCGCGTTCTTGACATCCCGCCGCCCGGTTTGTACACTTTCCGCGTCCGGCGCCCGCATGAAAAACTGCGCCGTTCTGTCGGATAAAAACAGCCCCGCCCAGGCGCGGCGGGGATCGCATGGGAGGGAAAAGGAATGCGCAACCGAAAGCTGAACGCGTGGGTGGAGGAAATCCGGGAACTGTGCCAGCCTGATGCCGTGGCCTGGTGCGACGGCTCGGAGGAGGAGTACCTGCGGCTGCTGGACGGGATGGTCCGTAAGGGCGCCGCTGTGCGCCTCAACCAGCAGCTGCGCCCGGGATGCTACCTGTTCCGCAGCCATCCCTCCGACGTTGCCCGCGTGGAGGACCGGACCTTCGTCGCCACCCGCGACCGGGAGGAAGCCGGCCCCAACAACAACTGGCGCGACCCGGACGAATTGAAGGAAGAGATGCGGGCGCTTTACCGCGGCTGCATGCGCGGGCGGACGATGTACGTCGTGCCCTTCGTGATGGGCCCGCTGCATTCGCCCTTCTCCATCGTCGGTGTGGAAATCACCGACAGCCCCTACGTGGTCGTCAATATGCGGCTGATGACCCGGATGGGCGAGCAGGCGCTGGACATGCTGGGGGAGGGGGACTTTATCCCCTGCCTGCATTCCGTCGGCGCCCCGCTCCAACCCGGGCAGGAGGACGTCGCCTGGCCCTGCGCGCCGGAGCTGTCCCAGAAATACATCGCCCACTTCCCGGAGGATATGTCCATCTGGTCCTACGGCTCCGGCTACGGCGGGAATGCCCTGCTGGGCAAGAAGTGCCTGGCCCTGCGCATCGCCTCCGCCAAGGCCCGCAACGAGGGCTGGATGGCGGAGCACATGCTCATCATGGGCATCACCGACCCGGTGGGACGCAAGTCCTACTTCACCGCCGCCTTCCCCAGCGCCTGCGGCAAGACCAACCTGGCCATGCTGGTGCCCACGCTGCCCGGATGGAAGGTGGAGACTCTGGGCGACGACATCGCCTGGCTGCGGCGGGGCGAGGACGGCCGCCTGCGCGCGGTCAACCCCGAGGCGGGCTTCTTCGGCGTCGCGCCGGGCACGTCCTTCCAGACCAACCCCAACGCCATGCACAGCATCAGCCAGGACACCCTGTTCACCAACGTCGCGCTCACCGACGAGGGGGACGTATGGTGGGAGGGCATCGGCACCCCGCCGCCGCCGCACCTGACGGACTGGCAGGGGAAGGACTGGGCGCCCGGCGCCGCCACGCCCGCCGCCCATCCCAACGCCCGCTTCACGGTGTCCATCACCCGCTGCCCCTCCCTCGCGCCTGAATGGGAGGCCCCGGAGGGCGTGCCGGTCAGCGCCATCCTCATCGGCGGCCGGCGCCCGGGCACGGTGCCCCTGGTCTACGAAAGCCGCTCCTGGCGCCACGGCGTGTTCATGGGCTCCATCATGGGCTCGGAAATCACCGCCGCCGCGATATCCAACGCCATCGGACAGGTGCGCCGCGACCCCTTCGCGATGCTGCCCTTCATCGGCTACAACATAAAGGACTACCTGCGCCACTGGCTGGACATGGAATCGCGCTTCCCGGCCGGGCGGCTGCCGAAGGTGTACAGCGTCAACTGGTTCCGCAAGGACGCGCAGGGGCGTTTCCTCTGGCCGGGCTTTGGGGACAACGCCCGCGTACTCAAGTGGATTTTCGAGCGCGTCCGCGTGGAAGGCGGCGCGAAGGATACCCCGGTGGGCGCCGTGCCTGCCCCGGGCGACCTGGACCTCGGCGGGCTGGACGTCAGTCAGGCGGCCATGGAAACGCTGCTCTCGGTGGACGGGGACGAGTGGCGCAAGGAGGCGGCTTCCATCCGTTCCTACTACCAGTCCCTGGGCGACGGTCTGCCAAAGGAGCTGTGGGCGGAGCTGGAAGCGCTGGAAGCGCGCCTTTCGCAGGCTGAATAGCCGCTTCGGCTTCTTCCCGGCCGGGCGTTGACTGGCTAACATCGCAAGGAGGGCGGCCATGGAGTTGGGGCAGCGTTTTCTGGAGCTTCAGCCGGAAATGGTGCGGCTGCGCCGGTGGTTCCACGCGCACCCGGAGCCGTCGCTGAAGGAGGAGCAAACCGCCCGCCAGATTGCGGCGGAACTGGACGCGCTGGGCATCCCCCACGAGGCGCTGCCGCCCAACCACGGCCTGGTGGCGGTCGTCAAAGGGCAAGCGGGCGGGCCGGCCGTGGCGCTGCGGGCGGACATGGACGCCCTGCCCGTCACCGAGCGGACCGGGCTCCCCTTCGCCTCGCAGAATCCCGGCTTTATGCACGCCTGTGGGCATGATGCGCACGTGGCGATGCTGTTGGGCGCGGCGCGTGTGCTCAACGAGACCCGGAACCGGTGGGAAGGCACGGTCTATTGTTTCTTCCAACCGGCGGAGGAAATCGGCCAGGGGCACCAGGAGGCGCTGGACTGGCTGGAACGCCGGGGTGGTGCGGGCGCCGTATTCGGGCTTCATATCTGGAGCCTGCTGCCCGAGGGGGAGCTGCTGCTACTGCCCGGGGCGGTCTTCGCCGGCGTGATGAGCTACATCGTGACCCTCACGGGCCGCGGCGGGCACGGCGGGCGGCCGGACCTGGTCCGGGACCCCATCAAGGCCGCCTGCGACCTGGTGCTCAAGTACGCCGCCATCCCCACCAATTTCTACGACGTGCTGGATCCCTGCGTGGTCAACGTCGGCTACATGGAGGCCGGCACGGTCGGCAACGTCTTCCCCTCCCGCGCGAAAATCCACGGCGGCATCCGCTGGTTCAAACCCGGCGGGGAGGAAAGAATCACGGACGCCATGCGCCGCATCGCCGCCGGCGTCGGGGCCGCCTACGGCGTGGAATGCGAGTTGAGCACCTTCGGCATGCATCCGCCGGTATACAACGACCCGGCGTTTGTCGAAAGGGGCCGGGCCCTTGCCCCCCAGATCCAGGGCCTGCGCCTGTCCGCCCAAACCGAGCCCATCGTCGCCGGGGACAACATGAGCTTTTACCTAAAGCGCTACCCGGGCTTCTACGGCATTCTCGGCGCCGGCAAGCCGGGCACGGAAATCTTCCCCCATCACCACGAGTGCTTCGACATCGACGAGAGCGCCCTGCGCAAAGGCGCGGAGTTCCTGGCGCGCAGCGCGCTGGGCTACCTGGAAGACAAGTAGGAGAAAGCCCGGGGGCTTCCAGCCCCCGGAACCCCCGGCAAGGGACTTCGTCCCTTGACCCGGAATCAAATATAGGAAGATTGCTCTGCTTTCTTCGGGCGCCGCGCGCCGGTCTTCAGGGAAACCCCTGATAGAATTATGAATGGGTCAAGGGACGAAGTCCCTTGCCAGGGGGCTTGGGGGCAGGATGCCCCCGACGTCCCCTCCCCGCCTACGGCGAAGGGCTGCCTGTACGGCAGCCCTTCGGGGTTCCTCGTTTTCAGCCTTACTTCGCGTTCGCGGCCGCCTTCTGCAGCGCCGCCAGGTAGTCCCCCACGTTGATGGTCACGGAGGCCTTCAGGTCCTCCACGTCCGGAACCGCCGGGTGGCTGGCGTCGCGCTC
>ENA-UOUL01002664-UOUL01002664.1-bioreactor-metagenome-genome-assembly--contig:-NODE-2664-length-20282-cov-4.714526_pt1 | contig 20282 bp, 9 predicted proteins | sample MGYA00249838_ERZ747220 | MGnify/ENA primary metagenome ERZ747220 (study PRJEB28778, sample SAMN05720191) | bioreactor metagenome | isolation source: Anaerobic biogas reactor | place: USA:Washington...
ATCCTCACCCTCCAGCACGAGGCGATGGAGGTGCTGGCCGCGCAGCGCCCCGAACAAGAGGTCCCCTCGCCACGCGGGGAGGTCCGAGCCGTCATAGATGGCGGCGCCGGACGGGGCCCAGGTGCTGTTGGTCCCGCTGAACGCCAGGGGATCGGCGAACCGCTCGTCGCCGCGCCCCGTCACGACGGGCCAACCATAGTTGGCGCCCGGGCGGATGACGTTCACCTCATCGCGGCAGCAGAGCCCCCCTTCGCCGCTGGGGCCGTGCTCGGGGGCCAGGAGTTGGCCCGTCTCCCGCCAGGCCAGTCCCTGCGGGTTGCGGTGCCCGTACGAGTAGACGAACGACCCCTCGAAGGGGTTGTCATCGGGCACGCTGCCATCGGGGTTGAGCCGGAGGATCTTGCCCGCCAGCGATTCGAGGTCCTGCGCCAGCGCCCCGCGTCCGGCGTCGCCCGTGGTGGCGTACAGCTTGTTGTCGGGGCCGAACGCGATGCGCCCGCCGTTGTGGTTCCTCGCCCCGGGGATCCCCTCCAGCAGCGTGAACTCGTCCTGCAGCCGCCCATCGCGCAGCTCCCAGCGCGAGATGCGGTTCGCCAGGCCGGCCCCCTCGCTGTAGGTATACATGGTGTACACGTAGCCATTATCAGCGAAATCGGGGTCCAGGGCCAGCCCCATGAGGCCCCCCTCGCCCACCGCAGCCACGGGGATCTCGGCCACCGGCTCGTCCTGGAGTTGGCCGTCGACGACGAGCCGCACGCGCCCGGGCCGCTCCGTCACAAAGAGCCGCCCGTCCGGCGCCCAGGCCATCGCCCAGGGCACCTCGAGGCCGGTCGCCACCACCTCCACCTGCGGCTCCACATCAGCCGCCGGCGCCGCGGTCGGCGCGGTAGTTGGCGCCGCCGTCGCCGTGGGCGCGGGCGCTGTCTCGGTGGGCTCCGGCGACGGCGCGACCGCCGGACTTGACGCCACCGTGGGTGAGGCGACCTCCACAGGGGTTGGCGCCGGCTCCGTGGCCGTCAGCGTCGGCGCCGGGGCCGCGTCGGTCGCCGTGGGCGCCGTCGTCGGTCCCTCGCCTCCCGGCGCGGGCGCGGGCCCCGGCCCGCCCCCTCGTCCCGAGTCCGCCGTCTGGCACGCCGCCAGGAATACGACCGCCACCACCAGCACGAGCAACCGCCCCATCCAACGCGTAGATCGCATCGTTCCCGCCTCCTCGGGGCGCCGACGCCCCGGCTTCAGGCCCGCCCCCGCCCGTTAGCGAAAAGCGCCGGCCGCAGAGCCATCGCTCCGCGGCCGGCGCACCTGCCTGTCACCTACGGTTCACCCCGACTGCCCAGCCGCGCTATCGTTCGAACGGGCTGGCTCGAATGCTGCTGTACTCGTCCCACGAGCCGTCATAGTTGCTGACGGACGGATAGCCCAGCAACTCGTGGAGCACGAACCAGGAATGCGCCGACCGCACGCCGATCTGCGAGTACACGATGATGTCGTACTCGGGAGTGATCCCCGCCTTGCGATAGAGACGCTCCAGATCCTCCGAGGGCCGTAGACGCCCATCGCCATCGATGACGTGCGCCCAGTTGACGTTGATCGCCCCGGGAATGTGCCCGCCGCGCGCCGTGGGGGGCTCGTGGCCGGTGTACTCCATGGAGGTGCGCACGTCGAGGTAGCGGGTGCTCGCATCTTGCAGCCGGTCGATGACCTCGCGCCACTCGGCGCGGATCGCACGTTCCGGCGCTTGGGTGATATAGACGGTCGGCTCCACCGTAGGCGCCTCGGTGGTGATCTCTTCGCCATCCGCCTCCCACGCGGCCCGTCCGCCGTCCAGGAGCCGCACATCGGCGTGACCATAGTACTTGAGCACCCAGTACGCCCGCGCCGCAAACACGCCCAGGCAGTCGTCGTACAGCACCACCGTGTCGTCCTCGGTGATCCCCCGGGCGCCCAAGGCGCGCGCCAGCGCCTCCCGGCTTAGGACCTGGCCACCGACCGGTCCGTGGCGCGCCGTAAGGTCGGTCCTCCAGTGCAGATGCAGCGCCCCGGGCAGGTGCCCCTGCGCGTACACGTCCGGATCGCTGCTCACATCCAGCAGCCGAACGCGCTCGTCACCGAGGTGCTCGCGCAGCCATCCGGTGTCGACCAAGACGCGTTCACGCGCCGCAACGCGCTCGGCCTGTACCTCGAGTTCCCTCTCGGCAACGGGTGCTCCCGCGCCCCATCGATCGTCCGCGCGTGCGCGCGGTATGCTCCTATCCACAGTATCGGCCTCCTTTTTCCGGTCTCTGCGCGGCTTGCCAGTTTCTTCTGCTGGTCGAGCCCGCTTCCATGGAGGCCCAACCGCAGAAACCAGAGTTTGTCTATCAATATACCTGCTTATTCGCATGGTGTCAAGGGCCTCACGCTCTACTTTGTGGGGCTGGGGCGCCCGCGCAGCCGTTTGACGCCCCGTGCTCGACTGCTATACTGCACCGCAATGTCCGAGCGTAAGCCGCGCGCCGCGGGCCGGACGGCGTCCGGCCCCTACACCACGGGTCGGCGGGCACGTTCGCCTCGTGCCGAGTGGCGTCCAGACCCGACGAGCCTGTAGGGCGCGCACGCTGTGCGCGCCGCGGGCCGGACGGCGTCCGGCCCCTACACCACGGGTCGGCGGGCACGTTCGCCTCGCGCCGAGTGGCGTCCAGACCCGACGAGCCTGTAGGGCGCGCACGCTGTGCGCGCCGCGGGATGCGCGCCGTGGGCCACACGCCGTCCGGCCATCCTGGTGCCGGGTCAATCATCCGAACGGAGGTCACAATGCGCCTACGCGATCGGCTGTGGAACCCCTACGCGGTCGTGTTCCTCAGCAACTCGTGTATCATGGTGCTCGAACTCGTCGCGAGCCGGCTGATCGCCCCCCGGTTGGGCGTGTCGCTGTACACCTGGACCTCGGTGATCGGCGTGATCCTGGCGGGCATCTCCATCGGCAACTACCTCGGGGGGCGCCTGGCCGACCGGTACGCCTCGCCGTTCTTTCTCGGCGTCATCCTGGCCCTGGCCTCTCTGGGCAGCCTGAGCATCCTCGCCCTGACGAACGCCCTCTCCGGCGCTGGGCTCTCCGAGAACCTCCCGTTACTCCTGTCAGTCGTCGTCTACATCGGCGGCCTCTTCCTGATCCCCAGCCTGATCCTGGGATGCGTGTCACCCATCGTCGTCAAACTGAGCCTGACGGATCTGCAGCGCACGGGCAGCACCGTGGGCAAGATCTATGCCTGGTCATCGGTGGGCAGCATCGTCGGCACCTTTGCCACCGGCTTCTGGCTGATTTCGTGGTTCGGCACGCGGACGGTGGTGTTGCTCGTGTCGGGCGTCCTGATGCTGATGGCCGTCTGGTTCCTCACCGACGGCCGCCGCACGCGCGCCGTCGCGGCCTCAGCCGTCGCCCTGCTTCTCTTTGGGGGATCGGTTGGCGTCCTCTACCGCGGGGGCTATCTGCAGCGAGAGTGCCTGTTGGAGACGAACTACTTCTGTATCAAGGTGCACGATAAGCAGGTCGGTGATACCATGGTGAAGGAACTTGTCCTCGACCGCCTCGTGCACAGCTACTCGAGCCTCGAGGACCCGACGCACCTGGTCTATGGCTATGAGCGCACCTACGCCGAGGTGATCCGCCCGGTGTTGTCACAACGGCCGGACCTCTCGGCGCTGTTCATCGGGGGCGGCGGCTATACCTTTCCGCGCTACCTGGAGGCCCTCCTCCCCGACAGCCACCTGGTCGTGGCCGAGATCGACCCGGGCGTCACCGAGGTCGCCCACGCCATGCTGGGCCTCCCACGCGACACGCGCACCGAGACCTACAGCCTCGATGCGCGCATTCTCCTGGCAAACCACGATGTGGGTGAGCGGTTCGACGTCGTGTTTGGCGACGCCTTCAACGACTACTCTGTGCCCTTTCACCTGACGACGCTCGAGTTCGACCGACTGGTGGCCGACCTGCTGGACGACGACGGCATGTACCTGGTCAACATCATCGACGGCGGGCGTCACGGGCACTTTTTGCGCGCCTATGTGCGCACCCTCGAGCAGGTCTTCCCGCACGTCGCCGTCATCCCGTCGGGAGGGTCCTGGCGCGACTCGATGCGCACTACCTTTGTGATCGTGGCCAGCAAGCAGCCCTACGACCTGAGCCACCTGCCCTCCTCGGAGCGGCCCATCCCCGAGGACGAACTCGCCGAGTACCTCGCCATGGGGGACCCTATCGTCCTTACCGACGAGTACGTCCCCGTCGATAACCTCCTCGCGCCCGTGTTCCGCGACTCGCACGACGGCTGATCGCGCCCCCGGAGCGCCGCGCTAGCCCATTACCACGTGCACGCCATGCTCGCGGCCGTCGTCCTCCAGGGGAATCAGTCCCTCCGGCACCTCCTGCCCGTCCACGGTCACCCGCAGCACGCCGCGCTGCACCCCATCTGGGTTGACTACGTCGATGCGGTAGATCGCCGTGCGAAAGCGATAGTCCACACGGAACGACGGCCACTGTGGCGGGATGCGCGGGTCGATGCGCAGCGCCTTCCCCTCGCGCCGCACCCCCAGGATCCCCTCTAGGCCAAGGCGGTACATCCAGCCAGCCGATCCGGTGTACCACGTCCACCCGCCGCGCCCGGTGTGCGGCGCGACGCCATACACGTCCGCCGCCACCACGTAGGGCTCCACATGGTAGCGCTGCACCGACTCCGGGTCCCTGGCGTGGTTGATCGGGTTCAGTAGCGCATAGAGGTCGGCGGCCGTCTCGCCGCGTCCCAGCTCGGCATAGGCCCACACCGTCCACGTGGCACCGTGCGTGTATTGTCCGCCGTTCTCGCGGATGCCGGGCAGGTAGCCCTTGATGTACCCCGGGTCGCGCGTAGTGCGGTCAAAGGGTGGCGTGAACAGCAGGATGACCTGATCGGCGCGCCGCACCAACCGCTCCTCCACCGACTCCATGGCGCGCACCCGGCGCTCCTCGTCGCCGGCGCCCGACAGCACCGACCAGGACTGGGCGATGGCGTCGATCTGGCACTCCAGGTTGCGCGCCGAGCCCAGGGGCGTACCGTCGTCATAGAACGCCCGCAGGTACCAGTTGCCGTCCCAGGCATGCTCATCCAGCGCGCGCCGCAGCCGCTCGGCCTGCTGCTCGAAAGCATCGGCGCGCTCGTCCTCGCCGATGCGTCTGCTCAGCGCGGCGAATCGCGTGAGGGTAGCAAACAGGAACCACCCCAACCACACACTCTCGCCCTGGCCCTCGATCCCCACGCGGTTCATGCCGTCGTTCCAGTCGCCGGCGCCCATGAGGGGCAGGCCGTGGCGCCCCTCGGTAGAGCCCCGGTCGATGGCGCGCAGGCAGTGTTCGTAGAGCGTGCCCGTTACGCCGGCGCGGTAATAGTGGTCATAGCGCTCCTCCTCGTCCGACTCTAGCGCGGGGCCCGCGAGGTACGGCACCTGCTCGCTCAGGATAGCCACATCGCCGGTGCCGGCCACATAGTGCGCCGTGACGTAGGGCAGCCACAACAGATCGTCGCTGATGCGCGTCCGCACACCCCGGCCCGATGGCGGATGCCACCAGTGGAGCACATCGCCCCGCTCGAACTGGTGCGCGGCCGCCCGCAGGATCTGGCGCCGCGCCACCTCGGGTCGGGCGTGCACAAGGGCCATCACGTCCTGGAGCTGGTCGCGAAAGCCGTAGGCGCCGCTCGACTGGTAGAACCCCGATCGGCCCCAGACGCGTGACGATAGGTTCTGGTAGAGCAGCCACCGATTTAGCATCACGTCCATCGCCCGGTCGGGGGTTTCGACGTTGACGCGGCCCAGCACGTCGTCCCAGAACGCGGTGGTGGCCTCAAAGGCGGCGCGTGCCGCCTCGGGGTCGCGGTAGTGACGCGCCAGGCGGAGCGCGTGTCCGCGGTCCCGTCCCTGACCCAAGAGGAACTGCACCTCCTGCGCCTCACCGGCATCGAGGTCGATGTGCACCTGCAGTACAGCGCAGGGATCCAGCCCCGGCTCGAAGCGGCGGTCAAAACCGACGCGATCCAGCGCCGCCGGGTGGCGCAGCTCCCCCAGCCTGCCCAGGAACTCGACGCGGTCTCCGGTCATGCCGTGCAGCGGGTTACTCGAGGCGGCGAACGCCACACGCTCGCCGAATTCGGCGTTGTACGGGTTACGGGCCAAGATCGTCTGCGCCTCGCTATCGAACTCGGAGATGATATAGGGGCGGCTCTCCTCGGCGTTCGTCCCCAGCACCCAGGGAGCAAAGAGAGTGACGGTCATGCGACGCCGCGAGTCCGAGGTGTTCTCCAGCCTTAGGTGGTACAGCTTGACGGGATCGTCGGGAGCCACCGACAGCCGCAGTTCCTGCTTCAGCCGATGGCTGTGGTGCTGAAAGACGCTGTACCCGGCGCCGTGCCGCACCAGGTAGGGCGCGTCGGCGCGCGCCGGCAACGGCGTGGGGCTCCAGATCTGGCCCGTCTCCTCGTCGCGCAGGTAGATCGCCTCGCCCGGCGGGTCGGACACCGCGTCGTTGCTCCAGGGCGTCAGGCGGTTCTCGCCACTGTTCTCCGCCCAGGTATAGCCCGAGCCCGCCTCCGTGACGATAAAGCCGAGTTCGGGGTTGGCGATGATGTTCGACCAGGGCGCGGGCGTCCACTCGTCTGAGCGCAGGTACATCACGTACTCGCGGCCGTCCGGCGTGAACCCGCCCGTCCCGTTATCGAAGAGGAGATCCGTCGGGCGCTGGAGGGGCGGCGTCCCCTCCAGCGGCACCCAGGCGGGGCGCGTGGGCACCAACTGGGGCAAGCGCACCGGCTCTCGGTCCAGCGCGACGAGCTGCTCCGCCAGGGGCCCGGCGTCGCCGTCGAGCACCACGCGGGCGGCTGTCTCGAGCAGGATGCGGTTGGGCGCATCGAGCCGCTCGGCGTCAACGACAAATATCCCGCCGCGCCGGTTCAGCCAGGTGGTGCTGTTGGTGCGCTCCAGCAGCCGATAGAGGCGGTCGCCCAACTCGTGAGCATAGCTCGAAGGTTGCTCGTTGAGGACCACCAGATCGATGCGCAGATTGCGCTTGCGCCAGAGCACGTGCGCCGGCAGCAGTTCCTGGAGCAGCGCCAGGTCGTCCACATCCTTGACCCGGACGAGGAGGATGGGATAGTCGCCCGAGATCCCCCGCCCCCAGAGGCTCGACTGCCCCAGCGTGTTGGCCGCCAGCGTCTCGCGGCTGGCGCGCAAGGGCGTGCAGGGGCACGCCAGGGCCGAGAGGAGGCGCTGCGCGCTGCGCATCTGCTGCGCCGACATATCGAGCTGCCGCAGTTCCAACTCGATCCTCGAGCGCGCCAGGTCAAAGGCGCGCCCGATGGTGGCCCAATCACGATAGCGCTGTGCCAGCTCGATTGCCTGTTGGCGCGACCTGGCGGCGATGGTCACGAACGCCAGAGTCGTCCCCTCGTAGGGCTCGAGGGCGAGATCGTGGCTCAGCGCCATCACCGGGTCGAGCGTTGCACCCACGGTGCCGCTCAAACCAGTGCCGCCGGGCCCCACGGCCTGCGGCTCGCGCGCCGTGTGTCCGCGCCCCAGGAAGCGCTTCCGGTCCGTCTCGTAGCGGGTGCCGCCGGGCTGCTCGTCGCTCAGCACGAGCATGTGCACCAGGTACGTGGGGCGCTCGCTGCTGGCGCGCGGCCGCCGGCGGAAGAGCAGCGCGTCTTGCTCGGGCAGATACTCGCTCTCGACAAAGAGCTTGCTAAAGGCGGGATGGCGCAGGTCGCCGCCGTGGGGCGCCAGCGCCACCTCGGCATAGCTCGTCAGGTTCAGATGGCGCGGGTCGCCGGTGTGGTTGTTGACGATCACCTGGCGTATCTCGACGTCGTCCTCCAGCGACACCCCGACGCGCGTCCTGATCGACAGGCCGTCGCGGCGACGATGGAACTCGGCCTGGTGCACGTAATAGAGCACCGACTCGCTCTCCACCGAAGCGGCCACCGGCTGAAGCCCGCCCGACCATACCACCTGCCTGTCCTGATCGTGCACATAGAGCCACGTACCGACGTTCTCCAGGGCGGTGTCGGCGCGCCAGCGCGTCAGGTCCAGATCCTGCCAGCGGCAATAGCCGGCGCCCGAGGAGGTGACAAAGGTGGTGAACTCGCCGTTCGAGAGGACGTGCACCTCGGGGTACGGCGCCCTACTGGGCACCTGCCACGCCTCGACGCCGGCCTGAGGGGCCTCAGGGCGCACCGCCGTGGCCTCTTGCGACAGCGCCTCCTCAATGGGCGCGCCGTACGGGATGCGCTCGTGCAGCAGCAGGTCGACGCTGCGGATGCGCGGGTTATCGTGAAAGCGGCGCACCATCCTGTTGCCCATGAGATAGTTCGCCAGGGGCAGGAACACCATCGCCTGGTGGTGCGACATGAACGAGCGCACAATGGCGTGGCGTTGCCCCACCGGCAGGTGGGCTGGGGTAAAGTCCACCGACTCGTACAGGCCATAGCGTCCCAGCATCCCCAGCGACCGCAGTGCGTGGATATTGCGCAGTACCTCCTGCGGCCGCACCGGCAGCGCTAGGAGTGAGGCATAAGGCGCTATCACCAGATCGTCGGCCAGCCCGCGCTTCAGCCCCAGCCGGGGCGCCCCAAAGGCCCGGTACTGGTAGTTCTGGTTGGCGTCAAAGCCATAATAGCCCGATTCCGAGATGCCCCAAGGCACGCCCTTTTCCCGGCCGTAGGCAATCTGATAATCCACCGCGGCGCGGCAGCTCTGCCCCAACAGGGTGTTGACGGGATGCTCCATCATGATGGCGGGCATCAGGTACTCGAACATGGTGCCGCTCCATGAGAGGAGCGTGCGCTGCCCGTCCACCTCTGTCAGCGGTCGGGCCATGTGGAGCCAGTGCCTCTGCGGCACGTCCCCCTTGGCGATCGCCAGCAGGCTGGCCGTGCGCGCCTCGCTGGCCAGCAGGTCATAGTAGCTGCCGTCCAGCTCCCCGATGTCGACGTTAAAGCCGATGTGGAACACCTCGCGCCGCTCATCAAAGAGAAAGCCGAAATCGGTCTCGGCAACGATCTCACGCGCCCGCTCGACCACGAACTCCAGGTCATCGAGCAGGTCGCGGGCCGTCTCACGGGCATCGTCCAGGCTGTCGGCCAGGTTGGCGCACCAGAGGCGCGCCTGCCGCAGCCTGGGCTCGGTGGAGGACCCGCGCACCAACAGGTCGCGCAGGTACTCGAGGCGGTGGCCGGCAGCCTCGCACACCGGGGGAACGCGGGAGAGGCTCGGATCGCTCGGCAGGCTCTCCGCCAGCTCTCGCCACGCCTCGAGGATCTCGGGATCCGCCTCGGGGTCCTCGAACAGCTCCGGCGGCTCGCGGAGCATGCTCACCCAGGGGAGCAGCAGCTCCGTCTCGCTCTGCAGGCTGATGAGGTGGTGATGGACGCGGTCGCTCCAAATCGTCAGGTCGCGCAGGCTCTCCACGTCGATGCGCGCCGACTCGGCCTCGATCACCCTGGCGATATCCTCGCTGAGGGTACGGCAGCCATCGTAGCACACCGTGTCCAGCACCCCCGCCCAACTCGCGGGCGAACTCTCCCCCGCCAAGAGCTGATCGCGCAGCCATTCCATGCGCTCGCGCAGTGTCCGCACCGACTCGGCGGGCAGTCCGTCCCTCCGGAGGCCCTCCAGCACCTCCTCGAGGACGTCCAGCGCATCGCAGCCGCCCTCCCACTGCTGCGCGCTCACCACCGGCCGATCGAGGAGTTCGAGGCTCCCCTGGATCAGCACCAGGAGGCTGGCAATCAGGTTGCCGCTGTCCACCGTGGAGACATAGCGCGCCGGCAGCGGGGCCAGGCTCTGCGTGTCGTACCAGTTCAGCAGGTGTCCCCGATAGCGCTCCATCCTGTCCAGCGTCTCGATGGTGTAGCGAAGGCGCAGGACGAGGTCGATGACACCCAGGTAGCCCAGGTCGTGGGCGGCGAGCGTCGAGAGGAGCAGCATCCCGATGTTGGTGGGCGACGTGCGGTGCGCAACCAGGCCACGCGGCGACTCCTGAAGGTGGTCGGGCGGAAGCCAGTTGTCATCGGGGCCGACCAGCTCTTCATAGAACAGCCACGTCCGGCGGGCGAGCCGGCGCAACTCCAGTAGCTGCTGCGTCGAAAGTGGGCGCGTGCCGCGGTCCAGAGGCCGACTGACCTCGTAGGCCACCTGGGGTGAGAACAGCCACACGACGAGCAGCGGGGCGGCCACGGCCAGCGCCGCGGGGCTCTCGATCGCCAGCAGCGCTCCGATGGCCAGCGCCGCGATGGGTGCGGACGCCATCTCGGCCCAGGCCGGCGCGGGGCCACGCGAGCGCTCCAGCGAGCGCGCCGTATGAGCGGCCGGGGTCCATTCCAGCATGTGGCGGCGGGTGATGAGCACGCGCGCCAGCGTCTGACCGATGGCGCTGAGCATGTTCGCCGCGGAATAGGGCAGCAAGACGAGTTCGAGAAGCTGCCGATCGAGCGTCACGCGCAGGGTGCGGAGCACGCTCTCCACCGACGTGCCGCCGAGCGCAGACGCCAGTGCCTCGGGGACGGCCGCAACCAGGGCGGGCGCCAGCGGCACCAGCAGCCCCGCCGCCAGCCACGCCCAGGGCGAGCCGGGCAACCAGAGCCAACCCACGACCCAGAGCGCCATCACCGAGGGGGCGATCAGGCTGCGCCGCAGGTTGTCGGCGATCTTCCAACGGTCGAGGAAGGAGAGGGCATTGGGACGCGACTGTCCGCACTCACCCGGCACGCGACGGGCCAGCCAGGGAAGCAGCTGCCAGTCCCCTCGCACCCAGCGGTGCTGCCGACGCGCGTGGGCAAGATAGTGCGAGGGATAGTCCTCCAACAGGGTGATATCCGTGGCCAGCGCCGCCCGCCCATGAATCCCCTCGAACAGGTCGTGGCTCAACAGCGCGTTCTCCGGCGCGCATCCCTCCAGGGAGCGCCAGAACGCGGCCACGTCCAGGATCCCCTTGCCGGCATACACCCCCTCGCCGAACAGGTCTTGGTAGACGTCGGACACGGCCAGACTGTACAGGTCGTACCCGGAGCTGCCGGAAAAGATGCTGGCAAAGAGGGAGGAAGACGTGCTCACCGGCTCGATCTCGAGCCGGGGCTGTATCACCGAATAGCCGCTCTTCAGCCTCTGGCCGTCCGGGGCATGCTCGGCCCGGTTCAGCGGGTGCGTCAGGGTCCCGATGAGGCGCAGGGCCGTGCCCCTCGGCATGAGGGTGTCCGCGTCCAGCGTGATGACATAGCGCACCCCGCGCAGCCGCTCCAGGTCTCCCTCGTGGACGACGTACGAGCCCTCGCCGTGCCCCGTGAGGTAACCCAGGAACTCCATGAGCTTGCCGCGCTTGCGCTCCCACGCCATCCAGCGCCCCTCGGCGGGGTTCCAGCGTCGCTCGCGGTGAAACAGGTAGAACGGCCTACACTCATCCACGCCATAGGTCGCGTTCAGGCGGCGGATCTGCGCCCGCGCGGCGTCGACGAGGGCGTCGTCGTCGGGAAGATGCTGCGCGTCGGCGTCGGGCAGGTCGGTGAGCAGGGCGAACAGCACGTTCGGATCCGCGTTACCCAGGTGGTGGCGCTCGAGCTGCTCGACGAGGTGCTCCACGTCCGCCTCGGACCCCAGCAGCGCCGGAATGACGACCACGCTGCGGTAGGCGTCGGGCACGCCCATCTCCAGGTCCAGCTTGGGCAACACCCTCGGCGGCACGGCGCGCGTCGCGACCTGGTTCGCCGCCTCCACCGCGAGGGTGATCGCCGGAATGACGGCAACCACCACCGCCAGCGCCATCTGGCCGGCCGATCCACCGGCCCACGACACAAAGTACGCGGCCGCCGCCACGAGCAGGACAGCGACCAGCGCGATGGCGCCAAAGTAGAACGGCGCGGGGTGCCGCAGCACCGTGGCGCGCAACCGCCCACCGAGGGATGGCCGGTAGCCGATGGCGCGTTCCAGCACGTCCCGCCCCGCGTCAATGAGATAGTACCCCACGTGAGTGTTGCGTGGCATGTCGGACAGGCGGTGCGCCGTCGGTTCCGCCAGCGGTTCCGTCGCCGGTCCGCGCCCATCCCCCTCCGTCGTCTGCGCCGCCTCTGCGGCCGATGCCGAGCGCGAGGCGTCTGACGCCTCCCCCGCCCCGGCGGCCAGGTCTATAGCCGCCTGCGCTACATCCCGCTCCTCGCGCCCTGTGGCGCGGGCGAGTTTCTCCACCGCCTTGCGATAGCGGTCGCGCGTGTCGAACTCCATATGCGAGTAGGCGCCCGCCGGGTCCGCCCGTAGCACGCGATCGACGAGGCTGACGCTCTCGATAAAGATATCCCAGTCCTGAGTCGACAGCATCCGCAGGCTCAGGATGCTGTTGGCGACGACCACCTCGGGTTGTGGCCCCCCCGCGGCAACGTTCAGCGTGTCGCTCTCCAACACCTCCTCGTCGAGGATGCTCTCGAAGGCGCGCGCCAGGTTCTCGAGGGTGCCCAGCCGCAACATGGTGGGCAACGCCCACAACTCGCCCATCTGCAGCGGCGTGACCTGCTGGTACTCCTGGACGAAGCGGCCGATGCGCTCCGCGTCGAGGTGCGCCTCGCACTGCTCGATGATGTGCACGCTGATATCGTGGATGCGCGTATACCCCTCGTGCCCGGGGGTGTCCAGCTTGGGCAACAGGCGGTAGTAGCCGTCCGGCAGGTCCTGTCGCACCTCGCGAATCGCTTGCTCGACCATGTAATAGTTGTCGAGCAGCCATTCGGCGGCGTACGAGATGGCCAGTTCGCGCTCCGAGGCCTCTACGTATCCCTGATGCGTGGCGCGCAAGTAGGCGCGCAGCTCCTTCAGGTGCGTCACCGGGGAGGGGCGCGAAGGCGGGCGGGCCGCCAGTTCGTGCCCTCGCGCCAGCTGGCGAGCCGCCGATGCCAATCGGCTCATCGATGCGGTATCCCGACCGGCGCCGCGGGTATCTGGCGCGGCGCCGGCGTCAGGAGTCGGGTCGACCATGCTCTAGTGTCCCTTGCGCTCTCTGGCCGCCACCTCGGCCCGAGTGGGCTCGATGCTCTCGGCGGGCAAGTCTTGCACGATGAGAAGCGGTGTGCTTCCGTAAGCGATGAACCCAATCGTGAGGCTGCCATAAGGCCATTTGGCCTGTCCCGAGCGCCCGTGAGCGCTGATGACAACGAGATCAGCCTCCTCCGCCTCGACGAGGTCGTCCAGCGCCGCGCTCGGGCTGTCGCTCACGACGATGCGCGTCTCGGCCTCGATCTCCATGCGCTCGCGGAGTCGCTCGAGGTACTCGGTCGCGCCGCGGCGGTTCCGCTCGGTCATGCGTTCCACCAGCGAGCGGTCCTCATCGCTGAGGGGCTCGGGGCACGTCATCTCGGGCCGGTGCACCACGTGAACCAGCATCACCTGCGCCTCGTGGGCCCGCGCCAGCGTCACCGTCGGAGAAAGCGACACCTCGGCGCGGCGAGAGCAGTCCAGGGGCACCAAGAGCCGGCGGTAGCGCTGCGCCATCAGGTCCTCGATGGTAGGCTGGTAGGCCCGCACGATCATCGTTGAGGTGCGCGCCTGGAGGATGATCTTTTGCACGACGCTGCTGATGTTCCAGCGGCTCAGGCCACTGCGCCCATGGCTGCTGACGAGGATCAGGTCCGCGTCATTGCTGTGCGCATACTCGACGATGCGGTCCGCCGCCTGCCCCTCGAGCAGTGCGGTCTCGGGGTTGAGGCCGGCCTCGACCAGGCGGCTCGCCTGCTCATCGAGGTATGCCTTGGCCTGCGCGCGCGAGATGCGCCAGTCCATTGGATCGACCGAGCGCGTCTGCCCGCCGGGCTCCTGTTCGGCTACCCTCAGCAGCGTGACGCGCGAGCCAAAGGCGGTGGCGAGCGCCACCAGGTGCGGCAAGACCGACTCGGCCAGCCGCGAGCCGTCCAAAGGCACCAGTATGTGATCGAACATGGCCCGTACCCTCCTGCCAGGATAATGGGGCGCGACGCGTCGAGGGCGTCCACGCCGGAGCGGTGTCGTGCCGGAGGCGCACCGATCCTTAGGCGCTAGCTGAATACGGCCGATTCCTCCCGCAACTCGAGTACGCCGGCATCAAACCGGCGCACACCGCCACGCGCCATCCGGCGGCAGTGGTGTCACGCAGGATCGGGTCAGCCGAACGCGGAATGGAGAGCCAACCAGACGACCGAGAGTGCGTTGCGAGTGGTGACGAGCGGGAGGAGGCGTCCCGGAGAACGAACGGTGTTCTCTTAGCGTATGGAACAACACACGGAAGGCTCACCCGGAACCACCGCGGAGAGTGCTCCGCGGTGGCCGCATAGCCAAGAATGATCGGGCTGACAGCGCGTGAAACAACCGTGATGCATGCCGGAGGTCACGACGAAGCGTCGTGTTGCGCCCTCACTGTGAACGCATTATACCGGTACCGTATGGCCAATGCAAGGAGAGGCGCAAACGATCCCCACCCTCTCCCAGAATGCTGGGAGAGGGTGGGGGTGAAGGGGAGCGCCCTGACGGGTTGCGGGTGACAGGTTACAGACTCACGTGTGTGGTCTTCCTGCAACCTGTAACCCTCAACGCACACCACACAGCGCGTGACCTATGGCCGCCGCAGGCGTGCGTCCAGCCGCACGCCCTATAGCGCGCCGAGGGCGTCGCGATGCGTCACGTCCCAGCAGGCCACCAGCGCGATCAGTGGGGCCGCGGCAAAACCGATCGCTATCGGCGCCAATCCCACGCCCATCTCGGGGTAGAACACCTCGTGCATGATCACGCCCGGTATTGTCCAGGGGTAGTAGACGCCATAGTCGGAACTCCAGGCCACGGCCCCTGCGATGGTGGCCACGATGCCGGTCGCGGTGGCCACCACAAAGCTCGGCCAGCGCGTGGCGATCCAGGTGTGCAGCGCGATGAGCGTCCACGACGTCGCGTAGGCGATGCCCGCCGATGATAGGATGCGACCCCAGGGAATCGCGTCCAGCGCTAGCGCGAACCGCGGCTCGATGGCTTGCAGGATGACTCCCACCACCGGCATCAGCGCCACCAGCATGGCCATGCTCAACCCGATGAGCCCCAGCGTCACGATCTGCTTGGCAAAGTAGATGGCGCTCCGCGGGATCGGCAGGGCATAGAGGCGCTTCCACGCCTTGGCATTGTGCTCCAGGCCGGCCAGGAGCGCCGTCTGCAGCGTGATGAACAGCGGTAGCATGAGCAGGCTGTAGATCAGCAACATGTTGTGCGAGAGCACTCGCCACGGGTCGTCCGCCTCATAGATGCCGTATCGCGCGCGCTGCAACATGCTGCAGAACTGCAACACGGCCACCACCAGTGGCACCACGGCGGTGAGCGTCACGGCCAGGGTGCGCTTGAGCTTGAGCACCTCGACACCGAGGGCCGTCATCAGGTGTTTCATCGTGATCCTCCGTTCTCGCCGGTTCCCACCAGCGCGTGTGGCCGCGCCGAGACATGCGACGCCTCGTAGCGCGACGGGTTCTTGACGGTGTCGCCCAAGCGCTCGCCCGCCGCCGTTAGCCTCAGGAAGAGGTCCTCGAGGGTGACGCGCTCCCGCTGCAGCGCGAACACGCGCAGCCCGCGCTGTAGCAGCATCTCGTTGATGTGGCCGGCGTCGGCGCGCCCCGCCCCCTCTACCACGAGGGTCGTCTCATCGCGAGGCATTGCCGCCCAGCCGGCGTCGTGCATCGCGCGGAGCGCCCGCGCCGGGTCGTTCACGTCGACGATCAGACGATCCACCGCCTCGGCCCATAGCTCGTCCTTGGTACCCTGAAACAGCAGCCTGCCTTGGTTCACGATCCCGATATACGTGGCCACCTGCTCGACCTCACGCAACAGGTGGCTGGACAGCAACACGGTGGTGCCCGTGGTCTCGGGGAGCGCGCGGATCAGGTCGCGCATCTCCATGATCCCCGCCGGGTCCAACCCGTTGGTGGGCTCGTCGAGGATGAGCAGGTCGGGCTCCCCCAGCAGGGCCAGGGCGATGCCCAGCCGCTGGCGCATCCCCTGGGAGTAACCCCGCACCGTCCGCTTGGCCGCCTCGGTCAGCCCCACCGTCGCCAGGGCCAGCGCCACCTGCGCCCGGGTGGCTCCCACCATCCGTCGCGCCACTTCCATGTTCTCGGCGCCGGTGAGGTGGGGGTAGAGCGAGGGCTCCTCCACCAGTGATCCGACGCGACGGAGCAGGCCCAGCCGGTTGCGCCGTAGGGGCTCGCCAAACAACTCCACCAGGCCCTCGTCGGGGCCGAGCACGCCCAGCAGCAGGCGGATGGTGGTGGACTTGCCCGCGCCGTTGGGGCCCAGGAACCCGTACACGCTCCCCTCGGGCACCGCCAGGCCCAGGTGGTCCACCGCCTGTACGCGCCCGAACCAGCGCGTCAAGCCTACGGTCTCGACGACGAGTGATGACACACTACACCTCCTTGCGACGTTCTAGCCGCTTCTTGGATCGCGGGCTGCGGGCAACGCCCCGCCACGCCCGACTCACAGCCACGCGAGCAGTCTAGCGCCCGCCTGTCGCAGGGGTATCGACGATCTGTCGCAACTGTGTCGCATCGTGGGAGAGGTTGGGATGAGGAGCCGTGAGGGGCAGGGGAGAGTCCCTCACGCCGGGGGTCGGATCACTCGGGGGGGAGATAGACGCGAAAACAGCTTCCCTCGCCGGGCGTGCTATCGGCCTCGACGCCGCCGCCCATCGCCTCGGCCAGTTGCTTCACCAGCGCCAGACCGAGGCCGGAGCCGCCGTCGTCGAAAGAGGCGCGCGCGCCGCGATAGTAGCGCTCCCAGACGTGGGGGAGGTCCTCCGGCGAGATGCCCTCGCCTGTGTCGCACACCTCGAGCACCGCTCTACCCGGCTCCGACCGCGCGCGAACCATCACCATGCCACCGGGCGACGTGTGCCGCAGAGCGTTGTGCACCAGGTTCACCAGGACCTGCTGCACACGCATGGCGTCCGCCAAGGCACCTACGCAGCCGGCGCCGTCATCGTCGTCGGTCAGGAGGCGCACGCGATGTTGCCGCCAGGCGACCGGCGCCATGCTATCGACGACGCCGCCGGCGAGACATCGCAGGTCGACCGCCTCGCGCCGCAGCGTGAGGCGCCCCACCTCGGCGCGCGAGAGGGCAAAGAGGTCCTCGATGAGCGCCTGGAGGCGCATCACCTCGCCATGCATGAGGGCGAGATCGTCGCGCGAGACGCGCTCCCGCCCGGGCGCGCCGTCTTCGTCCAGGGCCGCCTCCAGGTGCGCCCGTAGCGTCGATACCGGCGTGCGCAACTCGTGTGACACGCCCGCCACCAGGTCGCGGCGCGCCTCGAGCAGCCCCGCCACGCGGTCGCGTTCGGCGGCAAGGTCGCCCATGGCGCGCTGCAGGTCCTCGGCCATGGCGTTGAAATCGCGCTGCAGCTGGGCGACCTCATCCTCACCCCTCACATCCACCCGCGCCGAGAGGTTGCCGCCGCGGAGGTCTCGTGCCGTGCGCGCCAGCGCCTCCAGCCGCCGGGTAGTACGACGCGCCACCACATAGGCCGGCGCCGCCAGGACGGGCGCCAGCCCCAGAAGGCCCATGACACCGACGATCAGCGCAGCCCCCGCCAGGGGCCCCCCCCAGATCACCATCGAGGCGAGGAGAGAAGCCAAGCCCCCGATACCGGAGGGCGTGCCCTCTGCCAGGCTCAGCGCATAGCCAGCGACGCCCATCGCGACGATGGGCGAGGCAGCCACGAGCGCCGTCGCGAGCAGAGCATGGGTGAGCGACCACACCATATGTCGTCGTCGCAAGCGGTCCCAGAAGAGCCACATGCGCACCGCGACGCGCACCGCTCCATAGATGAAGGCACTGACGGCGTACACCGCCACATAGACGTCGGTGGATGCCAGGCTGGCCGGGTCGCCATACGTCGCCTCACCCCAGGCCATCGCCATCATGAGGCCCCAGCCGGTGCCGGTAACGGCGGCGCCCATGGCCGCTTCCCGGAATACGCGCCTCCGCCAGGATCCCTCAGGAACCACCAGGCGCAGCGCTCCCCAGAGCACGGCGATGGGCACCGCGTTCAGGTAGCCGCGCTGTAACATGCTGGGCGATAGCACCGGGCCGACCGGCAGCAGCAGGGCGAGCAGCCCGCCACAGACGAGCGCCGTCTCCAGCAGGGTGGCGCCCGCCGCCTGCCGCGCCACGACCCCGCGCCGCGCTTCGGCCGGCGTTGCCCTCACGGCCTGTCCCTCCAGCGGTAGCCCACCCCCCACACCGTCTCGACGTTGTCGCCCATGGAGCCCAGCTTCTTTCGGAGGCGTAGCACGGCGTTATCCACCGAGCGGTCGCCGGTGACATACTCCTCGCCCCAGACCACGTCCAGGATATAGTCGCGGCTGAACGCCCGCCCCGGGTGCCGCAGAAAGAGACAGAGGAGGTCGAACTCGGTGCGTGACAGATCGAGCGACCCGCCCGCCAGGGTGGCCAGGCGCGCCTCGGCGTACACATTCAGCGCCCCGCAGCGCAGCAGCGGCGGCCCGTCATAGCGATCCTCGGCCATCAGCCGGCGCAGGTGTTCCATCCGCCGCAGGAGCGCCCGCACGCGCGCGAGTAGCTCGCGCATGCTGAACGGCTTGGTCAGATAGTCGTCGGCGCCCAGCTCCAGTCCCAGCACGCGGTCCGCCTCCTCGTCACGGGCGGTGAGCATCAGCACCGGCGTGGTCGCGCGACCGCGCAGGCGACGTAGCACCTCCAGCCCATCCAGGCCGGGCAACATCCAGTCGAGGATCACCAGGTCGGGTTGAAGCGCCGCGTGCTGCTTGAGCGCCGATTCGCCGTCGGTGACGTGCATCACCACATAGCCGGCGCCCTGTAGCTCGCGGGCGATCACCCGCGCCAGGTCGGTGGCATCCTCGACGAGCAGAATGGTGTGAAACGGCTGGCCCTCTCCCGTCGGCACAACAGGTCTCCTTCCAGACTGCGTCTCGCGTCCGCCAGTGTACGCCGTGACGGCCATGGGATCAATCCGCCTACAGACAACGGGTCTGTCCAGCATTCTCGGCATTCAGCCGGGCGAGCATGCCGCTGACCGAGGTCAGGCGCTAACCGTCCCAAGGCGGAGCCTTGGGCGCAATGCCCGCCTTCGCGGGCTGAGCGAGCTCCACGCAGGTGGACTCTGCCCAAGGCTTCGCCTTGGGACGGTTAGCGCCGGGTTTCAACCCGCGGCGGAGCATCGCGCGGACCACGGCACTTGTAGGGGCCGCACGCCTGTGCGGCCCGGTGCACCCTACGGCAACCCCGATTGGGTGCAAGTGCGCCGAGACATGCTTGCTACGGTTGCAGCACTAGGTAGCCCCATCGGCGCCACTGTGCCCCGTGCGGACAAAGAAAACGGGCAGACACGCCATCGTGTCTGCCCTCTGAACGGCCGGCGCCCGTCGGGTCGGGATCCCACGCCGCCCGGCCTTGCGACTCCACCAGGCTAGCGGTCCCCGCCGAGCGCGCGGGCCGAGAACACCCGCGTCTCCAGACATGTCGGGCGCGAACTCGTCCTACGCGACGTCCACGCCGAACGCGATTGCCGCGCCGCTGTGCGCGGGCTCGACCACCGCCGCGTCGGGGTTGCCGCCGCTTCCCGCGAGACCTCCGGCGACCCGCGTCGCCGTCACGGCAATGCTGCCCACCACCAGGAGCAGCAGCAGCGCCAGCGTCACCAGCACCGGCATACTCGTCATCCGCAGAACGGCCGTCTTTTCACGTGTTCTCATGGTGTATGCTCCTCGAGTGCGTCCATCGACATCGCTATGACGCCCGATGGGTGCGGAAGGTTCCCCGCGATCGCCGCGCCAATGCCGCGCGATTGGCGCTTCATAGGCAGCATACACGCATTGCCCGCCGGTGCCATCGGGCAGCCGACGGGGATCCGTTCTGGTTGGGTGGTCGGTTGGGCACCTGGTCGGGTGGCCAGTTCGTTGGAGACGAGGAGCGAATAGAGGGTCGCCCAGGCCAGGGCACAGCCACGCGCACACGGACGCAGGCGCGTCCCCACCACGGTAGCATCCCGTAGGGGCGACCGGCGGGTCGCCCAGGCCAGGGCACAGCCACCCGCACAGGGATGCAGGCGCATCCCCGCCACGGTAACATCCCGTAGGGGCGACCGGCCGGTCGCCCAGGCCAGGGCACAGCCGCGCGCACAGGGACGCAGGCGCGTCCCCACCACGGTAACATCCCGTAGGGGCGACCGGCGAGTCGCCCAGGCCAGGGCACAGCCACGCGCCCAGGGA
>ENA-UOUL01002666-UOUL01002666.1-bioreactor-metagenome-genome-assembly--contig:-NODE-2666-length-20281-cov-4.882449_pt1 | contig 20281 bp, 39 predicted proteins | sample MGYA00249838_ERZ747220 | MGnify/ENA primary metagenome ERZ747220 (study PRJEB28778, sample SAMN05720191) | bioreactor metagenome | isolation source: Anaerobic biogas reactor | place: USA:Washington...
AAGGAGTATTTGTGGAAGCCGAGCGAGGCGATGGAGTCGGCAAACGTGTCTTTGCCGGCCCCCGCCTTGCCGGAGAGTAGGAGGAGGTGTTTCATATCCCTACGTCCTCCAATGGAATTAAGTAGTCCTCACCGTCAGGCTGCACAAAAATCCTCATGTTGTGCCTGATGGCATACGCCAGTTCCTGCTGGCACCCATCACTTTCCCACCAACGTCCGAAAAACAGCGCCTCGTCGCACCGTGACAACATTCTCAGGCAGTGCTCAAGCGCGCCCTCGTGATCGGTCCGGAACCAGCGGAAGGCGTGGATGGGACTGATAAAAAGATCCTCTGGATATTTGGCCCGCAGGGCGCGGCAGATTTTAGACACGCGCAGGGTGTTGGCTTGTTCGTCTCCACGGAAAGGGTGGGCGACATAGACGGTTTTCATATATTCCCCACCCCTTCCACTCGCATGGGGCGGTCACCAGAAAAACTATGTAAATTCCCGGACTGCTGTTCAAGCAGAAGCCACATGAACATTAAGTTTTGCATTGCCTCGTGAGAAAAAGAGATATTGGTCCTTCTAATTTTTTTTTCTTCTGTGAGCATTTTGCATTCCACCGCATAGCAATCCCCATAGCGAGTAAGCCTTATCCGCCGATTTTTCATTTTCACATGAAATCCGGGGTATTTCTTTCTACCCGTTTTCATTCGATCGTACCTCCAATCGAGCACAACAATGGCAGATCATTCCCCTTCGGCGTAATGCGGTAAATATTCCCGTCGGCGTATCCGACAATATCACCGTTAACGTCCACGAATCCAAACCTCAATCCCCGCTGATTACAAATTGAAACGGCCTCAATTTTGTCCAATTGCACGCCTCCTCTCGCGAAACCGCGCAGAGCGCAGGCGACACCATAACGTCTCGTCCGGCACATAGTCCAGGTAGTCAATGAGCGGACGCCGTTTTATCGGTCTCCCGAATTCCCTCTCCCACTCCTCGCGGTAAATCTGTTCGTATGTTATGCGCGGCATATGGCGTATGCCGGATACAGTGTTATTTCTCACTTCCGTCCCTCCTCCCGATACGTGAGACAAATTACTCCGAGGACTACGACCAAAATGAGCACTGAGATTATTTCAGCCATGTATTATCGCCTCCCTGCTGAAAATCACGTCAAACGGGTCGGACGTGGAATCGATTAAATACCCGTTGGCTGAGGCTGTCAGAGGCAGATCGACGGGGCAGAGGCAGACGTCTGGATGATAATCACGGACAACCAGACCTGCCGGGCAGATGGTTAATAACTCGTTTTGAGTGCAGTATTTTTTATCCTTGTAGATGACACACTTACACATTATTTACCCCACCCTTTGGTTCCATCCAATACATCCTCCACAATATTTTGAGACGGTGTGTGGTGCCATCTCAGGACAGAGTCTGCGCCAGCGGAACGTACAATAGCACGGGTTTTCTTGATAGTCCGTGCCATACCGCAGAATTCCTCTCCCTTATACACGCCATAGCTTGTCCAGTTACGACTCATTTCTCAAGCCTCCCCAGTTTCAAGTATGGTAATCATCTTCCCAAGTCTCTCTGACAGGTCGGAGTTGAACAGGACATCGTGTTGATACGCCTCGTATTCCAGATCACGCAACTCCTCTACAACCTCACCATAGACCTCCCTGAGAAGACTCCTCCTCAATTGGATAGGAATTTCAGTAAACGCTTTCGGGGTTACACCCTCGTTCACTAGTGTTCTCATCTTGAATTGTAGCCGTGCCGTGATGGGCGTATAGAATTCCGGGGTCTTTGGCTCAACCTGCATTAAGACCTCAGTACACTTCAAAGGGCCGGGCTTTGCATGCCTACTCCCTATATCGAACACCCAGTTCATTGATTCAATCAGCTTCGGAATTTTCATCCTCACCCCTCGCTTTATGTCGCATGTCATGCGCCGCCACAACGACACCCATGTCTCCTCTCAACCTTTTAGCATGACATTCCCTGCATATCCTGTTGATTGGCCTTCCCGTCCGCTCCCGATCTGGTACTTCAGCCGGATTCTTACCGCATACCTCGCACATTTTTTTGCTCATTCCTCACCCCTCGCTTTCCTTACGGCATCCAAAATGTTTGAATACCCTGCAACTGGGCCATGTATGTTTTTCTCGATTATCCATATTGCAATCTCCAACGCCTCCAGCATGTCGGGGGCGGCGGCGATGAGGGAGGCGTTGGATTCATAATTCTCAGCGTAAAAATCCCATACAGTTGCAATGTCTGAGGTGTAGGAATCGACGTCCCTCCTTATGTTTACAAAGCCTTTATGGTTCTTATCCACCTTCCACGGTCCCGGCGTATGGCTCATTCCGTCACCTCCGCTTTCCCCCCCTCTTCAATCAGACAGCGGGCGGCCCGTTCGAGTCGCTGTTGTGCGTCTATCCGGCGAAAATACTTGTCTGCCTTTGCGCCGCAGACGTCGCCAGCGTCCGCCTCGTACCATTCGACGACGACAGCTTTCAGCTCGTCATGCGTCATCCACTACCACCCCCTGCCCAAGATAGGGCTTGATCTCCTCCTCGTACCCGTCGCACTCCGTCACCTCGCCGCCCACGATGCGGGCGTTGCGCGGCTTGCACTCCTCTTCCCGGTACTTGCAGGTGTCGCAAAGGTGCGTCATTTCCCTTTCCTCCTCGCCCATTCCTGATTTTCAGCCCAGCTGATCATTGTCCCGAGCAGGTTCATTTGAAACCGCGCCTCCGCCAGCATCCGCTGCATGAGCTGCTCCCGCGTGCGGCCTTCGATCTGCGCGATAGGCCAAAATGGTCCTTCGGCATCGGAGCGCGGACCAATTTCGAGGTAGCCTATCCATCTCCCGGAGGGCAGTTGGTCGATTTTCCCGAGCGGTGTGTGGATCATTCTTCAATCTCCTTCCCATCCAGCCAAGCAAAGAACCGTCGGCGCAGCTTATCCCGCTCCGCCCTCTTCTTCGCGTCCGCCTCGCGGCGGCGGAATTCAAGGTGAATCCGTCGCATCCAGCGTCCGAAGCGCACGCTCCCCGACGGCGTCCATCTCATCACCTGCATTCTCGCGCCCGGATGATTCACAACTATTCGTCGTGCGCTTTTGAGCGTCTTTCGCTCCCAGAAATCATCATCCGTCCAGATTGCTATCAGCGTGTGATTCAGCCCCATCACCAGCACCACCGCACTATCACAAGAGCGATAGCGATTACGGCGACCCAAACGATTGCGAGTGACACTATCCCCAAAACAATCGGAAACATCTCGTTCACAAAGTCACAGTAGTCCCTCCACATCAAACGCCAGTTCATGCCGATACCTCCTCATCAATTAAGCCGTCCCGCTTGCCGCAAGGCTTCGCGCCCTTTCATCCAGCGGGACGGGCGTTGTTGTCAAATAGGCTAGGCGGTTGCTTCGCCGTCGAAAAGTTCAGCCTGCACAAACTCATCCCTCACTCCCCCACCTTCCGCTATCTCTGCGGCCGCCTCAAGATTCTTGACCGCCTGCCGGAAGTATGATTCCTTCAACTCCACGCCTATAGCCTTGCGCCCGAGCGTAACCGCGCCGTATGCCTCCGAACCAACCCCCATGAACGGCGTCAGAACGACCTCGCCGGGATTGCTCCGCAGTGTGATAGCCCTGTCGATTACGTCAAGCTGTAGCGGGTGGACGTGTTTTTCGTCGTCCGGTTCCTTACAGTCCTTGTACGGCAATACGCGATTCATGCGCACATCGTCCCAAATGGATGACGCGTACCGTCGCCATATCCAATGACTGTACCGGTTCTCCGTTTGCTTCCCTGTCCATCTCCGGTATTTTTGGAGGTCGTCGGGTATCGGGCATTCCCCTGCGTAATAATCAAGGCCGGTAGGGTGTTCAACAGGGACTTTATTCTCGCCGCGCTTTCGAAATACCAACAGGTAATCAGCGCTTGCAACTCCACCATATACACCGTCATCAACGATAGTTTTATGCGACAAGTTTTTGGTCATTGTGCGGTTTCTCACCCACAGCGGCTCTTTCCAGATAGTATGCCGTGCGATCATCCCAAACCCGTGTGACTCGTGGAGCCTGATAATGTCGCCTGGGAAATCAATCAAGTAATCCTCCTTTCCGCTGTTGCCTGTCGGCGTGTCAGTGCAGTGGACCGCAGTACATCTCCCTGGAGGGGTAAGGCGGTGGATCTCTTTTACTACATAAGAGTAATGGCGGAAAAAATCGTCGTAATCATTGTTTGAAAGATCCCTCTCGCTTGAGGAATAGACGTATAGGCATTGCCCGTTTTTTGACGCGAAGGGTGGCGAGTAAATACTAAAGTGGACACTGTCTTTCGGAAGGGCCTGTAAAACATCTATGCAGTCTGAATTGTAGAGAGCGTATTTATCAGTTATCACCTGATCTATTACAGCCATGACGGAACCTCCATTGAGTTTATTATTTTATCGATGTGGTTTATCCCTTCGGCGTTATTCATCTCAGCGACGAGGTTGTCAAACATCCTGTCTGCGTCTGCCGCCTTTCGCTGGAGGTTGAGCATAACTTTCCGCTCTCCCTCCGTCAAAACAATATCGACCGTGACCGGGCGCTTTTGCCCGAACCTCCAACACCTCCGAACACCTTGGTAATACTGCTCGTAGGAATGGGACGGGAAAAAGACAACCTGGTTGCAGTGCTGAAAGTTCAGACCGTGTGCGCCGATCTTGGGTTTAGTAATGAGCACGCGCGCCTTCCCGTCTGCGAAAGCCAGCAGCCTTTCCTCTTTCTTCTCATCCGAGTCCGAACCGGATACCTGGACCGCGTCCGGTATCAGTTTCTCCAGCATGTCCCCTTCGTCGTTGAGATGGCACAGGACAAAAGAGGGACGTTCATGCTTTACAAGTTCTGCCACTTTCTCACACCGTTCAATGACAGTGCGCCTTCGTTCCTCCCGCTGTTCCCGTAAATCACGAGCGGGGATCTCGAATAAAAACCCTTCCCGTTTATTGTTTGCCCTGACCAGGTGCTCGTTCTCATAGAGCGGAGGTAGGTGAAACCCATCGTCAGAAAATCCAAGGTCAGATGGTTTCCGCAATGCCCGCGCCCATGAACATACCCACCGCCAGAATGGGAGTTCTGAATGCCCTCGGAATCTCCACTTCGGCGCTTCTCCATACATGCGCCTCATCCCTGAGTTGTTGTTATCATTCTTAAAGAAGCGGTTCAACATGTCCATAAAACCGAGGTATCCCAATGCTTCAGAGGATGTACCAAGCTCGATATAATCATTTGGTGCAGCGGTCGCCGTACAAAGGAGCCGGTATCGAACCTTCCGCATAAAATCTGTCACAAGCAGTCTGGTGGCCGCATCAGCGCTTTTGATCCTGCTCGACTCATCGCAAATCACACCTGAGTAATCCTGCCAGTTAAACCGCTCCATCTTCTCGTAATTCGTTACTGTAATATCTCCAGCTGGCTTCCCATCGTTTGACCTGTGCGCCTCTATCCCGAACTTATCAGCCTCACGGATTATCTGCGCCGTGACCGCCAGCGGTGTTACCACCAAAACAGGTTTATTTTCATGCCGGACTATGTTCTCAGCCCACGCCATGAGCATTAAACTTTTTCCCATACCACAGTCCGCGAATATGGCAGATCGTCCCTGTCTTAAAGCCCACTCTGTCAGATGCCTTTGGAAGTCGAACATTGCGTCAGGCAGGCGTATATCCGTAATACCCTCCGGTTTCGCAGATTGTTGTTTCTGCACCAGGAAGGTCATATAATCCATCTGTTCCACCATGTACCTCCTTTCCACTTGCCCGGTGTTGCCGCACCGGGCATTTACCCCCACACCCCGCACAGCGCGTCCTTTAGCTGGTAACACGTGTAGGCGTACCGGCTCCCATGCCGACTCCGGAATAAATAGTGCTTCCCATCAGGCGTACGGCCTCTCACAGTACCCTCGAAAATCACCTGTACTTTGCTGAACTTGGCTTCATCACGAGCCTCGCGCATCTCATACCACTCACCCTCTTTGAGCCGGAATGACGGGACTGCGGGACGCTCGATAGTCTTGCTGATATTCACCGGCGGCGCGGGAGGTTCGATAACTCCTCCATCCTCAAGCCATTTCCGGAGCGGAGCGACGCCAAGACGGTGTTTGTGCGCGATGGCGAGGATGTCCATATCTGACTGCGCATCGGCGATTATCTCAGCCTCGTGCTCCTCCAGGTAATCAAGCTGGTGACGGCGTTGTTTCCATTTCCCGCCGCCGAAGAGGGCGTCTTTGTTTCCCCCTTTGTCGGGTTTATATCCGTTTTGATATTTGCCTGCCATCGTCATGCCTCCTCGAATAGATTTGTTTGTCCCTCATTCCGCAGTATCTCCCGCTCCAGCCACGCTATGCGACGCTCCAGCCACTCGATGCGTGACGCTACCTTGCGTCCCTCGTCGGAGTAGGTGCTGTGTTTAGCAAGGCGCGGGGCGAGTATGGCGAGTTCGGCGCGTAGGGTGGTGAGTTCAATGCGCATTATCAACATACCTCAAAAGGCGTTCTTTATGCTTCTCCCATTCCACTGTCACGGCGCTTAAGAAATCCTCCAGGCTGTGGTATGCATGTTCATTTACTGCAATAACTCCATCACTTTTTATTTCTGAGCCTTTACCGAATGCTCCGGCACGATGGAGTCTTTCCGCCATTTCATAAGTGAATGCCTCGCTTGGTGAGCCGGGGTAAATAAAATACGTTGCCCCGTCCTTTCTGCCGGATATTTCGATAACCTCTTCAGTTGACAGTGAATTTCGCCAACGGTATTTGTGAAGTATCTTTAATACCTCTATAGGTATGTGCATTTTTTACCCTCCTCTTTTTCTTGGGGCATTTCTCAGGGGCACTTTTAAAACGATGTGCCCCAAACTTTTTTTTCATGGATTCCCATGAATACTCATTTTTTTGCCTTGGGGCACTTGGGGCACTTCCAAACCTATTGACTTCTTTATTCCGCCCTATACACACTTACCTTTTCTTTTTATTTCTTATTAACTTTTATTTAAGTGCCCCAAGTGCCCCAAAAGTAAATAAAGTAAGTAATAGTAAGGGTTTAGCTTGGGGCACTTTGCATGTTTTCATCTGCCCCAAAAGTGCCCCTAAGTGCCCCAGGATCATCCCAAAAAATAAACTGTCTGTCGCCTCCGTATTTTGATTCCGTAACACGACGCTTCGTCTGTTTTATGGTTTGCCTCATCTGTTGTACGAACTTCGTCCGGCTCATGGATTCATGCCCGGCCTCCTTGCACCACTCTACATAGTCCTCATACATCCGTTTCCGGTTAACACGTCCTGTAAGCCCAGTCTCTTCAAGGTATGCTACAAGCGGGTTCGTCATTCTCATGAACCCTTCCATCAATTCGTCCTGATCCTCAGTGACGGTGAACGTCTTCGACGCCTGGAGGATTTTGTATCCCTGATATGCCCAGTTGAATACTCCGGGAAGCTCGGCCTTAAGTTTCGATGCGATGTGCTTGTCTGCCTTTTTTTCTCCAGGTCCAGGCTCATCTACAAATTTCGCGTTGAAGGAGACAAAACATATTCGGCGAAGAAAACCGGTAGTAGTGTCACGGCTCTTGATGTATTCATTTGACGCTATGACCAGTTTTGTTCGCGGTTTGAAGGTAAGGAAGTCTTTATTTTTGTAGCATCCGCTGATGGTGTCGCCGACGACTATCTGCTTAAAAACAGATTCCGCGCCCTTCACGTCGGAGCGTGTTTCCGTAGATATGTTCACGATTGATGTGAGCAGGTGAATTCTTTGAAACGGCTCCACGAGTCCGGACATCTCCACGTTAGACACGTTCTCCGATCCAAAAACATCCATCAGCACATCCAGGTACACACTTTTCCCGTTGGCCCCGTCGCCTATAAGGAAGAAGCATTTCTGCAGGCTGTTATCCTCGAACAGCACATATCCGGCTATCTCCTGGAGGAGAGCCATGCGACGCTCGTCGCTCTCGCAGATGTCGTCTATAAACTTCATCCATAGAGGTGAGAAGGCTTCCGGGTCGTAATCGTATGGAACTTGTATCGAGGACAGGAATGTTTCGGAATGAGGTACTTTTTCGCCGGTCTTGAGATCGAGCATACAGTTTTTAAAGTTGAATACCGGCTGCGTGTTGAATTGCTGGACGCTTACCGTCTCCGCTTTTAACAGGGTGAAGATGGAATTCACCCTTGAGCCTGAACGGTAGCATCCAAGAGCATCCGAGATGTACGCCTTTATCTCACTGTCTCCCCGTCTGGCCCAGACTCCGCTGGAGTACTCATAGAAGCCGAGAGCGTCGAAGAATTTAATTTTATGTTTCTGTACTATCTCTTTGACTATCATGTCCTCCGGCGGTGCGGACAATGCCTGTTTCTTGACTTGTGCAAGCCATGGCGCGGGGAAGTCCACGAGATCGAACAATCCAACCAGCTCGGCTTTTTCCACATACCGGGCAGCCTGAAAGACGAATGTCTTGAACTCGTTCTTGTCCTTCATCTTCCGGCACAGTACAGTCACCCCGTCTTCTGCGACTTCAACAAGCGCCTTTAAATCGCCTCCGTCGGCGTAATAGTCTGAAACATCCTTCACGCCTTCGGGAAGCGTACCGCAGGTGAAAGTGCATTTTGCGCGGAAGAGTGTTTGAGCCATGTTCTTCTGGAACTTGCTCCCGGCGTCATCGGAGTCAAAACACAGGAACGTCTTTTCCTGCGTCTGGCAGATATTGATGACCTGTTTCATGGAATCTTTGTTGAAGTGCCCCCCCATCGGGGAGAGTACTTTGTACCCCTCCTGCTCGAAGGAGAGGGCGTCGAAGGCCCCCTCCGTGATAACCAACACGTCCCCTTCGCGCTCCAGTGTATGGAGTCCCCAGGGGATATTTTCGTTTAGTCCGTCGAGCGGAGCTTTTTTGTATTTTGAACTGCGTTTTTCTTTTTTTGAACTTTTGTTCAAGACATTGGACGTGTCCTGAGAAGGGGTGTCGATGTCCTGAAAGGGGGTTTCAGGACACGTGTTTTGTCCTGAACTTTCGTTTCTTTCTCTGCTCACATAGTAAGCAATGTATCCATTTTTCCAGTATGGGATAACAAGTCTTTCCCCGTCGAATCCTATTTTCAATCTTCTAGCGGTTTCGATTGTGATTTTCCTTCTGTTGAGATACTTGATATCCGAGGGGCGCAGATCCTCATGCCACTTGAAACACTTGTTCCCGAGCTGTTGAGTGTATTCTCGCCACCCGTGGTCTACACCACCCAGTTCACGGATAGCATTTCCTTTATCTCCGTTATGTCGTGCCACGGCGCACAGGTCAATAACATCGCCGCCCATTCCCGCTTTGTGGTCATACCACCAGTCTTCAAAAAACACCACACTTGAAGGGTTGTTTCCGCCGCTGAATGATTTCCAGCGGTCACCGGCCTTTCGTATGGGAATCCCCAGGACGGACCGGGCGTATTCTATTACGGAGTATTTTTCCTTGATGGCTTTAATTCGGTCCAATCCCAGCTCACCCCCTCATCCGGCCCAAGTGATTTTTTCCCTGAACACATGGCCTCTTTCACAAACTGTACGTTAAACCGTACAAGCTTCCGAACCGTCTTGAAGTACACGAGGAAAAACGCCTCCGCTCCGTGTGCAGCGCATTTAAGCAGGTTATCCACCTGAGAGAGTTTCGCGTTTTTCAGACTCCACTTATCTCCGGCGCATTCCTTAGCGTCGAAGCAGTGCAGCACACCGTCAGAAAGGACCTCGTAATCAAATGGCTCACCCTCGAGATATGCCCCTTCAGCCGTGCGCCTGGCATGGTTTTTATGTCCGTGTACCCCCATATTCCCGAGAAACCGCAGTACGCGTTCTATCTCTGTCTCGAGGTAATGTCCCCGGCTAGCCATTGAATACCCTCGTCAGCAATTGGGACGCCTGGAACTTCGTCAGGTTTTCCACGTCCATTTCCGGATACCGCCTTCGTATGATGTTTTTCTGCTTATCAGTCGCCTGATATCCTCCCCATGTGCGCTTTGCTAGTTTTGTATCCCACAAGGGGCGCTTGTCCTCGTGCTCTTTTGAGAGCCATGTATATACCCTGTCGAAAACCCTCTGGGCAGGAACAATCTCACCGTTCGGAAGTGTCATGCGTCCAAGGTGATCAGGTGACGGAAGAGACACCTGCGGAGTGGAGAGCACAAGTCTTCCGTCAGGCATCTTGAACCAGTTCACCCCGTGAAGGGAGTACTTCATCTTCCTAGCCCACAGGTTTACATACTCGATATTCCTGATGTGCGCCTCTGGTGTATCCATAGCCTTACGCATCTGACCCGGAAGAGAGAACAGGTCTCCCTGCACGTTTCGCTTTTTCTCCGGGAGAGAATCCGGGTCAAGTCCTATCAGCGTTGGGGCGGTACACAAGCCTTCCGCTTCGGAGATCCCCACACAGTCGATCAGCGTCAGCCGTTCCTTTCCGGGGCAGGTTCGCGTCCCTCGCCCAACCATCTGCATATATAGTCCTGCGCTCTGCGTAGGGCGGGCGATGATAACCGTATCCACGTTCGGCAGGTCCACCCCTTCCGTGAACACCATGCAGTTCACCAGACAAGGGATAGAACCGTTCAGGAATGACTTGACGGTTTCTTCTCTCTCTTCACCACCGGCGACCGCCACCGCTCCTGGGATCCTCTTCGCCAGTTCGCGGGCATGTTCTACACCGGCGGCGAAAATCAACGTATGTTTCCCTGCGTATTGCCGGTACACGTCAGCGATGGCCTTGTTTGCGGATTCGATGTTCACAGCTTTCTCAAGTTCACCGGCGGTATAATCCCCCAGACGCAATGCAACGCGTGACAGGTCAAACCCAACGCGTGCACGGATGCAGTAAATATCTGACAGCCACCCGTTCCGTATCCCCCAGGCAAGATCACGTTCAAAGATGATATCCTCGAAAATAGAGTCAAGCCCGAGTCCGTCAGCGCGGTTCGGGGTAGCGGTGAACCCCAGGTGAAGCCGTGGTTTGAAGTGGTCGTAAATGCGCCGGTATGTCGGTGCACTCGCGTGGTGTGCCTCGTCGGTGATGAGAATGTCAAATGCGTTCGGTGAGAAGGAACCGAGACGGCGGGTCAAGGATTGAACCGAAGCGGAAACCACTTCCTCACCGGAGGATCTGTTTCCGGACTGTTCTGCGCCGAAGGAGCAGGAGAAATATTTCTTCGGCTGCCACACAAGCTCCTCGCGGTGGGACAAGATGAGCATACGTCCCCGGCGGGGGACCCGGGAAAACGTGACCGTCTTCCCGAGCCCCGTAGCCATCTGGATCAGGAAAGCCCCGGAATCCGGTATGGAATCGAGGCATTCCTGCTGGTAGGGACGAAGATTAAAACGGGACATTTACCTCTTCTTCTTCCCTCACCGAGGTGAAGTTTTTATCCCCCTTCTCCTGCCACGGAGGAAGATCGCCCTGTTTTGACCGCAGGAGGAAGTACGCGATTTTCGCCTGCGGTTTACCGTCGTACTGCTCGTGCTTCACGCGTGCCGCTCCGACCTTGCCCTGCCATTCGTGGTAATTGACCTCTTCTCCGCTTTTGGGGAGCGGAACCCCTATGGAATCGCAGATTGAACCTATGTTCTGGTTCGTGATCTCCGGCCTGTCGGGCATGAAAACCACGTAATGGAAGAGCTTGGAGCCGTAGCCTGACGCGGTGAGAGTGAGCTTCAGCATGTCGTTTCCGGTCTTGCTCACCTGTTCCTCCACCGTCTCGATCCTCACCCTGTGGTCCCCCACCGGGATTAGTTCGAAGCTCTTGTTCGGGTCGTACTGGCTCGCATCGAAATTCCACTTCATATCAGATCAGCTCCTCAAATTTACAGAAATCCCGCTTTTTCAGGCGGTCCTTTGCCACCACCGTAGTGGAGCCCTTCAGGCGTACGTATCGCTCGTTGTCCTTGGAGCTGATGATGATCTGCCCCACCACGTCGCACAGCCCGCAAATAAGGTCCACACTCTTGTCCGAGAGCAGGGGGCGGGCCTGCGTGAACTTCTCTCCGGTGGGAGAAATGATCTCTTTCAGCGTCTCCCATGCCGTGAAAATAGTGTTGCCGGGAAGTGCCCGGAGTCTCCGGCAATAGTCTGCTATTTTGAACTGCGTCTTCAGGTAGTGCCCCTGCTCGGGGGCGCCGTCGTTCTTTCCCTCGCGTCCGTAGACTGTCAGCATGGCCTTCTCCAGCTCCGAGAGGGAATCAAGGCACACGTTCTGGTACTCGTTCTTCTTCTCCAGCATTTCGCATACCTTCGGCAGGTCGGAAAGGTTTTCGTCAAGCCGTATGATATCCACGTTCTTGTTTCCCTGGAGAACTGACGTTCCCCTGTCCACGTCGATAACCAGAGTTTTCCCCGGCAATACTCCGAGAAGCGTTGTTTTCCCGAAACCCGGAGGCGCATACAGAAGAATCGTCTGCTTCTCCTGCTTCAGTTCCGATGCCTTTAAAATCTGCATAACTCTTCACTCATCCTTTCTTTCTTCACGAACCCGGACACGATCTCCGGGTCATAGTTCAGACAAATGGACGCATACGAGCACCCCATCAGCGAGCAGTGGGATGGGTTCCGGTAGAAGTGTTTTCTACGGCGGATCTCCGAGGCAAGGAACCGGATTTCAGATTCCATATCCTCAAGTTCCTTTGGGTCTCGAGTCACCTCGAAAAACCGAACCTTCGTCTCGTCGTACCACCCCTCGCACCGCGCAAGATATTCCTCTTCCGTTTCGTTCTGCTTCAGGCGTATGGACGGCTTCTGGCAGACTGTGTACTTCACGCGGGTAGTCCCAAGCGCCATCAGGTAAATGGTTACCTGGTCATCCCATGCAAGTTTGTCCCGGTATTTCAAGCCTGAAGCGGTCTCGTCTCCGATGGATTGAGATGCGCTTTTATGCTCCACCGGAGTACCATCAGCGCATATGGCATCGATCTTTCCTCGTAGAGAGAGGAAGGGGGTGAGGCTGATTTCAAACTCTTCCTCGACTTTTTCTATCTTCCACTCACGCCACGGGATGAACCTGTCAAACGCCCGCGCCATGATGCCGGGGATTGTGCAGGATGTCGGTTCACCACTCAGAACTTTTTCGATCTCTGCGTGATAGTTGCTCCCCATCTCCAGTGCGTCCGGTGTTTTTATAGGTTTTAGCATGTGGACATACTGGAATTCGTAGAGCTTTGGGCAGGCTTTATAAGCCCTGATCATGGATGCAGTAAGATTCATTTTTCGGGGCATCCCACACACATCCTTCCAAAAATAATCACCTGTATATCCTGCTCACATTCCTTGACACGTCCCTCGACCGCCTCGTACTCGTCATGTCTCCTGCATCCACCATCCCACGGTTCACCCTCGCCCGGACAGTCGTTCCATTCCGGGGTGTAAAATGTGGCCTCTGAGTGTTCCGCATGCGGACAGTCCAAGCACATCATTTCCTGTACGTCCTCCGCTATGGCCTCCATGATTTTTTCTGTTATCGTCATGGTTTTACCTCCATCAAACTTGTGGTAGAATAAAGGCAGACAAAAAATCCGGCTGCCTGCCTCTCTTCCCTTCCCCCGTCCCGCTCGCCTGCGGGGCGGGAGTTTTTTATTAATCCAATACGGCGTCGATAAAAATCTCAAGCTCTTCACTGTCCATGTTTCCGCCTCCCGTAGAGTCGAGCCAACATCCAAGCCACCGTGATGGATTCCACCAGGTCTTTAACGAGACAAACGCCGCTGATGGACACGTCTCAACCTCCTGTAATCAATGACAGTCATGGTTATCCATCCCACCGCCACCGCGCTCAACATGCAGGCCATGTACGCCTGCTCAAACGCCCATGTCTCAACCATTCCACGCCACCCGGAAGGCTCCCTTAACACCTTCCCTGAGTTCCTGCTTGTACCGCTCCGTCCCGATCCTGAACATTGCCGGAAGGGTGAGCGGGATTTGAAACGCCAGCGCGAAGATCGTTGCGAGTAAGTAAAGTCCTCTGTAATCCCTTAAAAACCGAACAAGCATAAAATTCCCCTCCTTTTCTTTTCGTTATCCATCGCCCGCCGTTCGAGCACGGCGAGTTCGCGTAACTTAAGGCTCCTGATTGCTATTGGTAGCGGCCACCGTTCTTCTCGGAGTGCCCGCCCGAGTTCCTGCAAAAGAGGCTTGGTATAAGGCCCGGTAATCGCGCCACTCCTCTTGAGTAGCCGGAAGTCGATATCTCGGTGTTCGTGGGCTGAAGTATTCAACGTCAAGCACTCCCCTTTCTGCTAACCGTCTGATGGTGCTGACGGAGACGGCCAGGATTTGCGCCGCCTCCGAGCAGCGGAAAAAGAGTTGGTTCATGGTGTCACCTACGAGTTCATAGCGTCTTGCATTTCCTGAAGTGCCGCTTCGTCCTCGCGGATAAACATCCTTTGCTGCCGTGATTCCTTCCACTTGCGCCTTATTGCGTCAATCATTTCGGTAATCATGTCTCCCACCTTTTGCGCGCGGGCTTCAGTGATAATCTGCAAGTGCCTGACCTGTTCCAGTTCAGAGATTGACATTTGAGATTCAGACTTGTAGGCTTTTCGCCCATTGCTCTCATCAATCCTGACCGACCACCCGCCAGCATTTCTGAGCGTCTGCCGGACAATAGCCTTTTTTGCCATAGTGATAAGTTCTTCATCTGTGGCGGTTATCTCAAGGTAGGGCAGAGCCTCATCAACTGTGATTCCCTGTTGTGAATCCATTTGCCTTTTAATTTCTTCACAAAACACGCAACGCACCACCTTTTTTGAAATTGCCGCGTATATCACGGATGGCGTTTTTAACATCGTTCGCGGCGCACATAACTGAGTCCATCATGTTTTCCGCTTCATCAATCTGCTGGATCGTCAAGTCTCCGTTTTTCGCCAGTTCCACCAGGTTTTTAGCAAGGGTCTTATGAGTCATGATTAAGGTAATGACTCCGTCGAAACTCGCCTCGACCTTCGCCTTTGAGCGCTCCTTTTTGAGCACTTCTATTTCAGCCCGCAAGTGTGCCGCCTTCTGCTCTTCACCATGGAGGGCGTTAAGGTGTTTCAACTGCTCTTCCTGTTCTCTGAGTCGCTTTTGAATGTCGGGTGGTATAACGGGTTTTTCCACAACAATTGGTTCAGGTTTTCTCTGTTCGGCCTCGGTAAGTTTTCGTTGTAGGGCCTCAATTTCGTCGTGCATCTCATCGTCATGTTCCCTATGTCCCTGTTTGAGGTTTTCGAGGAACCGCACCTTCTCTTGGAGTGCTGCTATTTCTTCAGCGGCGGAGGATGTTTTAATGGTGGGTTCATGTTCGGTTTCCGAACTTTTCTTATTTACGATTTCCGATACATGACCTTTCGACAGCCCCACCACCTGCGCTATGTCCTTCTGCCTGTGACCTGCCTCCGCTAACCTCCTGATGAGCGTGTCGCGGTCCTCTTTCGAGAGGTTGCGCCGTCCGAGTTGGTTCAAGTCCATCCATGCCTTTACGGCCTCAATGTTTGGGAATGACCTGTAAACAACTGAATAGGGGATTCCGTTACTCCGGCATATCGTCAGCCGGTGGTGTCCGTCAACCAGCACGTTTTCCTCTTCCCATACAACAAGAGGGTCACGGCATCCATCCGCTAAAATTGACTCTTCGAGTAGTTTGTTTTCTTCATCAGACTGCTTCCTGATGTGTGCTTCTAAAACTGGATGTATTGCGAAAGGTTCTCTGTCCAACACGCCTTCCCTCCTTTCTAAAAAGCTGTGTTCCTCTATTTGGTTGTCAAACTTCTCCCGCTTTTGTCCGTAGGCTCCTACCTGTCCGGAGCGGGTTGAAACTAAATAATCAGCTTAAAAATTATTTCTCTGCTCCCCCCTGTGTTCGGGGGGATGATGTAGGGTTTGGGCTTTGCAGGATGAAAACTTCTCCCGTGTCGGTTTCTACTCGTAAGGCTCCAAACTTACTAAAGAGGTAATTAAGAGCGGAGTCACGGGGAAACTTTCTCCCCTGCCTCCACTCTGAAACCGCCTTTTCAGATACTCCAAGGGATGAGGCTATTTCAGAGTTTTTTGTGTTACTCTTTTTTATAAGTTCATCTAAATTTGTGATTTTCATATCCCTCTCCACCTCCTTTCTTCCCGGTTTATGGTGATAGCCTACACCAATATGGTAAGTTTGCAAATAGGCCGTAAGTCCTATTTTTTACCATATGTGTAATTAATTCTTACCATATTATGGGTTGTATTACATGGATGGAAAGATTACCCTAATGGTATCTTTTTACGGGAGGGGGTGTGAGTAGTGTGGCGAAGAATAAGGCAGACTCTATTGTTTTTAGTCCGGAACGAGTGACGGAAGCGAAGGAGAATGTGGGGGCTATAACAAATCGGGAGGTGAGTGAGGCTATAGGTGTTTCTGAAAAACATATCTCCGAGGTATTTAACGGGAAGGCAGGCGTGTCGTTCGGTGTGGCTGTGTGAGACTCGAAGGGCTGGTAATGATGGGTGATGGTAGAGCGGATATACATTTTTTTATACAAACCGTAAAAGATGGGACTTACGGCCTATACCCATATCGGAATAAAGGTGTTATACTTTACTCAGGTTGAAGGGACATTGAAAACTAAATAGAGGAGGCGGTACAGATGACGAAGGCGGAAATGATGCGGGACTTGCAAAGAGCAGGAAAAGACATAGCGGAATACCAGAACCTCAATAAGGCGGCAATAACAATACACCACGACAAAATGATACAAGAGAGGTTACAGAACAATTTTGAAACAATACGGCGGATGGACATCAGAAGCAAATTAGAGAAGTACTAACGGCACGGAGGGGCGCAAGCCCCTCCACTACAAAAAATAAGGAGGAAAAGACGATGAAAAGTTTTAACGAAGGTAAAAACAGGAGGTATCCAGCGAAGCATATTTGTGAAGCGGTTGAAGCTGGCGAAAAGCGCATATCACTCCCTGGCAGGATAGACGAAGAAAATGGAGAATACCTGTTTTACGCGCACACAGTTCCAGAGCAGCACCCCTCTGGTGACGGAAGGTTTCGGTACCCTCTCCGTGGCAGAAGGATTGGAATCCAGAGACTTGAAAACGCAGTAAATACTATGCTCCAGAAAAGAGAGTCGTCATTGGTTAGGATAAATAAAAAAGTAAAGTTCAACATAGAGGATAAGTATGATGAAGAAATCGCTTTCCGGGTCTTGGTAGCCGAGGTTTATTTTGCCTAACCTCACCGTCGCCCAAGCCGCCGCCCTTCTGGGAGTAAGTAACAGGAGGGTGGTGGCGATGATAGGAGCGGGAATATTGGAGGCCGAGAAATTCGGCGAGCGGGTTTGGATGATTGACGCCGAGAGCGTGGAAAGGAGACGGAAAGCCATGGAACAAAAAAAGAGGGAGTCCTAAAGGCTCCCTCTTCACCAAAATCATCAATATAGAAGATAGAAGCAAAAAATAAAAAAGGAGGAAAAGACACCATGACAAGTTTTGCAATCAGGGTCAGTAGTCTCGGCGGGGTTTTTGTGGAAGAAGAAGGCGGCCGGGAGTGGGGGGAGCACATCTTCCGGGTCGAGGCCGCCGATGAGGCGTCGGTCTACCAGACCGCAGAGTACCGCGAGGCGCAGGACCTCGCGGAGAAGATTAGCGAGGACGAGGATTCCACCCTCCCCCCGACACTGGAGGAGGCGAAGGCCTCATTTGACCGGTGCGTAGGGCACCGGTTGGGAGCCCAGTACAACTGGGCCACGGGGGCCGAGATCGGGGCTTGGAGGCGGGACCAAATACCCGACTACGAAGTACCGGTCAATTTTACAAGTCTCCACGTGGAGGTATGGAACCGCCACAACAGGGTTCCATACGCCACCTTCAGGCCGGTGGTGGCGGGTAACAGAATCACCGGCTGGAAAGAGACATGGCCGGGGAAAAAATCGTGAGAATAAAAAAAGTGGTCCACACCGAAGGCCGGAAAAGCGGCAGGGTGTGGACCACAACGCATAAACAGGTTTACTATATTGTAGATTTTGGTGAAACAATGTCATGGTACGACTGGCGTGGAATTATTAATGCAGGCAAAACAAACCCTGCGTTAAAAAAAGCAAGAGTAACAGCAAGTAAAAAGCCTTTCACATGGGTGGAAGTTTAGGGGGGCCATAAGCCCCCCTCTTCTTCGTTTTGCCGTCTAACTCGCGCCCAGTTGCATTTTTTTATCTCAGCCGACACTTTATACCTCTTAACTCAATATCGTTCAACCTGTGGCATTCTGGAGGCATGTTTCAAAATATCTTCCACACGATCCCCGCACCGATCACAAAATTTCCATCCCCATGGGAATCGAACCCATAACCCGCGAAAATTCCGAAGCCGGGGCCTTTCGCCTTCCGGACCTCGCGCTTCCACCCGGCCCGTTCCGTCTCGAGGGATTTCTCTAGATCGGAGAACCGCTGTTCCATCCGCTCCTGGAACGCCCGGTTCTCGTCCCGGGCATCCTCGAAGGCTTTCCGCCACGCGTCCCGCTCCTCGCGGTACGTCCGGAGAGCCTCGAGGGTATCCCGCCCGTCCTGCTCGGTGCCCCAGTATCCCGGCTCAGTCGCCGTCCACCCCGCCGGAATGTAGGTCCAGGCCGCGGAAGCGGGAGAGCTCGTCATTGAGGCCAGTAGCCACGCTGTCAGGAGGCAGAGCCTGCACGCTGCGCTTATTCGTCTCACGGATGCCGGTCACCTCCTTCCGGACCTGCTCGGCGAGCTGGTCAACCCGTTTCGTCCATTCCTCGAGGTCCTGGCGCCCTTCGGAGATTATGGAGTCTGTCAGGGCGGCTTCTGGAGCTGCAGGGACGTACCACCACCAGGCGAGCAGTCCTCCTGCGAGGAGGGCGACTCCGCCGGCGAGGACGAGCCAGAGGTATTTATCTCTCCATTTTTTCCACTTGCGCTTGGTCCACATTGAGACGATCCCACCCCTTTCACTGCCTCGGTCGTCGAGGAGAGAAAATAGGCCCCGACGGTAATTCCCCCGAACCAGATCAGCAGCTGCATGAGGTTCGGGGGGATGTCCTTGTCCCGCCACAGGTACACACTGAACGCTATCCCCACCAGTGCGGAAGCATAGAGGGCAAGAGGCTTCCTGAGAGGCCATCGAGCCACGTTCATCATTTGCACGCCCGTTTCGAGATCACGTCCATCAGCAGGTCGATGGTTTTCCCGCCGCCGTACCCGGCCATTGCCGTAGCCGCCGCTGAAAGCCAGACCCCCACGCCCAACCCGTTGCACACACACTGGACCACGATACCAGCGAATGCGGCCACTGCCATGCCGCTGAGGAATTCGCCCCAGCTGAACGGTTCCTCCCGGTGCTCGCGGATGTATTTCACCACGCTGCCCATCATGGCGATCAGCGCCGCAGGGAGCAGCACCTTCACGAATTCCCAGACCCTCGATATTTCGTCCACCTTCCCGCCACCCCCTACCTTCTCCACGCCATCACCCCCGCAGCGATCGCCGTCGCCATGCGGTGTTGATTTATTTTGTCCTGCAGCCAGCGTTCCCATTGTGGGTGGGAGATAAACTGCATCTCGAGGAGCACCGCAGGCATAAGTGTCTTTCGGAGCACGTAAAATCCTGACTCCTTGTCAGAGTCGCCGTCTCCCCAGTCCGACCGGATGTTCTGGTCCGGAAATTCGATCGACCAGGCCGATACAATTCGGGACGCCAGGGAGTCCGCCCGCGTCTGCCCCCTGCTCGTCCAGGCCTCGAATCCGTGAGCCTGCCGGGAAACTGCCGCGTTGCAGTGGATGGATATGAACGCGTCCGCTTTCCGCGAGTTCGCCAGGGACGCACGGGCCGCCAGACTCACAAACGTGTCCCCGTTCCGTGTCAGAATGATCTCGTGCCCGCCCCCAACCATGAGAGCAGCGAGGCGGGAACTCACCGCCAGGGTGATGTCCTTCTCCCGGGTGCCCGCCGGACCGATAGCTCCTGGATCAGATCCGCCGTGCCCGGGATCGATGACTATGCGCATGGTCTCACCTCCTCAAAATATTCACGGCAATAAAAATGACCGCCCCTGTGAGCAGGAGCGGCCAGAAATCCTGACACTGAATCGCTACCACACGATCACCTCCAGGTTCCCAGGCGACTCCGCCGCGTCTATGAGGGGACGCAGTTCGCCCTCCCTGTCAAAGCACGACTGCACATGCGCCCGGACAGCGTCGGCTATGGCGAGGATTTGCGGAGCGGTCAGCTCCACGAAACCTGACTCAGTCT
>ENA-UOUL01002674-UOUL01002674.1-bioreactor-metagenome-genome-assembly--contig:-NODE-2674-length-20246-cov-3.898161_pt1 | contig 20246 bp, 16 predicted proteins | sample MGYA00249838_ERZ747220 | MGnify/ENA primary metagenome ERZ747220 (study PRJEB28778, sample SAMN05720191) | bioreactor metagenome | isolation source: Anaerobic biogas reactor | place: USA:Washington...
AAATGTGTAATCACAGCTGTTAAGACTCCCCCCCAGCATAGTAAAAAAATATATATAACGAGAACGCCCGTAATAGGGCGTTTTTCAAATTTTAAAAAAAAATATTGGCTGAAAGTGAAAAGTTGGCATGCCGATTGCAACTAATAAGGACAAGAAAACAAAACAAAGAACAAATAAAAAAAAGATAGATAAACCGGACCTCAGCGAAGGGAGTGAAGAAAACTGAATTTGATATCGAACATAACAAAAGACAGTAAAAATAAAGAAACATCATCTGGAAGGAGGAATCATAATATGAGCAGCGTTTATAAGATTGAAAATGAATTTTATATGACAAACCAGATAAGAGAAGAAATTAAAAGCGGCCGGGCCAAAGAAATGATTCAGGACATGGGACAATGCCCCCGCAGCGCCGATGAAGCATATTCGATGGGAGTAAAAATGCAGGGATTTATCGGCGGTATTATGGCAGAGAATATCAGCGAAGCTGGGAGCAGGGAAGAACGGGAGGCAGTTAAGCGGCAACTGGCAATTAAAAACAGAATTCGCCAACTGGCTGATTTTAACCTCAATCAACTGCTGGACTATTTTTACAGCAACGGCGGACCCGTTATTGAACCTCCGGTATCAGAATACACCGCGAAAGAAATCCAGCCCTTCTTCAACCGGATTGCGATGAACGCATTGATTCAGATGATGGAAGCGGCGGAACAATATCAGGGGAACCTGCAAGAAACAGTGATGAATATAACCGACAGCGTTGTTAGTATGTACGAAGCCATGAGTAAATTATACCCGGAGACCAATGAAGTCAAAACAGCTTTTGCAGAAATGAGAGAACTTCATAAGAATTAGCCTAAAAGGCATTCATTAAGAAAGGCAGGTGCAAGATCATGACGAGAAACGAAATCAGTACAATGCAAAAGATCGGCAAAGGAATAGTATTAGTAATCGGGGCTCCCTTCATAATGATTGGCATGATGCTGGCCATATATGCAGCAATGTTTAAAGGAATAGTAAGGGTGATCCGTAACCAGGGTAAGGTCAGGCAGGCGGTCCCTCAGCCAGTAATGGAAGAAATCGTGGAACCGGCAATGGAACCAATATTAGAACCTGCAATGATGGCGCGAATGGCCAGATAAAAGGCCAGTCAGATAAAAAACTAAATTTAACAGAATTAAATTGGGCTTGATTCCCCCCCAACCCCCCCCCACACACTCTCCAAATCAAGCCCAGTTTTTTTATTATTTTTAAGCCATTCTTGATATGGGGTTGGACCCCATTGGTTAATAAGCTAATATGTAAATGTAGTGTAATAATAGACGGAAGGAGCATTCAGGTGCGCTCTTGGACATGGCTCAGATATTTTGTGGGGGGAATAATCTTACTTATATATGCCGGCCTTAATTTTTATTTGGGCATCCGGGGATGGGAAGCCATCGGCAATTATCTTGCCGATGGGAGTGGAATCTACTGGGCGGTGATCGCTTTTTTGGCTCTGTCCTATTTTCTGGGCCGTTTCCTGAACCAGAGATCACCGGGCCGAATCAGTGATGCTCTGGTTTGGGCGGGAGCCTATTACCTGGGTTTCTTTTTATACGCCTTAATGATAATTGTTTTTCTTGACCTGCTCCGGGCAATTGATAAAACATTTCCTTTTCTGCCGCTGGTACTGAAGGAACCTTCGGCTTTGACAGGGGGGCTGGTCTTGCTTTTTTTAATATGTCTCATGTTATATGGTACCTATAACAGCCGCCGCCCGGTCTTGCGAAAATATTGTCTGGATATACCTGGATCCCCTCTCCCCCTGAAAAGCCTTAAAGCAGTTCTGGTTTCTGATGTACATCTGGGCAGTATTGTCGGTAAAAAACGCTTGCAAGGACTGGTGAGAAGAATAAATAAGCGCCAGCCGGATGTGGTGTTATTTGCCGGAGATATTATTGATGGCGAGCTCCGGCCTTTTATTGAGCAGGACATGGGTGATCTATTGAAAAAGATCCAAAGCGGGGAGGGGGTTTTTGCCATCCTGGGCAACCATGAGTACTATGGGGGACAATACCGGGAAATAATTAAGGTATTAGAGGAGTCGGGGGTGAAGGTTTTACGGGATGAAAGCATTCTCCTCCGGGAAAGTTTGTATATTATCGGCCGGGATGACAAATATAGCCGCGATCGCAAGGAATTATATGAACTAATGCCGGGGCCGGAGAACAAGCTGCCGATCCTGGTGCTGGATCACAATCCTATTGATATTCATGAGGCAGCCAGCAACGGTATAGATTTACAGTTTTCAGGACATACCCATACCGGGCAGATCTGGCCGTTAAATTATATTACCGCCCGAATATTTGCTACTCACTGGGGCTATTTGCGTCTGGGTCAATTGCAGGTGGTCGTTTCCAATGGCTATGCTACCTGGGGCCCTCCTATCCGCATCGGCAACCGCCCCGAACTGGTGGAAATTATGATTAGATTTGGTTAACCATTCATTGTACGGTATAAGCTTTTAGCCTGGACTGAGGATAGCTGATGATAAAAGAATATGGCTCGTAAATATATAATCACAAGTAAAATTGTCAATTGAGCAACCGTAATAGATTTTGCAGCAATCAGATATAAATGGTGGTGGCATTAATGAAAGCATTAATCGATAAACTGGCTCGGGAACATATATTGACCAGAAATGAACTGGTTATGCTCATCAAAAACCGCAACCCAGACCTGGACAGCTATTTATTTGAACAGGCTGTTGCGGTTCGCCGCCGAATCTACGGCAATGATATCTATATCCGCGGGCTAATCGAGTTTACCAATTACTGCAAAAATGACTGCCTGTACTGCGGTATCAGAAGGAGCAACAAAGGCGCTGCCCGCTATCGGCTTACCGACGAAGAGATTTTAAACTGTTGTAAAACTGGATATGAAATGGGCTTCCGGACTTTCGTGCTGCAGGGCGGGGATGACGCCTATTATAATGATGAACGGATCTGCGCTTTGATCAGGACTATAAAAAATCGTTATCCGGCCTGTGCCCTGACCTTATCCATCGGAGAAAAAAGCTATTCCAGCTGTCGGGCTTATTTCAATGCCGGCGCTGATCGATATCTGCTGCGCCATGAGACAGCTGACGATATTCATTATAAAAAACTGCACCAGGATGAGATGTTATTATCTGCCCGCAAACAATGTCTATATAATCTTAAAGCCATCGGTTTTCAAGTGGGGTGCGGTTTTATGGTGGGTTCTCCGTTTCAGACGGCCAGCCATCTGGCGGAAGACCTGTTATTTATAAAAGATTTTGAACCCGAGATGGTGGGCATCGGTCCCTTTATTCCTCATCACGACACCCCCTTTGCCCGGGAACCTGCCGGGACGCTGGAAATGACACTTTTTATGCTGGCCTTGATACGCCTGCTCCTGCCCGGTGTTTTACTGCCGTCAACAACGGCTCTGGGGACTATAGACCCGGCGGGGAGGGAACTGGGAATCCTGGCCGGGGCCAATGTTATAATGCCCAATTTATCGCCGCCGGAAGTCAGAGAAAAATATTTGCTCTATGACAACAAATCCTGTCAGGGTGAGGAGGCTGCCGAAGGCCTGGAAGATCTGAAAAAAAGCATGGATAAGATCGGCTGCCGGATAGTTGTCGACCGGGGAGATTATATTGATGGTTCATAAATATAACCGTTTATAATATACAGGCTGCGCCAGGAAAGGAAGTTTAAATTATGTACAATCCAAAATCATCTAAAGCGGAAGAGTTCATCGCCCACGAAGAAGTTCTGGCAACTCTGGAATATGCACAGCAGAATAAGAACAATGTCGAATTGATTGATAACATCCTTGTCAAAGCCAGCCGCAAGAAGGGTTTATCCCACCGGGAGGCTGCCGTTTTACTGGATTGTGATATTGAGGAGAAGAATCTAAAAATATATGAGCTGGCCCGGCAGCTAAAAAAGGATATTTACGGCAATCGTATCGTTATGTTCGCTCCCTTATATCTTTCCAATTATTGCATTAATGGCTGTGTTTATTGCCCCTATCATTTACAGAACCAGCATATCCTTCGCAAGAAACTGACCCAGGAAGAAATCCGCCGTGAGGTCACGGCCCTGCAGGATATGGGGCACAAGCGCCTGGCTATTGAAGCCGGGGAACACCCGACAATGAACCCGATTGAATATATTTTAGAATCCATAAAAACTATTTACAGTGTTAAACATAAAAATGGTGCCATCCGCCGGGTCAATGTCAATATTGCGGCGACTACGGTGGAAAACTACCGGAAGCTGCAGGAGGCCGGGATCGGGACTTATATCCTGTTCCAGGAAACCTATCATAAGGAAAGCTATGAAAAATTGCACCCCAGCGGACCGAAACACGATTATGCCTGGCATACCGAGGCCATGGACCGGGCTATGCAGGCCGGGATAGATGATGTTGGGATCGGGGTGCTTTTCGGTCTGGAAAGGTATCGTTATGAATTTACCGCCCTTTTGATGCATGCCGAACATCTGGAGGCGGCTTTTGGGGTAGGACCTCATACCATCAGTATCCCCCGGATACGTTCCGCAGATGGTATTGATGCCGGAGCCTTTGAAAATGGCATTGATGATAATACTTTTGCCAAATTGGCGGCCTGTATCCGTATCGCTGTCCCCTACACCGGTATGATAGTTTCCACCCGGGAAAGCGAAGAAAGCCGGGAGAAGGTATTGAAAATGGGAGTTTCACAAATCAGCGGCGGTTCCCGTACCAGTGTGGGAGGATATGACGAACCGGAACCGGAAGATGAAAAATCCGAGCAATTTGAGGTAAGTGATACCCGGACACTGGATCAGGTGGTCTTATGGCTTATGAAGCTTGGTTATATCCCCAGCTTTTGTACCGCCTGTTACCGGGAGGGCAGGACCGGTGACCGCTTTATGCAGCTGGCCAAAACCGGGCAGATCCAAAATTGCTGCCATCCCAATGCCCTGATGACATTGAAAGAGTATCTGGAGGATTATGCTTCAGAAGAAACCCGAAAAATCGGGGAAAAATTGATCAATGAAGAACTGGGTAATATCCCCAGTGATAAGATCAGGGGAATTGCTGAAAGAAACCTGGGCGAAATTGCCGGGGGAAAGCGTGATTTCAGGTTCTAAACAGAGATTAAAAGAAGAAGCATTGATTTGATTGGAATGGAGGACGGATAAATGACCAGTTTAAATGAAACACCCCGGGGTATGCGGGTTGCCATCGCTTTTTTAGGCCGGCGCAATGCAGGCAAATCCTCGGTGCTCAATGCCCTGGTGGGATATGATCTGGCCATTGTGTCCGATGTCCCGGGGACTACTACTGATCCGGTCAGCAAAAATGTGGAAATAAGCCCCCTGGGGCCCTGTATGGTTATAGATACGGCTGGAATCGATGATGAAGGGGAATTGGGTGAGAAGCGCCGGGGGAAAACCCGGGAGGTTTTAAAGGATGCCGATGTGGGGCTGATCATTGTCGGTGATGGCAGATGGACTTCTTTTGAAGAAGAAATACTGGCTGGACTGCAGGCAAAATCCAGACCGGTTATTGTGGTAGTGAATAAAATCGATAAATGTTCAGGGAAGGAAGTTATAAAAGCTGTCCGGGAACGGGGTCTTGACTATGCAGCGGTATCGGCAGTAACCGGCGAAGGAATCGCTGCACTGAAAGAAAATATCCGGGGACTCAAAAATATAACTGGATTGGAATCACCTTCCCTCTTGGCCGGATTGATCGGGGCGGGGGATCTGGTGTTATTGGTGACCCCCATTGATGCTGGGGCTCCCAAAGGCAGACTGATTCTGCCGCAGGTGCAGACCATCCGGGATATACTGGATAATCAGGCCCTGGCCCTGGTGGTTAAAGGGACCGAGTTGAAGGGCGCTTTAAGCAAACTAACTGAGCCCCCCGCTCTGGTCATTGCTGATTCCCAGATAGTTCAGGAGGCAGCGGCAACGGTCCCGGAAAGTATACCATTGACTACTTTTTCTACGGTTTTTTCGCGTTTTAAAGGGGATCTGACGCAGCTGGTCACAGGGGTTAAAACCATTGATGTGCTGGAGGAGGGGGACAAGGTGCTGATTGCCGAGGCCTGTACCCATCATGCCATGTCTGATGATATCGGGCGGGTCAAGATCCCCCGCTGGATGGAAAAACACACCGGGAAGAGGCTGGAGTTTATCGTTTCTTCCGGTCCTGCTTTTCCGGAAGATATTGATGAGTACAGCCTGATCCTGCAATGCGGGGGTTGTACTATAAGCCGCACTGCTTATATGAATCGTCTGGAAAAGGCCGCTGAAAAGGGGATTCCCATCACCAATTACGGAGTGGCCATTTCCTATATGCAGGGGGTTTTGCCCCGGATAATACGGCCTTTCCCGGAGGATCTTCCGATGTATCTCCCTGAAGAAGATACGAACAAGGACTTTTAAGACTCTACCCCCGCCTTTATCTCTTTTCCTCCACAAAGATATACTCCTCCGGCATCTTAGGGCCTACAACCGCGCACCGGCGCGGTTTCGCCTCACTCCTCACGCCTCCCGCCTCACAATTTTTCTTGCAATTAAAAAAGGAGCGCAGCTGCGCTCCTTTTGAAAAGCCGTATTCTTATAAATTCGAAGCTACAAAATCCCAGTTGACCAGATCCCAGAACTTATCCACATAGCCCGCCCGGGCATTGCGGTAATCGATGTAGTAGGCATGTTCCCAAACATCGCAGGTCAATAAGGCGGTTTTGCCTTCGGTCATGGGAGTGCCGGCATTGCTGGTGCTGATGATTTCCAGTTTGCCTGCGGCGTTTTTGACCAGCCAGGCCCAACCGGAACCAAAGGTGCCAACGGCAGTGGCGGAGAACTTTTCTTTGAATTGGGCAAAGGAGCCAAAGGCTTCATTGATGGCTTCGGCCAGTTTGCCGGTGGGTTCGCCTCCGGCCTGAGGGGCCAGACAGTTCCAGTAAAAGGTGTGGTTGAAGACCTGGGCCGCATTATTAAAAATACCGCCGCTGGATTTTTTAATGATTTCTTCCAGGGGCAGGTTTTCAAATTCGGTGCCAACTATCAATTTATTCAGGTTGGTAACATAGGTTTGGTGGTGCTTGCCATAATGATATTCAATGGTCTCTTTTGAAATAACTGGCTCTAATGCGTCATTACTGTAAGGAAGATCTGGTAATTTATGTTCCATGTTTATACCTCCATCAAGCGTATTTATAAATAATATACTATAGCGCAGAGTCTTATACAAGCCATTAAGGTTTTAAATGTCTGCAGCGTTGGTGCATATCGGCACTGTCAAAGAAAGGTCAAAGTTTTTCCGGAAAGCACCGGTAGATGCAAGTGAAAGAAAGCTTGCTGGCTGCCGTATCATTGGTAAGAAAAATACAGGAGGCATTCATATGAAAAAAGGAATGGTTTTTCTTCTGGTAATGGCATTGCTTTTGCTAAATCCGGCAGCTTATTCGGCAAAAATGCTGGGTCCCGGGGATTTTTATGATACTGGCGGACACTGGGCAGAAGCAGAGATAAGAACTGCCTGCACCAATGGGCTGATGCAGGGGGTAGGGGTTAATGAATACGGGCAGCAGATCTTTGCCCCCGATAGTCAGGTCACCCGGGCTCAACTGGGAATGTGGCTGGCTAAAAGCTTTGCCCTTGATTATGGTCAGATCCGTTTTATCAAAGCACCATCGCCGGATAGTTACTTCTGGGATGTGGATAATGATGCCTGGTATGCCAACTCGGCAATGCTATGCGCCATCAATGGGATATTTCCTGCCGGTCAGGAGTTGCATCCGGAGGAGTATGTGACCCGTATAGAAGTGGCGCGCTGTATTGTCAGGGCTTTCACCGCCAAAAATATTAATGTGCCCATGATTATGCTGATGCCTGCTTTTACTGATATGGAAGGGCTGCCCCACGAGGATGTCAATGCCATTGTTTTTGTTAACAATACCGGGATAATGACTGGAAACGGGGAAGTGTTCCGTCCTGGCGAATATATTACCAGGGGGGAACTGGCCCGTATCGCCAACCGCAGTTATGAACTATTTAAAATGAATCCCCCTGGGGTGAAAAAGATGGAGCCTGCGCTGCAAATTGGGGCTGAGGAAATAAAGACCAGTGATGAATACCTGGAAGTAAGTGTTGAAATACCAGTTATCAGCGGCATGAAAAACACGGCCGCCCAGCAGAAGATCAATGAACATTTTAAACAAGTGGTACAGGAACAGCGGGAGGAATTGTTGGCCATGGCCGTCGAAAACAAGCAGTCCGCAGAGGAAATGGATTACCCTTTCCATCAGTATCAGTTATATGCCCGTACAGGGCCCTATTTTGAAAACGGTAAAATTCTCAGCTTCTATGTTGACTATTATAATTATAGCGGCGGGGCCCATGGCATGACTGACCGGAGGACTTATAATTATGATGTCGTATCAGGCCAGGCCTTGAGTTTAAAAGATGTCTTTATATCAGGTTATGATTATAAATCTCGTATCGATACTGCCATCAGTGCGGAGATCAGCCAGAATCCCGATGATTTTTTCGCTGGCGAATTTGGCTTTAAGGGCATTGACCTGGATCATAAGTATTATTTGCAGAATGATGCCCTGGTTTTATGTTTCAATCAATATGAAATCGCACCCTATGCAGCAGGCATTCAGGAATTTCGCATCCCGCTGCAGGATTTTTCTAAGGGGCTTAACCCGAATCTGAAACTGATCAATTAACTGCACAGACCTCCTTTTGGCGGCTGAACATTGCAACCGCTAAGGGATAAAGCTTACAATAGGTGTAAGTCAGAGCAAAAGGAGGTTGTTTTATGGAATTTTTTGAGTTGGTGAAAAAACGCCAGGCAGTTAGGGAATATAAATCTGATCAGGTAAGCAGAGAAGATATCATGAAAATTTTAGATGCGGCCAATCATGCTCCATCGGGGCAAAATCAGCAACAATGGGAATTCATCGTGGCCACCGGCAAAACTAAAGATAAGCTGGGGGAGAGCTACGGTAAAATAGGAGAGGGCTATGCTGCCCAATGGGAAGAGCCGGCCAAAAGCGATTTTATCAAATATGCCCGTACTTATGGCGGTGCGCCGGTAGTGATAGCTGTTACAGTGACGGCCAGCCCCCACCCCCTTGTGCGCAGGATGCATCTGGAAAGCGGCTGTGCGGCCATGCAGAACATCATGCTGGCCGCCCGGGATCTGGGGATGGGTACCTGCTGGATGACGGGGCCTTTAAATGACGAGGCGGGCATCAGGGAGATTTTAAAAGTGGGTGAGGACCGCGAAATAGTGGCTGTCACTCCACTGGGTTATCCGGTCTCCTGGCCTCCCAAACGGGAGAGGCTGGACCCGGATCTGACCAGAATAGTGCACTGGCTGGATTAATAAATTGCAAAACAAAATTTTTAACCCCGGTGAAAATACCGGGGTTATTTCTTTTTCAGATTCGTGCCCCTGACAGCACACCACAGGATCAGGGCAATAAACAATGCGGCCCCCACTATGATCAGGGTGATTATGGACATTTCCATAATTACTGCCATCATATTTCCTCCCTGGTTTCCATACGATTTATATTTACCAGTAATTCGTCAAAAGTTTTTAGATACCTTTGCTGGAGTTTATCTTCTAAAACAGCAAGCGCACCAGGAGTGATGCGCTTACTTTAAGTTCGGCCAGGAATTATTTGTCGAAATAATATTTAATTTACCTTAAAGATTCTTTAATCAACAGGTCATTTACAAGAGTATCTCCAGATCCTCTAAAGGATAGGCGGCACAGGAATGTATATAACCAGCTTCCTTATCTGATTTCCGCAGGAGGACATTTTCCGGCTGATATACTTTGCCCTTTAACATTTTGACCCGGCACAGGCTGCATTCACCGGAGCGGCAGCAGTTTTCCACCACGATGCCTGATCTTTCCAGGGAGGTTAACAATGATTCAGCAGCTCTGGCGGGGATGGTCCTGCCGTCGCTCAATTTGACCTGAAAGACTTTATCAGCGGGTACATCCCGGGGCCAGCCTGTTTCCTGGGTGATCTCCCGGGTGGTGCCGAAGACTTCCTGTCGGATGCGGCGGCGGGGAACATTCAGTTTTTGCAGCTGGGGCAGGCAAAATTCATACATGGCCTGTGGTCCGCACAGGTAAAAGGTTCTGTCGGTCACGTCACCGACCCGGTCTGTGATCAGGCCGGCATCCAGTAAACCGCTTAGCCCCTGGTAACCTTCTTCCGGGTCAGAAATCACCAGATCATAAGTGAAATTGGGATGTCGGTCAGCCCGCAGCAAAAGTTCTTCATGAAAAACTGCTTCCTCTGGTTTGCGGCAGCCGTATAAAAGGTGTATATTGCGGTCCAGGCCCCGGTCGGTTACTTCCCTGATCATACTGGCAAAGGGCGTGATACCGCTGCCGCCGGCTAAAAAGACTAAATCCCGGCCGTGGAAGAGCGGGTTATAGTATAAATGCCCGGCGGGACCGGTTGATTCCAGAATATCTCCCACCTGAACCCGATCCAGCAGATAATCGGAAACAAAACCTTCCGGGATTCTTCTGATGGTAATATCATAATAAGCCATCTGATTGGGCGGGGACGAAATGCTATACGGTCTGCCGGTCCGGATTCCGTCGATTTCTACCAGTAAATTGATGTATTGACCGGCCTGAAAAGGGGGCAGATACCCCTGGGCAGGTACCAGGCGCAATGTGGTGATGGCAGCGGTTTCAGGGATGATTTCTGACACCCGCAGTTTTAAGCGGCGGGGATGCAGTCTTTCCACTGCTGCCATCCATTTTCCCCGCTGACTGTTATAGTCAATGCCGTATTTGCGGCAGATCTCAATTTCACGGGCGATTTCCTGGTAGCCTTCTATTCTTTCACGTTCACTTTTTCTCATCTTTATACCTCCTCCTGGGCCCGCAATTTTTTAATCACCTGTCTGGCGGCGGAAATGCCGGAACTGAGGGTGGGCTGAAAACCGCCCATACCTGCCCAGGCTCCGGCAAAATACAGGCCTTTGATGGGAGATTGGGGGGGAATAAACATATTGGAGTCTTTGGCAAATTGGTCAAAACCATAGATGGCGCCCCCAGGTGCAGCCAGATAACGAATATGGGTCAGGGGGGTGGCCACTTCTATTTCCTCAATATGTTCCCGGAAGCCGGGGAAAACAGCTTCGATTTGCTCGAGGAGTTTATCTGCCACGGCATATTTTTGCTCATAGTATTGATGGGGGGGCAGTTCCAGCCAGGGCTCGGCATATTTCAGATCAACGACAGCGATTTGCGAAGTTCCCGGTGGGGAAGCCTCCGGGTCGGAAACATTGTAGCAGGATAAAAGGACATAATTATCAATTGTGTCAATTTCCCGAAAAGAAGCGAAAACATCATCCGGGTCAGCCCCGGTCCCAATGAAGTTGGTGGTTTCATCGATCCCCACTGCCGAGGGTTCACAATCCAAACCTATATACAGGGTCAGTGAAGAGGGACCGATGGTGCTGCCGCCCAGGATTTCAAACTGTTCAGCGGGCACATGTTCCGGGTCGATCATCTCGGTATAAACAGTTATGGTGGAAGCATTGGAGACTACATAATCAGCCGGGATGGTTTCGCCGTCTGCGGTGACAACGCCGGTGACCCTACCGTCTTCCACCAGGATCTTCTCGGCGCCGCAGTTAAACCGGGCCACTCCCCCCGCTGCCAGGAATTCTTCCAGAATGGCAGTTGATAATGCCTGGGACCCGCCTTTCAAATGGCCGGGTTTCAATTCGATATAGGCAAAGAGCAATATGGCCATATCGGCAAAGGTCAGGCGGCTGGGAGGTACGCCTACATAACCCCAGTAGGTTGATAAAACCAGCTTTAGCACCGGGTCGGTAAAATATTCATCAAGGACTGTACTGGTGTTTTGCAGGGCATATTTAAAATAAAGGGGATGGTTTTCCGCATTGGCCTCCGGATCCCGGAAGGTAGAAAAAAACTCCAGGCAAAACTTATAAACCAGATCGAAAAAAGCGGTTATCTGTTCTTTTTCTGCCGGAAAGCTTTCCTGTAAAGTACTGATGCAGGCTTCCCGGTCAGCTTTTAAAGTTATATCGATTTGGCCGGGGATCACCAGTCGATATAGATTGTCCATCTCGATCCATTCCAGTTTATCCACCACTCCTAATCTATCCAGAACATTAAATAGCGGGCCGGGTTTTTCTTTGGTACCCAGGCCGCTCAACTGGTGGAGAGCTACTTCAAATTCAAAACGACCGCGGCGAAAACTGGTGGCACAACCGCCGGGAACATTATGCCTTTCCAGGAGCAGAGTCCTGGCGCCTCTTTGTGCCAGGCTGCAGGCTGCGGTCAAACCGCCATTTCCGGCTCCAATTACGACTACATCATAATTGCTCACATTTATCACTCCTTGTCGATGAAGTTCAGCGAATAGAACAAAACCGCCTGTCATTCATTATTATCTTTATCACTCCCTCCTATATTCATTTCTCATAAATATATTGATTATTTTTTGACGATATCTCCGGGTCTGACGGCTGCATATAGTTCAAAAGAACCATCCAGACTCACGACCTTAAAACCGTGCTGCCGCAGGATACGTTCGGCAATATACCCTCTGATACCCATGCTGCAGCTGACGATATAGGATCGATCCTTATCCAGTTCATGTATCCTTTTACGCAGTTCATCAACGGGGATGTGGATGGAATCCTTGATAAATCCTGCCGACCTTTCCAGGGGGTAACGAACATCGATATGCTGACAGCCCTGGGCCATTTTATCTGCCAATTCGTGCCACTGGATAGTTTGGGTGATACCTTCCATATAGTTTAAAGCCGTATAGCCCAGCATGTTTATCGGATCTTTGGCCGAGCCGTATGGCGGGGCATAGGCCAATTCCAGTTCAGGCAGATCGGCGACCTTAAGACCGACTTTGATAGCTGTTGCCAGGATATCGATCCTTTTATCAACCCCATCACTGCCCACGGCCTGGGCACCATAGAGCTGGCCGGTTTCCGGATTAAAAAGCAGTTTCAGGTAAATCCGAAGGGCGCCGGGATAATAGCTGGCGTGGTTGTTGCCGGCTACGTGAACACAGGCATATTTTAAACCCGCTTCTTGCAGTTGGTTTTCATTCAGGCCTGTTGAAGCGGCGGTCAGATCAAAAACCCTGACAATAGCCGTCCCCAGACTGCCAATATTACGACGCTCTATCCCGCTGATGATATCTGCCACCTGACGCCCCTGACGGTTGGCGGGAGAAGCCAGGGAAATCAAAGCGTCTTCGCCGGTTATGGTCTGTTTGACGATAATGGCATCGCCGACGGCATAGATATCTTTGATATTGGTGGCAAAGTGTTCGTCAACGATGATGCCGCCCCTTTGACCAATGACTATTCCTGCTGCCTGTGCTAATTCAGTATCCGGCTCCACTCCTGCTGACAGCAAGGTGAGTTCACTGGTTATGGACTGCCCGTTGTCAAGGACGATAGTCCCGCCTTGATCCTGGAAAGCTGTCGCAGCGGTGCCGGTCAAAACCCGTACACCATTTTTGGTCAGCTCGCGCTGCACAAAAGCCGCCATTTCTTCGTCCAGAGGGGGCAGGACCTGGGGGGCTTTTTCCACCAGGGTGACCTTAATGCCGCGGGTAACCAGACTCTCTGCCATTTCCAGCCCGATGAAACCAGCCCCTATGACAACTGCTTCCTGAGGCTGGTTCTGATTTATAAAGGCAGTGATTCTATCCACATCGGGAACATTGCGTAAAGTAAATAAATTGGCAGCCGTCGCAATGCCTTCAGCGGCAGGGATAACGGCTCTGGCTCCCGGGGATAAAATAAGTTTATCGTAATCTAATTGGTAGGTTTCGCCCTGGCTGCTGACTGTAACTTTTTTGGCGGCCGCATCGATGGCTATTGCTTCGCTATTGGGCCTTACGTCCAGATCAAAACGGCTTTTTAAAGATTCCGGGGTTTGCAGCAGCAACTGCTCCCGCTCTTCAATTTCTCCGGCGGCATAATAAGGCAGGCCGCAGTTGGCAAAGGATACATAGGGTCCTTTATCCAGAACGATTATTTCTGCATATTCATTTAAGCGGCGCAGACGGGTGGCGGCAGACATACCTCCGGCAACCCCTCCGATAATAACAATTTTCATATTAACCTTCACCCTTCCGTTATGCATTTCTCTCAGGTTTTGTCATAATAACAGACAAAAATTAAATTGCCGGCCCCAAACATAACCTTTGTATATTTTAACCCATATTTTTCTTTAAGGACAAAAAGGTTAAAAACTTAATAAACAGCGCAAATAATTATTGACGGTTTTAGTATGGAAGGATAAACTATATTTGAACATATGAATGAATGCTCATATGTTCAAATGAGAGCAAGGGGCGGTTGTATATGACCGAAGAAGAACGAGCAATAGAAAGATGCAGCTGTGATGTGATCCACGAGGACATCGTAAAACAGGTTAAAAAAGCTATGCCGGAGGAAGAACTGCTTTATGACCTTGCTGATCTATTTAAAGTTTTTGGCGATTCGACCCGGATCAGGATTCTGTGGGCATTGGACGCCGCGGAAATGTGCGTCTGCGATATTGCTTATTTACTTGATATGACTCAATCCGCCATTTCTCATCAATTGCGGGTCTTAAAGCAGGCTAAACTGGTCAAAAACCGGCGGGAGGGGAAAACCGTTTATTATTCTCTGGATGATGATCATGTCAAACAGATATTTTCAATGGGCCTGGTGCATATCACCGAGGAAGAATAATTTTGGAGGAATGATCATGGCTATACCTGAAAAAACAGGCAATGCAGATATAAATCAAGCAACCCGGCCGGGAGATATCCGCCAGGTTATCCTGGAAGGGACCGCAGCAATAGATTCGTTTGCACCGGATAGGATACCCGGAACCAGAGCGGTTTATCAGCTGGAGGGATTGGGATGTGTTCATTGCGCCAATAAAATAGAAGCTGAGGTCAGGAAACTTTCGGAGGTCAGCTTTGCCTCCCTTGATTTTGTGGGAAAAAAATTGGCATTGGAAATAGAGGAGGGGGCCAGTGTTCCCCTAATAAATGAAAAAGTGAACGATATCGTCAAAAGGCATGAACCCGGGGTCAAAGTCATCCCTGGCGATAAGGCTGGATCAGTAAGTGCCGGCCATTCCCACGGGGGTAATGAATTCAGCTTAAAAAAGCAGGGGGCCAAGTTTATTACAGGGGGGGCTTTATTTGCGGCAGCATTGATTTTTGCTTTCCCGCCAGCGATGAAACTTACTCTGTTTTTGCTGAGTTATCTTATTGTGGGGGGCAGCGTTATTAAAAGGGCTGTGCAAGGTATCCTGCAGGGGCAGGTGTTCAGTGAACATTTTCTAATGACAGTGGCAACGGCCGGCGCATTTGCTGTTGGGGCATATTCTGAAGGTGCAGCAGTAATGCTGTTTTATCTGGTGGGGGAGATTTTTCAGGATATGGCCGTTGATCATTCCCGTAAATCCATCAGCGCCCTGATGGATATCAGACCGGATTATGCCAATTTAAAAACCGGGGACCAGATTATAAAAGTATCCCCGGAGGAGATTGAAATCGGTGATGTGATCCTGGTAAGGCCGGGAGAAAAAATCCCTCTTGATGGTCAGGTCGTTGCAGGAAGGTCCTGGGTGGACACCTCCGCACTGACCGGGGAATCGGTGCCGCGGGAACTTGAACCAGGCAGTGAAGCATTAAGCGGGTTTATCAATAATAACGGTGTTTTGTCTATCGAAGTGACAAAGAAATTCGGGGAATCCACTGTGGCTAAAATTCTGGATCTGGTGGAAAACGCCAGCAGCAGAAAAGCACCAACGGAAGATTTTATGACCAAATTTGCCGGTTATTATACCCCGGCGGTGGTTTTCGCTGCTCTGGCACTGGCTCTCATACCGCCCCTGGTTACCGGCGGGGATTTCTCTGATTGGATCTATCGGGCGCTGGTATTTCTGGTTATTTCCTGTCCCTGTGCCCTGGTGATTTCCATTCCTCTGGGTTTCTTCGGCGGCATCGGCGGTGCTTCCAAGAGGGGTATTATGGTTAAAGGCAGCAATTATCTGGAGGCTTTAAACCAGGTCGAAACCGTGGTTTTCGACAAAACCGGCACATTGACACAGGGTATATTTAAAGTTCGGGGCATCAATCCCCGGAATAGTTTCTCGGAAGCGCAGCTTATCGAGTACGCTGCCTATGCTGAAGGATATTCCAATCACCCCATTGCCCTGTCGATAACCGAAGCTTATGGAGGACAAATCGATAAGGGCAGGATTGGCAATTATGAGGAAATTGCAGGAAAGGGCATCAGAGCTGTTATTGACGGGCAGGTTATCCTGGCTGGCAACAGCCGCCTGATGCAGGCTGAAAAAATCGAATACAGCGAGGTGGATACAATCGGGACTATTATCCATGTGGCAGCGGAGGGGACCTATGCCGGTTATATCGTAATCGCTGACGAAATCAAAGCAGATGCTGCCCGGGCTATTAAAGAGCTTAAAGCTTTGGGAATAAAAAAGACGGTAATGCTTACCGGAGACACCAATAGTATAAGTGCCAGGATCGGGCAGCAATTAGGGGTTGACGAGGTCTATGCAGAATTATTGCCGGCCGGGAAAGTTGAAAAACTGGAAATGCTGGACAGCCAGAAATCCCGTAAAGGCAAAATCATTTTTGTGGGTGATGGGATAAATGATGCACCGGTGCTGGCCCGGGCAGATATAGGCATGGCCATGGGAGGACTGGGCTCAGATGCGGCTATCGAAGCTGCCGATGTAGTGATAATGAACGATGAGCCCTCCAGTATTCCCACCGCTATCAAAGTGGCCCGCCGCACCAGAGGCATTGTTATCCAGAACATCATCTTTGCCCTGGGTGTCAAGGGCGTATTCCTGCTGCTGGGGGCAGTGGGGATAGCAACGATGTGGGAGGCCGTATTTGCCGATGTGGGGGTAGCTCTGATTGCTATATTGAATGCTATTAGGGTTATCAACACAAAAAATATTTGACCCCCAGAGCGGCAAAAAGGGCCAGGTGCGGCGTTAACCCGGAAACGCCAATCAATCAGCGTACTTTAGTACGCTTCAATCGCGTCGCTTCCAGGCTGCCTTGCCCTTGACCCTTTTTGCTCGCTCTGATGGCTGGGCAAAAAGAGCCAATTGCGGCGTTAACCCGGAAACGCGAGTAAGTCAATATATAAAAGCCCCGCAGTTAAACTTGTTTCAACTGTGGGGCTGGTTGGTTTTATAACTAAGTTTACTAGATCAGATTGCGGCGCTGGGCTTCGAACATCAATTCGTCCCTGAAATCCGGGTGAGCTACGCTGATGATGTTTTTTACCCGCTGACGGATGGACTGGCCTTTGATTTTGGCTGCGCCATATTCGGTGACAACATAATCGGCACAGGAGCGGGGAGTGGTGATTATTCCCCCGGGGGTAATCTGGGGAGCGATTTTTGATATCATCTCTCCATTACCGCTGCTGGGTGTTGCTGTCGAGGTAGTGGCAATAATGGAAACCCCGCCTTTGGATTGAAAAGCCCCGTCAACGAAATCCAGTTGTCCCCCGGGATGGGTATATTGTTTGTAACCCAGAGATTCAGAACAGATTTGGCCGGTCAGATCTACCTGCAGGCAGGCATTGATGGAAACCATATTATCATTTTTGCCGATGATATGGGGATTGTTTACGAAATCGACGGGATAAAACTCTACGCCGGGATTATCATCGATCCAGTCATATAGCTTGCGGGTTCCCATGGCAAAAGTAAAAATGGAACGGTAAGGCATGAAGGTTTTCCGCCGGTTAGTTACAATTCCAGCTTCCCATAAATTAGTCATGGTATCACAGGCCATCTCTGAGTGGATACCCAGGTCTTTAACATGGGTGTCCAGGAAGGCCAGGGCAACTGCATTGGGTATGCTGCCAATCCCCAGCTGGATGGTGGAACCGTCTTTGACGAATTCAGCACAATAACGTCCGATGGTTGTTTCCTCCGGTGTCATTTCCAGGGTTTCCGGGATGACCGCCAGTTCTTGATCCTGTTCTACTATGGCCGTTATGTCAGATATATGCAGGTAGTTCATTCCCCGGCTGCGGGGGACATAATTGTTTACCTGAGCCAGGACCATATAACTGTCATCACCTTCACGGCGTTTTTTAGCGGCATTTTTAGCAATGGCTAAAGTGGCATCGGCCCCTACCCCCAGACAGAAATAGCCGTGTTTATCCATTGGTGTAACCAGGACCATGGCTACATTCATGGGACGGAAATTTTCATCGGTATAGATTTTGGGCAGTTCAGTGAAACGATTGGGGGTCAAAGTAAATTCGCCGCTGACCACCAGATCACGGCTGGCAGAAGGATAGCCGCAATCCACTTTGATATTGGTTTCCCGCCCCATTTTACGCCAGGTGTTTTGCGGGTGTATATCCACAATGTGATTGATGGTAATGTCCTCTACTTCCGGTTCTCTTTCCACCAGTGCATCGACCAGGGCCAGGGGGACCGGTACGGCAATGCCGATCCACACCTCACTGTGATTCTTGACCATTCCGGCAGCCTCCGGGGCTGACATTAACCTTTCCTTATAAAGTTCCTTTAAATTCAAAGCATTCCCCTCCAAGACGTTTATCGGCATTCCCAACAATATCCCCTCGATTATTAATTGATTCTCATTATTTCCGAATAATCCTGCTTTACTAAAAAATTATTCCTTAAAACGATTGAAGGAAAATGGTACAATTAGTCGAATTATTAAGAAACATCAGATGCTTTAAAGGGAGGGATTTTTATGGAGAAACTGTGGTTAAAAGATTTCGAAGCGGATTTGCAAAAATGGCGGCCTTTATGGGAAAAACATTATGATGAAGGCGTACCAAAGAATTTTGATTATCCTGATCATCCCTTGAAATGGTGGTTCAACAAATGGGCGGAGGAGTATCCGCAAAAGCCATATTTATTGATGGGTGATTTTGCTATGAATTACGGCGATGCCAACAACATGGCCCGTCGTGTAGCTAATGCCCTTCTCGATTTAGGAGTAAACAAAGGCGACCGGGTGGCAATCATGGCACCCAATGTCCCGCAATACGTCCTTTCACTGCAAGCACTTTTTAAAATTGGCGCCATCGAAGTGCCGACTAATCCATTATATACTGTCCCCGAACTGGATCTGCAGTTTAAAGACAGCGGTACTGAAACGGTTATTGTTATGGCCATGTTTGCCGATAAGGCTATTGAGATCATGAAGGATTCTGATTCACCGGTAAAAAGAGTCATAGTTTTCCAGGTGCCCAGCGGTGCTGTGGAAGTTGAACAGGGTGAGGGGATATATGATTTCAATCAACTGGTAATGGCGGCCAGCGATAAAGAGCCAGATGTGGAGGTTTTGGCGGAAGATATTGCCCGCTTACAGTATACCGGGGGTACTACCGGGATCCCCAAAGGTTGTGTTTTGACTAATGCCATTTTGTTTTCCCAGGCGAATCGGACGTCAACCTGGACCAGCGGAGGGTTTAAACTGATTCCCAAAGAGGAGATGCGCACCCTTTGTGCCATACCTTTAAACCATATTTATGGCTACAATGCCAATGTTAATATATGTCTGTTTACAGGGGGGACCATAGTGCTGGTCGCAGTGCCGACTCCAGATAATCTACTGGAAGCGATCACCAGGCATAAACCCAATCTGTTCGCTTCTGTTCCCGCGATGATCATCGGTTTGAACCATCATCCGAAAATAAAAGAAGCGGACATAACTTCCCTGAAAGGAATCTTCTGCGGTTCTGCACCGCTGGCGGTGGAGACAATGAATGAGTTTGAAAGACTTACTGGTGGAAAGATCCTGGAAGGGTACGGCATGTCGGAAACAGTCAATATCCTTACTGTAAATCCGGTTTTTACCATCAGAAAAGTTGGCAGCTGCGGCATTGTCTGGCCCGATACCGATCTGGTGGTAGTCGATGTGGAAACTGGTACCAGGGTTATGGAACGGGGGGAACTGGGTGAATTGATTGGCCGCGGTCCTCAGATAATGAAGGAATACTGGAACAACCCGGAAGAAACGGCCAGTGTTTTACGGGATGGGTGGCTGTATACCGGTGATATAGTAAGGATCGATGAGGACGGCTTCGTGTTTATTGTCGACAGAAAAAAGGATATGATCATTTGCAGCGGTTTTAATGTGTATCCAA
>ENA-UOUL01002676-UOUL01002676.1-bioreactor-metagenome-genome-assembly--contig:-NODE-2676-length-20224-cov-5.718271_pt1 | contig 20224 bp, 14 predicted proteins | sample MGYA00249838_ERZ747220 | MGnify/ENA primary metagenome ERZ747220 (study PRJEB28778, sample SAMN05720191) | bioreactor metagenome | isolation source: Anaerobic biogas reactor | place: USA:Washington...
ATGGTGGGCCGGGAGGTTGACAATCTCTTCGACAAAAGCGACGCAAAAATTGGCGATGTGGCGCTGGAGGTGAAAAACCTCTCCTCAAAGGACGGCTACCTTCAGGACATCAGCTTTTCCTTGCGCGCGGGCGAGATCCTGGGCTTCGCGGGGTTGGTGGGCGCCGGGCGCAGCGAAGTGATGCGGGCTGTGTTTGGCATCGACCCGCGGCAAACCGGGGATATCTATGTGCGCGGCAAGAAGGCTGCCATCAACGGCACCACCGACGCCCTGCGCCACGGCATGGGTTTTGTGCCGGAGGACCGGAAGGAGCAGGCGCTGATCCTCAACATGACCGTGAAGAAAAATATGTCCCTGGCGGCGTTAGATCGGGTCAGCAACGGCTGGTTTATCGACAAGCCCAGGGAAAACGCGCTGGTGGATCGCTTTGTGGAGATGCTTCGGGTGAAAACACCTTCGGTGGAGCAGACGATCAAGAACTTATCCGGCGGCAACCAGCAGAAGGTGGTTATCGCCAAATGGATGGCCAACGAGCCTTCCATCCTGATCCTGGATGAACCCACCCGTGGGATCGACGTGGGCGCGAAAAAAGAAATCCACAGGCTGATGGCGGAGCTTGCTTCCCGGGGGGTGGCGATCATCATGATATCCTCCGAGCTGCCGGAAATCATCGGCATGTCGGACCGCATCATCGTGATGCACGAAGGCCGCATCAAAGGGGAGTTCCCCCACCGCAATGTCACCCAGGAAGAAATCATGCAGATGGCCGTATCCTAAGAAGGGGAAAAGAAGATGAACAACCTGCGCAATAACCGGACAGACCTCAGCCTTTGGTACAAAAACAGCTCCGCCGCTTCCACGCTCACGATTTTGCTGATCCTGATCCTGATGAGCGTGGGGCTTTCCATCGCGGCCCCTGCGTTTTTAAGGACCAACAACCTCTTGAACACGGCGCGCAACTTCTCCGCCATCGCGGTGGCCGGTATTGGCGTGTCCACCGTCATCCTGACGGGCAACATCGACATCTCCGTCGGCTCCATCTACGGCCTGGCTGGGGTGACGGTGGCACTTCTGATGAAGTCGGGCGTGGCGGTGGTGCCGGCGGTGCTTATCGGCATGGCCGTGGGCGGCCTGTGCGGCATGGTCAACGGCATGCTGGTGGTGTTCTTCCGTTTGCCCAGCTTTATCGCCACCCTGGGCATGATGCAGATCGTCCGGGGCATCTGTTATATCCTCACCAAGGGCTACCCGGTGAGCGGCATCGCCGACAGCTTCAAGTGGATCGGCCAGGAGCAAATCCTGGGGATTCCCGTCCCCATCTATTTTATGATGCTCTTCGCCCTGGTGTTTGCCATATTCCGCAACCGCACCACCACCGGCCGGCGCATCTTCGCCCTGGGCGGCAACGAAGAGGCTACGCGCATCTCAGGCGTGAACACCCAAAGGCTCAAGATCCTCTGCTTTGTCCTGGCGGGCGTGTGCGCGGCTTTTGCCGGCGTCATCAACGCCTCCAAGGTGGGCGTAGCCCAGCCCACAGCGGGGAATGGCTTTGAGTTGGACGCCATCGCCTCCGTGATCATCGGCGGCTCCAGCATGGCTGGCGGCGTGGGCACCGTGGTGGGCACGCTGATCGGCGCGGCTATCATAGGGGTCCTGAGAAACGCCCTGGTGCTCCTGTCGGTGGACAGCTACTGGCAGACCCTGGTGATGGGCGTTGTCATCATCTTCGCCGTCACCATCGACCAATTGAGAAAGGCGAGGCGCTGATAACGGGTAAACTTTACCTGGGCCAAAAAGCCCGGTAGAAATAAATACTATGGAGGACCTGAACATGAAAAAACTGCTCTCTATCCTGCTGATCCTGACGCTGAGCCTGGGCCTGGCATCGGCTGCCCTGGCCGAGAAAATCGTCGTTATCGGCCAGCAACTGGGCAATGTCGTCTTCCTGCCGGCCGAGGTCGGCATGCGCGACGCCGGCGAAGAGCTGGGCATCGAAGTTGAATGGCAGTCTCCCCTGCGGGCAGAAGCCGAGCTCCAGAACGAAATCATGCTCAGCCTGATTGACCGGGGCGACGTGGATGGCATCGCCATCTCTGCCACCACCGGAGACGCGCTCAAGGACGCCATTGACGCGGCCATTGACGCGGGCATCAAGGTCATCAGCTACGACGTGGACTCCCCCAACTCCAAGCGCGAGTACTATGTGGGCACCGAGAACTACAAGGTCGGCTACCAGGCCGGCGAATACATGATCGATCTGTACAAGGACTCCGGCCTTGAGAAGGTGCGTGTGGTTCAGTTGGAAGGCATCCCGGGCGCCAACGACATCGAAGCCCGCAAGCTCGGCTTTGCCGATGCCATCAAGGGAACCAACCTGGAGGTCGTCTACTCCCTCCCCTGCAACGACAACGTGGACGAAGCCATCAACGGCATCGAGTACTACACCGCCGCCAACGCCGAGAATATCGACGCCTGGTATATGGCTGGCGGCTGGCCCTACAGCGTTGATCCCTCCGCCCTGCCCGAGATGAACGCCTGGAAGCTGTCTGACCCCAACCACAAAGTGGTCACCATTGACATCTTTGCCGAAACCACCCCCGGCTTCTTTGAGCTGGGTGTTCTGGACGTGGCCATCGGGCAGGATTTCTACCAGATGGGCTACCAGTGCGTGATGACCCTGCACAAGCTGATCAACGGCCTGGAAGTGGACGCGCCTTACAACGAGGATATCGGCGCCAAGTTCATCGCCACCGGCGGCCAGATCGCCACCCTGGAGAACTGGAAAGAAGTCCTGGGCGTTGATTAATCCCTGATTCCATAGGACCCCGGGCGCGCGCCTTCAGGTGTGCGCCCGTCTTTTTTGGGTATATTCAGGGCATCATCAGAAAGGATGAAAATGAATGCAGTACGGAAATATCAAGAACATCGGCCGCCCCGTATCCCGCTTTGTCTTTGGCACCGCCCACCCGGTGTTTTTCAGGGCTACCCGCTCAGACTACGGGGAGGAGGCGGGCTTTAAGCAGTCTCTTGATGAGGCGTTTAAACTGCTGGATGAGGTGCATGCCTTAGGGATCAACATCCTGGACTGCTCCGCCCACTACGGCGAGGAGCCTGTGGGGGAGTGGCTGGCCGCGCGGGGGCTTCACGGCAAGGTGCTCATCCTCACCAAGGGCGCCCATCACAACGCCTGGCGCAAGCGCGTCACGCCCTATGATATCCTCTCTGACGCCCATGATTCCCTGGCCAAGCTGGGCGTTGATACCATTGATATTTACCTTCTGCACCGGGATGATCCCCAAAAGCCTGTCGGCCCCATCATGGAGGCGCTGGACAGCCTGGTCACCCAGGGCAAAGTCCGCGTCATCGGCGTTTCCAACTGGACGCTTTCCCGCATCCAGGAAGCCAATGAATATGCGCATAAACACAGCCTGACACCCTTTAGCGCCAACAGCCCGCACTATGGCCTGGCCCACCAGCTGACCGATGTCTGGGGCGGGGGCTGCCAGACCATCACGGGACAGGAAAACCAGCAGGCCAGGGAGTGGTTCATTCAGCAAAAGATGCCCGTATTCAGTTATTCAAGCCTGGCCCGGGGGCTGTTTTCCGGCAAAGTGCATAGCAGCATGCGGGATGAAATGGGCCAGATCCTGGATGATGTCACCCTGCGGGGATACGTGGATGAGGGCAACCTCAAACGCCTTGAAAGGGCGGAGGAAATCGCCCGGGAAAAGGGCGTGACCGTATCCCAGGTCGCGCTGGCCTGGATATTATGCCAGCCTCTGGACGTCTATCCGGTGGTCAGCAGCTCAAACGCCCGGCAGATGCGCATGAACATTGCAGCCGGTGATATCCGCTTAACGCAGGAGGAATGCGCCTGGCTGGATCTCCAGCGGGAAGGCCGGGGCTGAGAGCCCTTTCTATTCTGCCAGGGCCCGGATGCCCGCCATCAGCCTGTCGGCGGCCTCCCGGGCTTTTTCCATGCTCTCCCTGTGGCTGGCGCCCGCATAGAATTTGATTTTGGGCTCAGTGCCTGAGGGCCTGGCGCACAGCCAGTCCCCGTCCGCCAGCTCAAAATAGAGGACATCCGAAGGCGGGGTGCCCAGGGGCTCGCTTGCGCCCTGATGGCTTCTGACGCCAGCGAGGTAATCCCGCAGGGCCAATACCTTTCTCCCCGCGATTTCACTGGGCGGATTTCCCCGAAGCGCTGCCATAATGGCCGCCATCCGCTCGGCCCCTGCCTTGCCGGGGTAGGTGTTTGATACCACGGTTTCCGCGAAATAGCCGTATTCCTGGTAGATCTGCTGGAGGCGGTCATAGAGGGTGACGCCCTGGCTTTTGCATACACAGGCAGCCTCCGCCACCAGTAGAGCCGCGTTCACCGCGTCCTTGTCCCTGACCTGGGTGGAGGAGAGGTAGCCAAAGCTTTCCTCAAAGCCGAACAGGAAAGTATGGGCGCCCGTTTCTTCAAAGGCCTGGATTTTCTCGCCAATGAACTTGAAGCCCGTGAGGACGTCAAACAGGGTGGCGCCATAAGCCTGGCAGATCACATTGGCCATCCCCGTTGATACGATGGATTTGACGCATGCGCCGTTTTTGGGCAGCGTGCCCGCCTTCTGCCGCTGGCTGAGGATGTGGTGCAGGATCAGGCAGCCGATCTGGTTGCCGCTTAAGGTGTGGAACACGCCGCTTCCGTCGCGCACGCACACGCCCAGGCGGTCACAGTCCGGATCTGTGCCGAGGATGACTGTGGCGCCTGTCTTTCGCGCCAGCGGAATCGCCAGGGCAAAGGCGCCCGGGTCTTCCGGGTTGGGGGCCTTGACGGTGGGGAAGCCGGGGTCGGGCATTTCCTGCTCCGGCACCACGATGACCCGGGAGAATCCCGCCTCCTTGAGCACCCGGCGCACGGGCAGGTTGCCCGCGCCGTGCAGGGGAGTAAATACGATGCTGATATCATTTCCCAGCTTCTTTACGATATCCGGCCGTATCTGAAGGGAGAGCACCATGCGGGTGTAGGCGGCGTCCGCCTCATCTTCGCCGATGTATGTGAGCAGGCCTTTTTCCAGCGCCTCCTCTTCCCGCATGGGCTTGAGCGCCTCATAGGAGAGCGCTTCCATCCTGAGGGTCACGCATTGGGCTGCCTCGGGAGAGAGTTGGGCGCCATCCGGGCCGTAGGCCTTGAATCCGTTATATTCCGGGGGGTTGTGGCTGGCCGTGATCACCACGCCGGCAGCCGCCTCCAGGTGCCTGACGGCAAAGGAGAGGACCGGCACCGGGCGCAGGGCGTCAAACAGCAAGGCCCTGACCCCCCGGGCAGCCAGCATGAGGGCGGCCTCCAGGGCGAAGATGCTGCTGAATCGCCTTGAATCATAGGCGATGGCCACCGGGCCCAAAGGCGTCCCCGCGTCCAGGCGCAGGTAGTCCGCCAGCCCTGCGGCCGCACGCCTGACGGTGAAGCGGTTCATGCGGTTGGGGCCGGCCCCCAGAACGCCCCGCATACCCGCTGTGCCAAAGGCCAACTCACGGTAGAAGCGGTCCTCAATGGCTTTGTGATCCCCCCGGATTGACTCCAGTTCCTGGGCCAGGGCGCCATCCTCCTGGCTGAGAACCAGCCATTGCTGGTATTTTTCATGCATATCCAACAAAAGAGATCCCTCCTTGCTGCCTTTTATTATCCTTTATCATTATAAGGGACTTGAATCTTGCTGGCAATGCTTTGCTGCGGCGAACATTTTTGCGATTCCATGCCCAACTGCCTTGACCGTGTAATGAATTTGTAATAGAATGAAGCGCAAGAAACTGACGTCTCCCTGGGGGCTTGAATTTGGGAAGGAACGGGTGCGTATATGCATAAGAAAGAAAAAACCACAGGCAGGCTTGAGCGCCTGGCGGCTTTGCTGCTGTCGCTGGCGGTGCTTGTGTCCCTGGTGCCGGTAACGGCCGAGGCGGTTTCCGAATACGGCATGACCATCATGGATAATGTCAATATCCGTCCGGGCATGGACACCTCCGACTATCTGGACCGCCTGCCCCTGGGCTGGGTGGGCAAAATCCTGGAAACCATTGAAGGCAGCACCTACACCTGGTACAAGGTGGAGACCAAACTGCCTGTTTTCCCCAACCGGGAGGCCACGCAAGGGTATCTCAGGGGAGATGTGTTCCGCCCCTTCACCCAGGCGGAGGAAGCGGGCTGGCTGGTGGCCAAGCCCCAGGTTTATGGCGGCGCCGCTTCCGCCACCCAGGCGCCCACGGGCGGCACCGTGACTTTGGCCCCGGCCGTGACTGAGCCGCCCGTCTATCAGGCCCCCTCCGGCTATGTCAGAATCATCCTGGCCAACACCAACCTCCGGGAACAGCCGGAGAGCAGCAAAATCTTTGCCCAGATCCCCAAGGGCACGATCCTGCCCTATTACGGCGGCCCGGTGCAGAAGGGCACCTACCAATGGCAGTACGTCTTCTTTGAGGATCAGGACGAGTATGGCTATATCCGCAGTGATTGCTATGAATACACCACCCAAACCGGGGAGGCCACAGCCAAGCCCAGCGCCGCCGCTGTGACGGCTACCCCCACGCCTCAGGCAACGGCCACTTATGCCCTGACCAGGATCAGCGGCGCCAACCTACGCCAGACGCCCGGCGGCATCGCGGTCACGGCACTTTCCCTCCATGCCCAATTGAACATTCTGGAAGGCCCTGCCAATGGCTGGTACAAAGCCCAGTCAGGCAACTACACGGGCTATGTGCAGGAGGAGCACATCCGCGTCCTGAGCCAGGCGGAAGCCACGGCCTGGCTGAACAGCGGCACCCTGCCGGCGGATATGTCCTCCGGAACCACGCCCACTCCCACTCCCGGCCCCGCTCCCGCTTCCAGCGGCTACCTGAGCATCACCCTGCCGGGCACCAACCTCAGGGCAACTCCGGGTGGCACCTCCCTGTTCAAATTTGACGTGGGCACCATTCTGCCCTATACCGGCGCCCCGGTTTACCACTCCGGCTATTACTGGGCCTATGTGGCCCATGACCGCAGCGGGCTGAAGGGCTATGTGCGCTCCGACTGTTATGTCATCACTGATGGGGGCGAAGGCCCTGTTGTCACCGTCACCCCTGCGCCCACCACACCCGGCGCCGGCCAGGGCACCGTGCGGCTGACCCTGGGAGGGGTCAACCTGCGCCAGACCCCCGGCGGCCCGGTTCTGGCGACGATGCCCAGGGGCCTGGAGCTGGGCTACTTCAACGCGCCCACCTACTTTGGCGGCTACTTCTGGGTGTACGTGTATGACCAGGCCAGCAGCCAATACGGCTATGTGCGCTCCGACTGCTATGAGATCGTGGAAGGGCTGCCCCAGCCCACAGGCGGCCCCACGCCTGCCCCCACCCCCACTGTTCCGGCCACTGGCTACCTGAAGCTGGTCAAAGGCGGCGTCAACCTGAGAAACGCCCCCGCGGGCGACACGCTGGCGCAGCTGGACCGGGACCTTGAGCTGGCCTACTTCAGCGTATCCTCTGCTCTCGGCTACACCTGGTACCAGGTGGACAGCCCCAAAGGCCGCGGCTGGGTGCGCTCTGATGTGATCCAGATTACCAAGGGCCCGGGTGTGCCGGGACCTGACCCCACCCCCACGTCTACGGTTCCGACGCCCACGCCGCCTGTCGGTGAAATGGGCTATATCCTCACCACCAAATCCGCCATCAACCTGCGCCAGGCCCCCGGCTCCTCCAGCATCCTGGGACGGGTGGACAAGGACCTGGTCCTGGCCCTCACCTCCCCGGTGGTGAGCCATCAGGGCTATAACTGGTATCAGGTAAATTCGGGCGGGCGCACAGGTTTCCTCAGGGGCGACTGTGTCAGGCCCCTGACGGCGGCTGAGGTCATCGATTACCTCAACGGCAAGATGCCTGGCCCCACCCCGCCCCCCGGCGGGGACCCGGCGGCCGCCGGCTATGTGCTGACCACTATGACCAGCGTGAACGTGCGTGAGTCCCCCAGCCTGGATGCCCGCACCCTGGGGCAGATCGCGGCAGCTGGCGGCGTGTTCCCGTATGAGAGCACCGTTACCGCCGGCGGGCGCACCTGGTTCAAGATCATCTACCAGAACCAGGCAGGCTATCTCCTGGGCTCCACCGCCCGCATGATGACGGTGCAGGAATACCAGGACTACCTGGCGACCCGGCCCACGCCCAGCCCCACGCCGGCGCCCACCCCAACGCCCGATCCGGCGGACCTGAGTTCCACCGCCATCACCCGCATGGACAAGGTGCTCCTGAGGCAGGCGCCGGGGGGCAAGACCCTCACCACCCTGTACAAGCAGGGGACCATCCTGGCCCTCCAGGGAGATGTGCAGCAGGCGGACAACTACACCTGGCACGCCGTTCGCACCCTGGGCGTCAACGGCTGGATTCGCGGGGACATGATCCGCATCCTCACCAAGGATGAGGAGAAGGCCCTGAACCAGACCGGCGACCCGGACGCGCCGCCCACCGCCAGCTACCGCACGCTTGAGATCGGTTCCAGCGGCGAGGATGTGCGCCGCCTCCAGCAGGAACTGAGCCGCATCGGCTATCTGGAGGCCGCCAACATCAGCGGCACCTTTGATACCCCAACCGGTACCGCCGTCAGGGCTTATCAGAAAGCGGTGGGCCTGTTTGTGGACGGCATCGCCGGGGACAGAACCCAGCACAAGCTTTTCAACACCGTGCCGGAAGAAACCTACGAGCCCGGCACCGGCGGGACGGTCAGCCCCACCCTCTACCCCGTGGAGAAAGTAGACTGGGTCACGGGCGATATCAGCACCTTCTGGAGCCGGGGCGAGACCGCCATCCTGACGGATGTCAGGACCAGAATCTCCTTCAGGGTCAAGCGTCACGAGGGGGGCCTCCATGCGGATGTGGAGCCCTTGACGGCCGCTGACACCGCCGCCATGTGCAGGGTCTACGGTGTGAACAATGCCCAGGAAATCCTGGAAAAGAACCTCTACCAGCGCCGCCCGGTGTGGATCAGCCTGAAGGGCCGCAGCTTTGCCGCTTCCATCTACGGCGTGCCCCACAATTACCCGGCCGGTGACAAAATCCCGGACAACAACTTCAACGGCCAGTTCTGCGTGCACTTCCTCAACAGCAAAATCCACTCTTCCGGCCGGGTTGACAGCGACCACCAGAAGGCCATCGAAGAAGCGTACAATGCGGCGCCAGCCAGGAAATAAAACCCGGCTCATCATCATCGGCGGCGGGGCCTCGGGCCTTGCCGCCGCCTGTTTGTGCGTTCAGAACGGCGTTTCCGTGACCTTGCTGGAAAAAGAGAGCCGGGTGGGGCGCAAGCTCCTGGCCACTGGCAATGGCCGCTGCAACATCTGGAACACCGGCCCGCCGGTGTATTTCGGCGATGAAGGCTTTGCAGGAGCGGTGCTCTCCCACTGTGGAATTGGCCAGGTTGCGGATTTCTGGGAAAGGCTGGGGCTTTTGACCTGTGAGGAGGATCATGGGCTGGTCTATCCGGCCGCCCGGCAGGCGGCCAGCGTGCTGGATTGCCTGAGGTTGAGGCTGGAAGCTTCCCCCCTTTGTGAAATCAAAACCTGCGCCTGGGTGACAGGCATAAAAAAGACGAATTCCGGCTTTACCGTCACCACCAAAGACGGCGCGGCCTATGAGGCGCCCCTGCTGCTGGCGGCCCCGGGGGGGCCCGCCGCTCCCAGGCTGGGCGGCAGCGACAGCCTGCTTGGGCCCCTGGCGGGGCTGGGGCACCGGCTTGTGCCGACCCGCCCGGCCCTTTGCCCCCTGGCTACGGACACCCGCCCCATCAGGGGGCTTAAGGGCCTCCGTTTGCCCGCGCGCCTGTGGCTGAAGGCAGGGGGCAGGGCGGTTGCCGCCGCCTCGGGGGAGGCGCTGTTCACCGACTATGGCGTCAGCGGCCTGTGCGCCATGCAGCTGGCACGGGACGCGGGGGAAAGGCTTCTACAACAGGAAGCTGTGACGCTTTTGATGGATTTCTCGCCTGCCCTGGGCCTCGCGCCGCCATACATGGGCCGGCTTGATCCTGAGGGTGTTGAGGCGGAAGCCCTGGGGGCAGGGAAGCGGCTGCAGGCGATGCTGGAAGGCCGGGAACGCCGCCTGGGGCGGCCCCTGATGTACCTGGGGCTGCTGCCCCGCCCCATGGCCGAACGCCTGCAGGACCTGAAGATTCCTGACGCCGCCCAATGGCTCTCGGGGCTTGCGCTTCATGTCACAGGCATCAGGGGTTTTGACCAGGCCCAGGTGGCTGCGGGCGGCCTGGACTGCGCGGATTTTGACCCGGCCACTCTGGCGTCAGCGACCGTGCCGGGGCTTTATGTGGCCGGGGAAGCGCTCAATGTGGATGGCGACTGCGGAGGCTTCAATCTCCTCTTCGCCTGGGCCACCGCCATCCTGGCGGCGTGGCACATCATTTCCTTAAGCGAATAAAGCAAAAATACCGTGTTTTCCATTTGCGCCCGCGGGAGCGCTTTGCTTGTCAAGGCTGACGGCGGGTGCTATACTGAATCGGCATTTTGCGTTGTTTTTATGTTGACGGAAGAGGTGACGGGATGGAGCTCAAGGCGTTTTTACGCGAGGTGACCCTACAGCGCGGCCTGCCGGGAGATGAAAGGCCGGTAGCGGAATGGGTGGCCGGGCGTTTCTCTGAATACTGTGATGAGGTCAGGGTGGACGCCATGCACAGCGTGGTGGGCCGCATCAGAGGGGAGGGGCCCAGGCTGGCCTTTGTGGCCCATCTGGATGAGATTGGCCTGATGGTCACAAATATCGAGGAAGACGGCAGCCTGCGCCTGGGGCAGGTGGGGGGGATCGATCCCCGCATCCTGCCCGGCATGCGCCTGACGGTCTTTGGCAGGGAGACGCTCCCCGGCATCGTGGGGGCCAAGGCGCCCCATCTCCTGAGTGAGGCAGAGCGGGGCAAGGCCCAGAAGCTGGAAGATCTTTATGTGGACCTGGGCCTGCCTGCCGCCAGGGTGAAGGAACTGGTGCGGGTGGGCGACCAAATGCAGTTGGAGCACCGCTTTACGGAGCTGAAAAACGAACGGGTGGCGTCAAAAACCCTGGATGACCGCTGCTGTGTCGCCATCCTGTACCGGGCGATGCAAATGCTCAAGGACCTCAGGCCCCAGGCGGACCTGTATTTTATCGCCTCCAGCCAGGAAGAGGTGGGCGGCCGCGGCGCCATGACCTCCGCCTTCCACACGGAGCCTGACATGGCCATGGTGCTGGATGTGGGCTTTGCCCACCAGCCCGGCTGCGACAGGGAAACCACCCGCAATCCGGACGCGCCGCTTGTGACCGTAGGGCCTTATCTCAACCCCGTCCTTACCGGAAAGCTGGAGGGCATTGCCAAAAAAATCAAGGTTGGCCTTCAAAAAGAGGTGGCCAACCGCGGCACGGGCACGGACACGGATGAGGTGTCCGCCTCCCGCTCCGGCGTCCCCAGCGTGCTGATTGGGGTGCCGGTGAAGAATATGCACACGGCTGTTGAGGTGCTGGACCTTGAGGCGCTGGATGAGGCCGCCCGCCTGGTGGCGCATTTCGCGGCCGCGGCCCAGGCGTCCTGGGAGGAGGAACTATGGAACTGAAAACCCTGGCCAACGCCTTTGGCCCCTCCGGTTATGAAAACCCGGTGCGCGCCCTTATCCGCAGGGAAGCGGAGAAGCGCTGCGATGACGTGTCCGTGGACCGGATGGGCAACCTCATCTGCAGAAAACCCGGGCGTGACCGGGCCAAGCCTGCCGTGGCGGTGGCTGCCCATATGGACGAGATCGGCTTCATCATCACGGGGTACACGGAGGATGGCCTGCTGCGTTTCCGCCCCATCGGGGGGATCGATCCCCGGGTAGCGGTGTCCAAATGGGTGGCCATCGGGGAAGACGCGCTGCCCGGCGTCATCGGGGCGCCGCCCATTCACCTGCAGAAGGCTGAGGATCGCGGCCAGGTGATGAAGTTCACCAAGCTGTTTATCGACATCGGCGCCAAGGACCAGAAGGAAGCGGAGAAGCTGGTGCCCCTTGGCACCTACGCTGTGTTTGACACCCCCTATATGGAGTTTGGCGAGGGTTATGTGGCAGCCAAAGCGCTGGATGACCGGATAGGCTGCTTCAACCTGCTGAAACTTCTGGAGGACGAGTATGAAGGCGACCTGATCTGCGCCTTTGTCACCCAGGAGGAGGTGGGCTTAAGGGGCTCCCAGACGGCCGCCTTCGCGCTGGAAGCGGAGATTGCCGTGGTGCTGGAGGCCACCGCTGCCAATGACCTGGGGGATGTGGAGGAGCGCTTCCGCGTCTGCACCCCGGGGGAGGGCGTGTGTGTGAGCTTTATGGACCGGGCCTCCATCGCTGACAAGGCGCTGTTTTCCGCCATGCTGAAGCTGGCCGGGGAGCAGGGCATCCCGGCCCAGGTGAAGCGCGGGGTTACCGGAGGTAACGACGCCGCCTCCTTCCAGCGTACCGGCCGGGGGATGCGCACGGTGGTCCTGAGCGTTCCCTGCCGCTACATCCATTCCGCCAACAATGTGGCCAAATGGACAGACATCCGCGCCCAGGCTGACCTGGCCCGCGCGTTCTTGAAGAGCCTGTAAGAGAAGGAGAGAGATTATGCTTCGGGATACCCTGAAAACCCTGTTGGCCGCCTACGGCCCCACAGGCAGCGAACACGCGGTGGCGGAGGCCGTCAAGGGCCTTCTGGAGGGCCATGTGGACAGCATGCATACGGACCACATGGGCAACCTCATCGTTGAGAAGTTTGGCTCTGATCCGGACGGCCGGCGGGTTATGTTCTCCGCCCACATGGACCATATCGGCCTGGTGGTGACCAACATCGAGAAAGAGGGCTTCCTGCGTGTGTCAAATGTGGGCGGCATCAGCCCCGCCTATGCCTGGCGGCGCAAAGTGGTGTTTGGGGACGGCACCCCAGGCGTGTGCGTGGTGGAGCCCAACCCCAAAGACAACAGCCAGCCCGGCCTTGAGCACCTCTTCATCGACATTGGGGCGGAGAGCCGGGAAGAGGCGGAGAAGATGGTGCAGATCGGCGATATCGCCGTGTACGCCCCGGATTTCATCCCCCTGGGCAAACACCGGGTGGCCTCTCCCGCCATGGATGACCGCTGCGCCTGCGCGCTGCTGGTGGAGATGCTCCTGTACGCGGAGGACCAGAAGAACACCATCGTGGGCGTCTTCTCCACCCAGGAGGAAGTGGGCCTGCGCGGAGCCGGGGTGGCCGCCTTCAATAGCCAGCCGGATGTTGGCCTGGCGCTGGACGTGACCGCCTGGGGGGACACGCCGGAGGTGAAATACCCGGCCGTGAAACTGGGGCAGGGCCCGGCGGTCAAGATCATGGACCGCTCCATGATCGCAAGCCCCTCTGTCAGGGAGGCGCTGTTTGAAGCGGCTTTGGCCGCCGGCGTCCAGGTGCAGCGGGAGGTGCTGGCCTATGGCGGAACGGACGGCGGCGCCATCCAGACCAGCCGGGGCGGTGTGCCCACAGGCACCCTGTCCATCCCCTGCCGCTATGTGCATTCCGCGGTTGAAACCATCGACATGCGGGACATGGAGGGCGCGCTCAAGGTGCTGCTGCAGTTCATCGACCGGGTATAAATATGACTTTTACGGAGCGAAACATGAAAGATATTTCCGCTGCCAACCTGCGCAGCATGTTCATAGAGTTCTTTGTCAACAAGGGGCACACCGTGATTCCTTCGGCCTCCCTGGTTCCCGAGAATGATCCCACGGTGCTCTTTACCACCGCCGGGATGCATCCCCTGGTGCCCTACCTGATGGGCCAGCCCCATCCGGCCGGCAAGCGGCTGGTCAATGTCCAGAAATGCGTGCGCACCGGCGATATTGACGATGTGGGGGATACGAGCCACCTCACCTTCTTTGAGATGCTGGGCAACTGGAGCTTAGGGGATTACTTCAAAAATGAGATGATCCCCTGGAGCTGGGAGTTCCTCACCAGCCCCCAGTATCTGGCGCTGGACAAGGATAAGCTGGCTTTTTCCGTCTTTGAGGGGGATGAGAACGCCCCCCGGGACCAGGAAAGCTTTGACCTGTGGGTGAAGGCCGGGGCCAGGCCGGAGCAGATCTTCTTCCTGCCCAAGGAAAACAACTGGTGGGGCCCCGCCGGGCAGACCGGCCCCTGCGGGCCGGACACGGAGATGTTCATTGTAAGGGACCAGGAACCCTGCGGGCCGGACTGCAGCCCCGCCTGCGGCTGCGGGCGTTACCTGGAAATCTGGAATGACGTGTTCATGCAGTATGAAAAACTGGCGGACGGAAGCTTTGTGCCGCTGAAGCATCAGAATGTGGACACGGGCATGGGGCTTGAGCGCACGGTTTCCGTGCTGGCGGAAAAGGCCACCGTCTATGAAACCGACCTCTTCAGCGATATCATCGCGAAAATTGAGGAGCTTTCCGGTAAGGCCTATGAGGGGGCTGATGAGGAAAACCTCAGGGCTTTCCGCATCATCGCGGACCATCTGCGCACCGCTACCTTCATCCTGGGGGATACCCGGGGCGTCACGCCCTCCAATGTGGACCAGGGCTATGTCCTCAGGAGGCTGATTAGGCGCGCGGTCCGGCACGGCATGAGCCTTGAGATGCCCGAAGGTTTTACGGCGGATGTGGCCATGGTGATCATCAGCCAATACCAAAGCGTGTATCCGGAGCTCAGGGACAACCGTTCCTTTGTGCTGGAACAGCTGCTGCTGGAGGAAAAGCGGTTTGCACGGACGCTGCGCCAGGGTGTCAGGGAATTTGAGAAGATGCTCTCCCGGATGGAGGACTCCATTGGGAAGATGGATGCTTTCCGGACTGAGCTCAGGGAAAACCTCTTCAGGGACGCGGACCTGAAGCGCCTTTCCCAGGCGGAGGATGCCATGCGCAATATTGGTTCCGCCTTAAAGCCCACGCCTGAGGCCCAGACCCTGTTTCGTGAGATTTCGGAGGTTTTCCAGGCGGTCGACACCATCAAGGCCTTCAAAGACAAGATGGACGCCCGCCTCAAAGGCTTCAAGACCATTTCAGGCCGGGATGCCTTCAAACTGTATGACACCTATGGCTTCCCGGTGGAGATCACCATGGAAATGGCGCGGGAGCGGGGGCTGAAGGTGGACGAGCAGGGCTTTGAGGAGCGTTTCCGCCAGCATCAGAAGACCAGCCAGGCAGGGGCCGAACAGCGTTTCAAGGGCGGGCTTGCCGACAGCGGGGAGCAGACCGCCCGGCTTCACACCGCCACACACCTCCTCCAGGCCGCGCTCAGGCGGGTTCTGGGCCCGGAGGTGGCCCAGAAGGGCTCCAACATCACCGCCGAGCGCCTGCGCTTTGACTTCACCTTCGGGCGCAGGATGACGCCGGAGGAGATTATGGAAGTGGAGCGCCTGGTGAACGAGGCGATCAAGGCGGACATGCCCATCTCCTACATAGAGATGACGGTGGATGAAGCCAAAGCCCAGGGCGCCATCGGCCTGTTTGAGGAACGCTACGGGGATAAGGTGCGCGTATACAGCATGGGGGACTTTTCCAGGGAAATCTGTGGCGGCCCCCATGCCACAAGCACCGGGGAGCTTAAGGGCTTCAGGATCCAAAAGGAAGAGAGTTCCTCTGCCGGGGTGAGAAGGATCAAGGCCACGGTGGGGGCTTGATTTTGGCCCGGTCCTTTTGACCCCTGGCCGCGGCTGCCGGGCCTGATGCCCACAGGCGCAGCGCTTTGATGTCCGGAAAACTCCCTGTTATCAGCGAGCCAAAAGATGGGGGCATGCTGCCGGAAACAGGAGCGGTACTCCGCGAATCTGAACACAAGGAACTGGCAATGGAACAAGACACCCGTGAACGCGTCCTCCGCTTCCTGGGCGAAAAACCGCTTCTGAGGGTGGCCGCCCTGGCGGCATTGGACCGGAACAGCGTGGACATTCTGGATTTCCGGGAAGGCGGCGTCTTGCTGAGGGATACCCAAAGCGACATCGTTTTTCTGTGTGCCGACAGCGATGATGCGGCCTGGGAAATACTGGCGGCGCTTCCAGGCTGCGACATCATGACCAGTGAGCGGACAGGCCTGGATGAGCGGATCACCGCCCGCTACGGCTTCACCTGGCGGACGGCTGTTTACAACACGGTCTATGAAAGCGATAGGCCCGTGCCGGTTGACCCAGGTTTTGCCCTCCGCCCCCTGGCCATGGAAGCGTACCCTCTGGTACGGGAGCATTACCATTTGCTGGATGGGGAAGGGCTGGCGGAGCATATCGCCCGGGGGGACATCATGGGCGGCTATGTGAAGGAAGAGCTGGTGGGCTTTATCGGCCGGCATGACGAAGGGAGCCTGGGGATGCTCTATGTCTTCCCCTGGCAGCGCCGCAGGGGCTATGCCTGGCAGCTGGAAGGGCATATGATCAACCGGGTGCTGGCCCTTGGGGAGCGGGTGTTTGGCCAGGTCATCCTGGGCAACGAGCCCTCCCTGGCCCTTCAGCGCAAAATCGGCATGACCCTCTGCGGGGAAGTGACCAGCTGGATGGGGAAGTGAGGTTACAGGGCGCCAAACGCCTCAGCCCATGCCTTTTCCCGGAAGCCCACCAGCACAAAATCATCCCCCGCCAGGATGGGCCGCTTCACCAGCATGCCATCAGTGGCCAGCAGCGCCAGCTGCTCCTTTTCCGGCATCCCGTCCAGTTTGTCCTTCAGCTTCAGCGCCCGGTAAACCAGGCCGCTGGTGTTGAATAACCGGCGGCTAGGCAGCCCGCTTTTTTTTGACCAGGCAGCCAGCTCCTCCTCGCTGGGGTTATCGTTCTTGATATCCCGGAAGGTATAGATGATCCCTTTCCTGTCCAGCCAGTCCCTGGCCTTTTTACAGGTGGAGCATCCCGGGTAGCATACAAACAGCATCTCTGTTCTCCCCACATTCTGCAGTCGTCCAAATCAAACGAAAATCCTTACGGGGCAGCGTCCGGGAAGGAAATATCAGTAAAAATCCCTCTCCCCAGCACAATCCTCCGCCCCTCACGCGCAGGGCAGCCCCCGGGCTTCCCGGAAGACGCGGATTTCCTCCTGAAGGATGCGTCCGCTCTCTATCACCACGGCGGCCTTCATGTGGGCGGGCAATTTTCCCTCAACCATGGGATCGATCATGGGGGCCAGCCCCTGGCTCAATACATGGCTGACGGTCTTTGGATACATGGCGGGGGTGTTGTCCACCGCATAGTGAACCACGCCGTCCACCGTATACACCGGCAAATCGATGGTGGTGGGGCGGGAGGTCTCAATTTCCAGGGACTGGTTGCAGGTGACGTCGATAATCAGGGTCCCCGGCTTCATTTTCTTCAGGTCCTCACGGTAGATAATACGGTCCTCGCGGGAGGTGTCCCACATGACGCAGTTCACCAGGACATCATAGTCGAACATCTTCCGGCGAAACAGCTTCTCAAATTTGCGCGGGTACACATCCACCTTTGCCCCCAGGCCGTGGAGGATGCGCAGGGCGCCCTTGGCGGTCTGCCCGTTGCCCAGGATGGCCACACTGGCGTCATAAGGCATCCGGCCGCTGTAGCGGAAGCCGTGGAGGATGGCGGCTTCCCCCGCCACCTCCCTGTTGCGGTAGAAGATGTAGCGCCCATCTTCATAGATCTCCTCCCAGGCCAGCACTGTGTGGCGGCCGGACAGGACCTGGGTGGTAAAGTCCGTCATCTGAACCGCGTGGGCCCAGCCAAAGAGGATCCGGCCGGGTTGCAGCTCCTGGAGGTAGTCGGCATCCCCCAGTTTGACATCGGTGATGATGTCGCACCCAAGGGCCTCCGCCCGGGTCACCATCCTCACCCCCTGGGCGATGTAAGCCGCATCAGGGATCCCCAGGGAAAGGCCGTATCCCTCCTCAAAGAAAAGCTTGCGCCGGTGGTGGATGCCGGAGAGATCCTGGGGCAGGAGCGCGCGGCGCTCCTCGTTGTTTTTGTGGCTGATGATAAAGCCGATGCTGCGCATCATGCGCCTCCTTTCCTGGTGACAGGGGGACCGGCCCGCGGTTAGGCGGGTCCGGAGGCATGGAAGTATCGTTGCGTTGTCGCGATGTTTGAGGGGATGCTGCCCCATAAAATACTGACTGGGGGAGGACTTGTCAAACCGAGCCAGTGTTTTGGCGTACCTTGCAGAGCCGCGGCGCACGGGGCTCCTCTGCCTTGCCTGATTTCCGCAGCGATGGAAACGGCTTCCATCGGGCGGCCCGCCCGATACGGAAGGGCTTGCCTGTTGTGTGCTTTATATCTGCTGTGCCCTGCCCACCGGCGCCATGTAAACCACGAATTCATCCTCCCCGTCCAGGCCCAGCAGCCTGTCAGATGCCTGCTGGTCATAGGCGGCGACGGCGCAGGTTACACAGTGGATGGCTTCCGCCGCCAGATAGAGGTTCTGGCAGACGTGGCCCGCGTCCAAGGCGATTTCCTTGTGGGAGGCTTTCAGGTAACGCCACTCCATACGGTAGGGAACGGCGCTCCAGATGAACACAAGCGGGGCCTGGCCAACAAAAGTCTGGCCCATGGCGGCCTGGGACACCTTTTCCGCGAGTTCCTCAGGCTGGTCCAGAAAAACCAGTGCATGCTCAAGCGGCAGGTAGCGCCAGAGGCCGGGGGAAAACGCCTGCCCGTCCCTGGCAGCGGCAGGCCTGGTAAGCGCCAGGTAGGTTTCCAACGCGTGGCGGTTGCCGGCGGAGGGAACAGTGCGCAGCACGCGCTCGCCTTTGATTTTACGCACCCCCTGGGTGGCCCACAGCAGGAAGGACAGTTCCTCAGCTGTGATGGGTTCATCGGGGTAGCGCCTGGCGCTCTGGCGCCGGGCGATGAGGGCGGCCAGATCATCCTCAAGCTTCACAATGCCCCGCCATGCGGGCAGGGGCTGGATCTTTTGCCCTTCCTCCAGCGGTTTTTCAACGGGCGGCATGGGATAGCCCAGGGACTGGTCGGACTGGGAGAAGTCCGTGTCCTTGCGGATATTTTCCCTGAGGAAATCTCGCAATTCACTAATGCTCTTATCGTTTTTCATGCTGTCCTCCAGCGTATTGGTGCTGCTATTGTAACATGTCAGTGTGCCCTGCGCCAAACGGCCGGGTGAAAGAGCACCAGCAGGGGGATGAATTCCAGCCGGCCAAAAAGCATCAGGGCTGAAAACATTAACTTTACCCCCGGGGAGAAGTGCCCATAGCTTTCCATAGGCCCCACCAGGGACAGGCCCGGCCCAATGTTTGACAGGCAGGCTGCCGTGGCGGAAAAGCTGGTGGTGAAATTTACCCCGTCCAGGCTGGCCAGGAGCGTCCCCAGCAGGAGGAAAAAGACATAAATGATAAAAAACATGATCACGCTGTGCAGGGTTTCAGCGTCTACCAACCGCCCCTCCAGCTTGATGGTTTTCACATGCCGGGGGCGCACCGTGTGGCCAATTTCCCGGCCCGCGGATTTTCCCATCAGCATGACCCTGGACACCTTGATGCCCCCGCCGGTCGAGCCGGCACAGGCGCCGATGAGCATCAGCAACACCAGCAGGATCCTCGAAAACTGGGGCCACAGGTCAAAGTTGCTGGTGGAAAAACCGGTGGTGGACATGATGGAGGCCACCTGGAAGCTGGCGTGGCGCAAGGCCGTGGCCGCATCGCCATAGTGGGCGGTGGTGTTCAGGGTGATGACCGCGATGGCCACAAGCCCGATCAGGTAATAGGTCCGGATCTCTTCATGGCGCAGGGACTTTATTCCTTCACCCTTGAGCAGGCGGAAATAGACAATGAAGTTTGTGCCAAAGAGGAACATGAACACCGTGATAAAGATCTCGGCTGCCACATTGTTGTAAGCGCCCACCGACAGGTTGCGGTTGGAAAAACCGCCGGTGCCCGCCGTGCCCAGCGCGTGGATGACCGCGTCAAACACCGGCAGGCCGGAGAGTATCAGAAGGCCTGCCAGCAACAGCGTCATCACGGCATAGATGGCATAGAGCACCCGGGCAGTGTCCCGCATGCGGGGCAGCATCCTGGAAAATGTGGGGCCTGGGCTCTCCGCGCGGGCCAGAAAAGCGCTGCGCGCCCCCAGTTTGGGCATCACTGCCAGGGTGAGGATCAGGATGCCCATGCCCCCAACCCAGTGGGTGAAGGAACGCCAGAACAGGATGCCTTTGCCCAGATGTTCCACCTGGCTGAATATGGTGGCGCCGGTGGTGGTGAAACCGGAGACCGTTTCAAAATAGGCGTCCCAGAA
>ENA-UOUL01002677-UOUL01002677.1-bioreactor-metagenome-genome-assembly--contig:-NODE-2677-length-20219-cov-5.369129_pt1 | contig 20219 bp, 15 predicted proteins | sample MGYA00249838_ERZ747220 | MGnify/ENA primary metagenome ERZ747220 (study PRJEB28778, sample SAMN05720191) | bioreactor metagenome | isolation source: Anaerobic biogas reactor | place: USA:Washington...
ACTATGTTAGCCAACGTAAACGCTACACGCATGGAACTGTTGCGGCTGCGAAAGCGGGTTGCGCTGGCCAGCCGGGGGCATCGACTGCTCAGTGAGAAGCGCGACGAGATCTCGCGCCAGTTGATCAAGATCGCGCGGGACATCCAGCCGCTGCGTCAGAAGGTCGAGAACGAGCTGTCGCAGACGTTCCGGCGCTTCATGCTGGCCCGCGCCTCGATGGAGCCGGAGCACGTCAAGGCGGCCTTGGCCGTGCCGACCAAGAAGTTCAGCATGACGATGGAGTTCGCCTCGGTGATGAACGTCAAGGTCCCGCGCCTGCTCAAGGAGATCGAAGGCCAGATCCTCTGCTACGGCTACGCCACCACGTCCGGCGAGATGGACGTGGCGCTGCTGTCGCTCGAACGGGCGTTCGACCTGCTGATCGAGCTGGCCCAGAAGGAAAAACAGGCCCGCCTGCTGGCCGTCGAACTCCAGATGACCCGCCGTCGCGTCAACGTGCTCGAGCACGTCGTCATCCCCGAAATCCACGAAACCATCCGCTACATCCACGACAAACTCTCCGAAGCCGAAAGAGACAACACGTCCCGCCTCATGAAGATCACGGATATCATACGGAAATAGCGGCGAGACGCGTAGAAGCGTAGATGGGTTTCCGACTGCGCCTTTCCAGATGAACATCCGTGCGTGGCAGCCTCAAGTCGGTAGGACTTGGGGATGGCGGATTTGCCTGTCGCATCGATTCCCGGCTGGCCTTGACTGCCCCGCCCCCTGTGATACAATGGCATTGTGAAGCTATGTGAGGATTCGTTCCTTACGTGGCTGGTTTCGCCAGCGAGTGGAGACTGAATACGTGGCGGCGAGTCGGTCTACAATGCAGGAATCCGCAACGCAAGCCGATCGGCGATTGGCGACGCAAGACGTCACGTCCGACCTGATCGCCTACGTGATCGAGAAAATCGTCCACGGGATCTCCCCCCGCAAGATCATCCTCTTCGGCTCGCGCAGCCGGGGGCAGGCGACCGAATCGAGCGACCTGGACCTGCTCATCGTCCACGACAGCGGCCGACCCAATCGCCAGGTCCGTCGCGAGATCGAGCATCTGCTATGGGGCCGCCGATTCCCCGTGGACCTGATCGTAACCACGCCCGAGCAGATCGACCGAAACGTAGCCGACGGCAACCCCTTCTACACCCGCCACATCCTGACCGAGGGGAAGGTCCTCTATGACCGCGCCCGATGACCATCCCAGCGACACGGCGCAGCAATGGTTGCACTATGCCGAAGGCGACTTGGCCGTCGCCGAGCATGAGATGGCGAGGCCGACTCCCATCTATCACACCGTGTGTTTTCTCTGCCAAAGCGCCGCCGAGAAATTCGTCAAAGGCTTCCTGATCTCACGCGGCTGGTCTCTGGAGAAGACGCACGATCTGGTCCAATTACTCGGCTGGTGCACGGATTACGATGCAGACCTGGCGAGTATGGTGAACGAGGCTGCATTGCTGAACGAATATATCGTCGCCGGACGCTACCCCGGAGACATCGCTGCAGAACAGATCGGCCCCGGCGAGGCGCGCGAGGCCTTGGAGGCTGCTGAGAGTATACGAGCCCAAGTCCATCGGGCGATGAGGAACCGTTAACCCGGCGGCGCGTCAACGTGCTCGAGCACGTGGTCATTTCGGCGTTGCCCGTCGCTCGTATCTCGTCGCTCGATACGCGAGCCAAGCTCGCGTACACACGGCAGAGTGTGAGCGTATGGGCAACAGGTTGCCTATCCTACAGCCCGTCCTTTGTATTGTGGCTAAAGAACATATAGTGTTGAAACTCATCAGGTATAGTCGTTTAGCGTTTCAGTCCGTCAATCTGTTGTTTGATCCTGCCAATCGGCTTGCGATCCAGAGGCTGGAACTCTCCTTCATATTTGAGCATCAGCCAAGTTGATTGTGGGTTGCCGACGTGACCTGACGCCTGTGATTCCGGAATGCTTCCCCATTCTCTATCATCGCACTGGCACTTCGCGATTCGGCCGTCAGGCACCCAGATGAAACTCCCGCAATCCGAACACCACGCGTGGAACTGGTGGCACTTGTCACATTTCCCCGTCTTGTACATCAACCAACCCGGCCCCAAGCCGCGAATCCTCATCTCGCTCCACAGCACCATTCCGGATTGCGCAGGCGAGGTGGAACAGCGGCCCAGACAGGGCTCATACATCCATTCGAATTCCAGGGCTTCTCCGTACGGCAGAAGTGTAATGGTGATGAAATCTTGAGCGCGGCGGATCGCGCCCTTTGTCGCTCCATTTGTGCAGACTATAACCCCGTGTCTTGCGTCACAATCTCGCATCATCCCCTCGAACTCCTCGATGCCCTTTATGTCAATCCTACGTGCATGCCTCTTCGCGTCTACGATGATCCTGGAAGCTCTGGGTGAATAACGCATGTCGTCCACAAGGACATCAATCTGACGCGAACTACCGCTGATGACACCTTGCAACTTCGCATTTCGCGTGATGCTCAAGGTTTCGGAGGAGAACGCATCTGCCGCGCAGAAGGCCGCCACGCAACGCTCATACACCTCATCGGCCGGGTTCCTCGTCATAATGTTCCGGCCTCCTCGCTCACCGACTTCGAGACGGGTATAGTGCCCCGATCTTCAGCGTTTGTGACGCGCCGGTTGACGTGAAGGAACTGCGTCAGGACGCCTTTGACGAGACCTTCGTTGAACCACCCTCGAATAGAGCAGTGTTCCTTGTGCAGTAGGCTACCCCAACCCTGGCTGAAGAAGACATCGTACTGAAAGGTCTCGGCCATTTCTCTCGCCTTCACACGAGATCGTCGGACCTGTGGACGCCGCTCGCGTCGGCGCCAGGTCACGCTTCAATTGCCGCCATTATGACCACCAATGGCCCAACATGCAACAGAAATGACGGATATGTTGGGCCGTAGAAGTGTAGAAGCGTATAAGGGTATATGGGTTTCCGTCCAGGGGCAACGCTGTCTACGCCGCAGGCCGATCAACGCGTCAACGCTTCTACGCATCTACGCTTCTACGCATCTACGCTTCTACGCCGCCTCTGGCGGCACGGGCGACGGGTCACGAGCGACGGGCGACGTCTGGACTTCGTCGGGGAAGTTCAGATGGGCGAATTCTCCGAAGAGTTCGCGGGCGGCGCGGTCGTAGGCTCGGGCGGCTTCGATCTCGGTGGCGAAGGTGCCGAGGTGGATGTTCTTTCCGTTGTGGCAGATTCGGGCGTACCAGGTGTGGCGTCGTTTGTCGTAGTAGACGCCCTTGTAGATGGAGGCGCCGGAGCGGCGTTTGTGGATGTTCCGCATGTTCTGTTGGTTCGTGCAGTTGCGCATGTTGGCCCGGCGGTTGTGCAGGCCGTTGCCGTCGATGTGGTCGACCATCATACCGGGCGGGGGCTGCATGATCTCGCGGTGCATGTAGATGGTCTTTCCGCCTTCTTTGCGGCCGGCGTAGAGCTTGCCGGGGGCGACGAGGTGCCATTTGTACTGGCTGAGCCACTCGTAGTCGGCGGCGTCGACGATGGCGAACTTGCCCTGGGTCAGGGCGATGTAGCGGATCTCGTCGCTGGGCGGGGCGGGCTCTTCGAGCCGGACCGGCGGCTCACGCCGGGCGCGGAAGTTCGTGCACGTCGAGGCGGGCCAGACCTCGCACATCTCGCCCGGCGATCTGTCGCAGTTGACGCACATCAGGCGGCTCATCCAGCCGTTGGGAAACAGGGCCGAGACGCCCGGCTGGACCCAGTGTGCGAAGACGCAGTGGAAGCAGGTGTGCTTGGCCGGCTGGGCGGGCGCAGCCGGGGCGCGGTCGGCGGGCATGTCGTTGGTTTGGACGCGTTCGGGGGACTTCTTCTTGGCGGGCTTGCTCATCATCGCTCCTTTCGTGGGATTGTAAGTCGTGCGTCTCTCATGACATAGGAGGCGAGCGGGGACGTTCGGCGTGTGTTGCCGGGTGAATGCCACAGGCAGATGTGGGTAGACGGGCAGACGGGTGGATGGGGGACCCGACCGGCAGGGCTTTTGCGTGCGCCATCGGCGGCACGACCCTGGGTCGGCGCTCCGCACGGCGGAGCGGTTCGCTCTACCCGGTTGTCAATCGGCCGGCCCGCGTGGACCGGCGTCGCGTCTCGCGACGGCGAGACATCACCAAGGTAAACGAATTAGTATGGTATGTCAATACAAAACACACACCAATTAACATTTCGTAGCCCATTGCAGGTCAAGGACTCGCACGCCTGCGACGCCGGCGGCTGTGGTGGAGGCCGATGTTGTCGGGGGTTTCGATGGCGTTGCGGCAACGAGACAGGAACGTGCGGGCGGCTTCTGGAAGGCCGCTCGGGAGGGTTGACACGGGTGGATCGGGCCTCTACGATCTTCGCATGCAGAGCGTCACGGTCGGGCGGCGCAGCGTGATCGAGTTCGCCTTGCGGCTGTTGCAGAATCGATCGGATCATTTCGTTGAGACGACAGGATGGTTTCATGACACGACGAGTCGGTTTGTTTTTGCTGTGTGTGGTGTTGGTGCTGGGTGCCGAGCGTGTGCTGCGGGCGGAACAGGCGGACGATCCTTCGATTCTCACGGTCAAGCGGATCTTCGATTCGGATGACTTCAACGGCGAATCGTTCGGGCCGGCCCGCTGGCGCAAAGACGGCTCGGGCTACACCACGCTGGAGGACTCCAACGACATCGACAAGGGCAGGGACATCGTCCGCTACGACCCGAACACGGGGCAGCGCGAGATCCTGGTGTCGGCGGCGCAGCTTATCCCGAGAGGGCAGTCGGAGCCGCTGAGGATCGACGGATACACCTGGTCCGACGACGGCGCCAAGCTGCTGATCTTCACGAACGCGCAACGCGTCTGGCGGAGGAACACGCGCGGCGACTACTGGGTGCTGACGCCGGCCAACGGGCGGCTGAGGAAGCTGGGCGGCGACGCACCGGCTTCGTCGCTGATGTTCGCCAAGTTCTCTCCCAACGGCCGCAAGGTCGCGTATGTGCGTCAGAACAATCTCTACGTTCAGAACGTCGGCGATCTGGAGGTCACGCAACTGACGCACGACGGCTCGGAGACGATCGTCAACGGGACCAGCGACTGGGTCTACGAGGAAGAGTTCGATCTGCGGGACGGGTTCCGCTGGAGCCCCAACGGCAAGTGGATCGCCTACTGGCAGTTCGACACGTCCGGCGTCCCGATGTTCCACATGATCGACAACACCAGTTCGCTGTATCCCGAGATCACGACGTTCGGCTATCCCAAGGCCGGCCAGGCGAATTCGGCCTGCCGGGTGGGCGTGGTCCACATCGAAGGCGGATCGACGCGCTGGTTCGAGCTGTCCGACGATCCGCGCAACCACTACATCCCGAGGATGGAGTGGGCCGACAATTCCCGGGAGATCGTGATCCAGCATCTCAATCGGCTACAGAACCGAAACGAGGTCATCCTGGCGAACGTGCGCAAGGGGACGAGCCGGACCGTGATGACCGAACGCGACGCCGCCTGGCTCGACGTCACCGATTGCCTCACATGGTTTGGAGATGGCAGTCGCTTCACGTGGCTGAGCGAGCGGGATGGCTGGCGACGCCTCTATGCGATCTCGCGATCGGGCCGAAAGGCCGGGCCTCTGACGCCGCCGGCATGCGACGTGATCGATCTGGCGCGTGTGGACAAGGAGGGCGGCTGGGCCTATTACATGGCCTCGCCTGAGAACCCGACGCAGCGGTATCTGTATCGCGTCGCGCTCGACGGGACGGGCTCGACGGAACGCATCACGCCGGAGGACCGGCCCGGCATGCACTCCTACGACATCTCGCCCGACGCCAAATGGGCCATCCACACGGTTTCGTCGTTCGGCGGCCCGCCCGTGATCTCGCTGGTGTCGTTGCCCGACCACGAGACCGTCCGCGTGCTGGCCGACAACGCCAAGCTGCGACAGACGCTGGCCGAGGTGAAGACCGGGCCGACGGAGTTCTTCCGTGTCGATATCGGCGACGGGGTCGAGCTGGACGGCTGGTGTATCAAGCCGCCGCAGTTCGATCCGAACGGGCGGTATCCCACGCTGTTCCACGTCTACGGCGAGCCGGCCGGCCAGACCGTGCTCGATCGGTGGGGCGGCAAGGGCTATCTCTGGCACCAGATGCTCGCCCAGCAGGGCTATGTGATCCTCAGCGTGGACAATCGCGGCACGCCCGCGCCGAGGGGCCGCCAGTGGCGCAAGTGTGTCTACCGGCAGATCGGCATCCTTGCCTCGGCCGATCAGGCGGCGGCCGTGCGTAGGATCATCGAGACGCGGCCCTATGTGGACCCGAACGCGATCGGGATCTGGGGCTGGAGCGGCGGCGGGTCGATGACGCTCAACGCCATGTTCCGCTATCCCGATCTCTATCGCACCGGCATGGCGATCGCCTTCGTCAGCGACGAGCGCTTCTACGACACGATCTACCAGGAGCGCTACATGGGCCTGCCCGACGACAATGCCGAGGGCTATAAGAACGGCTCGCCGATCACCTTCGCCGGCCAGCTCCAGGGCCACCTGCTGCTCGTGCACGGTACCGCCGACGACAACGTCCACTACCAGAACTGCGAGGCGCTGGTCAACACACTGGTCGAGCACGACAAGCCGTTCACGATGATGGCCTACCCCAACCGCACGCACGGGATCGGAGAGGGCCGCAACACGACGGTCCATCTCTACTCGCTGCTGACGCGCTATCTCCAGGAGAACCTGCGTTCATCGCGGAAGGGAGGTGACTGATGGACTTGATCCGCTCGTTCAGTCTCGTCGTTCTGGTCTGGCTGGCGTCGGCCTGCCCGGCGGCGGTGCGCACCGGGCTCGACAATGTCGAGGCCCATCGCGCGCTGTTTGCCGGCAAGCGGATCGGGATCATTGCCAACCACACGGCGTACGACCGCCAAGGCCGGTTTATTGTGGAGGTGTTCAGGGGTCTGGACGATGTGCAGGTCGCGGCCCTGTTCAGTCCGGAACATGGGTTGTACGGCGTCGAAGAGGCGGGCGCGGCCATTGCCGACCGGCGCGATCCGAAGTATGGATTGCCGGTGCACAGTCTCTACGGGACGACGCGCAAACCCACACCGCAGATGCTCGAAGGAATCGACGTTCTGGTATTCGACATTCAGGATATCGGGTCGCGGTTTTACACGTATATCTCGACGATGGCCCTGGCGATGGAAGCCGCCGCCGAGTGCGGCAAGCGTTTTGTCGTGCTGGATCGTCCGAACCCGATTGGCGGGATCGCGGTGGAAGGTCCGATTCTCGAACCGGCGCTGGCCAGTTTCGTCGGCATGCATCCGATCCCCGTCCGACACGGCCTGACGGTGGGGGAACTGGCCCGGCTGATCGACGGGCAGCGCTGGCTGGCCGGCGGCGTCCGCGTCAGTCTGACGGTCGTTCCGATGACGGGCTGGAAGCGCGCGATGTGGTACGATCGGACGGGGCTGGTCTTTCGCAAGCCGTCGCCGAACATGCCGGACGTCGAGACGGCGACGGTCTATCCCGGACTCTGTCTGCTGGAAGGCACCAACGTCTCCGAAGGGCGAGGGACCGCGATGCCGTTCCGCCAGTTCGGCGCCCCGTGGATCGACGGTGCGAAGCTCGCCGCTCGATTGAACGCATTGAACCTGCCCGGCCTGAGATTTCATGCAACGGCCTTTACGCCTACGGCCTCCAAACACCAGGGGGCCCTCTGTCACGGCGTTCGCATCGACGTCACCGACCGAGACCGTCTGGAGCCGTTCTGGTCGGGCGTCTGCATCGTCAACGAGATCGCCCGAATGGCCCCCGGTGATTTCGCATGGCGCGAGAGCCACTTCGATCGGCTCTGCGGGACGACCACCATTCGCGAGGCCATCACACGGCGCGAACCCGTTTCGCCTCTGCGCGATACGTGGCGGACCGACGTCGAGTCCTTCCAAGGCGTCCGCCGGCAGTACCTGCTGTACGGGGATTGATTTCGTTCGCAGCGGGCCCTACGGCGGCGGGGCGTCGTAGCCTTCGCCGGGTTTCGAGATCAGGCGGAAGGCGAGGACGGGATGTCCGGCTTTGCCGAAATCGCCCCGGAGCCGGACCCAGCAGTCCGAGGTCTTATCCGCCTCTCGGGCGGGCATGAAGAAGCAGCAGGGCAGCGCCGTTTGCGCCATCGGCTCCAGTGTGACGGTCCACGCATTCGGCTCGAACCTCCAGCCTTGGGGTGCATGGTCGATGGCGATGCGCCCCTTGACCGTTGTGTCGCTGAAGTTGTAGGCGAAGAACGGCAGCACGGTATCGGTCGCGGACTCGACCTGATGCTCGTAGTCCGAGGCCCAGGGGATCTGCTGGACGTTGACGCTGGTCGATCGCGGCATGTGCAATTGCAGCACGACGGGACAGGCCTCGCCCGAACGATACTCGAGTTGTCGCACCGGCGGTTCCAGCGGCAGTTCCGATGCGTCACCGGCTCGCAACAGGACGAAGACCGGGGTCGCCTCGAGCCGTTCAGGGATCTTTGAACCCAGATGCCGCCCGAGGTAGTCGTACACGTCGGCGACGGAGACGGCTTTGGGCAGGGCCCACGGGACGGTTGTTTTGCCTCGCTGCGGCCAGTCTCCGGGCCTCTCGGCCCAGGCGACGAGCACATCGCGGTCCTTGCCGTCGGGGCGGGCGGCGAAGGCGTAGACGTGCGCCTCGGGCCGGCCGGCAATCGACCATCGGCCCAGGCACTCGCCGCCGGCCAGAAGGCGGCCGATGGCCGCCAGCGCGACATAGCTGGGCCGGGGCGTCAGGTCCAGCCGCAACAGGCCGAACTGGACCTTGCTCGCCTCATGGTAGTTGCCCAGGACGAAGTGGAAGTGCCGCTCGGCGCCGGCGAAGAGGCTGCTCGCATACGATTGCGCCATGAATTCGGCCTTTTGCCGTTCGCCCTCACGCGACAGCTCGCACCAGGGTTCGGGTCCGACGTATTGCAGGCCCCGGTCGCTCTCGGTCACCCAGATGGGCCTGCCGCACGCGGCGGCGTGCACCGGCTGCCACAGACGCTCGTACGAATCGGGCCAGTCGTACGTGTGGATGTTGTACGTCTCGAAGTAGGGCCACGTTTCGTTCGCCAGGACCAGGCGCGTGTGCAGCATTGTCGGGGTCGCCGTCGAGACGTTCCAGCAGACGATCAGGTCCGGGTCGCCCGCCTTGAAGCCGAGATACGCCGCCTTTTGATACGTGCACATCTCGTCGGTGGTGTGGCCGCCGAAGGTCGCGACGTTGGCCTCGTTCCACGGCTCCCACGCCTGCACCCGGCCTTTGTAGCGACGCGCCATTTCCCGGCAGAACCGAAAGGCATCGCGCAGATCGACAGGGTAGCGGCCCCGCAACTCGCCGTCCTCGACCGCCCATTTGGGCGTGCCATGAAAGACCTGGAGCACCTTGAGTCCGTGCCTGGCCTGCAGGTCGGCGGCGGTGTCGTACGTCGTCGTCGCGTCCACGAAACGTCCCGGCTCCGGCTCGATGTCACGCCACCGCATCCGGTCGCGAATCCAGTTGACGCCCGCCAGCGCCGCCAGGCGGGCGAACTGCTCCTGTTTGGCCGGGTCGTTGGGCGCGAACCACGCGGTGGCCGAATCGACGCAGATCGGCGAGTCCTGCGGCACCGGCGCCGACGGCCGGGCGAGCACCGCCGCCGTCGTCCACGTGAGGCACTCATCGTCTTGCGAGAGGAACTCGATTCGATACCACCCGATGTCCAGCGAGCCGACTTCGATGGTTGGAGTGGACGGATGGATAGGGCCCGATCGCACCTGGAGACCGCCGTCGTCCAGAACGCGCCATCGCCTCGCCGGTTCGGGCGGGACGGGGACCGTGACGATCTGCGCGTCCGTGAACACTGCGGGCAGGCCTCTCGCACTGGGGATGGTCCGTTCGATGGCCGGCTCGGTCAGCGGTCCTGCCGCGATCGTTAGGTTGGCCAGTGTCACGCCCGTCAGAAGGGTGAACACGATAGCGGTACAGCGGCGGTTTCTCGCATCGTTCATGCTTCGTTGCCTCCGAAGGTTCGGCCACGAGCGCCGCACGTGGCCGCGCTGTCATGGCGTTGCGTCGCGTGCCGAACGTTCTCCACGGCGGCTCGGTCGTCGCCTGAGCCGGTAGGCCCTGAAGAACGCCGCTGTCATGGTACCGTTTGATCCAGCCGGGCACAACCCCCCGCCGCTGCACGGCAGCGGCAGGGCGACGCCCTACACGAGGGGCTTGCCTTCGTTGAGTTCCTCGTAGGCGGTGATGTAACGGGCGACCATGTTGTCCAGGCTCCAGGTCTTTCGCGCGTGCTGCATGATCCGGCGCATCTGCTTTTCCCACTCTCGCGGGTGGTTCTTGAAATAGCGCAGATGCTCGACGGCCTTACTCAACCCCCACCACAGGCCGCCGGTGTCGTAGTTGCGGAACAGCACGCCGTTGCCGCTGTCGATCGGGGCGCCCCAGGCGCGAAGGCTGAGCTGGCTGATCTTGTCGCTGTAGCCGCCCGTGTCCCGATTGGTGGTGGTGGCGCCGTGGATGTTGCCGACGACGTCGATCTGCCCGAAGGGTTCGTAGAGCGAGGCCCCGAAGACGTCGGCCGCGGCGGCGTATCCGAGCATGCTCAGATCCTGGTCGAACCGGCGGTAGGCGATGCGGCCGCCGGAGGCGCAGGCGATCCGCCCCATGATCTCGGCGTGGGTGTTGTCGCCGCCGACGGGATCGGCGACGACGGCGATCTGCACGTCCGGATGTTGGTAGACGAATCCGCCGGCGATCTCCTCAAGAAGCTCGATGCCCTTCTGCATGGGGTCGAGGCGGGACGGCCAATAGAGCAGCAGGGCTCCGGCGTCGATGTTCAGACCCATCTTGTGCTGGAACTTCAGCAGATTGAGCCGTTTGGCCGCGAGGACGTTGTCGAAAGGGCCGAATCGCTTGGCCAGCCCGGGCGCATCGGGATCGGGGTTCTCCGGCTGAGTCTCCGGGAACACGTCAGGAGAGATGCCGTTCGGGATGACGCACGCGCGGCGATCGCGAAACTTGATCTTGGTCTCTTCACGCACGCTCCACGGGATGATCGGCCGGTCGAGGAAGTAGTCCTCCACCACCTCCTTGAGGAACTTCTCGCCGACGTAGCTGACCTTCGTGGCGTTCTTGATGGCGGTGGCGTGCGCGTCCACACACCGTTTCTGCTGGTCGATGGAAATATAGAGGGCGTCCCAGAGCTTCTGCAGGTTCACGCCGTAGAGCATTTCGAGCGGGATGTGTCCCGTATGCGTGTTGTGGACCGTGTGGAGGATGGGGATCCGGCGAAGGGCGGCATAGGCCATCGCCACGCCGCCGGCCATCCAGTCGTTCGTATGCAGGATGGCGCGGCCTTCGTACTTGCTGCGAATCTCCTTGATGTACGTATTAACGATCTGCCGCTGGAACTCCGCCGCATTGGCCAGCGGCCATCCGTCGTACGCGCTGCGGTAGCCTTCGAAGATCGACGAGCTGACGAGGTGGACGTTTTCCGGATTGAGCTGGTGGCGTTTCTGAATCCACTCCGTCTCGCTCAGTCCCGCCTCTTCGCGGAACCGCCGCGTCAGGTTCATCGTGATCAGGTGGACGGGGATCCGCCGCTCGGCCAGTCCCTGGCACAACGCCGAGATCACCTCGCCCAGCCCGCCGCTCTTGCCTGAGACGTAGCGGGCGAACTGGCCCATGCCTTCGGAGGGCAGTCGTGCCGTCTCCGGTGTGATGATGATGACGGCGGTCTGATCGCTCCTTTGGCGGATGTTGAAATTTCGGATCGCATACGAAAGCTCGTCGGTCGCGCGCGTCAGCGCGAAGGCTGCCGTCGCGGGCGAGTCGTAAGGGCTGGCTGTTTCGCAGGGCCCGTTCTGAGTCGTATCAGCCGCCTCGAGATAACGCCAGTGGTCCGACGTGGTCAGATAGCGGTACTTGCGGAGCAGCTCGCCTCCGGCGACGCTGGCCTGCTCTTCCATGGTCTCGATCCGGCTGAACAGGACCCGCTGCGCCTGCGACCGCAGCGGAACGGGACCGTACACCTGGCCGTCCGTTTCGCACGGGCACGTCGGGCAGGGGCAGTCGATCATGGGCGATTCGGTGATCTGGAACCACTCGGCGACCTCGCTCGGATTGGCCGCCATGAGGTCCACACGCTGCGCGAACTCCTCGTACAGCCCGCGCCAGAAGGCCTCCATCCGTTCGTAGGCCGGCGTCCCGGCTTCGATCAGCGGGAAGTCGCAGACGAGCAGCACCACCTCGCCGCGTCCCTCGGACAGGCGGGCCGCGTACTCCGTGGCGGTCAGCGATTCGGTGCCCAGCCGGCCGGTCAGCTCCCGACTGAGGACCGCGTTGCGCGGAAGCACCGCCAGTTTGCGGGCCCGGTTGTTGCGGCCTTTGGCCCGGAAGACCGTATTGGCGGCGATGGGTTCGCCGGTGCGCCCATCGATCATTTTCTGACAAGGTTCGCAGAGGACGGCCTTGTAGCCCATGTCGGCCACGAGGTTGGCGAAGTCGTTGTTATAGAGCAGATCGGTGTTGGCGAACGCCGTCGGACGGACGCCGAAGAAATCGTGGATCTTCTGACGGTGCAGAGAGACCTGCTGCTTGAATTCGGTCTTCTCTTTGTCGGCGAAGAACGAGGTCAGCGAGTGGTGGTACGTCTGCTCCAGAAGCTCGACCTGGCGGGTGTGCCGACCGGCGTTGAACGAGTCGGCCAGCGCACCGATAACCTGAGGCTCGTACAGCTCGGCCTGTTCGAGAAACGTTCCCGACAGACAGTAGCTGACCTTGAAGTCGACGTGCGTCTTCACCAGATCGGTGAGCAGGCCGACGGTCGGCAGGTAGCATCGCTCGGCGTGCTGGGCGAAGGTGCTCCGGTTCCGCTCGTCCCACAGAAACGACGTGCCTTCCGGATCGAGACGGAAGGGTTCGTGCATTCGCAGGCAGAACGTTACCAGGGGCATGGCAAAAGCCTCCGGTGCGGACGGACCTCATGTGCGGACGCTGCGGCGGGAAACTCACTCGATTGCTGCAAGAGGCCGACCATCCTTGACTCCGACACACCCTGACGTCCGCCCGCGGATTTCGTCCCGGGCGAACCACAGACGTCGATGCACGATCCACCGTGTCAAACACAACAGTCTACCGGGCCGATCCCGCGCCGGCAAGCGCCATCCGGGGCGCGGCGCCGGCTTTTGCGCAGCGTCCGAGAAAATCACTGTGTCGATGAAGTGACATGCGGGGCATGGCTGCCGGCTGCGACGTTTTTCTTGTGAGAATGCAGCCGTGCGCTCGGGCCGTGTCCGCCGTTGTGCACAAATCCGAAGACCTGTGCCTGCACTCTCAGTGGTTCCGGCCGATCAGGTCGAGCTGCTGTTCTTTGGCCCACCTGTACCCGTGCTCGCCCAGATACGACAGCAGCTTGTAATGGAAGACCTTGAACTCGTCGTCGCTCAGGATGGAGGCCATCGCCTCGGTGATGATCACCCGCCGCAGCAGCTCCTTGCCTTTGCAGTTGTCCACCAGAATCCGCCGTTCCTGGATGTCGCGGAACAGCTCCGGGCTCACTCCGTCGATCCCCATCTGGATGCTCGTCGCCAGGAACTCGTCGTCGATGTTCTTCAACTCCTCCTCCAGGGCCAGGAAGCCCGCTTGCCGGATCGTCGCGGCAAACTTGCGCAGTTGCACGATCAAATCGAAGCATTCCTTCCTCTCTTCGACGCTGCATTGGATCCGCTCGGCGAACTGCCAATCGTAGTATAGCATGCCAGTCTTCTCCTTCTCGACCGTTCTTGGTTGTTGCCTTATCTGTGCCGAATGGCCGATGCGATACCCCCCAGACGAGGCCAACGCCATCGGGTCCGAATCGTACCGTCAAACGGAACGCCTGGCAACCGAAAGTTCGGCCTCCCCAATGCGAAAAGGGCGGCTATTGGGAAACGGCCGCCCTGGGGGAAACGTGAGTGTACCGACTGGTCTGTGGGCTCAGAAGGCCCGGCGTCGACGCAGATGCCCGGTCAGTCCGAGGCCGATCGAGCCGAGCAGCAGCGCTCCGGGAACGGGAATGGTTGAGATCTGGACGTTGTCGAAGAGGGCGTCTCCGGCTACGCTCGCTGCCGAATAGCTGAAGTCCTCGAACATCAGATGGATGCTGCTGCCGATCGAACTCGGTGCGATGAAGTCGTACGTGTAGGTGTGCCACTGCCCGTCGTCGACGAGGATCGGGGCCGCGCCGCTGGTCGAGTTCGTTCCGTAATACCAGAGATGCGTTCCCGGATAGGCCTGGGACAGGCCTGCGAATCCGCCCGCGCCGCCTGCAATCTGGCTGGGCAGGCCGAGGTAGTCGAATGAGATGGTGTATTGTTGCCCGGCCACGAGATCGAAGGCGGCAATCGTGAAGATGTCGCCGCCGCTGGCCGTAGCGCTGAACGACAGAACGTTGTTGCCCGCGTTCAGCGGATCGGCCACGATCACGCCGTGGTGCGCGCCGTTGTTCTTGCCCGTCCACTGCGACAGGTCGCTCTCGAAATCCTCGATGAAGAGCGGATTGGCCAATGCGCCCGCCCCGAGAAAGCCGACGAGCACAGCCAGGCTGAACCAGACTTTCGCGATATTCAGTGTCATTTCAGCACCCCCTTTGTGTGACGCCGTAGCCGCGATCTCCAAAGACGCAGGGCCGGCAGTGTGATTCGAAGAATTCCCACCCCATGGGACAAGTGCCTCGATCTTGTCCTTGACCAGCCATGATTATACCTGATGCGGCAGGGGCAAAACAAAGGAAAACCACGTACTCCCGGCCCGCCGTCGCGCCATCGCCACGGAGCGGCAGTGCCACGTGCGATTATGCGACCCTCAACTGGACTGGCCCCAAGATTTTTCCGCCCCCCTCCCCGTCTGACCCCACTGGGCCCGGCTGGATTCGAACCAGCGACCAAGGGATTATGAGTCCCCTGCTCTACCGCTGAGCTACGGGCCCGGGGAGGCGGGCGGTGGCCTGCCTCGAGGCGGCAGTGTATCGGGCGGCGTTGCGGACTGCAAGGGTTTTCGTCGGCCGCAACGCGGTTGACGATCCGGCGATGCCGTGCTATAGATGACGCGGAGGTGTCGTAACGATATGAACGGAATCCGCTATCGAGTTCTGGGCGGTCTGGCGTGGGTCGGCGGCGCGTTGCTCCTGCTGGCGGCGACAGGCTGCGCTGAGAAGGAGCCGTCGGGACAGGGCGGTGATGCCGCAACGAGCGTCCCGGGCCGCATCGAGCATGTCGGGTCGTATTCATTTCAGGGCGGCGTTCTCGAAGACAAGGACCTCAGCGGCATCGCGTGCATCTCGCCGACCCGCGGCCTGATCGGCGCCGACGAAGGCGCGGCGGTGCAGGTCGTTGCCTTGTCGCGCGAGGACCGGACGCTGCGCGTGCTGGCGACGGTTTCGCTGCTGGGCTCGAGCGAAGAGATGGACATCGAGGCGATTGCTGCCGAGGGCGACTGTTACTACATCGTCGGCTCGCACGGCGTCGCTAAGAACAGCGGCGTGCGCCAGCCGTCGCGCTATACGATCTGCCGCCTGCGCGTCGACCCGACGACGGGCCTGCCGGCTGGCGGCGAGGCGGCGGTGACGGTTGGCAGTCTGGCGGCGATTCTGGAACGCGACGCGACGCTGAAGCCGCACTTCGCCAGGCCGCTCCAGCAGAAGGGCGTCAATATCGAAGGGCTGGCAATCCGCGAAGGGCGGCTGTACGTCGGGCTGCGCAATCCCAATCTCGACGGCTACGCCTTCGTGCTTGAGGTGGCGGCCGACGATGTGTTCGCGAAGGCGACGCAGCCGGCCCATACGCTCCATCGACTGTGGCTTGGCAAGGGACTGGGGATTCGCGAGATCGTCACGGCCGAGAAGGGCTTCCTTCTCATCGCCGGGAATGCCGGGTCCGAGCCGTCGAACGCGCATCCGAAGACCGAGGACTACCAGGAGCGTCGCGGCTACGAGCTGTTCCGCTGGCCCGGCGTCGGCCCCGAGGTCGAGAAGATCGGCTCGCTCTCGAACCCGCCCGGCAAGGCCGAGGCCATGACGATCCTCGAAGAAGGCCCTGACCATACGACGGTCCTTGTCCTCTTCGACGGCCCCAAAGGGGGCGCGCCGTCGGTCTATCGGCTCCGGTAAATGGAGTCGCTCCACGTTTGATGTTCGGAGATTGCGACGTGCCAATAGCGAATTGCCTGTTCGGAGTGTTGATGGCGGTTTCGTGTGCGGCGGCCGAGCCGTTGCGGATCGAGAACGAGTATTTGGCGATCGAGTTCAACACCGAGCGGCTGACGTTCACGGCAAACGCGAAGCCGTCCGGTTCGGCGTTCATCGAGCGGGGCTCGCTGCGTGAGGTCGGCGGCAAGGCCCGGCGGCACGAGGTCAGCGACACGATCTGGGGGCGCGGCCTGGCGATCGAGGTGGATTACGACGCGGGCGGCTCGGACCGCATGGCGTTGTTTGAAGGGTTTCCCTTCCTCGTCCTGACGTCCCGGCTGGCCAACGTCGGCGCCGAGGCGCACACCATCGACCGCATTCGTTCGATGGGCCTGACACTGGATCTGGGCAGGGCGGCAGGGGACCTGCGTGCGCTGGGAACGGCCGGACTGACCGCGGTGGGTCGGGGGACCAATCCGGGAAGCTACTCGTTCCTGGCGGTGGCTGATCCGACGACGCGAGCGGGCATGGTGGCCGGCTGGGTCTCGCACGATCGCGGCAGCGGCGTGCTGTTTTCTGACGCCAAGGACGACAGGGTGGTCGTCGATGCACGCCTGGACTACGGCAGGCTGCTTGTCGAGCCGGGGCAGACGGTCAAATCGGAGATGCTGGTCGTCGGGCATTTCGAAGACGCCCGGCTCGGGCTGGAGGCCTACGCGGATGCGGTCGCGAGATACTACCGCATCGTGCTGCCGCCGCAGCCGACGGTGTATTGCACGTGGTACCACGCCGGAGCGTCCAACGAGAAGGACATCGTCAAGAACGCCGCCTTTGCGAACGAGCATTTGGCCCCCTATGGTTTCGACGTGATCCAGATCGATGACCTGTGGCAGGCGGGCGAGAAGATCGAAGGCCCGCGCAAGGACTTCACGACGCACCGCGCCGATGGGCCCTATCCATCGGGCATGGCGCCGACCGCTGCGGATCTGGAGCGCATCGGCATGGTGCCGGGCATCTGGTTCATGCCGTTTGCCGGGACCTGGGACGATCCATTCTTTGCCGACAAGCAGGAGATGTTCGCGCGCAAGGACGGCAAGCCCTACGTCGTGCACTGGGGCGGCACGTGTTTCGACCTGACGCATCCCAGGACGCGGGTGTACGTGTACGACGTGGCCCGGCGAATCGCCCACGATTGGGGCTACAAGTACTTCAAGCTCGATGGCCTCTGGACGGGCATGGCCACCGGGATGTGCTACGTCAACACCGGCTACAAGGAAGACGAGCTGGGCTCGACGACGCTGCACGATCCGCACGTGACGCACGTCCAGGCGTATCGCGATGGGCTGCGGCTGATTCGCGAGGCGGCTGGGCCCGAGGTCTTCATCCTGGGCTGCAACGTCGCGCAGAACATGCGCGTTTTGGGTGGCTCGTTCGGTCTGGTCGATGCGATGCGGATCGGGCCCGACAACGGACGCGACTGGTCGGCGATCTGCCGGGGGCCGTTCAGCGGCAGCAACACGTATTTCCTCCACGGGCGCGTCTGGTACAACGACCCCGACCCGATTTACGTCCGCGACAGCGTGCCGTTGGAGCACGCCCGCGCCCTGGTCTCGTGGGTGACGCTGACCGGGCAACTCAACGCCAGCAGCATCCAGTTCGACGAGCTGTCGCCCGAACGTCTGCACCTGCTCCAGCGAACGATGCCCGCACATGGTCTCAAGCCCAGACCGGTGGACCTGTTCGAGCAGAGAATCCCGCGCGTCTGGCTGCTGACCGACGGGCAAGGTCCCAGCCGCCGGGACGTGGTCGGCCTGTTCAATTGGGACGAGAAGGAAGCTGCGCAGATCCAGCACTCGTTCGAGCAGGTCGGCCTGGCACCCGCTCAGTCGTATATCGGCTTCGACTATTGGGCTGATGCGTTCGTCGAGCCGTTCAGCGGCAGCCTCAGTGCGACCCTTCCGCCGGCCAGTTGCCGGATTCTCGCGGTCCGCCCGCTCGCAGCACACCCGCAGGTCCTCAGCACCTCGCGTCACATCACACAGGGTGTCATCGACCTCGTCGCGGAGAAGTGGGACGAGAGCACCCGCACCCTCTCGGGCACCAGCCGCGTCGTCGGAGGCGACCCATACGAACTGCGCATCGCCGCCGCCGGACCGGGCAAAGTCCTGCGCGTCAACGACGTCTCTCTTGCGCCCGATGGCAGTCGCTTGCCGGCCACGATCGAGTTGGTGGAGCAGGACCACTGGAAAGTCCGCGTCCGGATCGACGCGCCCAAGAACGCCGAAGTCGCCTGGCGCGTGACATTCGCACCACCGCAGTGAGCACCGCCCGATCTGGGCTTCCCGCCAGCGATCCATCCGCAGCCGCATGAAGTCACGTACGGCGTCCTGGAAATCCCGAACGGACCCACCGGCCAAACGACTTCGCCACCGGTCGGCCAAACGAAAACAGGGTGCGTTCCCCTATTACGCCCATCTTCCTCCAGCCTCCGGCCTCCCGTCTCCAGCCCGCCGTAACACGAGATACGGCCTTTTTCCCTTGCCCTGCCCCCATCCTTCGCCGATAATACCCCCAACGAGCCCGGGCCGCAGAATGCGCCCCGGCGTGCAGCGAGGACCAAGAGACGTGCGAAACCGAGAACACGCGACAACGCGACGAGAGAGGAACAAGACAGGTGATTGTCCCTCTCGAAGTCTGCACGAGCCGCAAACGGACCCGCTGCGCAAACGGTTCCGCCACCGGCCAGCCGAAAGACAAACCCGAAACCAGGGTACGTCCCCTTATACCCCCTTATACCAACATATTGAAGTTGCCAACTCTGGATACTCCTTTCTACGATAGTGCGATGAGTGTGTTCTTGTACGTCGCAGGCAACGGGAAACTTGAGTTATTCAAGGGTTGCGAACTCAACTATGTACTGCAGGGGCATGCACACAAGCATCTGGGACTCAGTTGGGAAGACTCTCTGGAGTTTGTGGGAGTACACAATTGCATCTGGCTTCCCATTGCAGACCTGCTTGCGCCAGGCCGGCAGTGGTGTACGGAAGAAGAGCTATCCAACAAGGTGCTCTGGACTTGGCGAGGGCGTGAGGAATATGCGACGCGTCAGGGAGAGGGATGGTGATATGTCCGAGTTTCGGTGCTCAGAGAGGACCATTGCCATGAACCAGTGTGAGACTGCCGGCAGACAGGCCGTGGAGGGGGTTTGACTATGACGGGAATCCTCTCTCTGGTCTTATGGGCAATCGTAGTTGCGCTTGTCGTGCTTACCTCAGGCGTGAAGCGGCCACGTGTCCTGTGGATGCTGGTCTTTCTGCCGCCGCTATGTCTGATTGGTCTATGGTGGATACCGTTCTCGAGAAACACGGAGTACTCTGTCTGGTTTCCCGCCATCATAGCCCTGTTGGTATCGCTGATCAGTATCCCCGTCAGGCTGTGTGATATCGCCCACAAATGGAGGCGGAGCGCATCGGATGTCAATCGGGTTCGATTGATTCGACTGATGCGTCCCATTCTGGTCGTGCTTATCATGGGTGGGCTCCTGGCAAGGGAGAGGATGGCATGCAGTGCGTTCGGCGTCTATGCAACGGAGCTGGCACAGCGGCTTCAACAGACCTGTAAGCTGCAAGGCACCTGTCCAAGGACAATAGAAGGCTGGGCGGTGGTTGAAGAGAATCCAACCTTCTATGCCAGCGAACATGCTATTGCCAGACTGGGTCGCAGGGCTCTCGTTCGCTACGAGAACATGGTCCCTGCAAACCAGTTTCGGCTCACAGTGAATTATGGCAACAGGATTTGGTTTGATGTCTATGGTGGAGCGGAAGGAGACCTGAAGGTGTCTGACAGGCAGTAAGACTCGTGGAGTAAAACATCGGAACGAATGGTGGCTGATGGGGACGTACCCAATCCTGTTCGGCCCGGGATTTGCAGGGCGGGGGTGGTGAGTGGAATGGGATGGGCGGAGGTCCGCATCGGAGAGAGCCGGCGGCGGAGGGCGGTGCGTGGTGCGCGCAGCA
>ENA-UOUL01002678-UOUL01002678.1-bioreactor-metagenome-genome-assembly--contig:-NODE-2678-length-20218-cov-3.598183_pt1 | contig 20218 bp, 2 predicted proteins | sample MGYA00249838_ERZ747220 | MGnify/ENA primary metagenome ERZ747220 (study PRJEB28778, sample SAMN05720191) | bioreactor metagenome | isolation source: Anaerobic biogas reactor | place: USA:Washington...
GAAGGATGTGGTTGTCGATGATGGACTTAATACCGCTTGCATTCGGTGCCATATAGAAATGATCCCCTTCGAACGAATAGTGGGATACAGGCCCTCGCGTGTGGCGTTTCCAGTTGTCGAGGCCCTGTTGCTGGATCCAGGGATCCTGAATCCCGTTGAGGGTGATAATGGGAACGCTCAGCAGAGGTTTCTGAGCGTAGCGGTAGGCATGCATGAGGGTGAAATCCGCCCGCAGGGATGGAAGGACGATCCGGAGTAGGTCAGGGTTGTTGAGCAAGGCGGTCGGAATGGCGTTGTATCGTCGGCCGACCTCAGCGAGAAACGCGTCGTCGCTCATGGATCCAACGGGCAGTTCATCGTGTTTCCAGTCGGGTGCGAGTCGTCCGCTCAAGAAAAGGTGATTGGGCTGCGGAATCGAGGCACCTCGAATCCTGTGGGTCAGTTCAAAGGCGGCCAGTGCCCCCATGCTGTGTCCGAAAAGCGAGTAGGATCCGCGACTCAGAATGCCGGATGCGTCGCCCAGAATGGACTGGATGAGATCGTCCATTTGAGTCGCAGGGTCTTCAGCTATTCTGGATTCCCGTCCGGGATATTGGATGAGGATAACCTCAATGTCCTCGTCCTTCCAGAGTTTGGGCATGAAATGGTAGAAGGATGCGCCGGATCCAGCGTGTGGCAGGCAAATCAGCCGATGGGAGGGAGCTTCTTTGCGGAATGGGCAGATCATGCATGCGGGGAGCTTCGAAGGGAGTTGGGCAAGCCGGTCGCCACTGACTTTTGGGCTGATTCGGCTTTGATTCGATAGCAAACCCTCGGCACTGGGAAGGGACATGAAGGCAGTGACCAGCTTCCATCCCGGAGGAGGAGGGATGCCCTCTTTCCATAACGAACGATTGCCGGAGCCGTTCTCGCAGATGGCGTAACGATTGGGATCCAATGGGTGTTGGTTCATCTCTGGGCGGAGTATTGTGCAACTGGCATTCGGGGTGGGTCCGGTTGAAAAGAGTTTGTTGGTCCGATCTTGCCGGAGATCAGTGAGAGGAAACGAGTTTGCATCCACAGGAGTAGAAATTCGAGCAAAAACGAAAAAGTACGGTTGACTCATTCCCGGGTCGGGGAATAAATACAAACAACTGGACCACCAACCTCCGCTTGGGTAGTGAAGAGCATGAAACATGGTAGGTATTATGCTCGGACGGATCCCTGATCCAATGTCAGGTATATGAAGCCGGGGTGAGGTGGTTTCCGGAGAATATCCACCCCGAAACCGGATAGCCATGAGTGAACCATCCTCCGAAACCTGTCTGTCGATTGTCTGCGGACCCGAATTGCAGCCCAATCTGGAGTCCATCCGGACTCTCGCAGAGCTCATCTTGCACACTGCGGAAAGCTCGCCGGACGTTTATGCGGCGTTTGTGGATCACAGCGGCAAGGAGACCCGCTTGACCTACAAGGTGCTGGTTGAAGAAGCGATGAGGGTGCTGGGCGGTCTTCAGGCCGAAGGGCTCAAAGCCGGGGATGCCGTGATTTTCCAGTTGGATCACACCCGGGAGATCATCACGGCTTTCTGGGCTTGTATCCTTGGGGGCATCATCCCAGTGCCGGTGGTGACGGCTCCCCGCTATGAAAAGGGGAATGCGCATGTTGCCAAGTTGTTGGGTGCGAGGGAGATGTTGGGACAGTGTCCGCTTCTGGTGTCGGATGAGTTGGTGGAGGCGATCCGGGAGATGGATCCGGGCGGGAATGGCAACCCAGGGGTGCGGGTGATTGGATACGGTGGCGTCGCTGCCTGTCGGGAGAATGGGTTGATTCACCCTGCGGATCCGGAGGATGTAGGCGTGATTTTCCTGACCTCCGGAAGCACGGGAATGCCGAAAGGCGTGCCGCTGCGACACCGCAATATGCTGACAAAGATCCGGGGAACGATCCAGTTGAATGGATTCAACTCCGGGGATTGTGCGCTGAACTGGATGTCGCTGGACCATGCAGGGTCGCTGGTTTTCCTCGGTGCGTTACCCGCTTTTCTGGGAGCCCCGCAGGTGCATGTGCCGATCCGTTACATTCTACAGGACCCATTCCGTTGGTTTGACCTCATAGAGGAACACCGGGGATCCATCTCATGGGCGCCGAACTTTGTTTACGGACTGTTTTTGGAAAAGGCGGATCAATTCAGGGAACGTCATTGGGATTTGTCGAGCATGAGGTTCATGGTGAACTCGGGGGAGGCCGTTGTGTCCCGGACCGCCAAGGCATTTCTTGAACTCGCCAAACCAACGGGTCTTCCCTCGACTGCCATGCGTCCCGCGTTTGGCATGGTGGAGACGTGCAGCGGGATCGTCTGGTCATCGGGATTGGTGGCTGATTCGCTGACCGGGGATGAGTCGTTTGTGTGTTTGGGACGTTGTAATCCAGGTGCCGCCATGCGCATCGTGGATGAGGCAGGCAAAGTGGTTCCGGAAGGGGTTCAAGGGCAGTTTCAGTTGAAGGGGAAGGCAGTATTCAGCGGATACTACAATAACCCGACCGCGAATGAAGGGCTGTTCACCGAGGATGGTTGGATGAACACGGGCGATTTGGCCTACATTCAGGACGGCGAGTTGTACATTACCGGGCGCTTCAAGGATGTGATCATTGTCAATGGATTGAACTTCTTCAGCCATGAAATCGAAGGGGTTGTAGAATCGGTGGAGGGGGTATCCCCAAGCTATGCTGCAGCAGTGGGAATCCGGCCCGAGCAATCGCAGACCGATAAGCTCGTGATCTTCATCCACACGGATGAGATGGATGCGAATGTCCGACAGGAAATGGCGCGAAAAATCCGGGCCAAGGTGAATCGAGCGATCGGGCTGGACTCGCATGCGATCGTGTGGCTGCGCAGGGAGGATTTTCCGAAAACCGCGATTGGTAAGATTCAGCGGCGGCAGTTGCGGGAGCAATACATCAAGGGGGACCTGCCCTGCGAAGTGTTGTTTGAGAACAAGCAGAACCGGAGGAAGAAGCGTGATATCCGGCGGGTGTCCTCGGCCAGGGAGCTCGCTCCGGCAATTGCGGCAATCTGGCAGGATGCGCTGGAAGTGGATCATGTGGGATACGATGAAACCTTTTTCGAACTGGGTGGGCATTCCCTGCTCGTCATCGAGGTCCAGCAGAAACTACAGGAACTTATCGGACGCGATATTCCGATAACCGAGCTTTTCAATCATGCCACTGTCCGTGCGCTCGCGGGGCATTTTGCGAAGGACTTCGAGGAGATTGCGCTACCCTCCGGAGATGCGGTACGGGCGCGGGATCTATCGGGGTCGGCGATTGCCGTGATCGGGGTGGCCTGCCGATTCCCCGGGGCGCCGGACAAGGACAGCTTCTGGAAGGTTCTGGAAGAAGGGCGGGAGACCATCACATCTTTCACAAGAGAGGAAGCCCTCCGGGAAGGGATTGATGGCGCATGGATGGACCTCCCGAACCATGTGAAGGCGGCCCCGATTCTGGATGGGATCGAGGATTTTGATGCTGAGTTTTTCAAATACTCCCGCAAAGAAGCCCGGATGATTGACCCGCAGCAGCGGATCTTTTTGGAAACGGCATGGAACGCCTTTGAGGATGCCGGCTACAATCCCAGAACGTATGCTGGCCGGATTGGAGTTTATGCGTCGGCGGGCATGAACAGTTACCTGCCGAATAACCTGTTCGCGAACGATGCATTCATGCTCGGTGAGAATGGGGGCAAGATGTTGGCGGTGGACTCGATGGGTGGGTTTAACCTGATGATCACCAATGACAAGGACTACATGCCGACCCGGGTGGCCTACAAGCTGAACCTCAAAGGGCCCAGCGTGAATGTGCAGTCCGCATGTTCGAGCACGCTCCTCGGAATTCATGAGGCGGTGAAGGCGCTGCAGCAAGGGGATTGCAGCATGGCGCTTGCCGGAGGGTGCTCGATTAAGCTGCCGCAATATGCGGGGCACCATTTCATGGAGGGCATGCTCAATTCGCCGGATGGTCATTGCCGGGCCTATGATGCGGGAGCCGCCGGAACGATCTTCGGAAACGGATCCGGTGCGGTGGTTCTGAAGCGTCTGGAAGATGCGCAGGCGGATGGAGACCACATTTATGCGGTGATCCGGGGGACCGGATGCGCGAATGACGGAGGCGAGAAGGTTGGATACACCGCGCCGAGCGAGCAGGGTGAGATGAATGCGGTTCTGGAGGCGGTCCGCAGGTCCGGGGTTTCTCCGGACACGATCACTTTTGTGGAAGGTCACGGAACCGGCACCCCACTGGGGGATCCGATCGAAGTGGAGGCCCTGACCAAGGCATTCAGGACGGGCAGCACCCGGACGGGTTACTGTGCATTAGGATCGGTGAAGACCAATGTCGGGCACCTTCAGATCGCATCTGGAATTGTCGGGTTCATCAAAACGGTGCTCGCGTTGCACCATCGCAAGATTCCGGCCACACTGCACTACAAAACCCCGAATCCGCGGATTGATTTCGGGAAGTCCCCATTCTACGTCAATGGGTCGACCATCCCTTGGAATGTGCCAGAGGGTCAGCCACGAAGGGCAGGTGTGAACTCCCTTGGAATCGGTGGTGCCAATGTGCACATCATCCTTGAGGAGGCCCCGGCCCGGGAGGCTCAGGTTGAAGCCGGATCGCCCGCCTGCCATGTGTTGCCGCTTTCGGCCCGCAATCCCAAGGCATTGGCTGAGCTCGCGTTGGCATGGGAGCGTGCTTTGACCGATGAGATCGATGCTTCCGCGGTGGCACATACCGCGCAGGTTGGACGCGAGCATCATCCTTGCCGTTTGGCCGTGACCGGCTCCGATGTGAAGAGCTGGGTCGGCAAGCTTGCCGCTTGGCGTGGAAATGGGGAATCGGTGGATTGTCCGCAAGCACCAGGGATTTCGCCCGATGGGGGGATCGTATATCTGTTCACCGGGCAGGGATCACAGTTTCCGGGAGCCGGGAAAGGCTTGTATCAGCAGTATCCGTTATTCCGCGAGGTAATGGATACGTGCAATGAAATCCTGAAGGCTCACCTTGAGGTCCCCCTTTTGGATGTGCTTTTTGCAGATGACAAGGATCTGGCTGCGAGGATTCATGACACGGCCTACACCCAACCTGCGTTGTTCGCCCTTGAGTATGCGTCTGCCCGCTTGTGGCAGTCCTTTGGATTTGAACCCGCGGTTTTGATCGGGCACAGCATTGGAGAATACCCGGCGGCGTGTCTGGCCGGGGTGTTTTCGTTGGAAGACGGGTTGAAGTTGGTCGCTGCGCGTGGGCGCTTGATGCAGCAGCTTCCCAGGGAGGGTGGCATGCTGGCCGTGCAGGTGGACGAGGCGACTGCACTGTCCTGGCTGAAGGCGGCGGGAGATCGGGTCGCGGTGGCGGGATACAATGGTGAGCGCAGCTTGGTGCTTTCCGGTGACAAGAGCCAGTTGGATGTGGTTGCCCGGTTGGCGTCTGAAGGTGGCGTGCGGCACAAGTGGCTTGAAGTATCCCATGCGTTCCATTCACCGCTGATGGAGCCGATGCTGGAGGATTTTGCAAAGGTGGTCCGGAGTGTTTCTTTGGAGGAACCTGGCATTCCCATGGTTTCCAATGTGGATGGGGTGCTCGATGGCCGGGTGTTTGCGGATCCGGAATACTGGGTGCGTCAGATCCGGAGTCCGGTGCGCTACGCTCAAGGGATCCAGAGTCTGGTTGCCAGTAAACCATCATGGTTTGTCGAAATGGGACCGCAGCCGGTTCTGTGTGGATTGTCCAAGGGGTATTTCCCGGATGATTCGACGCTTTGGTTACCGTCGATGCGGGGTCCGGAGGAAACTGCCGAGCGTTTTGCGCGGAGCCTCGCGGAAGCTTGGGAAGCCGGATACCCTGTGAATTGGGAGAAGGGGAACACGGGATTGCTCAAGCGCCGTTTACCGCTGCCACTCTACCCATGGCAAAGGGAAAGGCTGTGGATTGATCCTTCCCCGAAAGCGGATGAATCCGATCCGGGTTTGTCTTCGAGCCGTCCTGCCAAAGGAGCGTTGCCTGGGCAGCGTCACCGTTCGCCCCGTCAGCGTGAGACGGTGTATGAAACCACCGTTGGGCTGGACGCCCTGCCGTTTCTGCGGGAACATCGTGTGTTCGACGCCTGGGTTGTTCCCGGTGCAATGTACGTGGCACAGGGGCTGCGGATTGCGGAGGATGAGCTCGGAACACTTCCACTTGAACTCAAGGACATTTCGTTCACGGCACCGCTTGCAGTGGGCCGGGAAGAGCACCGGATCCTTCAGGTGGTGGTCGGGGAGGCGGATCTCAAAGGGCACCGTCCGGCCGAGGTTCTGAGTTTTACAGAGGAATCCGCGGGTTCGATCCGGAATGTGCGGACGCATGCCAACTATTCAATCGCTCCGGCAAGTGGAAAAGCAACGGAGCTGGATGCCGAAGCGTTCACGCAAGAGTGTGGCGTGGTCCGGGATGTTGTTGGCCATTATGCCGCAATGGACGCGATGAAGGTTTCCCTTGGGGATTCCTTCCGGTGGGTGAGTGCGCTCCGCTCTGGTCAAAGCAAAGCCTGCGGGTGGCTGAGTGCCCCGAATGGTATAAAACCTATGGAAGGAGTGATGCATCCCGGGTTGGTGGACTCGATGCTGCAGGTCGTGATGGCTGCCATGCCGGACACCGCCGACCGGAGTTTCGTGCCCTTCCGGATTGATTCCTGGAAATGCTGGAAACCGTTGCCCGGCGGTCGTCTGAGGGTTCTCGCTCAATTCACAGAAGAAAGCGCGCACGGGCGTTTGAGTGATCTTTGGATCGTGGATGAATCCGGATCAGTTTGCATGGAAGTGCATGGCTTTGAATTGCGGGAGGTTTCAGCCGATGCGATCCGCCACGCTCTGTCGGATGCCGCAGGGCAGGTGCTATGGGAACGGGAGTGGATGCCGGTCGATGTTTCTGCAGGATCGACAAGAATGAAGGGTCGATGGGTGATTGTGTCGATGCGCCCGAGTGCCGGACGTGTTCTCGAAGGTAAGCTCGCACGCGCCGGAATCGAAGCGGAGCGTTTTGTTTTGGATAGAGTTGTTTGCGAGGATGCTGTTGCGTTGGATCGGCTTTTTGCGGATTGGCGCGTGGAAACCGCAGATGGTGTGGTTTGGATGCCGGACGGAGATCCGGATGCTCCGGATTTTGTCCATCTGCATGGTTTGTATGGATTGATCCGTTATCTGGTGGACCACCAAAAGGAGGCATTGCCCAGGGTTGCTGTGGTCGCTGATCCCGGGTCGTCGGAGGTATTCAATGGACCTTGCCAAGGCGTTTTGGGTTGCCTTGCGTGGGAACAGACGGGGATGAGGCCCCTTCATTTTTCCGGTGGCCGGGATCTTGCCGATACCGAAGAGGCTCTGGCGGTATGGTTGCGTTCGGGTTCGGATGCCCAGACGGTGTTGTGGAAAGATGGGCGATTCCATCTTCCCCGTCTGAAGCCGATGCCTTTGGTAAGCCATTCACCTGAGCTTCGCCCGGATCGGACCTATTTGATCACAGGAGGAATGGGGGATTTGGGGATGGCGACCGCCGGGTGGATGATCGCGCGGGGTGCCCGGCACTTGATTTTGGCGGGACGCTCGAGCCCGGGTCCGGAAGCTCTGTCGCAGATTGAGAAATGGCGCAGTGAGGGATCCGAAGTCATTTGTGCCGACGGGATCGATGTCGGGGACCGCAGTGCGGTGGATCGCCTCATGGCCTTGGTTCCTTTGGAGCGGCCCTTAGCGGGTGTGGTGCATGCGGCTGGTGTTCTTTCGGATGGATTGGCTCACCGGATGGATCCCGGGCAATTCGATCGGGTGATGGCATCCAAGGCGCTCGGGGCGTGGAACTTGCATTGTGCAATAGGAACGATGGATCTGGATTTCCTCGTCTTTTTCGGCTCGATCGCGTCTGTGGTCGGTTCGCCATCCCAGTCAAACTATGCAGCGGCAAATGCATTTCTCGATGCGCTATCGGTCATGCGACGCGCTCAAGGATTGCCAGCGACCACCATCAGTTGGGGGCCATGGGCCGGGATCGGGATGTCGGCCCGGCTCAACGAACGCCAGAAACAGCGTTTGGATGAGCATGGTCTCGGGTGGCTGAGTGCTCAGACAGCGTTCGAAGTGATGGATGCCGCGCTAACGCAAAAGCCGGTGCATTGGGTGGTAGCTGCTTTTGATACTCCCGCGCTTCAGCGTCATCTTCCGGTTGGAATGCGGGAGTTGTTTGAGTCGGCTGCGGTTGGCGCGCCGGAAACAAACGGAAATTCCGCGAAGGCTCAAGGCCTGATGGAGGAGATATCCCGCTTGGACCCGGAGGCTGCGGTTGACCGTATGCTTGACCATGTCCGGACCGTTCTTGCCCAAGTGATCGGATTGGACCGGCCGGACGAAATTGAAGGCAGCCGGGGGTTCTTCGATCTGGGGCTTGACTCGCTAATGGCGGTGGATGTGAAGAATCGCCTGGAGCGAACCCTCTGCAAGCCTTTGCGGGCGACGCTCGTGTTCGATCACCCGACAGTCGAGAGCCTGGCCCGTTTCCTTGCGGATGTGCCTGTAAGTGAGGGGAATGGAAATGGAAGCAAGCCGGCTCAAGGCGCCGTTGCTTCACCGGCGTCGGGCAAGGTGACAGACCGGGTAGATGACGCTGACGATATCGAAGCATTGTTGGCGAGGGAGCTCGAATCCTGAATCCGGAACCTGCGTTACCTCCATAAGCCCAAGCATAAACTGAATGGAATCCGATGACCTGAAAAACAAACTGGGTCAACTCAGCCCGGAACAACGGGCCCGACTCCGGGCCATGCTCGGCCATGCGCGGTCGAATCCCGCCCAGCGCGGCATTGCGGCCGTGCCGGATGCTCCGGATTACCCGGCCGGTTTTGGGCAGCAGCGGATTTGGATGCTTGAGCAACTCAATACCGGGCACCTCGCGGTCTACAATATTGCGCAGACTTTCAGGGTGAGGGGTCGTCTGGATGAAGCGGCGCTTCGCAGGGCGTTCCGACTTCTGGTTCATCGGCACGAGCCGTTGAGAACGGTGTTTTCTGAGAAGCCTTCCGGGTTGCGCCAGATCATCCTCGGGGAGGATGTGTTTGACCTGCAAACGGTTGATCTCAGCGCGGAACATGATCCGGAGCAGTATTTCCGTGAAATTGCGGAACGGCATGCCTCGCGTCCGTTCAATTTGGAGAAGGGGCCTTTGATCCGGATGTTGTTCTGTCGCATGGGAAGTGCGCCGGATGGATTGTGCGTTGCCGTGCACCACAGTGTGTGTGACGGGCAATCACTTCCGGTTCTCATGCGGGATCTTGATGTTTTGTATTCGGTGGAGTCGGGATTGGCGCGCCCGGAGCAGCAGCCGGCGACTTGTCGATACCGGGATTTCACTGCATGGCAGCGTGACCGGATGGGATCTGGTGGAAGCGCAGATGCGGAGTCCTACTGGAAAAGTGTTTTTGCCAGCCTTCCCGAACCGTTGGCTTTGCCTTTGGATTTTCCGCGGCCGTCGGTGCAGCGCTTCGATGGTGCCCATCATCACGTTTGGATCGATGCGGACCAAGTGCGTGCGCTTGAGCAGCTCGGAGCGTCGGGCGGTTGCAGTCTGTTCATGACCCTGTTGGCAGCGTTTCAGGTGTTTCTGATGAAATACTGCGGGCAAGAGGATGTGGTGGTGGGTTGTCCGGTCTCGGGCCGGGTCCATCCGGATCTTGAAAACCTGGTCGGGTTGTTCATCAACACGCTCGCCTATCGGGGGCGGTGGACGGAGGGCCAGTCTTTTGGGTCTTATCTGGGATGTGTCCGTCAGTCGGTCTTGCAATCCCTCGAGCATCAGGATTACCCGTTTGATCATCTGGTTGAAGTCCTCAAGGTGGAGCGCGATCCGGGACGGTCGCCGCTTTTTGATGTGATGATGGGCCTTGAGGATGTGCAGGATGAGGTTACGAGGCTTGGGGCGCTTGAACTGAATGCCGTCCAGATGGACCCGCGGGTGAGCAAGGTTGACCTGACTTTCCATTTCAGGAGATCCGCAGAGGGTCTGTCGCTCGATATTGAGTATGCTACGGCGCTGTTTGTGCCAGAGCGCATTGCCCGAATGGGCAAGCTCTGGATCGGGATTGTGGAGGCTTTGGTCCGGAATCCCGATGTGCCGTTAGAGCGCCTGGATTGGATTCCGGACGAAGAGCGGGCGTTGGTTCTCGGGTCATGGGCGCGCAAGTCGAGCGATTATCCCGCCGGATCGGGAATCGTTGAGCTCTTCAAGGAACAGGCGAACCGATGCGGAGACGCTCCGGCTATCGTGATCGAAGATCGGGAATACTCTTACCGGTGGCTGGACGAGCAGTCGGACCGGATGGCCTATGCTCTGGTGGCGCGACACGGGATCGGTCGAGGAGATCCGGTTGGAATCATCATGGAGCGATCGGAGCACATGGTGGTCGCGGTGCTTGCGGTTTTGAAAACCGGGGCGGCGTATTTGCCTTTGCATGTCGACACCCCGGAACCCCGGATTCGCGGGATGCTGGAGGATGCCGCGACCCGTGTGGTCATTGCGGATGCGGTGGTTTGCGAGCGCCTCAGTGATCTTCCGGTGCGCTGGATGGATGCAGGGCAGGGATATGAGGAGGTGGCCTCCGGCTGGGAGCCGCATCTGGGACTGCCTTCGGATCTAGCCTACATTATGTTCACCTCGGGTTCGACGGGTAAGCCGAAGGGAACGTTGATTGAGCAGTCGGGGGTTGTCCGTTTGGTCAAGGGAAATGCTTTCCACCAGGTGCAACCCGGCGAGCGGATCCTCCAGACCGGTGCATTGGCGTTCGATGCCTCTACTTTCGAGATCTGGGGTGCCTTGCTCAATGGTGGATGCGTGTGTCTCCCGAAGGGAAGGGCTCTGCTGGACATGGAGGAGTTCGGCAGAATGGTTCGGAATTGGAGGATCGATACCTTGTTCCTTACGACCGGGCTTTTCAATCAGCTCGTGGACTATTCGATCGATTCGTTTGGCGGACTCAAGACTCTGATGACAGGCGGGGAACGCGTGTCAGTGCGCCACGTTAATGCCCTTCGAAAGGAATACCCCGGGTTGAAGCTGTTGCACGTATACGGGCCGACCGAAAACACGACCTTCAGCACCTGGTATCGGGTGGATCGGGACCATGACCATGACATCCCCATTGGGGAGCCCATCCGTCAATCGGAGATCTACATTCTGGACCGCTTCGGGATGCCAGTCCCCAGTGGAGTGGTCGGTGAGCTTTGCTGTGGGGGGCCGGGTTTGGCCCGGGGTTACTTGAATGACCCCTTGTTGACTGCCAGGAAATTCGTGCCAAATCCCTATTCTGCGTCGCCGGGGTCGAGACTCTATCGCACGGGGGATCTGGGATGCTGGGATTTCGGAGGGCAGGTCGTTTTTGCCGGTCGCAACGACGATCAGGTGAAGATCCGGGGATTCCGGATCGAGTTGGGTGAGATCGAGGCCCGACTGAGAGCGCACTCCGAAGTGGAAGATGCGGTGGTGGTGGCCCGGAAAAATGGAGGAACCCATGAACTGATCGCCTGGCTCGTCGCCTCCGGACCGGTCACCCGGCAGGACTTGCGTGGTTGGATCACCGGGACGCTCCCCGACTACATGGTCCCCTCTCATTTTGTGATGATGGAGGGCCTGCCGCTGAACGCGAATGGCAAGGTTGACCGGAAGCGACTGCCAGACCCGGCCGAGTCCGCGGCGCCCGAAAGCGGAGCGGGTATGGAAGCGGCACGGACCGAACAGGAGGCGGTTCTGATGAACCAATTGGCTGTGCTTCTGGGGATTCCGGCGGTGAGCCGACAGGATAACTACTTTTCGATTGGCGGCGATTCGATCAAAGCAATTCAACTCGGTGCCCGACTGGGCGATCTCGGGTGGAGTTTGAAACTCACCGACATCTTCACCCATCCCCGGATCGCGGATTTGGCTGCTACGATGAGACGGAAACAGAGCCGGAGGGACGACGGGGGTTCTCGCGAGGCTTTGACAGGATCGTGTGGAATGAGTCCCATCCAGCGGTGGTTTCTGGACTCCCATCCTGGGCCCCACGACCTGTTTCACCAAATCACGTTGCTGCGTTCGGCGAGTCCATTGGATCCGCAGCGGGTTGCGTCTGTGCTGTTGCGTTTGGTCAAGCGCCATGATGCGCTCAGGCTGGTCCTCCGGAAAACGGAAGATGGCACGGGATGGAGTCATGCCTTTGGCGAGGTTCCTTTGGAAGTGCCATGTAAGTTGGTGGATCTTTCGAGCCGGAAGGGTCCGGATGTCCTGGAACGGATGCAGTCCGAAACCGCGCAGTTGCAGGCGTCGATCCGGCTGGATTCCGGTCTTCTGATTGGGGTGGTTTTGTTTCGATTGGCGGACGGTGACCGGATCCTTTTTGCTGTTCACCACTGGGCGGTCGATGGGGTCAGTTGGCGGGTATTGCTTGAGGAATTTGAGATGCTGTACTCGGATCCTGAACAGGCGCTTCCGGATCCAGGGCATTCTTTTCGGGACTGGACTGTTGCGTGTGGGCGGATGATGGAGGATACGCGCATCAGTGAGACTGAAGATTATTGGCGGGCTGTAGTGGCGTCAGTGCCTCCATGCGAGGCTCCCGAAGGGCGGCTGGACAGTGTCGGGTTTGCTCTGGGTATCGATTACACTGCATGGTTGATGGGGCCGGCGCATAACGCCTTTCACACGCAGGTCAACGATGTGTTGCTTGCGGCTTTTCAGATTGCATGGGGAGAGGTTATTGGTGGCCCGCTTGCACTTGCTCTTGAGGGCCATGGGCGTGACCTGTCCGGACCCTCGTTGGATGTGTCCCGCTGCGTGGGATGGTTTACTTCCATGTATCCGGTGGTTCTCGAGGGCGACTCCACGGGGGGCTGGTCCGAGACGCTGGTCGCGGTCAAGGAGGGGCTCCGCGGCATTCCGGATCATGGGCTTGGATACGGGATACTCAACTGCCTGAAGGGACTGACTGATCTTCGGGTGAGGCTTCCGGTCAGCTTCAACTACCTTGGGGTTTTCGAAACCTCAAAGGATGGCCTTTTCCAGCCTGCAGACGAGCCGGTCAGGGCGGTGGTTCCGGATCATCTCGCCCACGATTTCGGGATCAATCTCGTGTGCCATGTGCAGGAGGGTGCGCTAAGGGGAGAGCTCCAGTATGCCGGGAATCTTTACCGTCAAGAGCGGATAGAGGCATTGGCATCGGCGTTTGAATCGGCTTTGGCGCGAATCCTCGAGGGATGCATGAGGCAGTCTCCCGTGCTGACGGCCTCGGATGGGAGCGTGGGCGGGCTGACTCAGGCCGCGTATGCTGCGATTCTGGATAAGCAGGGTATTCGCGCTGAAGATGTTGAGGCTTTTTGGGAAGCCACACCAATGCAGGCGGGCATCCTATACCACAGTCTGCAGCATAGGCATCGTGGGGACTACTGCGATCAGGTGCGGCAAGTCGTGCGGGGAAGATTCGATCCGGATAAGTTTGAAGCAGCATGGCGGGAAGTGGTGAAACGGCATGGCGTGTTGCGGTCAGGTTTTTGGATGGAAGGTTGGGATGTTCCCATTCAGGTGGTGTTCCGGGCCCGGGAAGCGGATTTTCGGAAACATGATTTGTCCGGTTTGTCACTTGAGGCACAGCAGGCACGCTGCTTGGAACTGGCGATTTTGGACCGCAATGAGGGATTTGATCCAGTGCGCCAGAGTCTGCTTCGCCTGACTCTCATCAAACTCTCGGATGACTCACATGAGTGGATACTGAACTTGCACCACAGTATACTGGATGGATGGAGCGCCGGTCTTGTGATGGACGAGTGCCTTTCGATCTATACCGCATCTGTCCGCGAAAAGCCGCTAGTACTGCCCGACCCGGTTTCCTTTGAACGCTTTGTCCGATACAGGCAGTCGCAGTCAGAGGATGCGGCGATCGCCTATTGGAAAGATCTATTGGCTGATGGAGCACAAGGGGTTTTGCCTCCGTTCGGATGCTCCACTTGGACCGATGATCCGGATGGAGTGGGTTATGTTGCCTGTCGGGTCGGAACGGAGCGGTGTTCGTCGATCAGCAAGTGTACTCAGCAATGGGGAACGACCCCGAATGTGTTGATGCAGGCGACATGGGCGCTCTGGCTTCAGGCGGCGCTAGGCATCGATGACGTGGTATTTGGCGCGACGGTTTCGGGGCGCGACATTCAGGAGGTGGCAGATATTGAGCGAATCGTGGGATTGCTCATCAACACCATCCCTGTGCGTGTTCGCGACGATGGTCGCACGCTGCGCGAGTGCGTGGATGCTCTTTCGCGGCAGAGTGCTCAGAGTCGGGAGCACGGGCACCTTTCTCTAGCGGATATTCAGGTGTTGGCCGGATGCAGGGATCTCATCCAACACACTTTCATCTTTGAGAACCATCCATCGGAGGTCCATCGTGAGGAGAATTCGCTTTTGCGCATTGAAACGGTGGGCGTTCAGGATCCGATGCATTTCGATTTCGGACTGCTCGTGATTCCCGATGGCGCGGACATGATGGTCCGTTTCGTGGCCCGGTCCAATCGCTACCCTGAGAGATGGGTTAAGCGGATTTTTGATGGCTGGATGCGGATGATTGATGCGGCCCTTGAAAACCCGGACTCAACTGTGGCTCAGCTGAAGGAATCGGCGGGAACGGATCGGCCGGAGCAGTGGATTGTATCGGGAACGATCACAACGGAGGCGCTTGAGGAGCCCTTGCTCTTTCTATCGGAAGGTGCTGGTGTTCCGTTGAAGATCGGTTTCTGCGGGTTTAATCAGGTTTTTCAGGATCTCGCGGATCCCACCTCGATGCTGGCTGGAAACAAAGGCGGAGTGAATGCCCTTATCCTCCGCTTGGAGGACTGGATGGGCAATAATCCGGATAGCTGGCAGTCGTCCCTGGACATCAATATGGATCAGTTTGTGGATGGACTTCGCCCTCTAGCGCAGTCGATGCCGCAGTCTCGCTGGATCGTAACGTTTGTCGAATCCGGCCGTGCAGGGACGCTGGCTCCTGAGGTGGTTGCAGCTTGTGCTGCCGCAGAGGTCCGCATCCGTGACCGTCTATTGCCTCTGGCCAATGTGAGGGTTCGCCTGTCGCATGATTGGGAAGATGGCATCTCAGGCCATTTGGACCTATACTCGCTGTCGGATGCCGGAGGAATGCCGTTGTCGCCGGAAGGCTACGCCGCAGTGGCCTGCGATCTCATGCGGGTTGCGGACCTTTTGCGTCGGAATCCGGTTAAGGTTATTGCAGTCGATGCGGACAATACCCTTTGGGAAGGAATCATCGGAGAGGACGGGATGGATGGGATCCGGATGGGCCCGGAGCGGCTGCGGTTCCAACAGAGGCTCTTGGATCTCCAGCAGAATGGAGTGTTGCTCGCCTTGGTGAGCAAAAACAACCGGGACGATGTGCTGCATGTGTTGCGTGAGCACCCCGATATGCGGCTTCGGGAGGAGCATTTTGTTGCGATCCAAGCGGATTGGGGGCCCAAGTCTCAGGCGATCCATTCGCTTTCCGAAGAATTGAAGCTGGGGCTTGGGAGTTTTCTGTTTCTGGATGATTCGGAAATGGAATTGGCGGAAGTGCGCTCCGGTTGTCCTGAAGTGGCTTGTGTGCGGGTTCCCTCAAGCCGGGAATTGGATCGGTGGATCCGGAATCTCTGGTTGCTGGATGTCGGAGAAGTGACAGATGTGGATAAACGCAGGACGGAAATGTACCGGAATCAAGTGCAACGGGATTCCTTCATGCGGGAGCGGGAGAGTCTGGCTGCATTTCTGAGTGGTTTGGAACTGGAGGTGGAACCTTCTGACGCCACATTGGAGGATTTGGATCGTGCGCATCAGCTCAGCTCCCGCACCAATCAGTTCAATGCAAGCGGGTGGCGTCCCGCCCGCCTCGAGCTTGAGGAATGGATGAATATACCGGGTCATTGGATTGAACTGTACAGGGTGCGTGACCGATTTGGCGATTACGGTATTTGTGGAGCCGCGTTTTGTGAGTGTTCCGGGCATGATTTGATGGTGAAAAACCTGCTTTTGTCGTGCAGGGCGATGGGGCGAGGGGTGGAGCATGCCATGCTGCGCCAACTGCGCAACCGTTTTGACCTGGAACAGGGCGGTAAGGTGGGGGTCCAATGGAGACGTTCAGGACGTAATCAGCCTGTGACCGCGTTCCTGAAGCGGTGGTCGGATCGTGGTCCGGACTCGCCTGACGAAGGGGTGTTTGAGTTCGACCATATATGTATGGGCCGGATCGATATTCTGTCGGAGAGTGGAGCGGGTGGACCCGCGGAAGGGGATGTATCCGGTGGAACACCAGTGGCCGTCGAAGCACCCGGTGATCCGTGGGAACGGCACGTGCCGGATGTGTTCTACAGCCGGATGGCGCTTGACTATTCCGATAACGACGTGTTTGCCCGTGCCGTCCGGATGCGCTTTGCGGCGCAGGTCGGCTGGTCTGTAAGTGAAGTGGTTGAGTCCCCCCGGACGTCCGATGAACATCTGGTCGCTGATGTTTTTCAGTCTGTGCTGGGTTTGGAGCAGCAAGTGGGGCGGAAAGGGCATTTTCTGGCCTTGGGCGGGCACAGTCTCAAAGCGGTGATGGCGATCGGGCGAATCCAAGCGCGTTGCGGGAGGCGTATTTCGCTGGATGCCTTCCTTTCGAACCCAACTGTTGAGGCCGTTGCTGGCGTCTTGTCCGCATCCGGCCTGTCTCCGGAAAGGACACTGGAACCCCTTGTTGAAGCCGAGTACTACGATCTTTCGCGCACACAGAAGCGGCTTTGGTTGCTCTGCCAGCTCAGGGACGGTGCCGGATTAGCGTATCACATGCCGATGGCCTGCATTCTTGAAGGGTCTGTGGATTTGGAGTGTTTGCGGGAGGCGTTTCAATGCCTCGTTGATCGGCACGAGAGTCTGAGGTCTTGTTTCGTTGAGGTGGAAGGGGAGCCCAGGCTGCGCGTGTTGAAGTCGGTTGTCGTGCCCTTTGTTGTGCGAAAGGAACCGGTGGATGAGGGAACGTTCAGACGCGACGCTGTTGCGTGGATGGAGGAGCCTTTTGATTTGGCATCCGCTCCGCTGATCCGCGTTTTGATTCAGGCGCTTGAAGGTGGCCGGGTCGGAATGGTGTTGGTGATGCACCACATCATCAGTGACGGCTGGTCGCTGGCCTTGCTGGGTCGCGAACTCAGCCAGGCTTATCGGGAACTCCGGAAGGGGGTGAAGCCGCGATTTGAGCCTTTGCGGATCCAGGCCAAGGAGTTTGCAGTTTGGCAGGAACGTTACCTTGCGGACTGTGTTCCGGATCGTGATTTCTGGCACGAGCGCTTCCAGATTCCGCCTGATCCCTTGGATCTGCCGCTTGACCATCCCAGACCCAACCTGAAAAACAGTAAAGGCGCTTTGTTCACCGGCAGTGTCGGCGGGCCAATCCGTGATGGGGTTTCCGCTTTGGCGATGGATCGTGGGGCAAGCCCCTACATGATCCTGGTTGCCGGCCTTCAGCTGCTGCTGCACCGGCTGTCCGGTGGAGATGATATCTGCATAGGTTCTCCTGTGGCGGGGCGGCCGCATCCCGATTTTGAGGGTGTGGTGGGTTGTTTCGTCAACCTGCTTCCTCTCAGGCAAAAGGTGAAGCCGCAGGACACGGTATCGGATTTTCTGGATGAGAGCATTGCGGAGATCCGGGCGGCGCTGTCTCATTCGAACTATCCCTTCGATCAACTGGTGGGAGAGTTGGATCTTGCGCGTGACATGAGTCGCGCCCCGTTGTTCGACGTGTTGTTTGCCTACCAGAACATTGAATCGGAGGAGTGGCATGCCGACGGTTTTCAGGTTCGTCCCTTTGAGACCGGATTCCAACCCAGCCAGTATGATCTGGCGATCAACCTGTTTGATTCCGGAGAGGGGTGGGAGGTGCGGATTGAGTATGATCCGGTGATCTATGAAGCGGATCGGATGGAGCAGTTTTTCGGGTTGTGGGTCGATTGGATGAGACGGCTACCAAGCTCCACGAATGTCCGCATCTGTGATCTCACGATGGTCCATGCGGAGGCGGTATCGATTCTCGGGAATTTGGAGCAATCCTTCGCGTATGGGGCGGTGTGCCGGCGTTCGATGCCGGACTGGTTGATACAACAGGCGAAGGATCACCCGGACCGGGAAGCCATCAGGGATTGGACCGGATCCTGGACCTACCATGAACTTGAGCAGCTAACCCGGAAAATGGCGGAGCGACTGAGTCGTAGGATTGGAGCAGGGAGTCCGCGGGTGGCGGTGTTGGGGAGTCGATCGGCTTCCTATGTGATGGCAATGTTCGCTGTCATGCGGGCGGGTGGCGTCTATGTGCCGTTGGATCCAGCGTATCCGATGGATCGCATCCGCTTCATGCTCGAGGACTGCGGTGCCATCGGGGTTGTGACCGCAGGTGACGGCGGGGGATCGGCCGGAGAACTTGGATTGCCGGTGTGGTCGGCTCAGTCCCTGTTGGAGGGCGATCCGGAGGAAGGATGGGCCCCAGAGGGATTGCCCGACCTTGATCCGGAATCGGTTGCGTATTGCCTTTATACCTCCGGCTCGACCGGTCGGCCCAAGGGGGTGGTGGTTTCGCATCAGGCCTTTTCGACGATGATCGCGGCGCAGTGCGAGGCATTCGATGTGCAGGGCGGGGACCATTGTGCACAGTTCGCATCCATGTCCTTCGACGCATCGCTTTCTGAAATTTTCCTTCCATTCTCGCAGGGGGCTTCCCTTCATATTGTTCCCGATCGGGCCCGTGAAGATGTGTCGGAGTTTGTCGGATGGCTGCGTGATTCGGAGGTGACGGTAGTGACCCTGCCTCCTGCGTTTTTGCGTGCGATTGGAAAAGTCGACCTGCATCCGTTGCGGGTATTGATCACCGCTGGGGAAGCTCCGGACCCCGAGCTTGCGAGGTTCCATGCCTCAAGGCTGCTTTATGTGAATGCGTATGGTCCCACTGAAGCCTCGGTGTGTGCCACCGTTCACCGGGTTCGTGCGGATTGCCGGATGCCAGAGGCGGTTGGACGCCCGCTTGGTCCGGTGGCGGTTCGCATCCTGGACGCTGAAGGGAGGCGGGTGCCGAGAGGATGCGATGGCGAGATCTGCATCAGTGGACCGACGGTTGCCGATGGCTACTGGAATCGGCCGGATCTGACCGCGTCGGTCTTTGTTCCGGATCCATATGAAACTGGGCAGCGGATGTACCGAACCGGGGACCGTGGCCGCTGGGGATGGGATGGGCAGTTGGAGTTCAGGGGTAGAATGGATTTCCAGGTCAAGCTGCGTGGCTTCAGGATTGAGACCGGTGAGGTGGAGAATGTTCTCCGTGAGGTGGAAGGGGTGACCGCATGCTGTGTGTTGGTTCATGCAGATAACCTCGTGGGTGTTGTGGCGGGGAAGGTGTCCGCGGAGGTGTTGTCTGCCGCTTGCAGGAGGCGTTTGCCCGCATACATGGTTCCTTCCCGGATGGTAGTTGTGGACTCCTTACCCATCTCCCCAAACGGAAAGGTGGACCGGAAGGCGCTGGGTGCCAGCCTCGCGCAGTCGGATGGCGTCGCGGCAGACGAAGCCCCAAGGGAAGGGCGGGAGCAGTTGGTGGCGTTGGCCTGGTCAACGATTCTCGGAGTGAAGGTCTCCGGGCGATCGAGCCGATTCTTCTCCCTGGGAGGTGATTCAATCAAGGCACTTCAGGTGATTGTTTATCTCAAACAACACGGATGGAAAGGAACCCTGCGCGATCTGTTCGCATCGGATATGCTGTCGGATTTCGCGGCGGGTTTGGAGTCCTGCTCCGGATGGTCATCATCTCCAGGGAATTCAGTTGATCCGAACGTTGACGCGTTTGAGCTGAATCCGGTTCAGCGTTGGTTTTTCTCAGCGCATCCTTCGAGCCCATGGGAGCATTTTAACATGGCAATGCGGTGGGTTTCGTCGCATCCACTCGATCCGATCAAGGTGGGGCGGGCTATTGCGCAGCTTGCGGTTCTGTATCCCGCACTCAGGAGTTGTTTCCCTCTTGGTGCGGACGGAAGGAGAACCGGGAAGATCATGAGTCCGGATGCCGTGGGGACGCTGTTGATACGGGTGGAAGGTGGACGCGATCAGGACTTCTCGGGTCCTTTCGATTTGGAGTACGGACCGCTGGTCCGGTTTGTCA
>ENA-UOUL01002680-UOUL01002680.1-bioreactor-metagenome-genome-assembly--contig:-NODE-2680-length-20204-cov-4.611567_pt1 | contig 20204 bp, 14 predicted proteins | sample MGYA00249838_ERZ747220 | MGnify/ENA primary metagenome ERZ747220 (study PRJEB28778, sample SAMN05720191) | bioreactor metagenome | isolation source: Anaerobic biogas reactor | place: USA:Washington...
CCCGCCTTGTCGTACCAGGTGAGCAGGGCGTTCAGGGTATGGGCGGTCTCGCGCAGGTCGGCTAGCCAGGTCTCCAGCATCTCTTCGCCGCGCTCGGTGATGCGATAGACGCGGCGCGGCGGGCCGGCGGTCGATGCGATGTGCCACGCCGACGTGACGGCGCCGTTGCGCTCGAGTTCCCGCAGTACGCGGTACATGGCGCTGCTATCCATGGGATACGCCTCGAGCCCCATGGTCTTGAGCGCCGCCATGAGGCCGTACCCGTGGGCGGGCTCGTGGTGGAGCTTCATCAGCAGCGCCGTCTCCACCAAGCGGCGGATGCGCCGGGGCCGCCCTCCCTCGCCGGTACTCGCGCTCGTGGTGCTCATCGTCTGCCCCATCCTCTCACGTCGCGTGCGACCTGGTCTCCCATGCCCACGGAAGACTAGGCGGGTGCGGCCGCGGCGTCAAGCGTCGCTCCGGCGAGGGGCAGCCGCGCTCGCCATCCCCAAGACGCGCAAAAAGGCGATCTTGGCGCGCTGGACGCCCTTGCCAAAGCGCGCTATAATACCAGATCGACTTACGATGGAACCCCCTACGGGTTTGTTCAACCACGGGCTGGATGATGAACGCGATTCTACACGGCGCCTGGATTGCCGATCCCCAGGACAACGCCGACGAGGTGTTCTTTGTGTGGGCCGAGCGGGCGGCGCGGGCCCCACGCAGCAAGGGACAGGGCTCCCGAGTGCGGCGACATCCCTACGCCGCCACGACCATCGAAATCGCCGATCTCCTCGCGGCGTACGTCCCCGATGTGGACTGGCGTGCGGCGGAGCGGCTGACGCGCGTGGCGGTGCTCCCCTCCACCGAGGGGGCGCCCGTGGTGCCGCGCTGGCTGCTCGATGAGCCGCCGGAGGATGACGGCGATGTGGCGCTGGTGCCCTGGCGCGTCGAGGGGATCGGCGTGCCGGTGCTCGACATGCTCTACGTGCTCGCGGCCCTACCCCTCGGGGGGCATAATCTCCCGAGCCCGCACCGGCTGGGCACCGACATTCGCTTCTGGGGGCAGGCGGCCAAGTTCGCGCTCGAGCTGTTGGCGCGACAGCGCTTTCTGCCCGGCCTGCGCGCGACCAACGGCAGCATGCGCGCCGTGTGGCTGCCGGTGCTCGACGACGCCCACGACATGGAGCGGGCGGGTGCCCTCGTGCGGGGGATGCCCCCCGCGTGTCGCGCCCTCTACCACGAGCGCGACGTGACCGCCGGCCGCGCCGATGGCCGGTCCCACGTCGGTCGGGCGCAGGTGGTGCTGCAGAGCTTTATCGAGCACCTGGTGAACAGCGCGGTGCGCGAGTGGTCGGGCGAGGCGGCTCCGGAGCGGCGCACCAACGGTCAGGGGCCCGCCATCGCCTCGGCGTGGTGGCGCGCGCTCTGGGCCGAGAGGGGCCAGGTGGATGTCCCGCCGGCGCGGCAGCGCGAGCTGACCCGCTTTTACCAGGCGTGGCAGAGCTGGACCTATCAGGAACAGCCGGCCGCCGACTTGACTTTCCGCCTCTGCTTCCGGCTCGAACCCCCTGAATATGACGGGGAAGCCGGCCGGGTGATCACGCCCTCATGGACGCTGCGCTACCTCTTGCAGGCGCGCGACGATCCCAGTTTGCTGGTGCCCGCCAGTGACGTGTGGCGCGAGCGCGGCAACGTGCTGAGCTACCTCAACTATCGCTTCGATCGGCCCCAGGAAAAGCTGCTCGAGGGGCTGGGGCGCGCGGCGCGCCTGTGCCCGCCGGTGCAGCGCAGCCTCAGGGCTCAGTCGCCCGAGTCGGCGACGCTCACCGCGCAAGAGGCATATACCTTTTTGCGCGAGACGGCGCGGCTGCTGGAGGACCTCGGGTTCGGCGTCATGGTGCCTCCCTGGTGGAACAAGCCGGACGCGCGGCTGAGCGTTCGCGCGCGGATCAAGGCGGCGCCGGATACCATCAACTCGGGCATACTCAGTATGTCATCTCTCGTGGCCTACGACTGGGAGCTGGCGCTGGGCGACGAGACGCTCACCCGTGAGGAGTTCGAGCGGCTGGCGGAACTCAAGACCCCGCTGGTGCAGGTGCGGGGACGCTGGGTGTTGCTGCAGGCCGACCAGGTGGAGGCCGCCATCGCCTTCTGGGAGCGCCAGCGGGATCGCGGGGAGCTGCCGCTGCGCGAGGCGCTGTCGTTGGCGCTGGGGGCGCAGTCGGACATCGACGGACTGCCGGTGGGGGAGGTGCTCCTCGACGACTGGCTATCCGATCTCCTGGACACCCTCTCCGGCGACGAGCGGCTGGAGGCCGTGCCGGCGCCGGAGGGGTTCGTCGGCGAGTTGCGCCCGTACCAGGCGCGTGGCCTCTCGTGGCTGGCGTTCCTCTGGCGTTGGGGCCTCGGGGCGTGCCTGGCCGACGACATGGGCCTGGGCAAGACGATCCAGGCCATCGCCCTCATGCTGCACCAGCTCGAGAATGTGCCGGGCGTTGGCCCCACCCTGCTCATCTGCCCGACGTCGCTGGTGGGCAACTGGCAGCGCGAGGTGGAGCGCTTTGCCCCCGGCCTGCGCGTGATGGTGCACCACGGCACCGGCCGCGCCGAGGGGGAGGATTTCGTCGAGCGCAGCCTCGACAGCGACCTGGTGATCAGCACCTATGGCCTGGCGCGTCGCGACGTGGACGACTTGTCCAAGCTGCGCTGGAGCGGCATCATCCTGGACGAGGCGCAGAACGTCAAGAATCCCGTTACCAAGCAGGCGCGCGCCATCCGGCACCTGGAGGGCGACCATCGCCTGGCGCTGACGGGCACGCCGGTAGAGAACCGCCTGTCCGAACTCTGGTCGATCATGTCGTTCCTCAATCCCGGCTTCCTGGGGTCGCTGGAGCGCTTTCGACGTGCCTTTGCCGTGCCCATCGAGCGCTTTCAGGACGACGATGCGTCGGCGCGGCTCCGGCGGCTGGTGCGGCCCTTTATCCTGCGCCGCCTCAAGACCGACCCCAAGGTCATCCAGGACCTCCCGGAAAAGGTCGAGTACAAGGTCTACTGCAACCTGACGCGGGAGCAGGCGACGCTGTACGAGGCGGTGGTGCGCGGCGCCATGGACGAGCTGCGCGGGGCGGATGCCGGCCCCCGCGACCTGCGTCGACGCGGCATCGTGCTGGCGATGCTCACGCGCCTCAAGCAGGTCTGCGACCACCCCGCCCTCTTTTTGGCGGACGGCTCCCAGACCTCCACGCGCTCGGGCAAGCTGAATCGACTGACGGAGATGCTCGAAGAGGTGCTATCGGTGGGCGACAGGGCGCTGGTGTTCACCCAGTTCGCGCAGATGGGCAACCTGCTCCAGCGACACCTGCAGGAGGTCTTTGGGCAGGAGGTGCTCTTTCTTCACGGCGCCGTGCCCCAGCGGCAGCGCGACCGGCTGCTGCTGCGCTTCCAGGAGGACGAGGACGCGCCGTCGATCTTTGTGCTCTCCCTCAAGGCGGGCGGCACCGGCCTGAACCTGATGCGCGCCAACCACGTGTTCCACTATGACCGCTGGTGGAACCCCGCCGTCGAGAACCAGGCCACCGACCGCGCCTACCGCATCGGGCAGAGCCGCGACGTGCAGGTGCACAAGTACATCTCGGTGGGCACGCTGGAGGAGCGCATCGACATGCTCATCGAGAGCAAGCGCGCCCTGGCCGAGAACGTAGTGGGCACCGGGGAGTCCTGGTTGACGGAACTCGGCACCGACGAACTGCGTGACCTGATCACGCTGCGGACCGACGCCGTGGAGGCGGACTGAGATGAACCATCCCGACGAATACCGGGCCAGCGGCAACGGCCACGGCCGCGGCAACGGCCGCGGCAACGGCGGCGCGGTCCGCGGTGTGGGGAGTGGCGCCCATGCCGAGAGTTGGTGGGGCAGCCGCTGGGTGCGCGCGTTGGCGCAGTTGCTGAACCCGCGTCTGCTGGCGCGAGGGCGCATCTTTGCCGGCACCGGCCGACTGCTGGACCTCGATATCGGCATCGGCGTCGTGCTGGCCCAGGCCCAGGAGGACGATGGCGCGGTGTGTCACCTGCGCATCGAGTTGCAGACCTTTGACGACGACACCTGGGAGCGCGTGACGGCCACCATGGCGGGACAGGCGATCTATGCCGCACAGCTGTTGAATGGCGAGATGCCCATGGATATCGAGGCGGTGTTCAACACCGAGGGGGTATCGCTGTTCCCCGCCTCGCGCCGCGAGTTCCACGCCCAGTGCTCTTGCCCGGACTATGCGCGGCCGTGCCAGCACGTGGCGGCGGTGCTGTGGGTCATCGGCGAAAAGCTCGACGACGACCCCTTCCTCCTCTTTGCGCTGCGCGGCCGGACCAAGGAGCAGTTTCTGGCGGCGATACGGGCGTGGCGCTCCATGACCAACGAGGGGGCGGCCCGAGCGGAGGCGGCCGGCCCGTCGGCGGCTCCGGCCGACCAAGTCGTGGCGCCGGAGGACGACATCGAAGGGTTTTGGCGTCTCGGGCCCGAGGTGGAGTCACTGCAGCTGCGCGTGGCCCCGCCCGAGGTCGAGATGGAGGTGGTCAAGATCCTCGGCGATCCCACCTTTGCCGAGGATGAGACCTTCCTCGATCGCCTCACGCGCATCTATCGCGCCGTAACCCGCAAAGCGCAAGAAGTAGCGTTCGACGAATAGCTAGACCGATGGTACGCTGATTCCGCTGATAGAACGCAGATCTCGGCAGATCACTCGAATGTCTGTTCATCTGCGGTAATCAGCGTGGAATCAGCGCAATCAGCGTACCATCGGTCTATCACATCGCCTGCCTCTCGCTCCTAGCGCGGAGCGATGTCGTAGGAGCGGCGCCAGGTGGGGAAATTGCCGCCCGATTCCTCCCAGACCTCACTGGCAAAGGCGCTGGAAAGCTCGCCGCGCTCCTCGGGCGTCATCTCCCAGTCGAACCCCTTCAGGTTCGCCTCCAACTGCTCCATGGTGCTCACGCCGACGATGGGCGCGGTGACTGCCGGGTGGCTGCGCGCCCAGGCGATGGCGCCGTCGGCGGTGGTCAAGCCCCGCTCTCGCGCCATCTCGGCCAGCCGCGTGATCCCATCGCGGTAGCGCTCGGTCCACGGCGACAGGCGCTCGTCAGAGACGCCGCGCGACTCCTCCGGTACCCCCTCCAGGTACTTGCCGGTGAGGGCGCCCGCGCTGAGGGGACGGTAGGTAACGATCCCCACGCCCAGCGCCATGGCCGCCGGCAGCACCTCGACCTCGAGCCCCCGCTCGATGAGGTTGTAGGGGTACTGCCCCGCCACCATGGGGACATAGCCGGACACATCCTGTAGCCACATGCTGCGGGTGAGCAGCCAGGCGGGAAAGTTCGAGAAGGCGGGGTAAAGGATCTTGCCCTGACGGATGAGGTCCTCCAGTGCGCGCACCATCTCCTCGAGGTTCATGGCCGTCATCGGCCAATGGATGTAGTAGAGGTCGATGCGATCGGTGCCCAGCCGCTTGAGGCTTGCCTCCACGGCGCGGACGATGTGAAAGCGCGAGATGCCCATGTCGTTGGGGCCCTCGCCCATCTTCATGCCCACCTTGCTGGCGAGCACCACGCGGTCGCGAATCCCCTGTAGCGCCTGTCCCACGATCTCTTCGCTGCGCCCCGCGTTATAGACGTCGGCGGTATCGACAAAGTTGACGCCGGCGTCGACGGCGCGACGGATGATGCGCACCGACTCGTCGGGCGCCGTCTTGCCGCCGAACATCATGGTCCCCAGGCAGAACTCGGACACGAGGACGTTGCTGTTGCCAAGATGCACGTACTTCATAGCCTCACCCCTCTCTGTCGGGCCCGCGGCCGGGGTCGGTCATTCGTTGACACCTTCTCGCGCGGGCATATAATCAGAGGTGTCAACGTAGGCCGCCGCGCGGGAGGCCGGCGGCCGTTCGGGAGCTGACACCATGGCCGATGAGACGATCGAGCGCCAGGCGCTTTTCGCCGGCCTCGTATACAACGAACAGGGCGAACCCGCCGAACTCCGCTACATCGGCGGCGTGGCCCACTATGCGATCCCTGACGGTGGATTCCTGCGCCACGTGGAGGCGGTCTCTGTCGATGACGCCGTACTCGCGATGATCAAGGAGCAGATCACCTCGATGCAGGACGAGGTGGTGCGCGGCATGCTGGCGATGATCGGCAAGGACGACATCTTTACCAAGGCCGCCATCGATGCCTCGATCCGCAACCTCGAGACCAACGTCCGCCGCTCGGACCCCAACCAGTGGCTGCCGTGGCTGCGCCTGCTCGGTTTCCGCGTGGTCGTCAACGTCCACGGCGAGGTCACGCAACTGATCTACCCCGAACAGCCCTACGGGGACGGCGACGACGACTAGGCGGCTGTGGGTTGCGAGTTACGAGTTCGGTGTTTCGAGCCAAACGGCTACTCGTGACAGGTGACAGGTGACAGGTTTCAGGGTACAGCCAAGCGAGCCACAGCAGCGTGTAGCCTGCAACCTGTAATCTGTGACGGGTGGTCGTTCGGCCCGTAACCCGGAACCCGCAACCCGGAACCCACAACCAGGTTCAGTCGAGCACCGTCTCGTCCTCGACGAGGTCCTCGTCGATCTCGATCCCCAGGCCGGGGGCGGTGGGCAGGGCGATGACGCCGTTCACCGGCTCCAGCTTGTGCTTCAAGAAGAACTGGTGGATGGTATTCCACTTGACCAGGTACTCCTGGATGAAGCACAGGTTGGGCGGCAGCGCCGCGCTCAGGTGCGCCGTGGCGTGGGTCGAGTGGCCGTGCGGGATCACGGCGATGTCATAGACTGACGCCAGGGTCGCGATCTTGACCACCTCCGAGATGCCGCCCGCCCAATAGATATCGGGCTGCAGGACGTCCTGCGCGCCGATCTCCAGCAGGTGCCGGAACCCCCAACGCGTGTATTCGTGCTCGCCGTTAGAGACGGGAAAGGGCACCGCCCGTCGAATCTGCGCCACGACGTCGGGCTTGTCGGGCAGGGCGGGTTCCTCGATCCAGCGCGGGCTGTACGGCGCCAGTAGTGGCGCCATGATCTGGGCGTAGCGCAGGTCCCACGACATCCAGCAGTCGAGCATGAGATCGTGGTCCGGGCCGATGGCCTCGCGCACGGCGCGCACCAGGGCCACGTTGCGCTCGATGCCGGCCGGGCCGTCGGCGGGGCCGGCGCGGAAGAACCATTTCTGGGCGCGATACCCCTTGGCCGCGTACTCGCGCGCCCGCTCGGCGGCCGCCTCGGGCTCGACCGAGAACCCCAACATGCTGGCGTAGGCGGGGATGCTATCGCGCGTAGGGCCGCCGAGGAGGCGGTACACCGGCGCGTCCGCCCACTTGCCGCGAATGTCCCACAGGGCGCAGTCGAGGGCGCTGATCGCCATCATGCTGTTCCCCTTGCGACCGTGGACGGCCGAGCGGTACATCACGTCCCACAGCAGCTCCACGGCGAGGGGATCGCGGTCCAGGAGCAGGTCCTCGAACTCGGACATGATGACGCGGGCGATGCTGCTGCTGACGGGGCCCGACACGCCGGTGATGCCCGCGTCGGTCTCGACCTCGACAAAGACGGCGCGCATGCGGTAGGTGTCGGCGCCCAGCGGCTCGAGCCACTGGGGGCCCTCGGCGCGGTGCTCCGGATAGATGTCGATGGGGCGGGAGAGTCGCTCTTCCCAGAACGTCCCCGGATGCTCCATCGTGCCGCGCAGGTCGCGGCACTTGATGTTGGTTATCTTCATCGCGCTTCCTTCCATGGGCTGCAGAGGCACCCGACGAGATACGCCCGACGGGATATGCCGTCGCATTCTAGACGGGCCTCGCATGGGGCGCAAGCGTGATGCGTCCAGGGACGGGCGCTCACCCGGGGGTGCTGCGGCAGCTGGCGCGCTGGCGTTGACGCGCATCACGTTGTACAATGGCACCACCGCGTGCACCATCCTTCCCCGTTGCTGACGCGGATTCGGATCTGCTACGGCCACCCACGACCCTGCTCTCACCGCACCTCGCCGCCACCACCGATACACCGCATGGACGCTGTCATATCCCTCCTGGGTGCCGTCGCGCTGTCGGCCACCCGTGGGCGTTGCACGCCGCACGGGCGATGACCGAGGAGGAGCCTAGAGTGTACGCCTATTCGCCCGGCGAGAGCAGGGGCGCCGGCCGGCCGGCGCCTGCCCCAACAAGCGGCGCACCGGGCGCCGCATCCCTATAATGCGCGCGCCGGTGCTTGGCCGGCTCACGACCAGGTTGCTCATCGTGCTAGCGGCGATCCTCGGCGCGACCATCGTCGGTGCGGCCCTCGTGATGGTCATGGGCCCCGAGGTCCTGCCGCGCCATGCGCCCCCCGAGCCGACGGCGCTGGCGGCGGCGGGGACGCCCTCGGGCGGCAGCTTTATCGTCTTTGCCGACCTACCCACACCTACGCATACACCCACCCGTCCCCCTCTGCCCTCGGCGACGGTGCTGATACCGTCTCCAACCCCCTCACCCACGATCACACCGATCGCTACGTCTACCGATACGCCGCCACCCACCGACACCGCCGTCCCGCTACCGACGTCGACGCCGATCCTGCCAACCCTGACACCGACGAACCCGCCTCCACCGACGCCCGTGCGCTTTGCGGCGCCGCCGCTCCTCGGCCCGTCCACGGGCAGCTCCTTCGCTGAGGGGGATACCATCGAACTGGCCTGGGGGTCTGTGGGGACGCTGCCTCCAGGCGTCTTCTATGTCATCACCCTGGCTTATCCCCACGAGGGCTCTACGTGGTACGACGAGACGCCCTGGACCCAGGCGACGAGCTGGGTGATGAGCGAACACCGCTATCTGCTGGACCTGGCGGACGGCGGCAACTTTTGGTGGTCGGTGCAGGTGAGGCGGCGCACCGGCGTGGGCGCCGATGGCAGGCCGACGGGTGTGCCCTTGGGTCCCGAGAGCGAGACGTGGACGCTGACATGGGGGCGCGCCTCAGGCGGGGGCGGGGGTGGCGGCGGCGGGCGCAGCACGCCAGAGCCACCCCCGCCGTGAGACGTCTGACACGGGGCAGCAGTGACGGGACTGGCCGAGGAGTGCTGTGGGAGCCGCAGGGTGCACGAGGCGACGAGGTGTGTGGCATGATGGCAAGCAGGAAGCGTTGGGCCTGGGCGCTGGCCTGGGCGCTGGTTCTGGGGTGTATGGTCTCTTTCGTCCTCCTCGGGCGCGTCGCGGCGGATGACGATGACGATGATGACGATCAGACACCCGAGGTGATCATCACCGAGACGGGGGGGGACACGCGGGTCACCGAGGGAGGGGCCGGTGATGTCTACACCATCGTGCTCAGCGACGTCCCGATGGCGACGGTGACGGTCACTCTGTCCGCCCCCGGCGAGATCGACGTCGAACCCTCGTCAGTGGCCTTTACGCTGCTCAATTGGGATTCGCCGCGGCAGATCACTGTGACGGCGGTGGACGATGATGTCGCCGAGGGCATGCGTTCCCGTGTGGTCGCGCACGCCGTGAGTAGCCTGGACTCGCGCTACGACGACGCCGAGGTTCCCCACGTTGTGGTCCAGATTACCGACGATGACGTGGCGGGCGTGAGCGTCGAGCCTCCGAGCCTGGCCATCGCTGAGGGCGGGCCGGCCGGCAGCTACCGGATGCGGCTGACGAGCCAGCCCAGAGGTGCGGTGACGGTGATGGTGGAGGCTGATGGGGCGGGGCTGGCGGCGAACCCGGCGCAGTTGGCGTTCGATGGCGACACCTGGGCCACTCCGCAGAGCGTGGTGGTGACTGTCGCCGACGACGAGACCGCCATGGGCCCTCGCGACGGCGTGGTCCGCCACGCGGCAGCGAGCGCCGACGCCGGCTATGACGGCATCGCCATCGCCGCCGTCGCGGTGTCGGTGAGCGACGACGACCTCGCCGGCGTATCCGTGGCGCCCACCACGGTGCAGGTGGAGGAGGACGGCGCCACCGACAGCTATGAGGTGACCCTGGCGAGCCGGCCCACGGCCGACGTCACCATCCGCGTCAGCAGCGACGGCCAGACGCGCACCAATCCCACCGCGCTCACCTTCGTCCCGTCCGCCTGGAATGCCGCCCATCAGGTGACGGTGACGGCGGAGGACGATGGCGTGGAGGAGGGCGACCACCAGGGCATCATCGACCACAGCATCGAGAGCGCCGACGCGGCGTACGACGGCATCGCGGCGCCGTCGGTGACGGCGTTGATCCTCGACAAGAAAAAGCCCGGCGTGCGCATCGTCGAGTCGATCGGTAGCACGCGTGTTACGGAGGGGGGGCAGGGCGATACGTACACTATCGAGCTGCTGACTGAGCCTCGCGCCAGCGTGCTCGTCACCATCCAGTCTGATACCCAGGTCACCGTGGAGCCCTCGGCGATCACTTTCCATCCCTGGGATTGGGACGATGCCGAGACGATCATCGTGCGCGCCGTGGATGATGAGGTGGCGGAGGGCACCCACACCTCCATCCTGCGGCATGCCGCCAGCAGCTTTGACGACGGCTATGCCGGCATCGACATCGCAGACGTGTCGGTCAGGGTGACCGACAACGATACCGCCGGCGTCAGCGTGCTCCCCACATCGCTGCAGGTAGCGGAGGGGGGCGCCACTGCTCCGTACCAGGTGGCGCTGACGAGTCGACCCACGGCCGATGTAACGGTCCGCATCGCCACCGACGGCCAGACGCGCACCACCCCGACGGCGCTGACCTTCAGCCCGTCGACGTGGCGCACGAGCAGGATTGTGACGGTGGCGGCGGACGATGATGGCGTGGTGGAGGGCGACCACCAGAGCACCATCAGCCACAGCGTCGAGAGCGCGGATGCGCTGTACGACCGGATCGGCGTGGCCGCGGTGACGGTCGCCGTCGCCGATCGGGTCGTGCCGGCGGAGGTGCGCATCACCGAGTCGGGCGGCAGCACGCACGTGACGGAGGGAGGTCCGGGAGACTCGTATGAGGTCGAATTGGCCTCGCGGCCCACGGCGGACGCCACCATCCATATCTCCACAGACGGTGAGACGGAGGTCGAGCCCTCCCAGATCACCTTCAACAGCACCAACTGGCGCGACGCGCGCCTGGTGGCCGTGTCCGCGGCGGACGATCGCCGCGCCGAGGGCGCCCACGCCAGCACCATCCGGCACAGCTGCACCAGCGCCGATCGGGCGTATGACGACATCGCCATCCCCGACGTGGTGGTGACCGTGACGGACAACGACGTGGCGAGGGTCTCGGTCTCCCCGACGCAGATCGATATGGTAGAGGGGGATGCGGGCGCCGGCTATGCGCTGACGCTGGAGAGCGAGCCCGCAGGCTCGGTGACGGTGCGCATCAGCACCGACGGCCTGACGGCCGTCAGCCCGTCGGAGGTGCGCTTTGGCCCCGAGGACTGGCAGGAGCCCCGGTGGATCGCCGTTACCGTCGCAGACGACGCGACGCAACAAGGCACGCGCGTGAGCGAGGTGCGTCACAGCGTAGAGAGCGACGACGCCGTGTACGCTGCGCTCTCTGTAGCGATGGTCGCGGTAACCGTGCACGACAACGAGCGGGCGGACGTGATCGTCTCGTCGAGTGTCGACGACATCACGGCGCGCGACGGCAGCACGAGCTTTGGCGTGCGGCTGGCCAGTCGACCAGCGGCCGATGTGATGATCCCCCTGGTTGCCTCCTGCGATCGGGTACATCTCTCCCTCAGCGCTGTGCGGCTGACGCGCGACACGTGGCAGGCGGGCGTGCAGGTGATCGTATCGGCGAACGTCGACCCATCCTGGTACGGCGAGGAGGTCTGCACCATCGCCCTCGGCCCCACCAGCAGCGCGGACAAGGCCTATGACGGCCGCGATCCCGAGGATGTGGTGGTCAGGCTGAGGATCGAGGGATCCATCCAGACGCTGTGCATCCCGCTCTCGCTGAGGGCGTGGCCGCCGGTGCCGGGCGTACCGGCGCTGCAGGCGATCGACAACGCCGACGGCCGGGGCGACTATACCGTCGCCTGGTCGGCCGCCGACCGCGCCGACGGCTATGTACTCCAGGAGGCCGTCGACGCCGGCTTTGCCACGGCGCAGGAACTCTATGCCGGCCCCGACGTGGCGCACTCGGTGAGCGGCCGCGGCCCCGGGCGCTACTACTATCGCGTGGCGGCCACCAACGCCTGGGGCATGGGCGCCTGGTCGGGCCCCGTGGCGGTGGATGTGCGCTGGGAGCGCGAGCCGAACGACGACGCGCTGACACAGGCGAACGGCCCCCTGGTGCCGGACGTGACCTACCATGGCGCTCTAGCGAGCGGCAGCGACGTGCAGGACTACTATCGCGTCGAACTGGGCGCCGCGGGGCGCATCGAGGTGTGGCTGGACGGCGTTCCTGCCGGGCAGAACTATGACCTCGTGGTACGCGACGCGTCGCTGGGCCTCGTCGGATACTCGGCCGAACTCGACAACGCGGGGGAACACATTCTCACCGGTACGCTGTCCGCGGGCACCTACTACTTCCAGGTATATCAGCGTAGCGGCGGGGGAAGCGGTGAGCCGTACGCGCTGCGCTATGCGGTTCGTTAGGCGTCGGCGCCTGGCGCCGGGTGGCCCGCCCGCGATCCAACGACTCGCGGGCGGGCTACTGTCTCCGCCACTCGCCCTGCGGTGTGGGGGCGACCCAAGTCGACCACAGGCAAGTGTGGCGCGCCCCGCCCGTGGTGCGTTCGTAGCCGTGGGGTGCCCAAGATGAACCGCCCTCCCTCGCCGGAGCGCGATCGACTCGACAGCGAGCTATGGCAATTCCTCGACCAGCTGGAGGGCTGGCTCGAGGGCCCGATGGTGGCCCTGGGGTTCGTGTGGCTCGTGCTCGTCGTGGCCGACCTGCTGTGGGGCCTGGGGGGCTTTCTCAGCGCCCTGACGACGGTGATCTGGGCGCTGTTCGTCCTCGATTTCCTTCTGCGGCTGGCCCTCGCTCCCAAGAAGGCGATCTACCTGCGGCGCAACTGGCTCACGGCCTTGTCACTGGTGGTGCCGGCGCTGCGCGTGGCACGCGTCGTGCGCGTCATCCGTTTGGCCCGTCTCGCGCCGGCGACACGCACGTTGCGCCTCGTCTCGGTGGTGGGCTCGATGAACCGCGGCATGCGCGCCCTCCGCGCCAGCCTCGGGCGCCACGGGGCGGGCTATGTGCTGGCCCTCACGGTGAGCGTGGTGTTGGTGAGGGCGGCGGGCATGCTGGCTTTTGAGCGGACGCCGGAAGGCGAAGGTATGGACAGCTATGGTGAGGCGCTGTGGTGGACGGCGATGCTCGTCACCACCATCGGCTCCGAGTTCTGGCCGGTGACGCCGGAGGGACGAGTGTTGGCGCTGGTCCTCTCGGTGTACAGCCTGGGCGTCTTTGGCTTTGTCACCGCGACGCTGGCCAGCTTTTTCGTTGGCCGCGACGTGGAGGGTGGCGCCGGCGACCCGCGTGGCGAGGTAACGATGCGCGATCTGCGCGACGAGCTGCGGGCCTTGCGCGAGGAGCTGCAGAGGTTACGGAGGAGTCCACCATCCGGCAGCGCGGGCCCCTGATGCCGGGCCCTCGCCCGCGCTATCCCGGCTCGCGACCCTCGGTATCCAGAGCATGTTGAGAATGCTCAGTATCTCGTGCGCTCATAGGTCCAGCGCCATGTCATAGTTCAGGATCTGGCCGTCCCCGTGTCCCGTGCAAAAGTCCCCCATGCGACGGAACCCCAGGCGCGCGTACAGGCGCCGGGCGCGATAGTTCGTCGCCTGTACGCCGCCCATGAGGATGACGCGGCGCAGGCCGAGCGCCCTGGCGGCGCGCAGCACATGCGCCGCCATCTGCGCGCCGATCCCCTGGCTCTGATAGGCGTCGGCGACCGAGGGGGCGAAGCAGCCGCAGGCGTCGCCCAGCGCTCTCCCGTAGCGCCGGCGGTCGCCGTCCCAGATGGTGCGCGTGAGGATCATGTAGCCGATGATGGCGTCCCCCTCCGGGCCGGGCAGCACGGCGACGAACCGCGTCGTCTCGGGGTCGTCGGCCGCGGCACACAGCGCCTTGGCGGTGGCGCGATCGAAGGGGTGGGGGCCGTAGCGCCGGCGGGTATGCTGCGACAACCCCAAGAAGTAGGCGCTGAGGGGCTCCACGTCTGTGGGCTCCAGCGGTCGCACCAGGGCGCACCGGCCGTCACGCAGGGTGATGGCTGTGCTGAGGCGTTCGTCAGGCATCGCGTTCCTCCTGCTGGCGCAAACGTGGCGGCTATTCTATACTGGGCGCGCTGCGCCGCCAAGGGTGTGCGGCGCCAAGGAGCGCCGGAGGGGGAGCATGGAAACCAGCAGATTGGCGATCGACGGTGGGCGGCCCCTGCGCGCCGAGCCGTACCCCACTTGGCCCCACTGGGACGAGCGCGAGGAGGCGGTGATCCTCGACGTTCTGCGGTCGGGGGAGTGGTGGGCGGTAGGGGGCAGCCACGTCCAACGGTTCGAGGCCGAGTTTGCCGCCGCCCATGAGGCCGAATATGGTGTGGCGGTGACCAACGGCAGCGCTGCTCTCGAGATCTGTCTGATGGCCGCCGGCATCGACTGGGGCGACGAGGTCATTACCTCGCCGTACACGTTCATCGCCACTGCCTCATCGTGCCTCCTGGTGGGCGCGGTCCCGCGGTTCGTGGACGTGCTCCCCGACACATGGAACCTGGACCCCCCGCAGGTTGAGGCGGCCATCACCCCGCGCACCAAGGCGATCATCGCCGTGCACCTGGGGGGAGAGCCCGCCGACATGGACGCCCTGCGCGATATCGCCCGGCGCCATGGGGTGCTGCTCATCGAGGACGCCTGCCAGGCGCACGGGGCCTCGTGGTGCGGCCGGCGCGTGGGCGCCCTGGGCGACATGGGCTGCTTTAGCTTTCAGGCGAGCAAGAACATCACCGGCGGCGAGGGGGGTATGATCCTCACCAACGACGACAGGTGGTACGAGCGCTGCTGGTCGGTGCACAACGTGGGGCGGCAGCGCGAGGGGCAGTGGTACGGGCACGTGGCGCTGGCCAGCAACTATCGCCTCTCCGAGTGGGCCGGCGCCGTGCTCCGCGTCCAGTTGACGCGCCTGAACGACCAGGCGGAGCGCCGCGCCCGCAACGGCGCCTTCCTGGCGGATGCCCTCGCCGAGGTGCCGGGGCTCAGCGCCGTCCCCGGGGACGCCCGCGTCACCCGCAATGCCTACCACCTGTTCAAGATGTGGTACGAGCCGTCCTTCTTTGCCGGACGCGACAAGGCCGCGTTCGCCCAGGCGATGCAGCGGGAGGGGATCCCCGTGTCGGTGGGCTACCCTCGCCCCCTGTCACAGGAGCCCGTGATCCGCAACCGCGCGGCGGTCATCGCCGACCGGCTGGGGCTGGAGGCTCCTACCGAGGAGCACTGCCCCGTGACGGAGGACGTCTGCGCTCGTGGCTTGTGGTTACCGCAGAACGTCCTGCTCGGCACTCAGGCCGACGCGGAGGACGTCGTACGCGCGGCGCTCAAAGTGCAACGCGCCTGGGCCTAGCGTCTCGAAGGCGCGATTGGAGCGCGCATTCGCAACGCGCTATCTGAAAGCCTGATCTCACTCCGGGAGGTGCATGGCATGGCCGACAAGTTGACCGTCCCCGACCTGCAGGCGCGCGCCGCCGAGGGCACGCCCCTGAGCATGATCACGTGCTACGACTATCCCATGGCGCGCGTGATCGACCGTGCCGGCGTCGACATCGTGCTGGTGGGCGACTCCGTGGCCATGACGGTGCTCGGGTACCCCAACACGCTGCCCGCCACCATGGACATGATGGTGGTGTTCGCCGGCGCCGTGGCCCGCGGCTGCGAGCGCGCTTTCGTGCTGGGCGACATGCCCTATATGTCATACCAGGTGTCGGTGTCCGAGGCGATCCGCAACGCCGGGCGCTTTATGGCCGAGTCGGGCGTTGACGGCGTCAAGCTGGAAGGGGGGCGCACCATGGTGGCGGCGGTGCGCGGCATCGTGGGGGCCGGCGTGCCCGTGATGGGCCACCTGGGTCTGACGCCCCAGAGCGCCTCGATGATCGGCGGCTACAAGGTGCAGGGACGCAGCGGCGCCGCCGCCATCGCCCTGCTGGAGGACGCCCTGGCGCTCCAGGATGCCGGCGTGTTCGCCATCCTGCTGGAACTCGTGCCCGCGCGCGTGGCCGAGATCATCACGCAAAAGCTGGACGTCCCCACCATCAGCATCGGTTCGGGCGCCGGCTGCAGCGGCCAGTGCCAGATCCTGCACGACGCCATCGGCATGTTCGAGGCGTTCACGCCGCGTCACGCCAAGCGCTATGCCGAGGTGGCGGCCGCCATCCACGGCGCCATGGAGCAGTTCGTGGCCGATATCGGCAGCCGCACCTATCCGGGGCCGGAGCACAGCTTCAAGATCGGCGGTGAGGCGCTGAAGGAGTTCCAAGAGTACGCGGGCGGGCGTTAGTGGCGTGATGTCAGCTGATCGAGGTTCCAGGTCACAGGTTGCGGGCATGAGGGCGACTACGCTTTCGAGCCTGTAACCTGCCACCTCGGGCAACCTGCCACGCTTTCATGGTCCGGCCCAGAACCCGCCCGCGGACGCTGGCGCGCTGGCGCGGCGTGCCTTGACGCGCGGGGGGCGTTGCTGTATGATGCCGTGTCTCTCGCGGCGGCCGATTCCCGGCTGCGCCGGGCCCGCTGTCAGAGGTGCCACATCGTAGAGCCAGGAGGAGTCACGGATGGGCGAAAATAAGGTACGCGTAGCCATCATCGGCGTGGGGAACTGCGCGGCAGCGCTCGTGCAGGGAATCCACTTTTACCGCAACGCCCCGGAGGATCAGTTCATCCCGGGCCTGATGCACCCGCGCGTGGGCGATTACCACGTCGGCGACATCGAGATCACCGCGGCGTTCGACATCGACGCCGCCAAGGTGGGCAAGGACCTGTCCGAGGCGATCTGGGCTGGGCCCAACAACACGATCAAGTTCTTTGACGTGCCCCACATGGGCATCACCGTCTCCCGCGGCATGACGCACGACGGGCTCGGCCGCTATCTGAAGGATCGCATCCAGAAGGCGCCCGGCTCCACGGACGATATCGTCGGCATCCTCAAGGATACCAAGACGGACGTGGTGGTGAATTTCCTGCCCGTCGGGTCCGAGATGGCCACCAAGTGGTACGTGCAGCAGATCCTCGACGCGGGGTGTGGCATGGTGAACTGCATCCCCGTGTTCATCGCGCGCGAGAACTACTGGCAGCAGCGCTTCAAGGAGCGCGGCCTGCCCATCGTGGGCGACGACATCAAGAGCCAGGTGGGCGCCACCATCACGCATCGCGTGCTGACCCACCTCTTCAAGGTGCGCGGCGTGCGCCTTGACCACACCTACCAGCTGAACTTTGGCGGCAACATGGACTTCTATAACATGCTCGAGCGCGACCGGCTCGAGTCGAAAAAAGAGTCCAAGACGAACGCCGTCACGAGCCAGTGGGATACCGAACTGCCGCCGGAGGACGTACACGTCGGCCCCAGCGACTATGTGCCCTGGCTCACCGACCGCAAGTTCTGCTACATCCAGATGGAGGGCACGACGTTCGGTGAGGTTCCCCTCAAGGTCGAGGTCAAGCTCGAGGTGTGGGACTCGCCCAACTCGGCCGGTGTGGTGATCGATGCGGTGCGTTGCTGCAAGATCGCCCTCGACCGGGGCGTCTCCGGCTCGCTGGTGGGCCCCTCCTCGTACTTTATGAAGTCGCCGCCGCAGCAGTTCGACGACGATGAGGCACGACGCCGCGTCGAGGCGTTCATCTGCGGCAAGGACTAGCCACCGGCGGCGGATGGCGTCGCCGCACACATGACTTGCTCGCGAGCCGGCCCCTTCGGGCCGGCTCGTCGCGTCCCCTTGACCGGTGTCCGCCGGCGGGGTAGAGTCAAGGCCATGACGCGTTGCGAGGAGGCGCATGACGGACTCGGTGGAGCGCGGCGGGCGGCACGGCGAGATGGCCTTTCAGCCACCTCGCTATGAGACGCTTGAAGCCTGGGAGCGCCGGGCGGCCTGGCTGCGGGAACACCTGCTGGCGGTGCAGGGGCTGTGGCCCTTGCCGGACCGCGAGCCGGTGCGCGCCACGTTCACCGGCCGGCTGGAAGGGGACGGCTACACCGTCGAGAACGTCTATCTGGAGAGCTGGCCCGGCTTTTACTGCACGGGCAACCTCTATCGCCCCGGTCGGGGCGCCGGCCCCTTCCCCGGCGTGCTCCACCCCCACGGCCACTGGAGCCGGGGCAGGCTCGAGGATCAGCCCCTGGGGTCGATCCGCGCGCGATGCATCGCCATGGCGCGGCTGGGGATGGTGTCATTCGCCTACGATATGGTGGGCTACAACGACAGCCTGCAGGTGCCACACCATCGCTTCGCATCGTTTCGAGGGGCGCTGTGGGGCATCTCGCCCATGGCGCTGCAGACCTGGAACAGCATCCGCGCGGTGGATTTCCTCCAGTCGCTGCCCGACGTCGACCCGCAGCGCATCGGCTGCACCGGCGCCTCGGGCGGGGGCACCCAGACCTTCTTGCTGGCCGCCGTGGACGAGCGCGTGCGGGTGGCGGCGCCGGTCAACATGATCTCGGCGCACTTTCAGGGCGGCTGCGTGTGCGAGAACCTGCCGGGGCTGCGCATCGATACGTCCAACGTCGAGATCGGCGCCCTCATGGCGCCGCGGCCCCTGCTCCTGGTCTCCGCTACCGGCGACTGGACGACCAACACGCCGACGGTCGAGTACCCCGCCATTCGCGCCATCTATGACCTCTATGGCGCGGGAGATAGGGTGGCCTGGGCGCAGGTAGATGCGCCGCACAACTATAACGCCGCGAGCCGCGCCCACGTCTATCGCTGGTTCTGTCGCTGGCTCCTGGGCGATGAATCGCCGGCGGACGCGTCGTCGACGCGCGGCGCCGAGCGCCCCTTTGCGGCGCATGGCGATGAGGAGCTGCGCGTATTCCCCACCGGGCAGCTTCCGGCCGGCGCCGCCACAGGGGCCGACCTCGTGGCGGCGCACACCATGGTAAAAAAATCCCTGGAGCGAAGCGCCAACATTTACGTGCAGCCCCACCAGGGGTTCAACTCCGACATCGCAGCAAACACCAAGGCCGTTGAAGCGATAAAACACGTTGTATCGTGGTACAGAAACGAAGGAAGATGCTTTGACGAGCAGTTACCGTACTACTGATCGGTAAAAGCACAAAATCGGGGTTCGCTTGACAGGCTCGGGGTCATGCCCCAGCCACACCCCCTTATCTCCTGTATCCGGAACCGCTGCGGGAGCTATATCCTCTTCCCCCGGAGTAGCCGTGAGAGCGAGGACCGGTGTAGCCGTGTCCATAGTAACCGTGAGAGCGAGGGCCATAGTAACCGTGGCCGTAATATCCGTGGGAGTGATGTCGATAGTGCCGGTATCCGGCATGGTGGCCATAATACCACCACGGCCAGTAATAATTGTATCCATAATAATAGGTGCCATATACCGGCGCAGCATAGTAGTAGGCAGACGGGTAATACGGATCATAAGCATCATGGGGAGCAACAGGAACAATCGCACATCCCGCCAATAAAGCCAATACAAGTACGATCATTGCTCCTTTCATCGGAGACCTCCCTCACGCATGTTGGGGTTCCAACGTCATTCCTGCCGCAGCGCTCTTTCCAGCCAGGTCCAGCCCAATCGCACATCCCATGAGCGTTTACGTAGCTTTATAGTTCTACAGTGTCTTTAGCAAGACTCATACCTGGACCGCCGGTCTTCAATAGCTCGACATCATTAAGCAAAGCTCTTGCCGCGGTAGCCATGCATACCATTTTTGTCGTTTTCCAAGAAATTATCCGACAAAAACGTCGAACAATATGATTATCGGGAGAGTACCGCCTCGATGAACGCCCTTACCTTATCGGGATCTTTTTTTCCCACGGGATTTTCGACACCGCTGATCACATCAACACCGTAGGGGTTAACGGCAGCGACGGCCTGGCCGACGTTGCCGGAATTGAGTCCGCCTGCGAGGATAACAGGCAGCCCCACGGTCTCACGGATATTCCTGGCCATGGTCCAGTCGATGCTTTGACCGGTGCCCGCCGGCCGGGCTTCACTGAACGAATCCAGCACAAGGGCATCCACCCCCGTATCCTCGATCATCCGTGCGGCATCAAGAGGGTTATCGGATACGGAAGAGCACTTTCCTGTTT
>ENA-UOUL01002682-UOUL01002682.1-bioreactor-metagenome-genome-assembly--contig:-NODE-2682-length-20174-cov-3.653879_pt1 | contig 20174 bp, 15 predicted proteins | sample MGYA00249838_ERZ747220 | MGnify/ENA primary metagenome ERZ747220 (study PRJEB28778, sample SAMN05720191) | bioreactor metagenome | isolation source: Anaerobic biogas reactor | place: USA:Washington...
CGTCGGGACGCGCCTGCACGACAAGCTCAGCCGCCCGCCGCCTGGACAAAGGCGCGGAAGAGCAGCCGCATCTGGGGCTCGACCTGCAGCAGGTTTTCCGGGTGCCACTGCACGCCAAGCGCGAAGGGGTGATCCGGATATTCGACGGCCTCCACGAGACCGTCGGGAGCCCAGGCCACGGGGACGAGGCCAGGAGCGAGCCTGCGGATGCCCTGGTGATGCAGGCTGTTCACGCCGATTGTGCCATTGCTCTGCAGCGCCTCGGCCAACCGGGAATCTCCGGCTATCGTTACCGGATGGGCCAGATAATCACGCTGGTACTGCCCGAAAAAGTCGTGGGGGATGGCGCCGGGCATACTCTCGGCCACATCTTCCCACAGCGAGCCGCCGAGGGCGACGTTAAAGAGCTGCAGGCCGCGGCAGATAGCCAGTAGCGGTTTCTCCCCGTCCACCGCGTGGCGAACAAGCGCGAACTCCGCCTCGTCCCGCCGCGTATCGACGTCACGGATCGTCGTCGCCTGCTCGTCGCCCCCGTAGGCTGCCGGGGCAACGTCTCCCCCGCCCGGCAGAAGAACGCCGTCTACTCGTTGTAGCAGCGCTCCCAGCTCTTGCTCGTCCAGCCCGAGGGGAATGAGCACAGGCAGCCCACCGGCCGCCCGCACGGCCTGGATATAAGTGGGCATCAGCCCAATTATCTCAATCGGCTCTCTCTGCTGGATCCTCTTTTGATAGGTCGCGCAGCCAATCAGCGGGCGTGGGCTCATAGTCTATGCGGGAGAGCACAAACACCGAACAGCCAGGCAAGGCGGCTGTGATTAGTAGCGCTTCTCGCGCAGACGGGCAGCCTTGCCGGTCCGCTCCCGCAAAAAGTAGAGTTTCGCCCGGCGCACGTGCGCGTGGCGATGGACCTCAATCTTCTCGATGAGCGGCGAATTGAAGAGGAAGCTACGCTCGACGCCGATGCCGTTGGAGGCGATACGCCGCACGGTGAAGCTGCGGTTGTTGCCGCCGCCCGTCATGCGGATGATGGTGCCGCGCACGAACTGGATACGCTCGCGGCTGCCTTCGACGATCCGCAGGTGAACGGTCACGTCATCGCCGACACGCAGGTCGGGAATATTTTCGTTGGCCGGCGTGTCGAACGCCTTCAGCAATAAATCAGACATGAGGAGAACCTCCGCACAGAAATGTCAGGATTCGCAGGACAAAAATAGAGCCCGCACGCCAGCGGGCCAGAAATATAGTCTAGCACGTTTGGGGGCAGGTCGCAACTGAGAGTTCAGGACCGCCGCGACGCTCTAAGGTAAAATAAAGCCATGATCCAGGACCACGATAGCCAGATCAGCGGCTCGGTAGAGCGTGTGACCTATTATAACGCCGAAAACGGCTATTCGGTGATTCGCCTGAAGCCGGACTCGCCGGATATGCTGCGTTTTCGATATGCGGCGGGGCGCGATGGTCTGATCACCGTCGTCGGCAATCTGCCCGAAGTGAACCCCGGCGAATGGCTGCGCCTGCGCGGGCGGTGGACGAGCCACAGCGAATACGGGCGGCAGTTCCAGGCCGAGCAATGCGAGCAGGCCCTGCCCGCCACGATAGAGGGCATCAAGCGCTATCTCGGCTCGGGCATGATCCGCGGCATCGGCAAGAAGATGGCCGAGCGCATCGTGCACCAGTTCGGCGAGGCGACGCTGGACATTATCGACAACGACCCGGAGCGGCTGCGCAACGTCATCGGCATTGGGCCGAAGCGCATCAGTGGCATCCAGAAGGCGTGGCAGGAGCAGAAAGCGATCAAAGATGTCATGATCTTCCTCCAATCGCACGGCGTTTCCACGTCGCTGGCGATCAAAATCTACAAGAAATATGGCGACAATGCCCTGACGGTCGTGCGCAACGAGCCTTACCGCCTCGTGCAGGACGTCTACGGCATCGGCTTCAAGACCGCCGACAAGATCGCGCGAGCGCTCGGGCTGGCCCATGACGATCCGGGGCGGATCGAGGCCGGCATCGCCTACACGCTGAACCGCATGGCCGAGGAGGGGCACGTCTACGTGCCGCAGGAGAAGCTGGAGCCCGAGGCGGCGGAGATCCTGCAGGTGCCCGCCGAAAAAATCGCGGCCCGGCTGGAGACGCTGGAGAGCGAGGCGTTCATCAAGCGCGATACGATCCGTCGCGAGCCGCTGCAGTATGAAATCGGCAGGGAAACGTCGTCGCCCGAGCCGGCCGTTGTGCAGGAAGAGCGCGCGGTCTACCTGACGCCATTCTACTTTTCGGAGGTCGGCGTCACCAACCGGGTGCAGCGCATGGTCGAGCATCCCACAAGCCGCCTGCACGCCCTGCAGAGACGCCTGCGGAGCGAGGGGTGGCGGCCCCGGGCTGAACAGGGCATCCGCCTGGCCCCGCACCAGGTGGAGGCCATCCAGACGGCCGTGCTTAACAAGGTGACGATCCTCACCGGCGGGCCGGGCACGGGGAAGACGACGACCCTGCGCGCCCTGCTGGACCTGCTCGACGAGGGCGGGCACAATTACGTGCTGGCTGCCCCAACCGGCCGGGCAGCCAAACGGCTGGCCGAGGCTAGCGGGCGCGAGGCGAAGACAGTCCATCGCCTGCTGGAGTTCAAGCCCGCCGATGGTTTTGCCCGCAACGAACAGAACCCGATTGATGCCGACCTGGTGGTGATCGACGAAGCGTCAATGCTCGACCTGGTGCTGGCCAACACGTTGCTCAAGGCAATTGGGCCCGATAGCCACCTGCTGCTGGTGGGCGACGTGGACCAGCTTCCTTCCGTCGGGGCCGGCGACGTGCTGCGCGACCTGATCGACAGCGGCGTGACGGCCGTCGTCCGCCTGCAGACCATCTTTCGGCAGGCGGCGAACAGCCTGATCGTGCAGAACGCCCACCGCATCAACCAGGGACAGATGCCGTTGACGCCGCCGGACGCGAGCGACTTCTTTCTCTTTGTCAAACAGGAGCCGGAGGAGCTGGCTGCGCTGCTGGTGGACGTGGTCAAGAACCGTATCCCCCACAAGTTTGGGCTGGATCCACTGGACGACGTGCAGGTGCTCAGCCCGATGTATCGGGGCGCCACCGGCGTGAACAACCTCAACGACCTGCTTCAGGCGGCATTGAACCCGCCCGGAGCGCGCAAAGCAGAGCGACGGCTGGGCGGCCGCATCTTCCGCACCGGCGACAAGGTGATGCAGACGGTAAACAATTACGACAAAAACGTTTACAATGGTGACATTGGCCGCATCACCTTCATGGACCTCGTCGCCCAGACGATGACGGTCAGCATCGACGGCATGCCGGTCGTCTACGACTTTCTGGAGAGCGACGAGCTGGAGCTGGCCTATGCGATCAGCGTGCATAAGAGCCAGGGAGCTGAATATCCCTGCGTGGTCATGCCGGTGATAACACAGCATTACATGATGCTCCAGCGCAACCTGCTCTACACCGCCGTTACCCGGGCCAAACGTCTGGTCGTTCTGTTGGGCACGCGGCGCGCGCTGGGCATCGCCGTCCACAATAATCGCGTCTCCGAGAGGCACACGGCGCTGGACTGGCGCCTGCAACAGCAAAGGGAGGACCCGTGGCAGAACTAAAGATAGTCGGCCTGGGCGGTTCGCTGGCGGAGAAATCGAGTAGCCTGGCAGCCTTGCGTATCGCCCTGGAAGGGGCGGCATCGAACGGGGCGCCAACCGAGCTTCTAGACATCCGCGAGCTTGACCTGCCCATGTATGTGCCTGATCTGCCGGAGCTGCCGGAAGCTGTGCGGCGGTTCAACGACACCATCTACGAAGCCGATGGTCTGATCTGGAGCAGCCCGCTCTACCACGGGACGGTCAGCGGCGCCTTCAAGAATGCGCTGGACTGGCTGAACCCGCTGGGCCGGCGCGAACCGGCCTATCTGACGCACAAGGTGATCGGGCTGATCAGCGTGGCGGGCGGCACGCAGGGACTGCAGGCAGTCAACACAATGGAATTCTGCGTGCGAGCCCTGCGCGGCTGGGCGGTGCCGCTTGTTTTGCCGATTCCGCGCGCGGCGCGTCTTCGACGAGGCGGGCAAGCTTCTCGACGAGGACGTAAGGCGAGAGCTGCTTGCCCTGGGTCGAGAAGTGGCCCGCGCCGCCGGTCAGGTGGTTCATGTGATGACGTGTGATTACGCCGAGTGAGGTTGTACTCTGATGGATGTCCGCTTTGCCGTTGCCAAAATCAGCAAATGGGCTGCCGGCGAGAGCGGCGACACGGTCGAGATGATCGAACGGCCGCATGGCGGGCTGTCGCTCGTCATGGTCGATGGGCAGCGCAGCGGCAAGGCGGCAAAGTCGATCAGCAATCTGGTGGCGCGCAAAGCGATCCAGCTGCTCTCAGAAGGTGTGCGCGATGGGGCCGCTGCCCGCGCTGCGCACGACTATCTTTACACCTACCGGGCCGGCAAAGTGACGGCGACCTTGAATATCGTCAGTGTCGATGCGGTAACCCGAACCGTGGTCATCTCGCGCAACAACGATGCGCCTGTGATCGTGCACACGGACCAGCATGGCCTTTTCTGCCTGGACGAGCCTTCGGAATCCATCGGCACCCGCCGCAACACCAAGCCGAACATCACAGAGATTCCTACCGTGGCAGGTCCGCTGGTCGTCGCCTACACAGATGGCCTGCGCCACGCCGGTGGGTGGCAAAAACAGAACCAGTTCGATCCCCACGCCATGGTGGGCAGATTGTTGGAAGAAGGGGTTGGCGAGCCGGCGGACATTGCCGATCGTCTGCTGGAAGCGGCGGTGGAGCTGGACCAGGGCAGGCCGCGCGACGATATCACGGTGGTGGTCGTCAGGGTGAGCGCCGCCTCGACGCTTACGGATGACGTGCGCCGGCTCAGTGGGCGGTTTCGCCTGTAACCAATGCTGCGCGTGGCTGTCGTCGGCCCCTGCATGTCGGGCAAGAGCGAGCTGGTTAGCGCCCTGCGCGCGCTGGGCTACCCGACCCACCACGTGGCCCAGGAACACTCCTACGTGCCGGCCATGTGGCAGCGCATGACCAGCCCCGACGTGCTCATCTACCTCGACGTCGACTACGAAGCGGTGCGAGCCCGCCGCCCGTCGATCAGCTGGGGTCCGGAACGGCTGCAGGAACAGGCCGCCCGTCTGGCCCACGCCCGGGAACATTGTGACCTGTACGTAGACACCAGCAAGCTCTCGGTCGAGGCGGTGCGGGCGAGGGTGCTGGCTTTTCTGCAGGAACGGGAGCAGGAGCCGTAGCCCTGGCCTAGCTGCTGAAGAGGCGGCCGAACAGACCCCCGCGATCGGCGCCCGCATTCATCGCCTGCTGAAGCTCCTGCGCTTCAGCCAGGGCCGGATTGAGCTGCAGGGCTTTTTCGTTGGCGCTTCGGGCCTCCTCAGCGGCCCCGGCCTGCCACTGCAAAAGGGCAACGCGGTTCCAGATCCAGGCGTTATCGGGATCGAAGTGAAGGGCCTCGCGATAACTCTGCAGGGCGGCCTGGTGATCCCCCAACGCGTCGTATATCTCGGCCATAATACTGCGCACGCGCAGCCGCTGGGGTAGCGTCGCTGCCCACTGGATGGCCTGCTCGGCCCATTGCAGAGCCTGCCGGAGGTCGCCCCGGCTGCGCCAGTAAACGATCTCGGCGCGGGCGACGTAATAGTGCATGCTGTCCTGCTCGTGCAGGTAATCCAGCACGAGCCGTGCGTCGTCCAGACGATCGCTGTAGATATAGATGAAGCCCTCGACGACGTTTATGTCGGTTACGTCGGGCGCCAGCTCCTGCGCCTTTTCGAGCCACTGCAGCGACGCTTCCAGCCCTTCCGGGGCATAGCTGCCGTCAGCCTCGCGGGCAGCGGCGAGGGCCGTCAGGGCTACGCCCGTGTACTTGTATGGCAGCGAGTCCGCCGTCTGGAAGGTGCGCAGGGCCTCGGCCAGTGTCCCTGGATCTCCCCGGTATGCGTCCACCTGGTCCCGGCCGACCTCAAAGACAGTATAGCCGGCCGGCGTCAGCGCCTCGGCGCCGGTGAAGGTCATTTTCTCCAGCGCCGGTAGGAGCTGGCGAAGCAGTTCCTTTCCCATGTTCGCCCTTCTCCCCTGCCGGTGCAGCGGCGGCCGCTGCACCGGCGAACCAATGAGCACGATAAATAAGGTTAGTGTACAAAATGGGTCGGAAAAAGAAAAGGCCCCTCTTGCGAGGGGCCTTCCTTCAGCTCTGAGTGTATGGGGCTGTTTAGAAGCCCATGCCGCCGGGCATGCCGCCGCCGGCCATAGCCGCAGCCTGTCCGTTCTCTTTCTCGGGCAGGTTGGTGATCAGGACGTCGGTCGTCAGGATCATCGAGGCGATGCTGGCTGCATTCTCCAGCGCGCCGCGCGTCACCTTCGCCGGGTCGATAATGCCCGCTTCGAGCATGTTCACATACTCATTGGTCAGCACGTTATAGCCGATATTCTGATCGCCGCGTTCTTCCTGCTGGGCGCGCACGTTCTGGATGATGACGTCGCCGTTCTTGCCCGCGTTCTCGGCAATCTTGCGCATCGGCGCTTCCAGGGCACGGCGGAGGATGGTGATCCCGGTCGCCTGGTCGCCAGGAGGCAGCTGGATGTCGTCCAGTGCGCTGACGGCATTGAGCAGGGCCACACCACCACCGGGCACAATGCCTTCTTCCACGGCGGCGCGGGTGGCGCTCAGCGCGTCTTCCACGCGATGCTTCTTCTCTTTCAGCTCGGTCTCGGTCGCGGCGCCAACCCGGATGATGGCTACGCCACCGGCCAGCTTGGCCAGCCGCTCCTGCAGCTTCTCGCGGTCGTAGTCGCTGGTGCTGCGCTCGATCTCGACCTTAATCTGTTCGACGCGCGCCTTGATCTGGTCCGGATCGCCAGCGCCATCGACGATGGTCGTGTCGTCCTTCGTGGCGACGACCTTCGCCGCACGGCCGAGATCGGAGATCTGCACGGTCTCCAGCTTGCGGCCCATCTCTTCGGTGATAACCTGACCACCGGTGAGCACGGCGATGTCCTGGAGCATGGCCTTGCGGCGGTCGCCGAAGCCCGGCGCCTTGACCGCCAGGGCGTTGATGGTGCCCCGCAGCTTGTTAAGAACCAGGGTCGCCAGCGCTTCGCCGTCCACGTCCTCGGCGATGACGACGAGGTCACGGCGGCCCGTCTGGATCAGCTTTTCCAGAATGGGCACGATGTCCTGCGCGCTGCTGATCTTCTTGTCGTGAATCAGAATGTAGGGATCCTCGAGGGCCGCTTCCATCGCGTCAGAGTCGGTGATGAAGTAGGCGCTGATGTAGCCACGGTCGAACTGCATACCCTCGACGTACTCTTCCTCGAACGCCATACCCTGCGACTCCTCCACGGTGATGACGCCGTCCTTGCCGACTTTGTCCATCACGCGGGCAATGAGCTCGCCGATGCTCTCGTCCTGGGCGGAAATGGCCGCAACCGAGGCAATCTCCTCGACACTATCGATGGAGACAGCCATATCGCGGATGCGCTCAGAAAGCGCCTGCACGCCCTTCTCAATGCCCTGCTTGAGCAGCATGGGGTTGGCGCCGGCGGCCACGTTGCGGTAGCCCTCATGAACGATGGTCTGGGCCAGAACGGTAGCAGTGGTCGTACCGTCGCCGGCAATTTCGTTGGTCTTGGTCGCCGCTTCTTTCAGAAGCTGGGCGCCCATGTTCTCGTAGGGGTCTTCAAGCTCAATCTCTTTGGCAACCGTCACGCCGTCGTGGGTGATGGTTGGGGCGCCAAAGGATTTGTCAAGGGCCACATTGCGGCCCTTCGGTCCCAGCGTCGTCGCGACGGCGGTTGCCAATGTGTCGATGCCGAGCTTCAGTCTGCGATGCGCCTCGTCAGAAAACATCAACTGCTTCGCCATTTCTCAGTTTCTCCTTATTCAGTCTCTTCAGCAGATGGTGGGGGTGGGGATTAGTCAGAATCGACGATAGCCAGAATATCTGACTCTTTCAGGATGAGCAGTTTGTCGCCGTTGACCTTGATCTCCGTCCCGGCATACTTGGCGTACAGGACGATGTCGCCAACGCTTACGTCCATCTCCACGCGATCGCCGTCGTCGTCACGGCGCCCAGGGCCCACAGCCAGAACCTCGCCCTGTTGTGGTTTCTCTTTGGCCGTCTCAGGCAAAATGATACCGGACGCGGTGGTCTCTTCACTCTCTCTCGGCTTCACAACCAGCCGATCACCAAGCGGCTTGAGCTTCATCTGTACTACTCTCCTTTGTAACGATTCAAGTGTGGATTCTGCCCGTATAAACTAGCACTCTAATAGCACGAGTGCTAACAGGCAACTGGAATTGTAGCGGTAGACCGCCCCGCTGTCAAGCGCATTTTAGCAAAGTTGGGGCGAGAGTGCTAAGACACCGTGGACGCTTTACTGCGTCTGATCGGTATCTACTCCGTCCTCGGCAGGCTCAACCGGCTCGACGGCCCCACCTGCGTCGGGCGCACCCTCCCCCTCCTGGCCTGTCTCGCCGTCCGCCTCGCCTTCGCTCTCATCGGCCGGGCTCAAGCCCAGCTGCTGCTGCCGGCACAGCTCCCGGTACTCCTGCGCGTCGCTGAAGGCAAACTCGTCGGGTGCAGCCTCGATCACGCGTTCAAACAGCGGAAGGGCCTCGGCGCAGCGGTTCTGGTAATAGTAGGCCTTGCCCAGCATGTTGAAGTAGGTAGCGTTAGCTGTGGTGATGCGGTCATAACCGACGACGGCTCTTTCCAGCTCTTCGATAGCCGTATCGTATTTTGACTGCTGGAAGTAAGCGGCGCCGAGATGGGCCCGTGCCCGGGTCATATCGGGATCAAGCTGGACGGCCTGATAGGCGTTTTCTTCGGCGCGCGGATACTGGCCGAGGACGAAGTAGAAGTAACCGAGGCCGTCATAGGCGGCGGCGTTCGCCGGGTCGATTTCCAGCACCTCCTGCAGCGTGAGGATGCCCTGCTGCCGCCGGTCGGTGAAGAAGTAGAGATAGGCCAGGTCGATGCGCATGTCCACGAGGTTGGGGTTAGCGTCCAGGGCATACTGGTATTCCTGGATAGCGGCATCATAATTACCGTGCAGCTCGAAGAGCAAGGCCATGGCCCGGCGCGTAACCGGGCTATCGGGCGCGAGATCGACAGCCAGCGAGGCATATTCCATCGCCTCCGCATAGCGTTCCGGCCCGAGGTTGGCGAGACCCTGCGCCATGTAGGCATACGCCTCCGCGTTGTTCGGATCGACATTGGTGGCCTCACGCGCCGCATTGACCGCTTCCTGGTATTGCAGGCCGGCGCCCGTGGGATCGCCCGTCTCCAGCAGCCGGTTGCCATTGGCCAGATGGGCGGAGGCGACGGCGGCCCACACCTCGGGAGAGCCCGCCGCCAGCACCTTGGCCTGTTCGGCCCGTTCGAGCGCTTCCTCGGCCCGGCCCATCGTCGTCAGCAGGGCGATCAGGTCGAGATAATAGCGCAGGTTGTTGGGGTCCAGGGCGAGGGCTTTTTCATACGCTTCCACTGCCCGAGCGTACTCCGCATCACGCTGGTAGAGAGCCGCGCTTGTGGCGAACTCCGCCGCCGAGCGCGTTGGCTCGGGCGTCGGCGTCGGGACGATGGCCGTGACGACCTCTTCACGGTTGATGATCAGGTAGGCAAGCACGACGAGAGCGGCCAGCACGACCAGCATCAACTGGCAGGACGGGCCGCGGCGCGGATAACGAGGCGGGCGGCGTTCGATAATCATAATACGGGCGGCTGTTCAGGCGCTTCTAAGAGCTGGGCCATGATGGCCTCACTTCCCAACAGGGAGGGCTACCCAACGGCACTGCAATCTTAACCGCAGCGCCGCTTTATACCACAAACACTAAGGCCGGCTTAACGGTGCTGCCAGCGCCACCAGGTTCCTGCGGCATAACCGAGCATCTTGGCTACGTCGCCCGTGAAACGGATGATCGGGATCAGGGCAAAGGCGCGCAGCCGGGAAGGCGGACGCCAGCGCCAGGTTGCGGGCCAGAGCCGCCGTGCGGGCCGGTAGCTGTAGGCGGCTGCACCGGCCGCCAGCCCCAGCCAGCCGCGCATGCGCCCATACCAGATCTCGCGCAGCAGTAAGGGTAGAAGCACCAGGTAGGTGAAATAACGAATGGCATGACGCTTCGGCCAGAGGTTAGCCCGGCCATCGCCGCGTCCATAGTGATAATACTGCCGGAAAAAGGCCCGCAGGTTCTGCCGGGGCCGGAAAAAGGCGACGGCCCGCGGCGCGAAGTCAAAAGCGCCGTAGCGCTCGCGCAACGCCAGATCAAAAACCAGATCTTCGCTGTAATCCAGCCATTCGGGATAACGGCCGGCCGCTTCCCAGGCCTCTTTGAGAAAGGCTACCGACCGGCTGGACGGCAGGAAGCGCGCCGGGTCTACGTCCGCAAGAGAAGGGAGTACGGTAGCGCCCAGCGCCACCTCGAAGTCGGTATAGGGATCAGGCTCGAACCAGCCGGCGACCACGGGAACTCCGTCCTTCTCGATGGGCCGGACCAGCTCTTCCAGCCAGAAGGGCGAGAGAACAACGCCGGCGTCGGTGGCGGCGATGATCGGCCCGGCGGCGGCGGCGATAGCGCGGTTGCGCCCTGTACTGATGTTGCTGCCCGGCGCCAGCACGATCTTGAGGGGGAGCCATCTCTCGTACTCACGCAACACCTCCAGCGTCTGGTCGGTGGAACCGCCGTCGGCGACCACGACCTCGTCGGGCAGGCGTACCTGCTGGAGCAAAGAGTCGAGGAGAAGGCGGATCGCCTCGCCCTCGTTTTTGACGGTGGTGATGACGGATACCTGCATGAAGAAGCCTCTTGCCTGTGCCAGGGCCGGGACCGGTCCCCTGACGCCATGCCAGAATCGTACACGCGCTCCGCTTTCTGTGCCATCCTTCGACTTGAGGAATTGGCCGTTTGCGATTAAGATGCGGCACCAATCGGGACAGCGCCACGAGTAAAGCGAGGTGATGATGGCGACAGATGCGGAACGAAAGCCACGGCGGGTGAGCGACGACGAGGTCGAGGCCACAATTCTGGCCCTCTGCCGCGCTGAACGGCTGGAGGGCCGGGTCCGGCCGGAGGACGTGGCCATGGCCATTCTGCCCAATCACTGGCAGACGTTGACAAAGCGCATCCGCCTCGCCAGCCGGCAGCTCGCGCACAGGGGCAAGATCGAGATCCTGCGCAAGGGCGAGCCTGCCGACCCGGACGACTTCAAGGGCGTCTACCGGCTGCGCATCACCGAGGCCGGCCTGCTGCCCGACGAGGAAGAAGTCGAGGACTGAGCGGCCTGCTCCGGGGAAACCTTGCCCTGGTAGGGGTCGCCGATTAGAATCACTCCTTATGTCACCAGAGGAAATGGAAGCGCCGGCTCTGAGCCTCGTCGTTCCCGTCTACAACGAGGCGGCTAACATCCGCCCCTTGCTGGCCGAGATCAGGGATGCGCTGGAAGGGCCCGATCTCTCCTACGAAGTCATTTTCGTGGACGACGGCAGCCGTGACGGCAGCAGCGAGCTTCTGGCCGAGCTGGCCCAGGAAGAGCCGCGCGTCGTCGCCATCCGCTTCCGGCGCAACTTCGGACAGACAGCCGCCTTTGCCGCCGGCTTCCGCCAGGCCACGGGAAAGGTGATCGTCACCCTGGATGCCGACCGCCAGAACGATCCGGCAGACATCCCCGCCCTGCTCGCCAAACTGGAGGAAGGGTACGACGTAGTTAACGGCTGGCGCGTCCATCGCCAGGACCCTTTCCTGCTGCGCAAGCTACCCTCGCGGCTGGCCAACCGGCTCATCGCCCGGACCAGCGGCGTGCGGCTGCACGACCGGGGCTGCTCCCTCCGCGCCTTCCGAGCGCCCGTCGTAGACGAGCTGCATCTGTATGGCGAGATGCACCGCTTCATTCCCGAGATGGTCAGCGCCGCCGGCTTCAGCATGGCCGAGGTGCCGGTCAGCCACCGGACACGCGTGGCAGGAGAGTCCAAGTACGGCCTCTCGCGGACCTTCCGCGTCATTCTCGACCTGTTGACGGTGCTCTTTTTGCGCCGCTATAGCGACCGGCCGATGCACCTGCTGGGCAGCATCGGCATCATCTCCGGTGGGCTGGGCGGGCTGCTGGGCCTTTACCTGACGGCGCTCAAAGTACTGGGGGGCATTCGCGGCGGCTGGGAAGGTTTTCACGCCGTGCAGATTGGCGACCGGCCGCTGCTTCTGCTCGCCGTCGTGCTCGTCCTGATCGGCATCCAGTTTCTCGTGATGGGGCTGCTTGCCGAGCTGATCGTGCGCACTTACTACGAGAGCCAGGGCAAGCCCGTCTATTACATCCGCGACATCATCACCGGGCGTTCATCCGGCGTAGAGGCGGTGGGCGGCGTCACGAAGCCATCCGCCGAAGCAGCGGCAGAGCGCCCGATGACTTCGCCCTGAGGACCAGGGGCTCCGGCGCCCGCCTCCGCAACTCCATGGACGATCGCGCCCCGCTCCGTCGCCAGCAGCCAGCGCCATGGGCAGTTATGGTTGCCCTGGTCGCTGGCGTGCTCCTGGCGCTCCAGCCGCTGCTGGCAGGCCATCTGCCGTGGCGCGGCGACGGGCTGCTCCATCTCTATCGCCTGGTCGAGCTGGAACACGCCGTCGCGCATGGCGAGCTGTACCCCCGCTGGCTTCCCGATCTGGGCTACGGCTTTGGCTTCCCGCTGTTCAATTACTACGGGCCGCTGAGCTACTACATCCTCTTGCTGCCGCGCGCCGTGGGCTTCTCGGCGCCTGCGGCGGCGCAGATCGGGTACGCGCTGGCGCTGTTCGGTCTCGCCCTGGGCATGTTCTACTGGGGACGGGCCCTGTTCGGCACCGTCGCCGGGCTGGTGGCAGCCTTCGCCGCGGCCTACTCGCCCTACTTCCTCTACGACGCCCTGCACCGGGGCACGCTGGCCGAGCTGTGGGGCCTGGCCTGGCTCTCCCTTTCGCTCGCGGCGCTTCATCACCATGCCAACCGCCGCAGCCGGGCCTCCTTCATCCTGCTCGTCCTGGCTTACGCTGGCCTGTTTCTCAGCCACAACATCATGGCCCTGGTGGGCAGCGCGCTGCTGCTGGCCTACACCCTCTTCCTGCTCGTCGCCGGCAGCCGGGCCGGCCGGGACGACGAGGGTTTCCGGTTGCGCAGGTTGGCGACCCATCCCCTAACCGGCCTGGCGCTGGCCCTGGGCCTGACTGCCTTCTTCTGGCTGCCCGCTCTCGCGGAGCGCGATCTGGTGCAGATAGAGCGGCTCTACGGCTCGGCGAACTTCTTCTACGGCAACCATTTCCTTTCCGTGCGCGAGCTGCTGGCTGTCCCGCGCCCGGTGGACCCGGTTCAGGTCAACCCGCCGCTCGATTTTGGGCTGGGCATTCCCCAGCTCTTGCTGGCGCTGGTAGCCTGGCTGCCGTGGCGGAGCGGGACCGCGACCCAGCTCTCAGCAGGGCAGCGCGCCCACCGTGTGGCGCTCAGCGTGGCAGCGATCGGCCTGCTGCTGATGGTGCTGCCGGCCAGCCGCTTCCTCTGGGAAAGGCTGCCGCTGCTCTACCTTGTCCTGTTCCCGTGGCGCTTCATCGGCCCGGCGAGCCTGCTTGCGGCGCTGCTGGCGGGGCTGGGGGCCAGCCGGTTGCCGGCGTCGGCGTGGCTGCAGATGGGCGGCAGCCTCGTCCTGCTTGCCGCCGCCGGCCTGCCCTGGCTATTCCCCGGCGACGTGCCCGCCGCGCTGGGGCTGGCTCCGGCCGACGTCATCCGCTTTGAGGCCGAGACCGGCTGGCTGGGCACGACTTCGGTCGGCGAATACCTGCCGGCGCAGGTGGAAACGCTGCCGCCGCCAGATACACTTCTGCCGCTCTACGAAGCCAGCGCGCCGGATTACCTGATCACTCGGCTGGACAGCGCCGCCCTGCCCTCCACGGTGGAAATCCTGGAGGAGCATTACGGGATCACCGACGCGACGATCACGCTGGAAGCAGCGTCGCCCTTCGAGGCGCGATTCCACTGGTACGCCTTCCCGGGCTGGGAGCTGGAGGCCAACGGCCGGCCTCAGGAGACCTTCGCCGCCGGACCCCACGGCCTGCTGGCTGCCGAGCTTCCGGCCGGGCGCCAGACCATTACCCTATCCTTCGGCGACACGCCGGTTCGGTTCTGGAGCGCCGTTCTGTCCGGCCTCAGCCTCGCTCTATTCGCGGCTGCCGCTGCGCTGGGACCGCGCCCGCGGGCGGCGACGGAGCCGGCCCCGATAAGGCCACGCGCGGTAGCCGTCGTCGTGGGCGCCGGTCTTGCCCTGGTTCTGCTCAAGGGCGCCGTGCTCGACCGGCAGCCCAACCCGTTCGTGCGCTCCGGCTTCGACGGGCAGGCCGTGCGCGACGCCGACGTGCCGCTGCAGGTGGACTTCGACGGCGAGCTGCTCCTGCTGGGCTACGATCTGCCGGAAGCGCCAGTGCCGGCCGACGGAACCGTCGATCTGACGCTCTACTGGCGCGCGCTACATCCGCTGTCGGTCGAATACAGCGTGGGCGTTCACCTGGTGGACGAGCTGGGCCGGCGCTACGGGCAGCAGGACAGCTTCCACCCGGCCGACTACCCGACGACGCGCTGGCTGCCCGGCGAATACGCGCGCGACGTACACCGGCTGGCGCTGGCCCCCGGCACGCCACCCGGCAGGTACAGCCTGCTGGTGACGGTCTACGACGCCAGAAGCGGGCGCCGGCTGCCGGTACGCAACAGGCCGGACCTGCCGCCCGGCGGGATGTTTCCGCTGGCGGAAGTGGCCATCGAGCCGGCCGGCGAGCAGCCTTCTGTAGCATCTCTGCGGATCGAGCGGGCGCTGAACTGGCAGCCTGTTGCGTCGCTGGCGCTGCTGGGCGTGAACGGGCCGCCGGAAGAAGTCGCCGTCGGCGGTGCTTTGCCGCTGACCTTTTTCTGGGAGGCGACGGATGCGCCAGACGCGAACTATCGGGCCCGGCTGCGCCTGATCGCCGAAACGGGCGAGACGGTGGCGGCGATGGCGTGGACGCCCGGCCGGGAGAGCTACCCGACCTCCCGCTGGGAAGCGGGCTCCCGTCTGCGCGACGACCGGGCCCTGCTGGTACCGGCCGTTGTGGCCGGGCAAAACAACAGTGCCGTGGAAAGCGGGCGCTATCGCCTGCTGCTGGAGCTGATGGACGGCGAAGGGCAGGCCGCCGGCGAAGCGTTGGAGCTGAGCGCGGTGACCGTCGAGGCGCCGGTCCGTACTTTCGATCTGCCGATCGCTGCTTCCGCGACCTCTGCACAGTTTGGCGAGCTGGCGACTCTGGCCGGCTACACGTTAAGCGCCGGGGAGATCCGGCCGGGCGAGGAGCTGTCGCTGGCTCTGTACTGGCGCGCCGAGGGGACGACGGCGACCGGCTACACCGTCTTTGTCCACCTAGTCGGGCCGGACGGCGAGATCGTCGCCCAGCGTGACCAGCCTCCGGCGGGCGGAAGCCGGCCGACGACCGGCTGGCTGCCCGGCGAGATTATCGCCGACGAGTATAGCCTGACCGTACCGGCCGGCGCGCCGCCGGGCCTCTACCGGCTGCGGGTGGGCATCTATGATCCGGCTGCGGGGGAGCGGTTGCCCGCCGGCGGAACGAACGTGCCGGCCGGCGACCATTTCTTCTTGCCGCAAAGCGTGGAGGTTACTCCCGATGGCTGACCGGCAGGAACGGCACACCTCGTGGCGCTATGGCGGACCGTTTTTGACGGTGCTGGCCATCGGCGCGCTGGGCCTCGTCGCCGTGTGGCCCCTCTTTCGCCGGCCGGCGCTGGTCTGCACGGACGATCTCGGCTTCCATCTGCTGCGCCTGACGCAGCTTGACCATCTACTGGCAAACGGCGTGCTGTACAGCCGCTGGGCGCCCGATATGGCCCTGGGCTACGGCTTCCCCTTCTTTAACTTCTATGCCCCTCTGGCCTACTACGTGGCCGCCGTCCTCAGCGCGTTGGGTGCGGGCCTGAATCTGGGCATCCGGCTGGCGTTTGCTCTGGGCATCATCGGCTCCGGCCTGGCTGCTTACCGCCTCGCCCGCGACCATTTCAGCCGGCCGGCGGCGGTCGTGGCGGCTGCGGCGGTCATGTACGCGCCCTACCACGGTTACGACGTCTACTTCCGGGGCAACCTGGCGGAAGCGCTGGCCTGGCCGTTGCTGGCGATTGCTTTGTGGGCGATGGGCCGGCTGGCGCGGCGCGGCGGGCGCTGGCTGCCTGTCGCCGCGCTGGCAGCGGCGGCCGTTCTGCTTACCCACAACGTCTTTGCGCTGATCTTTCTGCCGCTTCTGGCGCTATACGGCGCCGCGGAAGCGTGGTTTGCCCGGCCGGCGGAGGCCCCTCGCGCGCTGCGCCGGCGGCGGCTTAGCGTGGTCGTTGCTGCGGTCGCCCTGGCGCTCGGCCTGAGCGCTTTCTTCTGGCTGCCGGCGATGGCCGAACAGCGCTACGTGCACATCGACAGGCTGCTGGTGCCGCCCGTTTTTGTCTACTGGAACAATTTCGTCACCCTCGGCGAGATCTTCACCCTGCCGCGCGCCGTGCAGCCCGATCTGCTCAACCCCTCTCCGCCGCGGGGTCTTGGATTGGCGCCGGCGCTGCTGGCCCTGCCCGCGCTATGGGGGCTGTGGCGCTGGCGCGACGAAAGGCGCCGGCAGGTCGCCTTTTTTGGCGCGGCCCTGCTGGTGTACGTCTTCCTGATGACCGCCGCCTCTGAGCCAATCTGGGAGAGGGCGCCGCTCCTGCAGTTCGTGCAATTTCCCTGGCGCCTGTCGGGGCCGGCAGCCATCTGCCTGGCGATGCTGCTGGCGGCGGCAGTGGACGCCGTCGCCGATATTCGCCGCCGGCTGCCAACGCCTGCTGCGGGCGCGGCGATTGCCGTGCTGGTCCTCGCCTCCCTCTTCTGGTTCGACCCGCGCTATTGCGGCGGTCTGGAGAATCCCACTGTTGACGATGTAATAGCCTTCGAGCTGGCGACGGACACAATTGGCACGACGGCCAAGGGCGAGTATCTGCCGCGCACCGTGGCGCTGTATCCGCCGGACCCGGCCCCGGCGCCGGCCCGCTTCGCCGAGGAGACGCTGCCGCCGGAAGTCCGGCTCGTCGAACAGCGCGACGAACCACTGCGCGCTACCGCCCGGCTGGAGGCGGCGGCGCCGGTGCAGATTACGGCCAACGTCTTCGCCTATCCCGGCTGGCGCGCCTGGGTAGACGGCGAAGAGGTGGTGGTGACGCCGGAAGCGGGATACGGGCGTATCACGCTGCCTCTCCCGGCCGGGCAGCATGAGGTAGTCCTGGCCTTTGGCGAGACCCCCTTGCGGCTGGCTGCCGACGCCGCCTCCGGCGCATCGCTGCTGGCCGTCTTGGCGCTTGCCGTACTGCTCTGGCGCCGCCGGGGGACGGCGGATACCGCCGGAGAAGACGCCACGCCGGGCCGCATGGTGCAGCCTGTTTTCCTGTTGCTGGGTCTCGGCCTCTTTGCCCTGGTAGCCGGGCTGCTGCCCCGCGTGTCGAGTCCCCTGATGCGCGATGCCCTGCAGGGCGGCAACATGCCCGGCCTGCGGGCGCCGCGAGACGTCGCCTTCCAGGGTGGGCTGCGCCTGCTCGGCGTCGCGGGCGAAGGCGAGACTGCGCTGCCGGCCGGGGAGGCCCGGCGCTACGACCTCTTCTGGACGGCGACGGCAGCGCCGGGGGCCAACTACCAGAGCACGCTCCAGCTTGCCGGCCCGGATGGACAGCTCTGGAGCGCCAAGGATAGCAGCCGGCCGCGCGACTTCCGCGATCCGCCGCATACGGTCATGTGGGCGCCGGGGCAGGTCGCGCAGGACAGCCACCTTCTGCAACCGCTGCCTGGCACGCCGCCAGGCGACTACAACGTGCAGCTTGTGCTTTTCGACCGCGCCACGCTGCTCCCCGTCGCCGCCCTCGATGGGCAGGGCCAGGCCGTGTTGCTGGAGACGGTGAGGGTCGAGCGGCCCCAGGAGCCGGCGCCCGTGGAGGCGTTTCAGCCGCAGTACGAAGCAGGTTGGTCTCGAGGCCCGCTGCGGTTGCTCGGCTATAACCTGGACCGCGTCGAGGCGGCGCCGGGGGAACCCTTCCTGCTGACCCTGTTCTGGCAGGCCGACGAGGAACCCCGGGAGGCGTTCACGGCGCAGCTAACCCTGCTCGACCCCGAGGGCAACAGTGTGCTGACGCGCTCGCTGCCGCCGGCTGCGGACTGGTACCCGACGACAGAGTGGCAGGCCGGAGATAGGTGGCGCGGGCAGCACGCCCTGCGGCTGCCGGCCGGGCTGGAAAGCGGGCGCCACCGCTGGCAGCTGGCGCTTTGCCGCGAGGAACAGCCCTGCGATCCGGCTGGCGAGCCGTTTACCCTGGGCCACCTGGACGTAAAGGCCCCTGAACGCAACTATGACGTGCCTGCCTTTTCCCACCCGGTTGGCGAGCGGCTCGGCGAGGTGGTCACGCTGCTGGGGGCGAAGCTGCCGGACGATGCGCCGGCGCCGGGGGCGTCGTTCAACGTGACGCTGGTCTGGCGCGCCGAGCAGGAGATGGCGAGCAGCTATCACGTCTTCCTGCATCTGCTCGGGCCGCAGGGCGATGTGGTTGCCCAGTCGGATGGCGAGCCGGCGAACTGGACCCGGCCGACGACCGGCTGGCTGCCCGGCGAGATTATCCTCGACGAGCGCAGCCTGTCCCTGCCGGCCGAGCTGCCGGCCGGCGACTACCGGCTCGTGGCGGGGTTGTATGATCCGCAGAGCGGGGAGCGGCTGCTGCTGCCCAATGGCGAGAGCGCTGCAACGGTAGCCTCGTTGCGGATAGGGCCATGAACCGGCGACGCGACCTGCTGCTCACCGTGCTGGCCCTGGGAATCGCCGCGCTGCCCGCTGCTTCGCCCTACCTGTTCGGCGAGGGGCTGCCGCGGACCAACGACGCGCTGCCCCATCTCTACCGCGTCGTCGCGCTGGACAGGCTGGTGCAGGCAGGGCAGTTATGGCCTCGCTGGTCGCCAGACCTTGTGCACGGTTACGGGTATCCCGTCTTCAACTTCTTCCCGGCCCTGTCTCACTGGCTCGTCGAACTCCTGCACCTGCCCGGCCTGGGGCTGACCGGCGGCTTCGGGCTGGCGATCTTCGTGCACCTCTGGCTTGCCGCGGCGGGCGCCTATTTCCTGGGTCGCGCCTGGTTCAGCGCCGGGGCGGGTTGGGCCGCAGCCATCGCCTACGTCTACAGCCCGTACCTGCTCTACGACGCCCACGTGCGCGGCAGCCTGCCGGAAACGCAGGCGCTGGCCCTCCTTCCCTGGCTGCTGCTGGCGCTCTGGCGTTCCGCAGATAGCGGCCGGCGCTGGATCGTCCTCTCTGCCGGCATCTTTGCCGCCATGTTCCTCAGCCATTACGGCATGATGTTCCAGATTCTGTTGCTGACCGGCCTCTGGCTGCTGGCCCTCGGCTGGCGTCGCGGCTGGCGGGCGCTGGCTGGGCCATTTGCCGGCCTGGCTCTGGGCGTGCTGCTGACTGCCTTTTTCTGGCTGCCGGCACTGCTGGAGATCGGCGACACGCAGGCCGATCTCAGTATGAGCCGGGGTTATGGCTATGCCGAGAACTTCCTCACCCTGCGCCAGATGATCGCCTGGCCCTATCTTCCCGCCGATCCGGCGCTGATCAACCCGCCCGTGGTGCGCGCGCTGCCGGTCGCCGCCCTGCTGCTCGCCGGCGCTGCGTTGCTCTGGTCGTGGCGCAGCATTCGCGGCGAGATACGGCGGCAGCTCATCACCTGGCTCGGGCTGCTGCTTCTCTCGCTCTGGCTGGTAACACCTTCGTCGCGCCTCGTCTGGCAGACTGTGCCGCTGCTAGCCGAGACGTTCTACCCGTGGCGCATGTTGGGCTTCACCTCGCTGGCCGGAGCTGTTCTGCTGGCGCTGGCGGCCGATCTTGTGCTGCAGCGCAACCGCCGGCCGTGGCTCGTCGCCGGCGCTGTCAGCGCATTGCTCCTGATTGCCGCCATTCCCTGGCTCTACCCCCCGCGCGAGCCGGTCGCCCCCGATCCCGATCTGGCGGCGCTGCTCCGTTTCGAGGCGCCGCCGCTATTCATCGGCACGACGACGCTGGGCGAGTTCCTGCCCCGCTGGGTGGAGGAGATGCCGGATAC
>ENA-UOUL01002683-UOUL01002683.1-bioreactor-metagenome-genome-assembly--contig:-NODE-2683-length-20170-cov-4.283979_pt1 | contig 20170 bp, 15 predicted proteins | sample MGYA00249838_ERZ747220 | MGnify/ENA primary metagenome ERZ747220 (study PRJEB28778, sample SAMN05720191) | bioreactor metagenome | isolation source: Anaerobic biogas reactor | place: USA:Washington...
AAAAAATCGTAATTCAGAGACACGTCACGGTTGTGGATATTGGAACAGAAATAGACTCCGCGGTCATGGTAGTCAATCAGCAACAGATCGGCAATAGCGGTATTTGCGCTGCATGTATCTTGCAGGAACCCGTTGATGGTAACGGATTTGTAATAGTTGTTTCGCTGGCTTTCCCGCACGGGGTTGATGAAGTCAACAATACTGGTGTTGTTGCTGAAAAACTGTTTTTGGTACAGGCGTGCAAAGATGCCGCCGATGTCCTGAAGCTCAATGACTTCCCGGACAAGGCGAAGATCGCCATGATTGACGAGATCGAAGGGCGGATACAGACCGAGGTCATGCTGCTTGACCCGTCCGAGATTTCCCGCGTTGAGATCGAGGACGCAGACAAGCAGCTCCTGGCGCCTGCGCCCTATGACCGCCTGTATGTCGACTGGCTTATCTGTCAGATAGACCGCTACAACGGCGAGTACAACAAGTACGCCAACACTGTGGAAATGTTTAATAATTCCTTAGACCTGTTCGCGGCGTACTACATCGAGAAATATCGGCCGGCAGACCGCAAATATGAGCGGGAGAACCCCCATGTGCGGCAAATGTTTGACACGGAGGGATAGCGGAATAAATGAAATTTACAATAAAGGGCTATGAGATATTCCCCCGTGAGACGTTTGTCGGCACCGAGGGCAGCTTCGGCCGTGAGTTAATCGAACTGGAATTCGGCGAGGACTGGGAAGGGCTCGGAGTGACCGTGTCCTTCCTGCCCGCCGGCTCCGAGACCGGCGTGTCGGTGCTCTGGACCGGCGAACCGTTTGTTATGCCGCCTGAGGTCACCGCAACCCGGGGACGCTGCAAAATGGCGGTGGTGGGCAATGACGACGAATCGAGGGCGATAACCGTCTGCGCCGAACTGCTTGTCGGCGCGCTGTTCCGGCGCAAGTTCGCGGCGCCGCCGCCGGACGTCGGCCATCATCTCGTCGCGCTGCACCGTGATGCCGGCGGCGCGCTGCGCGCGGATGCGCGGATCGAGGAATTCGGTTTCGCCGTGCTCGGCGAGGCGGAAATGTGCACCGGCGACACGGCCCGGCGCGCCGGGAACGAATATCTCTTCTACGAGATGGCGCGCGCCAACATCGAGACGCTCAACGCGGCCCACCCGCCGCGCATCCTGGTGACATGCCCCCACTGCCTGCACACGCTGGGCAAGGAATATCCCCAGTTCGGCGGCGTCTACAACGTGGTCCACCACACCGAATACCTGCAAGAGCTGATGGCGAGCGGGCGGCTGCGCGTCCACGCGGCGCAGAAGGCGCATGTCACCTTTCACGATCCGTGCTACCTGGGGCGGCACAACAGCGTCTATGACGCGCCGCGCTATGCCCTGGGCGCGGCGGGCGTCGCCGTCACCGAGATGGGCCGGACGCGCAACGACTCGTTCTGCTGCGGAGCGGGGGGCGCACAGTTCTGGAAGGAAGAGGAGCACGGCGCGGCTCGCGTCAGCGTGACGCGCTATGCCGAGGCCGCTGCCACTGGCGCGCCGACGCTGGCGACCGGCTGCCCGTTCTGCCTGCGCATGTTCGCCGACGCCAGCCAGGAAGAGGCCGCCGCGCACGGGCCGGAGGTCCGCGACGTGGCGGAGATCATCGCCGCGCAGTTGGGGCTGGAAGGTTAAAAGGGACATCACCGCGCACGCGGAGAACACTGAAGAAAACGTTTTCTTCCGCGTGCGCCGCCATCTTAACAATCGATTTTCATGGAGGTCACATGGAGTCACCGCAGCCGACCGGCAAGGTCGTACACTATACCGGCGTGCCCGCGCAGGTCTTCGGCGACGAGGCGCCCGGCACGACGATTCGCTGGCTGATCGACGATGACCACGACGGCGCGCCCGTCTACGCCCTGCGCCTGATCGAGATCGCGCCGGGCGGGCACACCCCGCGCCACAGCCACCCCTACGAGCACGAGAACTTCGTGGTGGAGGGCCAGGGCCGTGTGCTGGTCAACGGCGCATGGCACACCCTGCGCGCGGGCGACGTGGTCTTCGTGCCGGGCGATATGGAGCACACCTACGAGAACACCGGCGATGTCCCGTTCAAGTTCCTGTGCGGGATCCCGGTCAAGCGCCTGCGCTAAGAGAGCGCACCTCTAACCTGGGGCGAATATTGAACCACCGAGAGCACGGAGATCACAGAGGGGTAGTTTAGAGAGTCTCTCAAAATATCCTCTCTCTGTGTCCCCTGTGACCTCTGTGGTAAGCTCTTTGCCCCGAACCCGAATGCACCCCGCAAACGGGGACAGAAGGGTAGGGGGCTGAAACGTGTTATGATCGGGGCAGCACCCGGACCCGATCGAAGGACTCGCACGTGACCAAGCCCCAGCCCGCCCAAAACCTGCCGCCGATCAGCCTGCTGTGGCCGCCCGCGGAGGACGCCCCGCCGCGCGCGCTGACCCCGCGCCTGTCCGAGCAGGCCGCCGCCGATCTCGACCTGGAGACCACCGTCAACGCGCTCAGCGCGGGCCACGGCCACGCCCGCGAGATCCGCGCCATCCTGCTCCACCTGAGCGACGACCCGGCGGTGATCCGGTACCGGCAGGACGTGATCGACGATCTGCTGGCGCATCCCGAGCTGGCGCGCGGGCTGGACGACCTGCTGCCCCGCCTGGCCGAGCTGAGCCATTACCGCTTTTTCGCGCGCCCCGGCCAGACCCCGTTGCACGAGGTCGTGTGGCGCGTCGGCCAGTTGGAGGCGTATGTCGAGTGCGTGCAGGGCATGGGCGCGATCTTCGCGGCGGTCGATGGCGCGCTCCGCGCCGAGGCGTGGCGCTGCCTGCGTGAGCAGGTGGCCCGCATCGAGGGGGATCCGCTGTTCCAGACCCTGGCCGCCGAGCTGCCGGACCTGGTTGCCAGCGTGCGCAACATCGCCAGCGTGACCATCGGCGTCAACCTGGATGACCAGCTTCGCCCGGTCGAGGCGACCTTGCTGTCGGTCAACCGGAAAAAGTTCCGCGGGATGGCGTCCTCGCTGCTGGGGACGCTGTTCGGCAAGAACGCGCCCGGCGCCGAATGGGAGGGCATCGCCCCGCTGCACTCGGTCCCCCCAAAAACCGCCGCCACCGCCTATGGCCCGGTTGGGATCGACCTGGACAACCCGATGCTGTATCCCCTGTTCCGCGATCTGGCGAACGTGCTCAAGCAGTCCAGCCGCCCGGTCGCCGCTGCGTTGCAGCGCTACGCCCACGTCACCAGCCGGGCGCTGGGCGATCTGGCGGGCGAGCTAGCGTTTTACCTGGGCGCGGTGGACCTGATGGCCCGGCTGCGCGCCGCCGGGCTGCCGCTGTGCCGCCCGGAGATCCTGCCGGCTGAGGCGCGGGTCTGCATCGCCAGCGAGACGGCCAACCTGAACCTGGCGCTGCGCCTGCTGGCGAGCGATCCTGGGGCCGACCTCGCCGCGGCGATCGTGCTCAACGATGTCTGCTTCGACGACGCCGGGCGCGTGTTCATCCTCACCGGGCCGAACCAGGGCGGCAAGACGACCTATACCCAGGGCGTGGGCCTGCTCCACGTGCTGGCCCAGGCGGGGCTGCCCGTCCCCGGCACCGCCGCGCAGATCAGCCCGGCCGACGCCATCTTCACCCATTTCCCGCTCGAGGAACAGCCAGACAGCGGCGCGGGGCGGCTGGGCGAAGAGGCGAGCCGCCTGAGTACCTTGTTCGAGCGGGCCACGCGCCACAGCCTCGTGCTGCTCAACGAGTCGCTGTCCAGCACCAGCTTCAGCGAGAGCCTGTACCTGGCGCGGGACGTGGTGCGCATTTTGCGGCTGATGGGCGTCCGCGCGCTGTACGCCACGCACCTGCACGAGCTGGCGGCGGACGTGGACGTGCTGAACGCCGATCCGGGCGGTGAGAGCACCGTGGGCAGCCTGGTCTCGCTGGCGGCCCCGGCGCAGGATGGCGGCCCGGTCCAGCAGACCTACCGCATCGTGCCCGGCCCGCCGCGCGGGCTGAGCTACGCGCGCGACATCGCCGCCCGCTATGGCATCAGCTACGACCAACTCGCCGATCTGCTCCGGCGGCGCGGCCTGCTGCGGGATGGATAGGTGGGCGGCGGCTGGCCCCAGCGATCACAGCCAGGAATCGCAGCAAGCACGGGGAAAAATCCGCCTGTTCCCTGGTCTGTGATATTTTGTAGCTCTATCATGGATAATGCTCACTGACAGCGGGCCTCACTTGCGCTATAATTGCGAATAATTCTCATTTGAGAATGAATCGCAAGTAGCAGCGTCCTGTTATCGTCACGAGCGAGGCCTATGTTCGACACTGTACGCGCCCGGTTCAAAGTCCGCGGCCCCCAGCCCCACCGCCGCCACCATCACGCCACCCCGCCGCCCGACCTGCCCGGCATCGGACCCTGGGAGCCGTGCACGCCCGGCGTGGACTGCGAAAACTGCCCCAACCGCGCGTTGGAGAGCAGCACGCTCCCGCTGTGCCGGCTGGAGCCGGGCGACGCCGCGTGCATCGTCGCGGTGGACGAGGGCCGGCGCTTCCGCAAGCGGCTGGCCGATCTGGGGCTGGCCGTCGGGATGGAAGTGCAGGTCGTGCGGGCGTCGCGCGGGCGCGGCCCGATGATCCTGGCGATCTGCAGCGATTCGCGGCTGGCGCTGGGGTGGGGCATCGCCAACAAAATCCTGGTCGAAAAACAGCCCGAGGGCGCGAATGCCTGATCCGGTTCGCGTGGCCCTGGCTGGCAATCCCAACGCCGGCAAGAGCACGATCTTCAACGCACTGACGGGCGGCAACCAGCACGTCGGCAACTGGCCGGGTAAAACCGTCGAGGTGAAGGAAGGCCAGTTCACCCTCGCGGGGAGGGCCTTCAGCATCATCGACCTGCCCGGCACCTACAGCCTCTCCGCCTACTCCGCCGAGGAAGTCATCACGCGCGATTACCTGCTGCAGGCGCGGCCCGAGGTGGTCGTCGCCGTGGTGGACGCGGCCAACCTGGAGCGCAATCTTTACCTGGTGGTGCAGTTGATCGAGCTGGGCGCCCCGGTGATCGTGGCCCTCAACATGGCCGACATCGCCGCCGGGCGCGGCCTGTCGATCCGGGCGGGCGCGCTGGCCGACCGGCTGGGCGTCCCGGTCGTGACCACGACCGCCACTCAGGGCAGGGGGCTGGACGATCTCAAAGCCGCCATTCTGGACAAAGTCACATGCCCGTCGCCAAACTGACCGCACCCGATCCCGTCTCGCCGGCCCTGCTGCCTTCGCCCGCGCTGGTCGATTACGGCCCGGCGCTCGAAGACGCCATCGCGGCCCTGCGCCGGGCGATTGAGGCGACTCCGGCGCTGGCGGAGACGTATCCCGCCCGCTGGCTGGCGCTCGCCCTGCTGGAAGGCGATCCCGACCTGGAAGCCCGGCTGGCGGAGATGCCCGGCGGCGCGGCGGCGCTGGACGAGGCCTCCCGGCTGGCCGCGGACCTGGAAACCGCGCTCGGCGAGCCGCCCGACACGCTGATCGCCGACTGCCGCTACCGCTTCGTGGCGGACGCGGTGCGCGGCGCGGTCGAGCGCCCCCGCGAAGCCGCCGTCACCCGCTCCGACCAGATCGACCGCGTGGCGACGCATCCGGTGTGGGGCGTGCCCGTGTTCCTGGCGTTGATGTGGTTCGTCTTCCAGATGACGGCCAATGTGTCGAGCATTTACCTGGATTGGATCGATGGCGTGGTCAACGGGCCGGTGGCGCGCTGGGTTGCCTGGCTGCTCGGCGCGGCTGGCCTGGGCGGGACGTGGGTCGAATCGCTGGCGGTGGATGGCGTGATCGCCGGGGCGGGCGGCGTGCTGGTCTTCGTGCCGGTGATCATGTTCCTGTATTTCTTCATCGCGCTGCTCGAAGATTCGGGCTACATGGCGCGCGCCGCCTTCGTGATGGACCGCTTCATGCGCGTGCTGGGCCTGCATGGCAAGAGTTTCATCCCGCTGCTGGTCGGCTTTGGCTGCTCGGTGCCGGGCATCTACGCCACGCGCACGCTCGAAGACCGCCGCGACCGCATCCTGACCGGGCTGCTGGTCCCCTTCATGAGCTGTGCGGCCCGGCTGCCGGTCTACGTGCTGATCGGGACGGCGTTTTTCGGCGCGCAGAGCGGCAACCTGGTGTTCGCCATGTACCTGCTCGGCGTGCTGGTGGCGGTGTTGTCCGGCTTGCTGATGCGCCGGACGCTGTTCCGCACGGTGGAGCAGGCGCCTTTCATGATGGAGCTGCCGCCCTTCCGCCGCCCGTCGCTGCGCACGATTGGCCGCCAGATGCGGGAGCGCACCGCCGGGTTCGTGTCCGGCATCTGGACGACGATCATGGCCGCGTCGGTGGTGGTGTGGCTGCTGCTCAACGTCCCGCTGCAGGACGGCGAGCCGCCCGCGCTCGACGAGAGCCTGTTCAGCGATGTCAGCCGCCGGGTCGCGCCGGTCTTCGCGCCGGCGGGCTTCGATACCTGGGAGGCGACCGGCGCGCTGGTGACCGGGATGCTGGCCAAAGAGGTCGTGATCAGCACCTTGAGCCAGGTCTACGGCGTGGCCGGGGAAGAGGGCGACGGCGCCCCGCAGACGACCTTCCTGCAGGACGTGGAAGGCATCGCGCGCGGCTTCGGCACGGCGACGCTCGACACGGTCAAGGCGACGATCAGCCTGCTGCCGGGCGTGGACCTGCTGGGCGACGAGGCCGCCGCCGAGGAGACCGATACGGCGCTCCAGGCCGCGCTGCGCGGGCAGTTCAGTGCGCTGGATGCGGTCGCGTTCAGCGTGTTCGTGCTGCTGTATACGCCCTGCGTGGCGACGATCGGCGCCATCCGCCACGAGTTCGGGACGCGCTGGATGCTGGTCAGCGCGGGCTATATGCTGGTCGTGGCCTGGCTGGGCGCGGTGATCGTGGCGCAGGCCGGCGCGGCGCTGGGCCTGGGGTAAATGTTTCACCATAGAGACCACGGAGAGCACAGAGAAAAGCTTTCAATGTTCTTTCCCTCTGTGTCCTCTGTGCTCTCTGTGGTGAAAGAATCGAGTTACAGACGATGACGACGATGCTCCGCCAGGTGCTGGCGGCTTTCGAAAACGCCGAGACGACCTTCCGCCCCGAGACGCTGAGTCGCGAGCTGGGCGTGGACCCGGCCACGCTGGATAACATGATCGCGTACTGGGTGCGCAAGGGCCGCATCCGCGAGGTGCGCGATCTGCCGGCGGGCGGCTGCGCGGGCTGCGGGGTGGGGAGCGAATGCCCGTTCGTGCTGCGGATGCCGGCGCGCTATGAATTGGTGCGCGGCGGCGCGCCCGAGCCGGAAACGGGCGGGTCGTGCTGTCCGCCGTGCCGCCATTGAGATTATTCTTCGTGTAGTCATTTTATAGACCCGGGCGTATCCAATAGTAAGATTTTTATGATAGTTATTTGACAAACACGGCAAAGTCTGCTAGACTCTGCACAACGGTATGTGCAAAGTTTCACAATCCGTTCACTGAGCCAAGGAGTCCTGGCATGACCGCTCCCCATCGCCCCACCGTGATCCTCATCGGCGCCGGCTTCGGCGGGCTCAACGCCGCCCACACACTGGCGAACACTGATGTCGACGTCCTGATCATCGACCGGCATAACTTCCACCTGTTCACGCCCCTGCTGTATCAGGTGGCGACGTCCGGGCTCGATCCCAGCGAAATCGCCTACCCGGTGCGCGGCATCTTCCGCAACGCCGATAACATCCGCTTCCTGATGGGCTCGGTCGAGGCCATCGACACCGCCGGGCAGACGGTCACCGTCCGCACCGAACACCAGGTCATCGAGGAACACTACGACTACCTGATCGTCGCGGCGGGCAGCAAGCCGAACTATTTCGGCCAGGATGCCATCCGCGAGCACGCCTTCGACCTCAAGACGCTGTGGGACGCAGTGACGCTGCGCAACCACATCCTGCGCTCGTTCGAGCAGGCCGCCTGGATCGACGATCCCGCCGAGCGCGCGGCCCTCACGACGATGGTCGTGGTCGGCGGCGGGCCGACTGGCCTGGAGACGGCGGGCGCGCTGTACGAACTGGTGCGCCACGTGCTGCGCCGCGAGTATCACAGCGGCCTGCCGGACACGCCGGGCCGGATGATCCTGGTCGAGATGCAGGATCACGTGCTCAACCCGTACCCGCCGCGTCTGCAGCGCGCGGCCTATCGCCAGCTCGAGTCGCTGGGCGTCGAGGTGATCCTGGGGACTCGCGTGGTCGAGGCCGGGCCGGATCACATCCGCCTGGACGATGGGACGGTCGTCGGCACCCACACGCTGGTCTGGTCGGTGGGCGTCCGCGGCGCGACGCTGGCCGAGCGGCTGGGCGTCCCGCTGAAGGCGAACGACCGGGTGCCGGTGCTGCCTACGCTGCAGGTCGAGGGGCTGCCGGGCGTGTACGCGGTGGGCGATATCGCCTACCTGGAAGATCCGCGCGGCGAGCCTTATCCCATGCTGATCCCCGTCGCCCAGCAGCAGGGAAAGCTGGCGGCGCGCAACATCCTGCGCCGGCTCAAAGGGGAGCCGGAGCGCCCCTTCAAGTACTTCGACCGCGGCCTCATGGCGACCATCGGGCGCAGCCGCGCGGTGGCGTGGCTGTTCAACCGGGTCCAGCTCACCGGCTTCATCGCGTGGCTGGCCTGGCTGGGTCTGCACCTGATCACGCTGATCGGCTTCCGCAACCGGCTGAACGTGTTCGTCAACTGGGTGTGGAACTACCTGACCTACGACCGCTCGGTACGGATCATCCTGCAGCCGGACGGGCACCACAATGCGCCCGGCGGGGCAGGAGAGATCGCCGCCGCGCCTGACTGGCTCGTCACCGAGACCACGGAGGCCGCCGAGGAGCTAGAAACGGCGGAAGACGAAGCGGCTCTGTCGGTGCCGCTGCTGTGATATCCCGCTCGCGGTGCTGAGGCGTTTTCGCCGCTGGGGGCACGGGGGAGGGCCTTTCCTCAACCCCTCTGTGCTCTCGGCGTACCCTATGGTGCGATCCCCCGTGTGCGGCGGACGGGGTTTTTTGTTATGCTTAGCCCCCATAACGCTTCCTTGCTTTGAGTCATGCGGAGAGTAGCTGTGGCAGCCGAAACCCAACCCACTACCGGAGCCGAGAACGTCGTCTGGGATTTGAGCGATCTGTACGCCGGGATCGACGATCCGGGCATTGAGCAGGACATGCAGCGGGCGATCGCACGCGGCGACCGCCTGGAAGCGGCCTATCGCGGCAAGCTGGCCGCGCTCGACCCCGAGGAGCTGCTCGAGGCGATTCAGGAGTACGAGGGCATCGTCGAGATCGCCCACAAGGTCGGCTCGTTCGCCCATCTGATCTGGTCGACGGACACGGCCAACGCGCAGTACGGCGCCCTGCTGCAGAAGGCCACCGAATGGGAATCGCGCCTGCAGCAGCAGTTAGTTTTCTTCGAGCTGGAATGGATCAACGCGCCGGAGCCGTTCGCCCAGGCGATGATTGCCCACCCGGTGCTGCGCCGCTACCGCCACTGGCTGGAGGTCTTTCGCCTGTACCAGCCGCATAAGCTCACCGAGCCGGAGGAGAAGATCCTGGCCGAGAAGGCGGTCACCGGGCGCGATGCGTGGGTCCGCTTCTTCACCGAGGTGATGGGCGCGACGCGCTATCCCTTCGACGGGCAGGACCTGACCCAGGCGGCCCTCCTGGCGAAGCTCTACGAGCCGGATCGCGCCGCGCGCCAGCGCGCCGCCGAGTCGCTGACGGGCGTCCTGCGCGAGAAGCTGCCGGTCCTCACCTTTGTGTTCAACACGCTGGCTGCCGACAAAGCCTCGGACGACCGGCTGCGCAAGTTCCCCACCTGGATCTCGTCGCGCAACCTGTCCAACGAGGTCAGCGACGACGTCGTGAACGCGCTGATCGAGGCTGTCACCTCACGCTACGACATCGTGGCCCGCTATTACACGCTCAAGCGCGCGATCCTGGGCCTGGACCGCCTGGCCGATTATGACCGCTACGCGCCGCTGCCCGCCGCCGAAGGCAGTTACCAGTGGGACCGCGCGCGCGAGATGGTGCTGAACGCCTACCGGCGCTTCCATCCCCAGGTGGCTGACATCGCCGGCCAATTCTTCAGCGAGTCGTGGATCGACGCGGCGCTCCAGCCCAACAAGCGCGACGGCGCCTACAGCGCCAGCACGGTCCCCTCGGTGCACCCGTACGTGTTCATGAACTACACCGGCAGCGCCCGCGACGTGATGACGCTGGCCCACGAGCTGGGCCACGGCGTGCACCAGTACCTCTCGCGTGAGCAGGGGATGCTGCAGGCCACACCCCGCTGACCACCGCCGAGATGGCCTCGACCTTTGGCGAGATGCTGGTCTTCAGCGCCATGATGGAGCAGGAATCCGATCCGGCGGTGCGGCTGGCGATGCTCGGCCACAAGATCGAAGACTCGTTCGCGACCGTCTTCCGCCAGATCTCGATGAACCGCTTCGAGCACGGGCTGCACACCGCCCGGCGCGAAGAAGGCGAGCTGACCAGCGAGCGCATCAGCACGATCTGGCTGGATACCCAGCGGGCCATGTTTGGCGACAGCGTGGAGATGACCGACAACTACGGCGTGTGGTGGAGCTACGTGCCGCACTTCCTGCACACGCCCGGCTACGTGTACGCCTACGCGTTCGGGGAGCTGCTGGTGATGGCGCTGTTCGCCCGCTACCGGCAGGAGGGCGCGCCGTTCGCGCCGCGCTACCTGGACGTGCTGCGCGCTGGCGGCTCGGATTGGCCGGAAGCGACCCTCGCGCCGCTGGGCGTGGACCTGACCGATCCGGACTTCTGGAAAGAGGGGTTGGGCGAGATCGAGGCGCTGGTCGCCCAGGCGGAAGAACTCGTCACGCAGACGCGCGGCTAGCCTGTCCGATCCCGCAGCACACCGGGGGCGCGGAGCAGGGACCTTGCTGCTGGCCCACTTCGCGCCCCCGGCAGCATATCGCTAACGCCAGCGCTCGATCTGGCTGGCGTGAAGCTGCATCCGCACCTGCCGCCCCAACATCTCCAGCAGCACCTGCACCCGCTCGGACCCGCTCAGGCGCATGTCGAACAGGGCTTCGTAGCCCGCCAGCGCCCCCTGCGTGATCCGCACCCGGTCGCCGCGCTTCAGCCCGTGGAACGTCGGGCCGCCGCTCTCTTGCAGGGCGCTCACCCGCCGTTTGATCTCGTATATCACCGCATCCGAAACGGGCGCGGCGTAGCCGTCGAACTGGACGATCCCGATGGCGTGGGGCAGCCAGCGCAGCGCCGACATGCCGACCTCGTCCAGGCTGGTGTGCACGAAGAGATAGCGCGGAAAGAGCGGCCGGATCTTGGACGAGCGCGGGTTGGCGGGTGTCACGCGCAGCGTCGGGTAATACACGTCCAGCTTCTGAGCCCGGAGATAGGCGCACAACTGGTTTTCTTTGTGCGGCTTGCTCTGGATCACGTACCAGGCACAATCGCTCATCTCACTACCCCCTCTGTAGCGTACGATTATCCCGCGCATAGCACAGGATTTTGGCTTCGATGATTGAGTTTGACAGGCGATCTGGTAGAAAAAAACCCAGGGAACCGAGTCGGCCTCCCACCCCTGGTGCCCGCAACGACCCGTAGATCATGCTTAGAGTACAACACAACGGCCTGGACTGTCAAACAGTTTCACAAATGCGGCAAATTATTGCATGCATTGATGACGCGGGGGCTTAAAACACGCCGATCTGGCGGCGGTTGCGCCACAGCAGCAGCAGGAAGAACGGCCCGCCGACCAGCGCCGTCACCGTGCCCACCGGCAGCAGCTCGGGCGCGATGACCGTCCGCGCGACGGCGTCCGCCAGCACCAGGAACGCCGCCCCACCGATCAGGCTGGCGGGCAGGAGAATCCGGTGATCGGGGCCGATCACCAGGCGGAGCATGTGGGGGACGACCAGCCCGACGAACGCGATCGCCCCGGCGATGCTGACCGCCGAGGCCGTCATCAGGCTGGCGAGGGCCAGCAGGATCAGCCGCGTGCGCGCCACGTTGACGCCGAGCGCCTGGGCGTCTTCCTCGCCAATCGCCAGCAGGTTCAGCTCGCGGCTGTAGATCACGATCAGGATCGCCGAGGCCAGGATCGGCCATTTGACCACGTGGAAATAGTCCCAGCCGCGGCCTTCCAGGCTGCCCACCAGCCACGACAGCACCGAGCGCACGGCGTCGCCGTCGGCGGAGCGCAGCAGCAGCAGCGAGGTGATCGCGCCCAGCACCGAGTTGAGCGCCACCCCGGCCAGCAGCAGCGCCGCCAGGTTGGTCCGCCCGCGCTGGAGCGAGAGCACGTAGACGACCAGCGCCGCGAGCATCGCGCCGGCAAAGGCCGCCACCGGCACGCGCCACAAGGCATCCGCCAGCGGCCCGCCATTGGCCGCGCCCAGGCCGGACAGCGCGGCGAAGCCGGTCATGGCCAGCACCACGCCCAGCGACGCGCCCGCGCTCACGCCGATGATGCCCGGATCGGCCAGCGGGTTGCGGAACAGGCCCTGCATGGTCGCGCCGGCGCAGGCCAGCGCCGCGCCCACCAGCGCCGCGACCATCAGGCCGGGCAGCCGCACGATGGTCACGATCCGGTAGGTGGCCGAGGCGGTATCCACGCCACGATCGATGCCCACGTAGTGCAGCAGGGCGTCGGCCACGTCGCGCGCGGGGATGGCCGTGGGGCCGGTCGACGCGCCGAAGACCAGCGCGCCGCCCAACGCGATCAGCAGGACGCCGCACACGATCGCCAGCCGCGCCGGCACGCCCAGCCCGACCAGCAAGAAGGCCGGGCGGCTCCGCGAGGCGCGCTCACCGGGGGAAATCACCACGCTGCTCATTCACCTGCACTCCGTTGTTTCACCACAGAGGCCACGGAGGGCACAGAGGGCTTCTGAGTTTCTTCCTCTGTGTTCCCTGTGTTCTCAGTGGTTGATATTTTTCACGTCACGCGCGGGAGGGGAACGAAAACCCGGCCTGTTGAGGACCGGGTTGGAGGCGCCGCATTGCTGGCGGGCCCGGAGGCGCGCTCCGGACTGGCTCCAACCCCACTCCGCGAAGGTCGAAACACATCAATCGGGGCGGTCGTCCGGGCTGGTGAGGGGGCCTCACTTACCGTTGCGGGTCAGCGCAGGACTTGCACCTGCTTCGCCATCGCGCCTGGCGGGCGCGACGCCTGGACCATCCGGGGTCGCAGGCACCACGATTGAGTTGCCGTAAAGATAGCACCGTTGGGCGCGCAGCGCAAGCGCGCGGGAAGAGGTGCGTCCCAGATTCGGAAAACAGGCTTACCACAGAGATCACCGAGGACACAGAGAGGCATATTTTGAGAGTCTCTCTGAATCCCCCCTCTGTGATCTCCGTGTACTCTGTGGTTCAAAACTTGCCCCAGATTTGAGATGCACCCGTGGGGGATTGCTTGACCACAGAGATCACCGAGGACACAGGGTTTTCTTTTTGATTTCTCTGTGCTCTCTGTGTACTCTGTGGTGAATCTCTTTTGCCTGCGCCTACCATCTTCCACCAGGAGGACACCATGATCGGCACCAGCACGCTGGCAGGGTTGGCCCGGCTGCGGCCCGGCATCACACGCGCGCGCATTTCCAGCTACGATCCCACCGGCGGCAACCGCGACTGGTGGGAATTCCAGCCGGGCGACACCCGCGCCATCGCCGGGCTGACCGGCCCCGGCTGCATCAAGCACATCTGGCTGACGATGGGCTGCGAGGACAGATACGCCTTCCGGAAAGTGGTCCTGCGCATGTACTGGGACGGCGAAGACGCGCCCAGCGTCGAAACGCCGATCGGCGACTTCTTCGGCATGGGCCACAGCCTGAGCAAAAATTTCGTGTCGCTGCCGCTGCAAATGAGCCCGGAGAACGGCCGCGGCTTCAACTGCTGGTTCCCCATGCCGTTCCAGGAGGGGGCCCGCCTCGAAGTGCAGAACGAGGCCGATAGCCAGCTCAACCTGTACTATTACGTCGATTACGAGCAGTACCCGCCCGGCACCCGCCTGGACGACTACGGGCGGTTTCACGTCCAGTGGCGGCGCGTCAACCCGACGCCTGGCTGGGCCGACCCGGCGGTGCGCTGGGAAGACCACCGCGAGCGCATGTGGGAAGCCTGGGAGACGCCCAACCTCGACGGCGCGAGCAACTACCTGATCCTCGAGGCGGAAGGGCAGGGGCATTACGTCGGCTGCCACGTGGACATCGACTGCTTCAGCCGCCAGGCCAACGACTGGTATGGCGAGGGCGACGACATGATCTTCATCGACGGCGAGCCGCTGCCCCGCCTGCGCGGGACGGGCACCGAGGACTATTTCAACACCGCCTACGCGCCCACCCAGGACTATCACGCGCCCTATCACGGCCTGATCCTCTACCAGGGCACAGATGACTGGCGCTGGCGCGGCAAAAACACGCTCTACCGCTACCACATCGAGGACCCGGTCTACTTCGACAAGTCGATTCGCGTCACGATCGAGCACGGCCACGCCAACAAGCTGACGCTCGATTACAGCTCGACCGCCTACTGGTACCAGACCGAGCCGCACAAGCCCTTCGAGCCGCTGCTGCCCGTTGCCCGGCGCCTACCTCGGCTGTAACTTGTGTCGGTCACTGGCGATACCGTACAATAAGCAAGACGCATAGACCGCCGGCTCTCACAATTCCACCCAACGAACCATCCTCACGAGATATCCGCGGGGACCGGGCGCATCGTTGCATGCCGCCCGCTCCTGGCCCTGTTCCCGCCAGCCGGACCACCCGACCGCAGGCTCTCCGCTCGCCAACGACGAGCGCAGGACCAGCCAGACCCAGACAAGGTTCTTCGATTGCGCGATCATTTCATGGAGGTTTGCTATGTCTAGAGATGTCTTGGTGAAGCGTAATGCTGTCACCCGGCGCACGTTCCTCAAAGGCTCCGCGGCGGCGATCGCGGCGGCGCTGGCCGCTGGCGACGGCTCCGGCAAGCTGGCGACGCAGGGCATTTTCGCGCCGCGCGTGGTCCGCGCCCAGGAGCCGCTGCACATGTACCTGCCGCCGCTGGCTCAGGATGCCGTCAATGCGGTGCTGCCCGAATTCGAGGCGGAGACCGGCCTGAAAGTCGATTACGAAGGGCTGCCCAGCACCAGCGGCACCGACACGATGACGTTCCTCAGCACGGCCTACGCGTCCGGCTCCAGCCCGTTCGACGTGGTGAGCGATTCGGACGAGGCCTCGCCGCTGTTCATGCGGGCGGGCTGGCTGATGCCGCTGGATGACGTCCTGCCCCAGGAGGTGTGGGACGACTTCCTGCCGCCCATGCTGCCCGTCATCGACGTGTGGCACAGCTTCGAGGGCGTGCGCTATCGCTGCCCGCACGAGACGGCGGTCGGCTTTTTCTTCAACCGCCAGGACTGGTACGACGAGAAAGGCGTCAGCGCGCCGGCCACCTGGGATGACGTGATCGAGGTCGGCAAGCTGTTCGCGGATGAAGAGGCGGGCGTGTGGGGCACCACCGATGGCCTGCTCAAGCCGGGGCTGCTCTACGTCTATATTGCCCACCTGGCGGCGGCGAGTGGGGGCAACACCTTCGCGTTCGATGATGGCACCGCCGAAGCGTTCCAGTTCCTCTACGACATGATCTACACGCACAAGATCATGCCCGAGACCGCGCTCAACGACGACTATACCGCGCAAAACGAGCTGTATTTCAACGACAAGATCGCCTTCATGCGCCAATGGCCGTTCGTGATCAACGCCGCCGAGGAGCGCACCGATTGGTACGCGCCGGAGAAGCTCGTCGTCTCGCTGCCGCCGGCTGGATCGGCGGGCGGCAAGACCTGGACCGGCGGCTCCGGCTGGGATATTCCCAAGTTCGCCCCCAATCCCGAGGGCGCCCAGGAGCTGATCCGCTTCCTGACCCGCGCCGATATCGCCATCCAGTTGGCTCGCGCGCAGTCGTTCCTGGGCTGCCTGCGCGACTCGATTGTGACCGCGCTCTCCGCGGAGAATCACCCGCTGGCGCAGTACTGGCAGTTGTACGCCGACGCCGACGCCGTCGTGCCGCGCGCCTTCCACCCCAAGGTGGCCCAGGCGCAGAACGTCGTCGAGGATATGGCGTCGTTGTTCCTGTTCGGCCAGGCCTCTTTGGCCGATGTGATGAAGGAAGGCCCGCAACTGATCGCTGAGCTGGAGGAGTAGCCCCCGCTCACAAATGGCGTGCTGTCTAAACACGAAGGGCACAGCGCGGGGATGGTCTCTCGCTCTGTGCCCTTTTACGATCGCGGGGATCGGGCTGATTCAGTCCCTGCTTACCGCATCACGCCGCGCCAGATCGCGTCAAGCGTTTGCAGCGTGACCAGGTTGCGCATGGGGTAGCCGGTCTGCAGGTTCGGCCCTTCGAGGTTGGCCGGGTCGTCGAGCGGCTCGCCCAGGTGGAAGCCGTCCGGCTCCAGCCCGTGGTTCGGCACCGCTTCCAGCGCCAGCCACAGGTTGATTAACGGGACGTCGTACTCGCGGGCCAGCTTGACCACGATCTTGTTGTACAGGATGGTGTGGTTCCAGAAATTCAGGTTGCCGGGGAACGTGCTCAGCACCGGGATCACGCCCAGCTCGATCGACCGCTCGATGATGAAGCGGTAATAGAACTCGAACTCGTACGGCGACATGCTCAACAGGTCGCTGGTGCCGAACATGATGATCGCGACGCTTGGCTTGTGCAGGCGATATTCGCAATCCAGCGGCGATTCGCCCGCCTGGCAGTAGGCCGGGTTGGACCATTCGGGGCTTTGCACCGTGTTGACGTTGTACCCGTCGTGGGTGGACTGGCTGTCGTCATCCATCGAGGCGCCAAAGTGGTCGATGACCGGCTGGAGATCGCCGTAGCTGCCCAGGTTGTACTGCCCCCAGGTGAACGGGCTGAGAAAATACCAGTGATCCGAGGAGCAGTCGCCGACCTTGGCGACCACATTCGGGTTGTTCCCCAGGGCGCGGCCACGCTGGAAGATCGCGTACGATCGCCCGGTAGGCTGGCCGACGACCGGCACCGCCGCCAGGTCGATCCCCGCGACGGAGGACTCATCGAAGCGCGACATGTTGATGCCCTGGAACGTGGCGTTGGTATTCGGCGTGAACGGCGTGGCGTCCGCTCCGGCGGCGGGCGCGGCTGGCCCCGGCGCGGGCTGGGCCGGGCCGGGCACGATCTCATCGCTCAGCGGCAGGGCGGGCGCGGAAAAGCCGGACTGGAACCCGAGATACAGCGTCGCCATCCAGCCGCGCTGCGCGCCGTCTTCGGTATGGCCCAACACCCAGGATGTATCCCCGTTGCGCGCTTCGAGCACCAGCGGGGTACTTGGGGCCAGAACCGCGACGACAGCGTGCCGGGTCGATGGCCCGGTGCGCATGTTGAGCTGGTAGGACGTCCACGCCTGGGCGCCTTCCTGCGCGCGCGCCGGCAGGGCGGGCACGATCATCACGGTGAGCAATAGTCCCAATACACACATCCACACACCAATTCTGCGGTCCATACGAGCCTTCTCCTTCAGGTTGTTTGAGCCGGTGGAAGTCACCCGGCTTTTTTACACTGTACCCGATATGCAGGGCGGTGACAATAGCACTCGTGGCCCGGCGCCGCCGCCCCTCAGCCGCCTATTCCCACGGCTCCAGCCAGTATTCTTCGGCGGTGCCGCTGGCCGTCCACCCGATCAGGCCCTGGTAATCCACCTGCCACCACGTGTAGCCATCAGCGCAGGTCGGCCCGCCGATCACCGTGAAGATGCCCTCGCCGGGGATGTTGCCCACCTGGGCGGCGCCCGCGGCGGGCTGGCTGCGGACCTTGTTGGGCAGGCCCGGCGTCACCCGGGCGGTCATGCCCACCCGCAGGCGAACCGGCGGCGCGCCGGGACAGCTGTACTCCGTCCCGCCGGGAATGGGCGTGGCCACCGGGTTGACCGCGCCGGGCGGCGACGTCGCGGGGATGGCCTGGTCCGCGTCGTACAGCACCTGCTGCCAGAGCGTATAGAGCATTTGCAGCGCCGTCAGGTTGCGCAGGGTGTAGCCGTACTGCAGGTGCTGCGCGTCGAAGATCGTCGTGATGCCGTCCGGTGGGGTGGAGGGGTGCACGCCGTCGGGGTGCAGTCCCTCGCCGGGCAGGCTCCGCATGGCGGTGTAATAGTCGATCAGCGGGACGTCGTAGCCGCGCGCCGTGGCGATGATGATCTGGTTGAACTCGATCACGCGGCCATCGGTCGCCGGGTTGTAATGCTTGGGCGGGATCGTGCTCAGCACGGGGATCACGCCCATGTCGATCGACGTCTGGACGATGCGCTGCAGGTTAGCGCGGAACGTCTCGCCGGGGATGCCGCCCGAGTCGTTGGTGCCGAACATGATGATCGCTACCGAAGGTTTCGCCACGCGATATTCGCAGGCCAGCGGCGTTTCCCCGGCGCGGCATGTCCCTCCCGGCGCCAGCGCCGGGTTGAGCACGCTGTCCGCGCCCCAACTGTTGTGCGCGGCAATCGACCCGGCGGCGAACGGGTTCGCGCCGACGCCGTTGGGCCCGGAGAAGAAGCTGATCGCCGTGCCCAGGTGGCCGTACTCGCCCAGGCTGTAGGTCCCCTGGCCGATCTGCGTCAGGAACTGCGGCGCGGCGGAGATGCTGTCGCCCACGCGGGTGAAGGCGTGCGCGCGGTTGCCTTTCGCCAGCCCGTCGAGGAAGATGGCGCGGGCGGTGTACGACACGCCGGAAATCACGCTCGCCACGCTGCCGCCGGTGTCGCCACCGGGCACGCCGGCCACCGCGGTCGGCGCGTTCTGGGCGTCGCCCGTCACGCTGACCACGCTCAGATCGATGTTGAGCACCAGGTATTCAGTCGCCACCCAGCCGTTGCCCCCGTCGGGCAGCACGATCTGCACCCAGATGTTGTCCGCCGTGCGCCCGATGATGGTCACGGGCTGGTTGGCGTCCAGATAGGCCAGCACGGTCCCGGCGGTGCCGGGCGCGTCCCGCATGCGGAGCTGGCCGCACGTCGGGCAGACGACCGCGCTGGGCGGGGGCGGCGTGGGGCTGATCGGCGTCTGCGGGATGAAGACCGGCGTGAATGTCGGCGGCTGGACGAAAATGCGCGTTTCGGTTGGGCTGGGCATCGACGTCGCGGTCGCCACGAACGGCGTGTTGGTGGTCGTGACGAGCGGCCGCGCCGTGATGATGGTGAACGGCGTGTTGGTGATCGTCGGCACGGCGGTCTGAGTGGGCAGCGGCGGCTTGGTCGGGAATACCTGCTGGCCCGGCGTGAAGGTGGGCGGCGGTGTCATGCTGGGCTGCGGTATGGCGGCCGATGGCGGTGTGGCGCTCGGTTGGGCGATGGCACCCGGCTGGGCTGTGGCGCTGGGCTGTGCCGTTGCACTGGGTTGGGCGGTTGCGCTCGGCATCGGCGTCGCACTCGGCTGCGCTGTGGCGGTCGGCATGGGCGTCGCGCTGGGCAGCGGGGGCTGCTCGCCCGCGCCCGCCGGGGTGAGCGTCGGGGCCGCGGTCACGCTCGGCAGGGGGATCGCCGTATCTTCCGGCGCGGTGGTATCGGCCGGCGTGGGAGAGGCGGGCTGCGCGGTGGCCCAACTGATGGGCGTCGATCCGGCGGTCGGCTCGGGCTTCTCGTCCGGCGAGAGGCTGCATCCCGCCAACACCGTGAGGGCGCAAGCCACCCCCACGACCCCGGCGATCCATCTGGTACGGTACTGGTTGATCAAGTTTCCCACTCCTGCTCATGCCCGCGTTCCGGACGACAACGAAGGTATTGTAGCGTAGGATGTCCAACTGCACACTTTACACCCCTGGTGCGCGGCAGCGGGAAAGCTCTATAATGTGAGGAGTGGATTGGCAAGCAATGCCAACCGGACTTAAACGGGGTATAGAGGAGGATGCAATGTCCGGATATTCAGTCAATATCGAAAAAGCGACGCTAGACAACAAGAATTTCCGCAAAGTGCTGTTTACCGGCCCGAAAAGCCAACTGGTGGTCATGGCGCTCAAACCGGGCGAGGACATCGGCAAGGAAAAGCACCCCAAAACCGACCAGTTTGTCCGGGTCGAAGCGGGCAAGGCTAAGGCCGAGATCGGCGGCAAGGAGTACCGGCTGAAGGAGGGCAGCGCCGTCGTGATCCCCGCCGG
>ENA-UOUL01002684-UOUL01002684.1-bioreactor-metagenome-genome-assembly--contig:-NODE-2684-length-20168-cov-4.729132_pt1 | contig 20168 bp, 33 predicted proteins | sample MGYA00249838_ERZ747220 | MGnify/ENA primary metagenome ERZ747220 (study PRJEB28778, sample SAMN05720191) | bioreactor metagenome | isolation source: Anaerobic biogas reactor | place: USA:Washington...
GTTTGCGTGTCCAAATTGCAGAAAATCGCTCCGGCATAGCTCCTGAAAAGCCCAATTCGTACAACAAAGGCAGTGCGTACAGGCTCAACATCTCCTGTCCGCGCGCATCCAACTGCGAATGCAGGGCCGCTCCCAGCCGCACACGCACTCCTTCGAGGACTTTATCAAACGGCATAGGCTTATCCTTCCTTTTTAAGTTGCGCCAACAACGTCTCCAATTGCGCGATCAACGCCGCGTTCTGCGGCGTCACTGCCGCTTCGCCGCCCATTCGCCCGATCCGCGTCCCTGTATCACGATCCTGTAAAATGCCATACACCCCGTCCGTCGTTGCCAGATTCGAATGCATCACGTTCTGGTTGATGGCTTTCAGGTCGGCGGGTGTGTGCGCGTTCTGAATGGCGTGGACGACGTGACCGTGCCGCAGTTTGTGAGGTGTCTTGTATTCCACCCCTGCCGCTTCGCGCAGCCACTGCAAATCCAGCCGCAGGCTGTGCGGCCGGTTGGCCGATTGGGAATGGGCGGTGGAGAGCACCAAGAAGCTGGTGGTCGAAGCGCGCCTGAAGAGGAGTGGGACGCGCTGGACGCGTCCGCACGTCGATCCCATGTTGGCGTTGCGCAACATTGTCTGTAGTGACCGGTGGGAAGAAGCCTGGCCACAGATTGTCTGCACGCTGCGCCAGCAAGAGCAGCAACGGCGCACTGCACGGCGTCACCGCTGGCAGGCAACCACCCCCCAACCTCCGGCTCCGCCTCCCGTCCCCGCCACGCCACAACACGTGACCGCCACACCCTGCCCAACGAGTCAGTCGACAAAACCTTCTGCACCCACTGCGCCCAGGCAACCGGCGACCAATCACCCTTGGCGGCGTATGCCGATTGACTGGGCGCGCTTCGAGCCTGTTGGCAAGAATACTAACGCAAAACCTTGAACCGCACCCCTTGTTCGCTTGTTCGGCGATGCCTTGTTTCTTTTTTCGCAACATGGTATAATCAAACTATGTAAGCCAATTGAGGCTTGCCTGCCGAATTTCTTGCCAACGCGCAAGGAAATGGCCGTCAAAGGACTTTTGGCTCCGGTTCATCCGGGTCAGGGAGGGAATCATGGAAAACGAGACTTCGCAGTCCCATCCAGCGCAGACTGTAGAAACCCAGGCCACGAAAGTCGTGGTGGCAGACGTTGCCCCTGCCGCCGAGCAAGTCAGCAAACGCACGCAGATCATGATCATCGGTGGTGCGGTGCTTTTCCTGGTCCTTCTGGTCGCCGCGATCGTGCTAATGGCGATGAACGAGGAAGCCACCCAGGTAATCCGCGACATTGCGATCGTGTTCGTTGCCGTGGAAACATTTTTGATCGGATTGGCGATCCTGCTGCTGATTTTCCAGATTCAGACGTTGATCCAGGTGTTGCGAGACGAAGTTCAACCGCTGCTCCGTTCCGTCAATGATACGGCTTCGACAGTGCGCGGCACGACAGCCTTTGTCAGTCAGAATGTTGTTTCGCCCTTTATCAAGGCGGCCGGATTCACCGCCGCGGTGCAACGGGTGACGAGCGATCTCATCCACATCGCGGGGGCGGCGCGGCCGCGTTCAAAATCATCCCAAAAACGAAGAGGAGGTAATGAAGATGTCCAACCAGGAAAGTGATTTCGGTTCGTTCTTGATCGGTTTCTTTGTCGGCGCGCTACTGGGTGCGGCGGCCGGGATGCTCTTTGCGCCGCAATCCGGCGAGGAGACGCGCGAGCAGATCCATAAGAAGAGCCTGGAACTGAGTGAGCAGGCCACGCAGAAGGCCGAGGAAGCACGCACGAAGGCCGAGCATTTGCTCTCCGAGGCCCGCCAGAAATTCGATGAGGCGACCCACGAACTGCAAACGCGCACCAAGGAACTCCAAGAGCACACCAAGACGTTGATCGAGGAGAAGCAGGCACAGCTCAAGGAGATGATCCACAAAGAGGAACCTGAGACGGTTGTGGAAGCCGTCGTTGAGGAACTTGCTGCTGCGTAGTTCTGATTGTCAACCGGACGCCCCCACCGCAACGTGGGGGCGTTTTGGTATGGGGGAGACTGGAACGCTTGCCAAATTCAAGGGTTGTGGTAGGATAATCGTCGCGCCGAAAACGGCCCGCTAGCTCAAATGGTAGAGCAGGGGACTCTTAATCCCTTGGTTACAGGTTCGAGTCCTGTGCGGGTCATCGATAGGAAGGGGGGCAGAATGGGAAAGATGACGTTGGTGACGTGGGCCTTTGCCCCTGAGTGGCTGACGATAGCGCAGGCAATGGAGCTTTCCGGCTATGACGAAGCGACGGTGTTATGGCTGGTCCAGGACGGGGCGCTGGAGTCCAGGCAAGAGGGCGAGACCTGGCTGGTAGAAAAGGCCAGTTTGTGGGATTTTCAAGACGCCCTGCTGGACATCCGCGACTTGTGAACCACATTACAGCGCCCCACCCCTAACCAGGTGGGGCGCTTTTTTTGTGCTGGCCTTTGCGTGAGTAATACTCATTCATACTGGTATGATGCAAGTAATACCCGCAATGGGTAAGGGGATAAAATAGAGGCTCTGACAAGGCTTATCTTCTGAAAACGCGGTAACATCGGTAACAACGGTAACAAGATTAAGCAACCTTCTCTTTGTGGGGCTGGAAGCTGCTTTTTAGCTTATAGACCATGACAAATGAGACATTTTCAGGGGGTTTTACCCTTGCCGGTGGGGAAGTTGCGCGGCGACGTGTTACCGCTTTGTTACCGCTGTTACCGGTAGACCAGGGAAAGACAGGACATGAGCGACTTTGACCCGGTAGAATGGATCACTACGAACGAGGCCGCCGATCTGACGGGGTATGCTTCGGCTTATCTTCGGCAGCTAATCCTCTTGGGGCGCTTGCCTGCTAGGAAACGTGGGCGGGATTGGTTCTTGTGTAAGGCGGACGTGATCGCCTATCACGAAGAAATGCAGCGACTAGGGGCAGATAAACACAACCCCTGGCGGGATGATCTGGAAGGACAAGGCCGGGGGCGACGGCGATCTGACGCTGAAGCAGACGGGGCGGGATAATCCGCCCCGTTTTTCGTGGGCGCGACGGCTCTATAGCACGGTTGTAGCACACTTGTTGCCGCCGGCAGTGAAGCGACCGGTAAGTATCAATGCGTGAAAACCACCCTTCACTTTCACTTCACTTTCACTTCACCCTTGACCGGCTCGCGGCGAAAAACCCGCCGTTTTCAACGCTCTATGGTTCAACCTGGCAGCGGCGGCTGACATTTTGGAAATTCCCCTTACCATTTCCCGAAAAGGGCTTGACAAGTTTTATGATGCGTGATATACTTACTACGTAAGTGAAGGAAGAAAAGACTTCCTTTTTCTTTTACAAGAAGTCCCTACTAAAGAGTAGGAAGAAATAACCAAAACGACCCCCGGTAGTGCTGACAACACTGACCGAGGGTCTAGCCCCAACGCCGGGGTAGCGGCGCGGAGGTTGCCTAAAGTATACCAGAAGGCCCCCGCAAGCACAAGGCGGGGGCTTTTCGTTTAGGGTATATGGAGGCAATCAGATGGAGCTGTACACGGTGAATCTAAGCGAGTATCAAACACGGTTTGGCGAATATCCCCAAAAGGGCCATTACCTGGCGCATCCTGACGGGCAGCGCGCCGGCGCGGTGGTAGAGGTCGAAGCCCTGGGCGGCGAGTCGGTAACGCTGCTGGTGGCCTGGAAGGAACGCAAGCCCCGGACCAAGAGCAAGCCGCGAAAGACGGTACACCACGTCAACTCAGCCGATAAGCACGGCCTCGCCTGGCGGGTGGCTCAAGATACGATGGCAGCGGTTAACGCGGTATACAGCGCGTGAGGGGGTGAACGATGGAACAGTTACAGCTCTTCGCAGACAAGCCCACCGCTGAGGCGGTGGCCGCCCCCATCGCGGGGCAGCCGGACCGCGCGCCCCAGGCCGGGCCGGTGGGGTTTGTGTATCGTATGCCGGGGAAGTCGATTCAGTGGATGGTAGAGGCGGCGGTGATGGCTCATATAAGACGCTGGAAGCGCGCGCCGGCGATGATCCGCGTCAGCCCCGGCAACGCCGAGGGCGCGCGCTCTTCGCTGGCTTCGCTGCGCTTCGACGCGGTGGCCGTAGTCATCAACGGGGGGACACTGGCTTGTGAAGTTGAAACCTGGGACGGGGGCGCGGCATGACGGCTGAAGAAGTGAAACTATGGATAGATGGGATTTTCGAGACGGGCTGGCGCTTGACGCGGGTAGAGCTGCTGGCGTTATTGAAGGCGCTGGCGCAAGTTGACGAACAGGCCAGCGATGACGCCGCCGATGGCTCACCGGCCAGCGAGTACCACGCCGGGCGCTATAGCGGGTTTATCCTGGCCCGATCTTTGGTCAAACAATTAGAGATTAAGGGGGTGAGGTATGCCGTGTAATATCTGTATGTGTGGGGCGCAGGCCGGCTATATGCATGCCAGTGATTGCCCGTTCCCGCTGTTTGTAGCTGACCCGGTCCGGGCGGCGCAATGGCTGAAGGCGCGTGAGGAACTGCGCGCCGGCGCGGGCTGGACTGAGGCTGAGGCGCTGTGCAGTGCATTAGCGCAGACGCCGCCGGGCGAGCATCCCGCCGATTTGCGGGAAAGGTTGCGCGCGCTGTTGGATGGGTTGCAAGACGCGGCGCGCGGGGTGTACAACCGCGAGAATCTGCAAGCGCCAGGGTTGCCGGTGGTCCGGGTGGCCGAGACAGTGTTGTATAGCTTCGATGGTGACAACCGGCGCAAGGTGGCCGCTGTGTTAGGGCTGGATTACGCGGAAATGTGCGCTTTGCTGGTGGGGTATGTGCTAGGGTATGAGGGCAAGCGATGACGGTATACCTGATTCACTTCGAGCACCCCCTGGGCGACGTGGGCAACCCTCACGGCCAGGCTCAGCATTACATCGGCTTCACTGATGATCTGGGCGCGCGGCTGGACGCCCACCGCAAGGGTAACGGCTCGAAGCTTATGGCGGCGGTGAGCCGCGCGGGGATCGGCTGGACGCTGGCCCGGACGTGGGCAGGTGGCCGCGATCTGGAAAGGCAACTGAAGCGGCGCAAGAAAGCGCGCTGCTTGTGTCCGATCTGTGAGGCCAGACGGGTAGCATGTGAGCTGTCAAAGTTTTTTCAATCATAAAGGGGGTGAGAGTATGGCAACGGTAGAGAAGCCGGCAATCGGTGAGGAATGGCTGACCACTGAGGACGCGGCGCGGGTCAGTGGTTACTCGCAAGCCTACATGCGGCAATTGGCGCAACGGGGTGAGGTGACGGCAATCAAGGCCGGGCGCGATTGGTTGCTGGATCGCGCGGCGCTGTTGGAGTATGCGCGGCGCATGGAGATCCTGGGGGATAAGAAACACAACCCCTGGAAGGAAGATCGGGAAGACCTGGCGATAGCTGGCCGGGGAAGGGGTGCATGATGTACGCGGGTCTTGATCTGGGTTACAACGCGGTGAAGGTGGTAGGGGATAACCGGCGCGCGTCCTTCCCCTCAGCGGTGGGGACGCCGGACCGGGCGCGCTTTGCGCTGAATGGCAGCGGCGCCGGCGCGATTGTGCTGGTAGAGCCTGAGCATGTGCTGGTGGGTGAGGAAGCGATACAGCAAAGTCGCTTTCTGGCGCGCCGTGAGGATCGGCGCTGGATCGAGTCAGAAGAATGGTATAGCCTCTTCCTGGCGGCGCTCACGGAATTGACCCCGGCGACGGTGGCCGATGTTGCACTGGTGACGGGTCTACCGGTGGCCTTTTACGATGACAAAGAGAGGGTGACGGCGCGGCTGCTGGGTGAGCATCGCGCGCAGCGGGAAGGCCGGCGCGCTCAGGTGTTGAAGGTGAACCAGGCGCGCGTCATCCCGCAGCCGTTTGGCTCACTCTTGGCGGCGGTGCTCGATGACCGGGGCGCAATCGCTGACCAGGCCCTGGCGCGCGCGGCGGTGGGGGTGATCGATGTAGGCGGGAAGACCTGCAACTTGCTCTCAGTGAATCGCTTGACCGAGATCGGCAAGGAAACCGCATCGGTGAACGTGGGCGGCTGGGCGCTGGTGAGGGCGACGCGGCAATGGCTGAGCCAGCACTACCCGGGCCTCGATGATCTGCGCGATCACGTTCTGGCGGCGGCGATTCAGGCGCGGGAATTGCGCTGTTATGGTGAGCCGGTGGCCGAGTTCCCGGCGCTGGTCGATGATCTGGCCGCCGATCTGGCCGGGCAAGTCATCGCTGAGGCTTCGCATCTCTGGAACGGTGGGGCGACGCTGGACGCGGTCCTGGTGACGGGCGGCGGCGCGCTGTTGTTGGGTGAGGCCATCCGCAAGCATTGGAAGCACGCGCGGCTGGTGGCTGATCCTGTTCATGCCAACGCGACGGGATACTGGAAGTTTGCGCGGCGGTTGTTTGCTCAGTAGCCGGGGGGACTATGGCGCGGGTAACGCTGAAGCTGAAGCAAGCGGCTTTTGTGCTGAGTATGGAAGAGTTCGGGGACTGTGGCCCCGGTGATATTCTGCGCCTGGTCCGGGCCGGCAAGGTAAGCCGTGAGCAAGTATACCAGGCGGCTGAGTGCTTCGGCTTTCGGTGGGATGGCAAGCGCTGGCGGCGACGCCTCCCCCGCTGGCTAGAGAAAATCGAGCGGGTGAGTAATGGCGACGATTAGAAAGACCTTCACCTTTGACAGTGAACAGGACGCGGCGCTGGTGACCTGGCTGGACGCGCAGCCAAACGCGAGTGAGACGGCGCGCGCTGCATTGCGGGCCGCTTTCGAAGGGCAAACGGGCGCGCCGGCGGCGGCGACGTTGGGCGACGTGGTGAAGGCCATCGAGGGGCTGGGAGCGACGCTGGCCGGGTTACGGTTTGCGGTGGCTTCTCCGCTGGACGCCTCGCCGGTGAGGGAAGACCCCGAACTGGCGGCGGCGCTGGATAAGTTGGGGATATAAGGGGGCAAGATGGACAAGCACAAATGTTCTAATCACCGGCGCGCAGCTCTGGCAAAACGCCGGGCCGAGATCGTCGCGCGCGCGGTCATCGAGGGGCAGGCCTCTCACATTCAATCAGTAGACCATCCCACAGGGGGGCGGTCAATCATCATTCACAGTATGGAGGTTTTGAACAATGGAAGAGATTAGATTGTACATCGGGTCTATCGTAGGCATGAGCAATGGCGCAACGCAAGACACGCGCCGGGAAGTTGTCTTTCAGGGTGAAGAGGTGGGGACATACCGCGAGTATGGACAGGGGCGCAACGGTGGCCCGACAGACACGCGGGGAACTACCGAAACGCTGTACCGCACGGCTTCGGGTGAGCTGGTGGCCCATGTCGATGAATGGTCACATTGGCAGGGTGAGCCGAACATTGAAACGCTGTACCGCGTTACCGAGAAGGACCTGGAGCCGGGCGGGCGCTTCTATGATCTGGCTTGCGCCTGTGATCTGGGGCGGCCCCTCACGTTGGAAGAGGCGCTGGCCGGTGTCGAAGCTACTGAGCCGGAAGAGTGGGACGGCGACGCGCCGGCGGGGTAAACGGAACCGCCGAGGGGGGAAACCTGGAAAGCTGACCCCCTCGGCGGTGGCCTCTCACTCGAGGCCCTTTCATTATACCGGGGTGGGGAATCCAGGCAACCCACCCCGGAAAGGATAAGGGAACGATGAACCGTATAGCAAATTTAGGGCTGTTGCTGTTGCTCATTGTGGGGCTGGTGGGCTGCGCCGTGATCCTGGGCGATGTGACCGGGGCGCTGGACCTGTACCAGGCGCAGCAGGCGACGCGACGCGCTGAGGCCGAGGCCGCGCGGTTGCAAGCTGAGCTGGAGCTGACGCGCGCGCGGGCCGATGTGGAAACGGCGCAAGGTGAACGCGCCATACTCGAAGCAGCGGCGCGGGCGGTAGACAGTGACCGCCGGCTGGTGACGTGGTACACGCTGCGCGCCGATCTGCGCGGCCTGCTGGCTTTCGTGGGCGCGGTGGGGCTGGCGATCTGCGCCGGGGTGATCGTCGCACTGGTGAGGGGGTGGCAAGATGCGCAGAACAAAGAACGATAACAACGCGCGGCGACATACGCGCATGGATAGCACGCGCCTCATTCTGGCGCTGGTCTTCGTGGCTTTGGGCTTCGCTTTCATCCTGGGACTTTCGGCGGGGGGGTTGACGCCCGAACGCCAGGCGCTGGCCCTGGAGGAAGCGGCGGCGGTCCAGCCCTGGAAGATTGCCAGCCGGGTGACGTGGTACGCGGTCTGGGGGATCGGCGCGAAAGTGGGCCTGGCGGTGATGGCGGGGTATGTGGTCTTTTACGTAAGCGCCATTTTGCGCAATTGGCTTGATTTGCGCAGCCGTCAGATACAGGCGCGTGATGGCCTCTTCCCCGTCATCGAGATTCAGCGCGGGGTGTTGTACGACCCGAACCGCGATAATGCCGGCGCGCATCCCCTCATTACACTGGCCAGCCTCGAGGTACAAAAAACGGCGGCGATGAAGGCCGATAAGATTCTGGTCAGACAGACGGCGCGCGCGCCTCGGGAAACCGATCTGGCCGCCATCGAGGCCGAGGCCGAGGCGGTCAACTTGCCCGACCTGGTGAAGCTTGCGGACGTGGCGCGTCATCCCACGCTGGACGCCCTCACCCTTGGAGTATCCGAGAAGGGGACCATCACGGCCAGCCTGCATGAGCTGATGCACGTCCTGGCGGTGGGGGCTTCGGGCTTCGGGAAATCGGCTTTCTTGCGCGCTTTGATCTGGCAGCTGGCGCAAGTGAAGGAGCCGCTGGACGTGGTCGCCATCGATGTGAACGGTAGTGAGTTCAACCCGCTGCGCTCTTGGGCGCGGCTCTTGTATCCCGTCGCCCGTGAGACTCAAGAAGCGATTGCTACACTACAGGCGGTGAAAGGTGAGATTGACCGGCGCAAGGCGCTCTATGAGGCTTACCCCAGCGCTTACGATCTGACCAGTTACAACCAACTCGCTGATAATCCGCTTGCGCCGGTGGTGATCCTGGCCGATGAAGCTACAAACCTTTTGAACCAGGCCGGCCTCGGTGACCCGCTGAGGGAGGTCACCCAGACGGCGCGCCAGTATGGGGTCTATCTGCTGCTGGCCGGGCAATCGGCAAAGCATAGCGTCATCGATACGCAGACGCGCGATAACTTCAGCACGCGGTTATGCTTCCATACCAGCCCCACGTCCAGGCGGGTAGTGTTGGGTGAGAGTGTAGAGGATGTGACCAAACCGGGGCGGGCCTGGGCGCAACTGTTCGGGGCGGAGCTGCAACAGATACAAGTCCCCTATGTGAGCCGTGAGGAACTGGCGCGGGTGTTGGAGGTGGGGAGGCCGAAGCGCGTGCTGGATTTGATAGCGGTCAGGCCGGAACCGAACGCCGATGATACGGCGGCGCGCGTGATCGCATTACACGCTGAGGGCCTCAGTGATACCGCCATCGCGCGGGAAGTCTTCAGGTATGGGAACCCGCATTACATCGACAAGGTGAGAGACATTCTACAACAACAACAACAACAACAAACACGCGCTTTCTAGGCTGTTGTGAGTGTGTGTTGTTGTTGTCATTCACAGAGAGGAAAAGGCAATGAATCGGGCAATCGAATTTCTGAGTGAGGCTTACAGCCTGCTGGGCTATTTTGGCAATGGCGACAAGGCGCGGCTCTTGGTCCGGCTGGCAATGGGTGAAGTGGAAGAATTACAAGACCGGCTGGCCGCCCTCGAAGGCGCGCGGCCCACGTCGCCCACGTCGCCCACGTCGCCCGCCGGGCGCGGGGTCTTGATTGTGGAAGCGCAGCCGATGACGCCGGCCTTACTCGCTGGGCAACGGTGCGCAGCTCTACCGGGCAATGGTCACAATAGGGGGGTGAAACCATGTTGAAAGTCAAAATTTTCTTGGGCCTTTTGGTTGTGATGTTTCTCATTGCCCTGAGTGCATCCTGGGCGCAACAATCGCAAACTGACCCGGCGGGCATGGCTGAGTCAATGCCCGCGATCTTCGGCGGCCTCGAGGACCCGGCAGCCAGTGCGCAAGCGTTCGGCTTGCTGTTTCGTCTGGCCTTTCGTTTCTGGCCGCTTTTCGTGGTCTGGGCGGTGATTCAGTACTTCCGGGGCTACAACTCCAGGCAATAACTAACCGCGATGAAACAACACAGCAAGCAATATCAAGAGTACATCGGCTCTCTTATGTGGTATCTGAAGACGCTTGAGGTCTTCGAGCGCGCAGGCGGCAAGTGTGAGAAGTGCGGGAAAAGCGGCATGATCGAAGTACATCATAAAACTTACGATCACTTGGGAGACGAACCGCTTGAGGATTTGATAGCCCTTTGCCATGATTGCCATATTCAGGCCGATGCACAACGCCAGCGAGAAAAGGAAAACGAAATCTATCTGAAGCGGCTGGATGGGTGGGCCAGAAAAGTGTATGGCGATGATTGGCAGTTATACCGCGACTTTGAGGAAGTCTCATATAGGTTTGACGCCTGGCTTGAGAGCCAAACATAGAGCGCGCAGTGTAGAACATTTGTGCAAAGTAGGGGTATAATGGCTTCGTATAAATGGACTAATCCGAAACTATGCACAAAGGGGGCAAGCGATGAAAGAAGCAGGAAGCAGGAAGCAGGAAACGGGAATGGCTGAGATCGTTCTACAGCGCAATGGTGAGGATTTTCGGGCGCTCTTCATCCCTCAGCACGCTGAGGGAGTCACACGGCAACGCCTGGCGCGCTTTGTGGGGTGGCTGGAAGGGCGCGCGGGTAGTCTCTACACGCCCGATCTGGCCGCCTGGCGCGATGATCTGCTGGCCGAGGGGGTGAAGCCATCCTCGGCGCGCGCGTATCTGGCGACGGTGAGAAGCCGTTATCGGGCGCTGTTGCGCGGTGAGGCGCTGCGCGATGGTCTCTACAATCACGCCGGCGCGCTGTTGGCAGGGATCGGACAGGCCGACAGTCCGGCGAATCGTTACGCGCTGGTGGCCGAGGCGCTGACGCGATTGGAGAACGCGCTGGACCCCAAGCAGGCGGCAGTGAAGGTTCCCAAGAAACAGGACAGAACCGACGCCGAACAATTGCGCCTCACCCGTGAGCAGGCCGAGGCGCTACTGAGCGCGCCGGGGGTGGGAACGCTTCAGGGGTTGCGGGATACGGCGCTGCTGGCCGTGATGCTCTGTACCGGAATCAGAGAAGGGGAAGCGGCGGCGCTCCAGGTGGGTGACTTGCGGCAACGGGTCAAGGGTGAGCTGGGGCTGCTGGTGAGAGAGGGCAAGGGGAAGAAGTCGCGCTTTGTCCCCTGGGGCGAGTTGTCCTGGGCGCTGGTGATTGTGGACAAGTGGCTGACGGTGGCCGGGATTGCGGCGGGTCCGGTCTTCCGGGAGATCCGCAAGGGCGGCAAGGTGCAGGCCGATGGACTGACCACGCGGGCCATACAGCAGATTCTAGGGCGGTATCCGCTGGCGATCGAGGGACAACGGCGGGCCGCGCGCCCGCACGATCTACGCCGGACTTACGCGGCGCGCCAGTACGCGGCGGGGATGGACCTTAACGCGCTCAGGCAGAACTTAGGACACGCTGACGTTAAAACGACGTTGGGCTACATCGGCGCGATGGACATTGAGACGCGCCGGGGGCAGGCGGTCTATAGTTACGATCTGAAGCGGCTGGACGGGCTGACGGTGTAGGGACAGGAACGAGGGCAGCGGGGATGAACGACAACAAGGATATAGCGCAATTTTACGCAGTACCACAAGGACCGAAACAAGTACAAGTCATTGACATAGACACGACCACGCATGGAGCTGCTACAGCTTACCAACTCGCTTTGTGGCTGGCCCAGAGGACCCAAAGCGTGATCTATGAGACGTTTTACCGGAACGACGGAACGGCTTTTACTCTGGTCTCGTTTCCTGAGCCGACGTTACCTTTTTCTGGGAAACAAAGGTTATCTATGGGCGGGCGGCTTTTCGCGTTCCCTGACCATGATCCTTTAGATATGTACTGGGTGATCTGCTTCACTTTCGAGATTCCAGGGACGCAATACATGCGCGTCGTTGGGCAGTGTAGAGAAGCAGCGGCACAAACGTACTTTGATAACCTGGTAGCCGACATCCGGCATTATTGGAAATGCGCCAAGCCGGATATAAACGCCTGGCTGCATGAAACGGTAGAGGTCTTAACCACTCACGACATGCACCAGGAGCTTGATTTTAAGGGGACGCCTTACGACTTCAGCGGGGCGGTGTCTGACTTCATTGGAGAGTATCACAAAGACCCGAAAGAATGGACTGCATGCACGATTTATTCACACTGCGACATGGCAATGAGCATACCTGATTTTTCAGTCATCATTGAATGTCCTACCGAACGCGACGACGGTATACCCGCCTCTTTGTGGGTAACGGCGCGGCGCTTACCTATAGGGACCAAGCTCATTATTGAGGCTGAAGAGTACGACTATATAGCTTCCCCTTTGTTACAAGCTATGAAGGGGCGCTTTATAGGAGAGTTGGCGCGGTGGGGATGGATTGCGCATGCCGAGACCGGCGACGGGGCAGCCATCGAGGGGCGGGAATCCCCACCGGCTGAGGAAGTGACCCAGGGCGGGGAAGGTGAAGAGACTGTGAAGGGGGGAAAATATGGCACATGCCGCGATCTATCCCTTGAGGATGTAAAAGCCATAATAATACGGTGTAAAGCGTTTCAAAAGCGCGGGGGTAAGGTCCCTGATTTTTATGACTCACAAAACATAACACAGGGCGAGCCGCGCTCTTATGAACTGGAGACGCTCAGGGGGTGGTTAAAAGACCCCAAGTTTTCATAGTCTCATCAAGTATCTCACCCACTATCTCACCAAGTACTCACCCACTATCTCACTAAGTCATTAGCTAAACTGTAGACAATCCGACGTAATCAAAGGGGGTGCAAATGGAAAAATCAGAACGCTTCGGACTGGTGCTTTCCCCGGCTGATAAGGCAGCTTTGCAACGCCTGGCAGACCGCGAGCGATTGCCGGCGGCGGCGGTGGTCCGGCGCTTGATCTGGGAAGCGGCTCAGAGCGACGCGCCGGCGCAGTGTGGGACGGTGAGAACTGAGGGGAATTTTAGTCAGTGGGCAAATTTGCCCGGTTAACCCCCCTTGATTTTGATCTTCGGTCTGTTATGATGAAGGTTTTTGGAGGTGACGCATGATGCTGACAAATGAAAGCGCCCACCGGGCGACGGCGGGCGCAGGCGAAACTCAACGCGCGGGCAGCGGGCTTCGTTTCTACCCACAGTATACCGCACTTTTCGACTTGATGCAACGGGGAGCCGCCCGGCTTATGATGCGTTTTGCGCTGCTTTGTGTGAACATCGGGGACGCCCTCGCCGGGGCCGCGCTGCGCTGGGAGTTGGGATTGTGAGCGCGCCGAACGTCATCAGCGAGATTAAAGACCGGGTGAATTTTGTTGACCTGGTCGAAAAGACGCTGCCAGCGTCTTCACCGATGAAGCGCCGCCCCACTGCTGGCAAGCCGGCGATGGTCTTGTGTCCCTTCCACTCGGAAAAGTCCCCCAGTATGGCAATCTATCCCGATAGTTTTCATTGCTTCGGTTGTCAGAAGCATGGGGACATCTTCGACTGGCTGCAATACCGGGAGAACTTGGACTTTCGGCGGGCGCTGGAAGAACTGGCGCGCCTGGCCGGGGTGGACCTGCACCCCCTGACGCCTGAGCAGCGGCACGTCATCGAGGCGCGGCGCGCTTATGAAGACGCGCTGAAGGTGTTAGCGCAGCACTGGGCTAAACGCCTGGAAGCGACGCCGGCGGCGCTGACCTATGCCGCGAGCCGGGCATGGACGGTGGAAACGCTGCGCTCCGAAATGGTGGGCTATGCTGACGGCGGCGCGCTGCCCCCGTTGGGCAATGACCAGGCGCAGAAGGTGGCCGAGGCGGTCAACCGGTGGGCAGGGAAGCACAGCGGCGCGTTGGTCTACTTTCACCGCGACGGCGGGCGGGTGGTCTATCTGGCCGGGCGCGCGGTTGCGGAAAAGGCGCATTATAACCCACCGGCGGAGCTGGCCGGGGAACGCCCGCCATACCTGAACGCGGCTTACTCGCGCGATGCTGCGCCCCTGGTGATTGTGGAGGGGCAGGCTTGCGCGGTGACGTTGGGCGGGTGGGGTATACCGGCGCTGGCGCTGGCCGGATCGGGCGCAACGGCGACGCTGGCCGAGCGTCTCCGACAGCACGCGGCGCGCGGGCCGGTGTATGTGGTCCCCGACGGCGATGGGAAAACGAACCTGGCGGCGCTGGCCGAGGTCAACGGGCCGGAAATGACCGTCATTGCTCTACCCGAAGGGGTGAAGGACGTTAACGACCTGGCGCAGGCCGGCGCGACGGCGGACCGTTTCCGGGAATTGTGGGGACAGGCCGAGACGTGGCTTGACCGTTTGATTACAGCGGCGCAGGCCGAGACGGGCGCGGCGCGTGATCGGGCCATCGAGGAGCTTTTCCCCTGGCTGGTGCGCCTTTCGGGGGTGGCTCAAGCGCGTTACAAGCGCAAAGTCGTTAAAGCCTTTCCCGATCTGGGCGCGCGCGATTACGGGCAACTGTTACAGGACGCGCGGCAAGCCGGACGGCGGGAAGGACAGAGCAACGGCAACCGGTACTTGATTGCTGAGGGCTGCCATTGCGCGGTGAAGTATGCGAACGGCGAGCCATACACCGAACCGCTGTGCAACTTCACCGCCGAGATATTGGAAGACGTGGCCCGCGATGACGGGGCGGGGACGCCGGCGCGCGCTTTCTCGGTGCGCGGTCAACTGGCCGATGGGACGCCCTTCCCCGCCGGCGCGGTAGAGGCGGCGAAATATCCAACGATGAATTGGGTTAATGAACTGTGGGGAGTGCGGGCGGTGATCCGGGCCGGGCGGGATACGAAAGACCGCTTGCGGGAAGCGATCCAGCTTCACAGTGAAAGCGCCTCCAGTCGTTACATTTACACGCATACCGGCTGGCGGGAAATCGGCGGGAAGCCGGTCTATCTCAGCGGCGCGGGCGCGCTGGGCGGCGACGGGGTGACGGTCGAGCTGGACCGTGAGTTAAGCCATTATCGCTTACCCCTCCAGCCTGAGAATGTAGCCGAGGCCATGCGCGCCAGTCTGCGCTTTTTGGAGGTGGGGCCGCTGGAAATCACCATTCCCTTGTGGGCGGCGGTGTACCTTGCGCCGTTGGCTGAGATTGTTTACCCCGGTTTTATGCTCTGGCTGTATGGGAAAACGGGGACGCTCAAAAGCACGCTGGCCGCGCTGACCATGTGCCATTATGGCGACTTCACCGACAAGACGCTTTTCAATTGGGCGGATACAGCGAACCGGCTGGAAATGGATTGCTTCCTGCTCAAGGATGCGCCCCTGGTCATTGATGATTTTGCCCCGCAATCGGACCCTTTCAAGGCGCGGGAAATGGAGCGCAACGCGGCGCAGATTGTGCGCAACGTGGGCAACCAGGCCGGGCGCGGGCGGCTGCGCCGTGATCTGAGTATGGCGGTCACCTATCGCCCGCGCGGGCTGGTCATTTCTACGGGTGAGCAAGTCCCCGATGGGCAATCTATCAGCGCGCGGATTTTCACGCTGGAGCTACATCCCGACGATGTCAACACCGACAGATTGACGGCGGCGCAGGCCGAGGCCGGGCGCTATCCGCACGCCCTCGCCGGGTATCTGCTCTGGCTGGCCGGACGGTGGCAAGACCTGGCCGAGCATCTACCGGGTGAGCAGCGGGAAATCAGGGACCGCGCGCGGGTGACGTTGGGCGGGTTGCACTTGCGTTTACCCGAAGCCCTGGCGCAACTGTACATGGGCTTTGATCTGGGGTTAAGCTTTGCAGTAGAAGCCGGCGCGCTGACCGAGGCCGAGCGCCGGGACTGGCAAGCGCGCGGCTGGGAGGCCCTCAAGAGTGGGGCCGAGGCGCAGGCTCTACGGGTCGAGAAGGAGCGCCCGACAGTGCGCTTCCTGGAGGTCCTGACCGGGCTGCTGATTCAGGGCAAGGTCTATCTAAAGCACAAAGACATAAAGGGCCGACAGTTGGGTGGAGGGGTGGCCGGGGAAGAGCTGCTGGGCTGGTATGATGAAAACTGGCTCTACCTGCTCTTTGACGCTGCTTACAATCGGGTAACCCGCTTTTTGCACGATGAGGGAAGCGCGATCCCCGTCAAGCAGAACACGCTCAGAAAATACTTGATCGAAGAGGGGGTCTTGCATCTACCGGAAGGCGGGGACGCTGAGGGGCGCACGACTGAAGTATTACGGATTTACGACACTACCCGGCGCGTTACCCGCTTGTTGTGTACTGAGGTCGCCAGGATCGGCGGGGAATTGCCGCCCGAAAAGCTGCCCTATACCGAGGATGAGGCCCAGAAAGAGGCTTAATGTTACCGCTGTTACCGTTGTTACCGGTGTTTTTTCAGATATAAGAGCTACGACACATGCATATTTTGACGTTACCGCCCCAATTACAGGCAGCGCAGACCAGGCCGGCGCGCTTCCCCCTGCTGTTGACGATCCCCCCGGAACGGGCGGCGCTGCACGGCCTGACGCTGATTAACGGGCAGTGGCGGCGGCTGGAGAATGGCAGCATTGAGGCGGTCTTCAATTCGCGTGAGGAACTGGGGACATGCGCGCAGGCAACACAGGTCATCAGGGCCGCGATGGAAGGGGCAACGGGATGACCACGCGCCGGGGGAAGTACAACGCGCGGGCGGCGACGGTGGCCGGGCAGCGTTTCGACAGCCAGGCCGAGGCGCGGCGTTATGGGGAGCTGGTGCTTTTGGAAAACGCCGGCGCGATCACCGGACTAGAAGTGCATCCCCGCTTTGAGCTGCAACCCGCTTTCACCGATAGCAGCGGGAAACGCTGGACGGCGATCTGCTACGAAGCCGACTTCAGTTATACCGAAGACGGCGCGCCGGTGGTCGAAGATGTGAAGGGCTGCGAGACGGCGGCCTTTCGGCTCAAGCGCAAGTTGTTTTTGCAGCGTTACCCGGCGCTGACGCTGCGCGTGATCCGGGCGGGCCGGTGACGCCCTTCGACAAGCTCAGGGTGACGGTATGAAGGAAAAAGACATGGTAAGACAAAAAGGGCTGTTTTTCCTTCATACGGTAAGGGGGAACGATGCAAGATTTAGCTGACCAGGTGGGGGAATTGGCGGGAACATTGGACGAAGCGGCGCTGGACTGTGAGGACGCCCGCGATCTGGTGGCCGATGACGGGATAGCGCGGCGGCTGTTGCGAGCTACGCTGCGCAAGGTCCAGGCGCAGGTAGAGGCCGTGTTGACGGCGCTGGAGGTGTAGTATGGCTTTCAAGAAGATGACGGCGACGCCCTACCCACCGCGCTTGTGGGCGCTGGTGGGCTTTCCGGGCAGCGGCAAGAGCACCTTTGCGGCGGCGATGCGCGGGCCGCTGCTGGTGATCGATGCTGACCAACGCTTCAGGGAAGTGCTCAGCCTGGCCGGTGAGGTGTACCAACTGAGTGAGACGCTCTCGGATAACGGGGCCCCTGAGCGAATCGCCGCGCTGTTGGCCGCGAATATGCCGGGCGCTGAGGTGGGAACCATCGTTATTGATAGCCTCACCACGATCATAGCGCCCCTGGTCACCCAGGCCGTCATCGACAATGACGCGGGCCGCAACACGAACCGCATGGCCGCTTTCAAGGATAAGGCGCTGGCAATGCGCATGCTTCAGGACGCGGTGAGCCGGTGGGGTACGGATACGCTCTGGATTTATCACCTTCAGCAGGGCCGCGACGCGCAGGCCAAAGAGCAGACCACCGCGACGGTGAGCAAAACCGAGCTGGCCCGGCTGACGCGCTCTATCAATCTTCAGCTTGAGATTGTCCAGGACGGGGAACGGCGCGGGGTGAAGGTGGCCTGGGCGCGCCGGGGACGGTCGGGGATGATCCTCTGGGATGAGACCGGGGCCTGGCGCGGTATGCCGGCAGCGATAGAAAGGGCAGTGTATGACGGTCTGAGCGCAGCGGACCAGGACGCCATCGAGGGCGACGCGCCGGCGGTCTTCGCTTCACCCGATAAGGCGATAGCCTGGGGCCTGGAGCGCGGGGCCTTCGAAGCGCTTCAGCACGCGCGCAATGCCTACGAGAAGCTGAAGCGGGAAGCACAGCCTCACACGGCCGAGGAAATGCGCGATCTATGGGTGGCCGAGGTGCAGCGACGGCGCAATGAGCGAGTAGCGAGTGAAGAGTAGCGAGTGAAGAGTGGCGAATGGGTGAATCAGCGGGGAGTGATTACGCGCGTAATCAGGACGGCGGGGCGGGGTATCCTGACCTGGTGTACTCCAACTGGCTTGACGCTTTCTTCCCTTGCCGGGTCATTGCCAGCGGTGGGGGCATGGCCTTCATCGAGGCGCTGTATAAGGGGCAGGCGGTCAAGATGCGCGTCCCTACGGGGATTGTCTACCGACGCCCGGCTGAGGTCTTGACGGGTCAAGAGCCGTCAAGGTGAAGTCAACGGTAAGGCAAGGGTAAGCCCCACACGGCAAAGCGAAGTCAAAGAGAAGTCAAACGGACTACGTTAACCGGGGTATAGACGAAACTAAGACGAAGTGAAGGTGCAAAATGCGACAACATCCCGGTAAATCAGTCTGGCCGCAAGGGTACACGACCCGGACTTTTCGCTTTGGTCCGGCGCTGGTGCATGACTTTTACGCGCTGGCTGAGGAGTTAATCGTGAATCCTTCGGAGTTGGCATGTTATCTGCTACGGGTGGCGCTGGACCAGGTACAGGCCGGGGCGCTCACAGTCCCCACCCGTCCTATAGGGGCGGTGATCGATGATCCCAGGGCGCGGGAATAACGAAGGGAGAAAAGACCATGACACAAAAAGACACTATCCAGACGGAACTAGACAAGGCGCTTGCAGACCGCGACGCGGCGGTAATCCGTAAAACACAATTGCGGGAAGAGCTGGCCGCATTGTGGGAAAGGATCGAGCATGCCGGCATCGACACCGCGCTCTTTGCAGACACGCCAAACATCGTGATCAGCCAAGGGTTCAGGCCCATGCGCTATCGCGCGGGTTATGACCGGCATCGGCCTAACTATGACGAAAACTTTTTTCGCAATGTGTTTTACACGCGCGGATACTATGAAAGTCTCGGCAACGTCGGCACGCCGTGGCTGCACCATCATGACCACTACTGGGAGACCTCGTTCGGCGATCCCCAGCGGCAGGGCAGAACCGCTCCGCCTTTGTCGGCCCCCTGGTTTAGGGAGCACCCGTGGCGCGTGACCACGATCAATCCCGCCGGCCATCACGCCATGAAGCAGTATGTGGCGCCGCTGCGGCATCAGGATATTCTGGGTATCACACGCGGCGGCTTTCTGGTCGGCACCTACGGGATCGAGCCCCTGCTGATCCCGTTCGCGCAAGCCTTCCGCGCCTTGCCCGCGCAACGCTTTGACGATGTGTCCGGCTCAACCGAAACCGTCAAAGCGCGCGCGCTTGCATGCGGTGACGGCATGTGGTTCCATGTCGTCAATACTGGCGAGATGCCCGCGACCGCGACGTTCACAGTGTGTTCGGACAACGTCATCGACCTCGTGACCGGTGCGCGGCCGGCCGAACTCACGGCACGTGTCCTGAGTCTGCGGCTCGCGCCGTATCAGCTCCGGTCTTTCCGGATGGCGGCACAACCGCCGGGACAGACCCCGTTCACCGTCAAGGTGGGCGACTGAAAACACGGACGAGAACAGAATCACGCAAGGGAGAAACGCGGCATGAAACACTTTCTAACCACAACACGCACCACACACACAGGGGGGAGATCATGAAGCGATTGTTTTCAGCCGGAAAATCAGAGGTCACGGAAAGCGCCAACCCTCGCGTTCTATCTGCATGGCACAACATTCTCTGTGCGCTCTGTGCGCTCTGTGGCTCTGTGGCTAAACCTCTTTTTCGTGGTTTTGGTGCCTTTCGTGGTTCAATCATCGTAAAACTTCGTGGCGAAGCGCTGCGAGCGACGTGAATTGCTCTTTTCTTTTGACAACGCCCGCCGGACAGGGTCCGGCTGTCGACATCCTGCAAACGTATTGGAGTAGCGATTCTATCCAGTGGATCCGACATGAATTGCCAGTATGATTTGACATTCCCATTATGTATTGGCAATACTCATGAGTATGAAAACCAC
>ENA-UOUL01002685-UOUL01002685.1-bioreactor-metagenome-genome-assembly--contig:-NODE-2685-length-20168-cov-3.705390_pt1 | contig 20168 bp, 18 predicted proteins | sample MGYA00249838_ERZ747220 | MGnify/ENA primary metagenome ERZ747220 (study PRJEB28778, sample SAMN05720191) | bioreactor metagenome | isolation source: Anaerobic biogas reactor | place: USA:Washington...
CGCGCGTTCGGCCGCGACCAATTGCTCGACGAGGTCTGGGGCGCGGACTACGAGGGCGGGCCGCGCACCGTCGACATGCACGTGCAGACGCTGCGCAAGAAGCTCGGCAGCGCCGGCGCGCAGATCGGCACGATCCACGGGCTCGGCTACAGGATCGGGGGAGGGGAACATGCGCAATAGGATATGGCGCGCGATGGCGCTGACGGCGCTGCTTTCGGTGCTCGCGTTCGGCGTGCTGTCGATGGGCGTGCTCTACCGCTTCTTCGCCGCGCGCACCGCGGCCGCGCTCGACAGCGACCTCGGCATTATCTCCGCGGCGCTCGAGGGCGGCGCGGGTGTCGAGGCGCTCGCCCGGGCGAACGCGGACGCGCGCGTGACGCTCGTCTTAGCCGACGGAACCGTGCTCTTCGACAGCCGCGAGCGCGCGTCGGACATGGGAAACCACCTCGACCGCCCGGAGATTCGGGACGCGCTGGAAACGGGCTCCGGCGCGAGCGTCCGGCGCTCGGACACGCTCGGCGAGCAGACGATCTACCGCGCAAGGCGCCTCCGGGACGGCTCGGTGCTGCGCGTCTCCGGGACGCAAAAGAGCGTGCTCGGGCTGCTTCTGCAGATACTGCCGCTGTTCCTGTTTTTGATCGTCGTGACCGGCTCACTGTCGGCGCTGCTGTCCCGGCGGACGACCGCGCGCATCGTAAAGCCTCTGAACGAATTGAACCTCGAGAGCCCGCTCGACAACGACGTGTACGAGGAGCTCTCGCCGCTGCTCACGCGCATGCACGTGCAGAACGCGCGCATACAGGGCTACATTTCCGAGCAGACCGCGCAGCGGCGCGAGTTCGCCGAGATCACGCGCGGCATGGCCGAGGCGCTCGTGCTTCTGAACGCGCGCGGCGAGGTGCTGTTCGTCAACCGCGCGGCGGAGGAACTGCTCGGAACCTCGCGCGAACAGGGCGAGGGAAGGTATCTGCTCGCGCTGACGAGAAACTTCCAGATCGCCTCGGCGATGGAGGGCGCGCTTGCCGGCGCGGGGACGGAGAAGGACACCGAGATCGCCGGCCGGCGCTGCCGCGTCGCGGCGAACCCGGTCAGGGCCGGCGACGCCGTGACGGGGGCCGTGATGCTGATCCACGACGTGACCGACCGCTTCCTCGCCGAGAAGGCGCGGCGCGAGTTCACCGCGAACGTCTCGCATGAGCTCAAGACGCCGCTGACGGCGATCCTCGGCTACGCGGAGATCATGCAGAACGGCGTCGCGGCCGAGGACATGCTGCGCGAGTTCGCGGCGCGCATCCACGAGGAGGCGACGCGGCTGATCGGGCTCGTCGAGGACATATTGAAATTGTCGCGGCTCGACGAGAATAGGCTGCCGAACGACCGGCGCCCGGTGTCCCTCCGGGAATTGGGCGTTCAGGCCGCCGCCAGGCTGAAGCCCGAGGCCGACCGGCGCGGCGTGTCGATCGCGGTCGAGGGGGGCGATTGCCCGGTCGTCGGCTCGCAGTCGGTGCTTTCGGAGCTCGTCGGGAACCTGCTCGACAACGCCGTCAAGTACAACCGCCCCGGCGGCCGCGCGGTCGTCCGGCTCTCGGAGTTCCCCGGCGGCGCGCGCGAGCTCGTCGTCGAGGACACCGGCATCGGCATCTCGCCCGAGGATCAGGAACACGTGTTCGAGCGGTTCTTCCGCGCCGACCGCAGCCGCTCCGACGAGGGCGGCACGGGGCTGGGGCTGTCGATCGTCAAGCACGCGGCGCTCGCGCACGGCGCGTCCGTTCGCCTGGAGAGCGAGCCGGGCGTCGGCACGCGCGTCACCGTCCGCTTTCCCGCCAAAGATTGACAGGAAAGCGATTTCCATGTATACTTGGGGGGAAATCCATCATCTGGGGAGGGCAACCGATGTTAAACTTTGAATTTTACAACCCGGCGCGCATCGTCTTTGGCCGAGGCGCGGAGGAAAAGACCGGAGAACTCGCGAAGCGGCTGGGCACGAAGGCGCTTCTGCACTACGGCGGCGGCTCGGTGAAGGCGACCGGCGTCTACGACAAGGTCGTCCGGTCGCTTGAGAAGGCGGGCGTGCCGTTCGTCGAGCTCTCGGGCGTGAAGCCGAACCCGCGGCTGTCGCTGGTTCACCAGGGCATTAAGCTCTGCCGCGACGAGGGCGTCGACTTCGTCCTCGCGGTCGGCGGCGGCTCCGTCATCGACTCCGCGAAGGCGATCGCGGCCGGCGTCCCGTACGACGGCGACGTCTGGGACTTCTACCTCGACGAGGAGAAGGGCCCGTTCACCGCGCTCCCGATCGGCGTCGTGCTGACGATTCCCGCCGCGGGCTCGGAGAGCTCGACCGGCTCCGTCATCACGAACGAGACCGGTTGGCTCAAGCGCGCGATGAACAAGGAGGTCCTGATCCCGAAGTTCGCCGTGATGAACCCCGAGTTCACGTTCACGCTGCCGCCGTACCAGACCGCGTGCGGCGCGAGCGACATACTCGCGCACATGTTCGAAAGGTACTTCACGCAGGTCGAGCACACCGATCTCACCGATAGGCTTCTCGAGGCCGCGATGAAGACGCTGTTGATCTACGCGCCGATCGTCATGGAGAACCCCACCGACTACGACGCGCGCGCCGAGGTCATGTGGACCGGCACGATCGCGCACAACAACCTCCTGAACACCGGGCGCATCGGCGACTGGGCGAGCCACAACCTCGAGCACGAATTGAGCGGCATCTACGACATCGCGCACGGCGCGGGGCTCTCGATCGTGTTCCCGGCGTGGATGCGCCACTGCCATAAGGCGAAGCCCGCGCGGTTCGTGCAGCTCGCGATGCGCGTGTTCGACGTAGACCTCGCGATGGAGGACGACGAGAAGATCATCGAGGAGATGATCCGCAGGCTCGAAACGTGGTATAAGCGGCTCGGGCTCCCGGTTCGGATGTCGGACGCGGGCATTGCCGGCGACCGCATCGGGGAGATGGCGAAGAAGCTGTTCATCGGCCAGCCGGAGCAGGGGAACTTCATGCGGCTGACGGAAGAGGACGCGCTCCAGATCTACAAACTGGCGCTGTAAAAAATCCCGCGGCTCGCGCCACGGAGCACAAAGGCATGCAGAATCGCCTGTAAAATCGAAACCGACGGCATGTACGTCGGTTTCGCGCATTTCCCGAGAGCTGAGGCGAGGGAAATGCTCACCCGTCCGGCCTTCGCCCGGAAATTGTGAAATTCCAGAAGGCCGGCCCTACGCGTTGAAAAACGAGGTTTTTCAACGCATCGCGGAGCGATTAAAATAGGGTTTCCATCAGGTACATGTAAAGCGGAATGAAGAGCAGCGACAGCGCGGTCGTCAGCGCCATGCCGCCGGCGGCGTACTCGCTGTCGGAGCCGGTCGTGCCGGAGACGATCACCGTCTGCGACATGACCGGCATCGTCGCCTGCATGAACAGCACGCGCCGCATCAGGTCCGGAAGCTGGAACGGCGCGGACGCGAGCAGCAGCAGCGCCGGGCAGACGACGAACCGCCCGAGGCAGACGGCGAGATACCCCCTCTGCCAGCGCACATGCCCGCTCCGGATCATCCGCATGATGATCGCGCCGGTGTAGATCAGGGAGAGCGGCGTCACGATGCTCCCGACGTAGCCGCACGCGCTCATGAAGAACTTCGGCGGCTTGAAGCGGACGAGCAGCAGAAGCCCGCAGGCGACGAGCGTCGCGAGCGGCAGCGGGATCGCCGACCAAAGGCTGCGCTTTTTCGGGAGCTCCGCCTCTCCGTCGCCGAAGCGCCGCATCAGCGTGTGGCCGATCGCCCAGAACATCGACGTGTTCGAGAAGTAGTAGGTCAAGGCGAGCGGCGCCGCGACGTCGCCGAACAGCGCCTTCGAGACCGGCAGGCCGATGAACACCGAGTTCGCAAACGAGAACATCGCGACGAACGAGCCGATCCTACGGCGCTCGAGCTTCATGAGCTTCGCAAGCCCCAAGCCCAATGCCGCCATCGCGATCACGCACAAGAGCACCGCCAATATGCCCGGCGCGTTCGCGATCAGTTCGTCGCGCGTGTACTGCGTGAACATCGTGTTGACGATCGTCGCCGGGAGGCCCACCATGACGACGAGCCTCGAGATCAGCGGCAGGTTTTTGTCGTCCAGCCAGCCGATCCGGTAGAGCAATATGCCCGTGCCGGCCATCAGGAACATCGCCAGCACGATTTCGACCGCGTTCGCCACCGATTGCACGCCCATCCCCCCTCGCGGAATCAAAGAGCCCCCGCCCCTGTTGGGGCGAGAGCTCGCCTCGCGGTTTGTATGCGGATCGGGTCGATTATAGCAGAAGCCCACCCCGGTGTCAACGCGCATTTCCAAAATCCGCATTGTTTTTCCGGGGGAATTGTGATATGATTTTCCGGAGAGGTGGGAAGCCGATGCCGTTTATCAGCCACGACAAGGGGAGCGCGATGTTCGATGCGACGCCCATCGAGAACATGTTCCTGCTGGAATACCTTCCCGTCGCGCCGGACGACTGCCTGCGCGTGTTTTTCTACGCGCGCATGCTCTGCCAGCACCCGGAGTTGGGCGACGGCATCCCGGACGTCGCGCGCGCGCTGAAGCTCTCGGACGAGGCCGTCGAGGACGCGTTCCGCTTCTGGGAGCGCGAGGGGCTCGTCCGGAGGCTCTCCGACCGCCCGCCGACCTACGCGATGCTGCCGATGCGCGGCTTCTCGACGCCCGCGCCGATGGACGACCACTACTACCAGTTCCGGGACTTCAACGCGTCGCTGCAGCGGCTGTTCGGCGACTCGGTTCTGCACGGCGAGGTGTCGATCGCGCAGGACTGGGTGACGGTGTTCGGCCTCTCGCGCGAGGCGGCGCTTCGGATCGCCGAATACGGCATAGGCGACCTGAAGTTCTCGAAGAAGAGCCCGCGCGCGACCTTGCGCAAGATCGACAACATCGTCAAGGAGTGGGCGGAGCACGGCGTGCGCACGCTCGAGGACGCCGAGCGGATGATCGCCGTCAAAAACGGCAGCTTCGGCGCGGCGGAGGCGGTCCTGAAGCGGTTCGGGCTGCGCAGGAAGCCGAGCGAGGTCGAGCTCGAGATGGCCGAGAAGTGGCTGCGCGAGTGGGGGCTCTCGGCGGAGGACGTGCTCGACGCGTGCCAGGCGACCGCGAACGCGCAGAACCCGTCGTTCGGCTACCTCGACAAGGTGCTCGAAAACCGCCGCACCGAGGGCGACCGCCACTTCGAGCCGCTGAAGAAGGCGCTCGTCGAGCTCGGCAGCAAGGCGCAGCCGACGCCGGAGACGCTCAAGAAATACGCGGGCTTCCTCGAAGCGGGCTTCGAGCCGCGCACCGTCGAGCTCGCCGCGATTCAGCAGAACGGCAAGAACCGGCACCAGTTCGAGGACCTCGAAAAGCTGCTCTCGATGTGGGCGGAGCTCGGGCTCTTGCGCGCGGACCAGGCGGAGAGCTACGTCGCCCGCCAGCGCGCGCTGTCCCGGGAGCTCGCGGAGCTCTTGAAGCGCGCGGGGTCGGAGAAGCGGCCGACGCTCGAGGACATCGAGCTCTACGAGAGCTGGCGCAATAAATTCTCCGAAGAACTCCTGCACTTCGCGGCGGAATCGTGCCGCGAGAAGGGGCGGCCGATGGTCAACATCGAAAAGCTGCTCGCCCGGTGGGAGAGGGACGGCATATCGACCGTCGAGGCCGCGCGCGCCGCGGCCTCGCGGAACCCGGGCTTCAAGAACCCGGCGCTCAACTACGAGCAGAGGGCGCTCGAGGGGAACGGGGACGACCTGTTCACCGATCTCACGCAGTACGGGGGGAAGGGCGAATGACGAGAGCCGAGCGGGTCCGGAGCCTTCTGGACGAGTACATCCAGCAGCAGCGCGAGAACGCGGCCGCGCTTCGGGAGCGCGAGCGCGAGGCGTACGCGAGGGACCCGGCGCTCGAAACCCTGCGCGGGCAGACCGTCTCCGTCGCGCTCGACGCGATGCGCGATGCGCTGCAGGAGCCGTCCGAGGACAAGCGCCGCGGGATCGCCGAAAAAATGCGCGCCCGGGGGCTGTTCATCAACGGCGAGGTGCGAAGGCGGCTGCGCGCGCTCGGGCTCCCCGAGGACTACCTCGAGGAGCAATACCGCTGCCCACTCTGCCGCGACACCGGCTACGTCGGCGACGCGCCGGCGCGCTTCTGCGAGTGCTTCGAGAGGCGGCTCGCGGCGAAGGCGTCGGCAGGGGTCGCGGTCGAGGGGCAGACGTTCGACCGCTTCAACCCGTTTCTCGCGCCCGAGGAGAACGGCCAGCGCGAGAAGCTCATGCTCGTCAAGAACCTGCTCGAGGAGTTCGCCGACCGCTACCCGGACGCCCAGTGGCAGAGCATCGTGCTGATGGGGGCGGGCGGGCTCGGCAAGAGCTTTCTGCTGAACTGCGTGCACGACCGCGTCGCCCGGCGGGGCTTCGCCGCGCAGCGCGCGACGGCGTTCCGGATGTTCGAGGCGATGCGCGCCAGGCACATGGGCGCGGAGGAGGGGGAGGACGGCTTTTCGTCGCTTCTCTCGGCGCCGCTCCTGCTGATCGACGACCTCGGCACCGAGCCCGTCATGCGCAACATCACCGTCGAATACCTGTTCATGCTCCTGAACGAGCGCATCGAGGCCGGGCTTTCGACGATGGTGACGACGAACCTCGCGCCGCCGCAGCTTCTCGAGCGGTACGGCGAGCGCGTCGTCTCGCGGCTGTTCGACCGCGCGCGCGGGCTGACCGTCCGGCTCGAGGGGAGGGACTTGCGGCTCTATGGACGGTGTTGAGGCGGAGGTCTACGCGGCACTCCGGCGGATGGGCATCCCTTGCGACAGCGTCGATCACGCGCCGGTGCACACGATCGAGGACTGCAGGGTCGCAGAGGAACTGCTGGGCGGAATCGTCCCGAAAAACCTGTTCCTGACGCCGCGCAACGAGAGCGCGTTCTACCTGCTGCTTACGCGCGCGGAGAACTTCCGGACCGCGGACGTCTCGAAGAAGATCGGCTCTTCGCGGCTGAGCTTCGCGAGCGCGGAGAGGCTGATGGAGAAGATGCGCACGCTCCCCGGCGCGATCAGCCCTATGGGGCTTCTCTTCCCCGAGGCGCGCGAGGTGAAGCTGATCGTCGACCGGGAGTTGCTGTCGCTCCCGCGGCTTCTGTTCCACCCGTGCGTGAACACGGCGACGCTCTCGATGTCCTCGACCGACTTCTTCGAAAAATTCCTGCCGGGCGCCGGGCACGCGCCGATCATGATCGACATCTGCCGGGAGGGAGCGCAATGAAAATCGACTGGAGGCGCGACACGAAGCGCCTCGTGCTGGTCATCGCGGGGTCGATTTTGATCGCGGTCAACATACGCGCGTTCGTGCAGGCCGCGGAGATGTACCCCGGCGGCATCATGGGCCTGTCGCTGCTCGTGCAGACGGTGTTCCGCACGTATCTGCACGTCGAGATTCCGTTCACCGCGTTCAACCTCGCGTTCAACGCGGTGCCGGTGTACATCGGATTGCGCTTTCTCGGGCGGAAGTTTACGCTCTTGTCGCTCGTCGCGATCGCGCTCTCGAGCGTCCTGACCGACGTGCTGCCCGACATGCGCATCACCTCCGATCCGCTGCTCATCTGCGTGTTCGGCGGCATACTCGGCGCGTTCGCCGGGAGCCTGTGCCTGCGCGCCGACGCGACCGCCGGCGGCACCGACTTCATCGCGATGTACATGGCCCAGAAATACGAGCGCGACGCGTTCAACACGATATTCGCCGCGAACGCCGTGATGCTGGGCGCCGCGGGGCTCCTGTTCGGCTGGGAGAAGGCGCTCTACTCGATCATCTACCAGTACGCGTCGATGCAGGCGCTGCGCGCGTTCTACAAGAGCTTCCAGAAGCACACGCTGTTCATCATCACCGACAAGCCCGAGGCGGTCTACGAGAAGATTCAGAAGACGACGCACCACGGCGGCACGCTGTTTCGCGGCACGGGGCTCTACGAGCAGAAGGAGCGCACGATGGTCTACTCGGTCGTCTCCTCCGACGAGATACGAAACGTGCTGCTCGAGGTCAAGAAGGCCGACGAGCGCGCGTTCGTGAATATCGTCAAGACGGACCGGTTCGCGGGGAGGTTCTACCGGAAGCCTACCGACTAAGCAAAAAAGCGGCGGCGCCGCTTTCAGGGCATCAAAAAACCGCGGTTTTTTGATGCATAGGAAGAATGTGCTTCGGCTCGCTGAAATCCTCACGGATTTCCGGGCGCGATCCTGACGGTAGGAATTGTTTTACCTCCGCTACGCTGCGTAAAAACCAAATTCACCGCGCATGTCGCTGAATTTGATTTTATGGGTCGGTCGGCGATACTTTGTCGATGGGCCGAAAGCGGCGCCGCCGCTTTTTTGTTGGCTATCGTATGAAGTTGGTTCTATAAACCTTCTCCGCGAGGGGGGGCAATACCCCCTTCTCCCTTCCGGCCTCGATGCACCTGAGCAGCCACGCCATGTTGCGCCCGAGGTTGCGCATCGTCTGGAGCCCCTCCTGATCCTTGAGCACCTCCTCCGGCGTGTTTCCGTGCACCATGTTCCAGTAGGTCGAGGAGACGACGGGCATCTGCGCGATCGTGAAGTACTTGTTCAAAACGTCGATCGACGCCGTCGTGCCCGCGCGCCGGGCGGACGCGACCGCCGCGGCCGGCTTGTGGCGGAACGGCCCGCTCTTGCAGGCGTAGAACATCCGGTCGAGCAGCGACAACACCCGCCCGCTCGGGTGCGCGTAGTAGACGGGCGTGCCGAACACGAACCCGTCGGCCCCCTTCGCCCTCTGGATCAGCGCGTTTATGCCGTCGTCGTCGAACGCGCACCGGTCGTCGAGCTCTGCGCACTTTCCGCAGCCGATGCAGTCGCGTATCGGCTTGCTCCCCGACTGCGCGATCTCGCACGAGATGCCCTCCGCCTCGAGCGCCGAGGCCACCTCCATGAGCGCCGTAAACGTGCAGCCATTCGGCCGGGCGCTCCCGTTGATCATCAAAACCTTCACCCGCAACACCCCTTCCAGCGAGTCTATGCCGCGTCCGGAGCCATTATAGCACATCCTCCCTCCGCGTTCAACGCTGAAACGCCGCGTGCTCCTCGCGCGGATCGACGCCCAGAAAGTCGCTCTCCATCAGCATCGCGCGCCGGACGATGCCGCGGCCGTAGCGCGCGCGCACATCCATCACGGCCTTTTCGAGCGCCCACTGGCGCGCGCGCTTATCGTCGGAGAAGATCGAGAGCTGCTCCGGCCGGTTCTCGGGCTCGAGGTTGCTCACGCAGACGCCGAGGCTCCTAACGCCCTTGCGCCAGTCCCACAGCTCCCGGAACAGCTCCATCGCGCACGCCTCGATCTCCGACGGGAGCGCCGTCGGAAGCGGCAGCTTCCGCTGCGCCGAGACGACTTCGAGCGAGGTATCCCGAACCGACACGCAGACCGTCCAGCCCGCGAGCCCGTGCTCCATCAGCCGCTCGCCGACGCTCTCGCCGAGGATCGCGACGAGCTCCTTCGCGTCCGCGTCGCTCGCGAGGTCGCGCGCGGGCGTCGCGCTGTTGCCGACGGACTTGATCATCGCCTCCTCGCCGATCGGCACGACCGGCGCGTTCTCGAGCCCGTTCGCGTACATCCACAGGGTCTCGCCGTGCTTCCCGAGCGCCGCGCGCAGCGACTCCGCCCGGCAGCGCGCGACATCGCCGATCGTGAACAGGTTCCGCCTGCGCAGCTTCTCCTCGGTCGCCGGGCCGACGAAGAGCAATCTGCGCGCCGGAAGCGGCCAAGCGACCTCGCGGTAGTTGTCCGGCGAGATCACGGTCGTCGCGTCGGGCTTTTTCAGGTCGCTCGCGAGCTTGGAAAACACCTTGTTGAACGACGCGCCGACCGACACCGTGAGGCCGAGCTCCTTCTTGACCCGCGCGCGTATCTCGTCGGCGACGGTCTTGCCGCTCGCGCCGATGGAGCTCACGTCCAGCCACGCCTCGTCCAACCCGAACGGCTCGACGCGGTCGGCGAAGTCCGCGTAGATGCGGCGCACCGCGAGCGCGAGCCCGACGTAGAGCGAAAAGTCCGGCTCGACGACGACGAGGTCCGGGCACTTCTCCCTCGCCTGCCAGATCGCCTCCGCCGTCTCGACGCCCGCGGCCTTCGCCAGCTCGTTTTTCGAGAGCACGATGCCGTGGCGCGCCGCCGGGTCGCCGCAGACGGCCATCGGAACCTTGCGCAGTTCCGGCCTCGACAGGCACGCGGCGCTCGCGTAGAAGCTGTTCAGATCGCTGTGCAGTATCGTTCGCATGCGATTTCCCCCTCTAAGAACATATGTTCGATAAGCCTATTATAGCACAGCCGGCCGGATTTGCAATCGAACGCCAAATTAAAATTGGCCGGAAGATAATGGCAATTCCGGAGGCCCGGGATGCGGAACCGGCGCGCGGGCATAAGCGTCTAATGGGCAAAACCGGAAACAAGGGAGGGATAAGGATGAAACGAAGGGGAATATTGCGGCTCACCGCGCTGCTGCTTATCGCGCTGATCGCCGTTCCCGCGCTCGCCGCGGGGGGGTCTGACCGGCGCGGGCTCGTGGGGCGCTCCGGGAGCGTCTCGGCGTATCTGGACGGCGAGGGAGGGCTGTTTCTGACCGGGTACCCGGAGCAGATCAACCAGCGGCACGCGTCGGAGATCATTTGGGTTGATCAAGAGCGCGTGGTGTATCTCGCGGGGGAGGAAATCGACGACTTCGGGGGCGAGCTGATCGCGGTCGAGCTCCCGACATTCAAGGAGACGGCGCTGGCCGACGGCGTATTCCGGGCGGCGGCGCTAGCGGCGGATTCGGTGTTCTACATCCCCGCCGCGAACCGCGCGCAGATGATGCGCCTGTCGCTCGACACGCTGCACAGCACCCCCGCCGGGACGACGGCGGAGGACATGACCGCGCTTCACATAACGCCCGACGGGCTCGTCGTCGAATTGGACGGCGGCACCGGCGCGCTTCTCTACGACACCACGACCGGCGCGTTCACCGGATATCCGGATGCGATCGCGGCCGCGTCCTCCCATCAGGACGGCTTCTACCTCAGGCTCAGCGACGAGGGGCTTCTCTCGATCACGGCCGAGGGGAGCGGAAAGACCGAGTTCGTCGACTTCGGCGTCGAGGCATATCAGGCGCTCGAGGGGAAGGTGTACTATATCACGTCCATGGGCGCGCAGGCGCGGCTCAAGGAGTTCGACCCGGCCGCGCTCTCGTGGAAGATGCTGCTCGCGCTCGACGAGACGGTGTCTCTGCAGCTCGCCGCGAGCCGGTCGCAGCTGTTTTTGATCGACGAATCGACGGGCACGGTCTTCTCCTTTGACAGGAACGCGCTCCGGCTCACAAAATTCGCGACCGTCGACCTCGCGGCGACTTCTTGGCCCGAGGGCTACGAGCTCTCCGGACTTCGCATCGAGGGCATGAGCGGGCAGCTCAACGTCTACGCGGTGCTTTCGCCCGTCGACCTCGAGGGCGGCGAGGCGGGCGTCCCGACGTTCAGCTTCGGCGACGAGCCGGCCCCGGAACAGGTGGCCGACGAGATGCTCGTCCTGATCCGCGCGATCGACGTGCCGGACGAGGAAAAGAGCTCCGACGTCATCCAGCCGGAGGTGGAGTACGGATCGCTCTCGCGCGGCAGCCGCGGCGAGGACGTCCGCAAGCTCCAGCAGATGCTGATCGAGCTCGGCTACCTGAAGGGCAAGGCCGACGGCATCTTCGGCTCGCAGACGCAGTACGCGGTGAAGCTGCTGCAGACCGACCTCACCGACCGCGGCTTCGCGGTCAACGGCGTCGCGTCCCCGGAGTTCCAGAAGCTCTTGTTCTCCGGCACGCTTCCCGCCTACGACCCGTACAAGCCGCTCTCCCGCGGAAACTCGGGCCTGCGCGTGAGCATATTGCAGGAGCGGCTCCGCGCGCTGGGCTTCCTCGCGGACGCGGTGGACGGCGTCTACGGCGCGCGCACCGAGGAGGCGGTCGGCCTCTTCCAGAGCGAAAACGGCATGTTCGAGACCGGCTCGGCGTCCAGCGAGACGCTTCGCAGGCTCTATTCCTCGAGCGCGCAGCCGGCAACCGGCTTCATACACCTCGAGAAGGGCGACACCGGCTACCGCGTCAAGGAACTGAACGCGCGGCTCAAGGAGCTCTACTACCTCGAGGGCACCGTCGGAAGCGCCTTCAACAACGCGACCGTATTGGCCGTGAAGCGTTTCCAGGCGGAGATCGGGCTCAAGCAGAACGGCGTCGCGACGCCCTCCGTCCAGCAGAGGCTGTTTTCGAGGAACGCGCCCGAGTTCAGCGGCTATATCACGCTGAAGCGCGGCGACGCGAACGGCCGCGTGGCGGACATGCAGAGGCGGCTCTCGAAGCTCAACTACTACCGCGGCAACATCACCGGCAACTTCGGCTCCGTCACGGAGACCGCTGTGCGGCTGTTCCAGGCCGTCGCGGGGCTTGACGTGACCGGCGTCGCGAACGTCGAGACGCTGACGCTGCTCTATTCGAAGGACGCGCCGCCCTACGTCGAGCCGACGCCGACCCCGGTTCCGACCGTCACGCCGACGCCCGCCCCGGGCGAGGTCGGCGCGCCGAAGATCGGCATCACGCCGGTCGACTCGACGGTCAACGGCGTAAGCTACCTCGACCCCGCCGTCAAGACGGTCAACTTCACCTGGAGCGCGGACGGCAAGCTCTCCGGCTACTATGTGCGCGTCACCGACAGCGTCGGCGGCACGCTGATCTCGCAACAGGTCACCTCGACCTCCGGAAACCTCTCGACGTCGTCTCTGAAGGCGAACACCGTGTACACGATCTCCGTCGGCGCGATCCCTGAGAACGGCACAGTCGACAACGCGCGCTGGTCGCACAGGCGGTTCGCGCTGAAGGGGACGCCGGTGCCGTCGGCGACGCCGACCCCGGTCCCGACCGCAACCCCGACCCCGGCGCCCGGACAGGTGGGCATCCCGGACGTCTCGATCGAGCCGGTCAAGCACGTCGGCGTCGACATGGTCAACTACGTCGAGCCGGGCACGCTGACGCTTCGGTGGAGCGCGTCCGGCAGCGTCGACCACTACTTCGTCGAGATTTTCGACGGCATGTGGACGCTGCTCGCCTCGCAGGAGTTCACCGGGAAGAGCACCACGCTCGGCACGGCGAACATGCGCGAGGGCGAGGTATACACGATGCGCGTGACGGCGGTCCCGGTCAACGGGGACATCGACGACGGAAAGTCGAACGCGCTGAAGTTCGCGCTCGAGCCGGCCGCGCCCGAGCCGACGCCGACGCCGACCCCGGTCCCGACGCCGACCCCGGTTCCCACACCCACGCCGACCCCGGTTCCGACGCCGACCGCGCCGACCGTCGGCAGCGTCTCCGAGCCGGTGATAACCTTCAACCCGGTCAGCTATGAGGACGAGGGCGTCGTATTTGTGGCCGGCGAGGTGGAGGTCTCCTGGCATGCGGACGGCGACGTCGACCGCTACCGCATCGCGATCCGCAACGCCGACACGAACGAGGTGTACGTGGACACGACGACGGCCGCGACCTCGAACGCGATCCCCGAGGGCAACCTCGCCGAGGGCGTCCTCTACCGGATCGACGTCACCGCAATCCCGATCAACGGCACCGAGGCGGACGGCAAGACCTCGACAAGGTACTTCGCGCTCGAGCCGGCGCCCGAGCCGACGCCCGTTCCGACCCCGACGCCGACCCCGGTTCCGACCCCGACCGCGCCGCCCGTCGGCGAAGTCTCCGAGCCGGAAATCCACTTCAACCCGGTCAGCTATGAGGACGGCGACATCTCCTTCGTCTCCGGCGAGGTCGAGGTAACTTGGTATGCGGACGGCGACGTCGCGAACTACCGAGTCGTGATCCGCAACGCCGACACGAACGCCGTGCTCGTCGACGAGACGACGGCCGAGACCTCGAACATGATCCCCGAGGGCAGCCTCGCCGAAGGCGTCGTCTACCGCATCGACGTGACGGCGATCCCGATCAACGGCGCCGAGGCGGACGGCAGGACCGCGGCAAAGTACTTCGCGCTCGAGCCGGCGCCCGAGCCGAAGCCCGAGCCGACCGAAGTGCCCGAGCCCGAGCCGACCGAGGTGCCCGAGCCCGAGCCGACCGAGGTGCCGGGTCCCGGGCCGAGGACCGAGCCGACGCCGGACATCTGGGCCGTGCCGCTGGACGCCAGCGCGGATCCTCTGCAGATCGAGCAGCTGCAATTGGTGCTCGAGCGGTGGGGATGGCTGACGCTCGCGGGCGGGGAGTTTAGCGCCCAGCGCGGCGTGCTCGACCAGGTGACGCTGCAGGCCGTGCTCGACTTCCAGCTCTTCGTCAACGAGCAGTACGCAGGCGTTTCCGGCAGGCCGTTGGTCCTCCTGGACCTCGCCCTCGAGAACCCGGCGATACAGCCCGACACGCTGAAGCTGATCATGAACGACCAGATGGTCGAAATCTTCAAGCCCTAGAGACAACCGGCCCGCCGGAAGCGATTCCGGCGGGCCAAAACATGCAGACGCCCCGCTTCGGGGGAAGCGGGGCGTCTGCGTGTCGACAAAGATATGCAGAACGGCCTCTTAAATCAAAACCGACGACATGCGCGTCGGTTTTGCGCATTTTTCGGGAGCCAACGCTTGCGTTGGCGGAGGGAAATGCTTACCCCCTCCGGTCGCCGCCCGGAGATTCGCGAGAATTTCGGGCGACCGGCCCCACGCGTTGGATAACCCCGTTTTTCAACGCCTTTAGAACTTCAGCGCATTCAGCTTGATGCCCGGGCCCATCGTCGTCGAGAGGACCGCGGACTTGATATAGGTGCCCTTCGCCGCGGCGGGCTTCGCCTTGATGACGGCCTCCATCAGCGTCCGGAGGTTCTCCTGCAGCTTGACCTCGTCGAACGAGGCCTTGCCCAGCGGACAGTGGACGATCGCGGTCTTGTCGACGCGGTACTCGACCTTGCCGGCCTTGATGTCGTGGATCGCGCGGGTGACGTCCATCGAGACGGTGCCGGACTTCGGGTTCGGCATCAGGCCCTTCGGGCCGAGCACGCGGCCGAGGCGGCCGACGACGCCCATCATGTCCGGCGTCGCGACGCAGACGTCGAAGTCGAACCAGCCGCCCTGAATCCTGGCGACCATGTCCTCGGCGCCGACGAAATCGGCGCCGGCGGCGAGCGCCTCGTTGGCCTTGTCGCCCTTGGCGAACACCAGCACGCGCAGCGTCTTGCCGGTTCCGTGCGGGAGAACGACCGCGCCGCGGACCTGCTGGTCGGCGTGGCGGGGGTCGACGCCCAGCCGGATCGAGATTTCGACGGTCTCGTCGAACTTGGCCTTCGCGGTCTTCTTGACGAGCGATACGGCCTCCTCCGGATCGTAGTACTTGGTGCGGTCGATCAGCTTCAGGCTGTCGGAATACTTTTTGCCCATCTTCATTGATAACATCCTCCCTGTGGTCAAGCGGGTATCAGACCCTCCCACGATTGTGCGCCCCGCGGGGCTGGCTTCTTCGGTCAGTCGACCACGACGATGCCCATCGAGCGGGCGGTCCCGGCGATCATGCGCATCGCGCTCTCGACGGAGGCGGCGTTTAAGTCGGGCATCTTGAGCTCCGCGATCTCGCGGACCTGCGCCTGCGTGATGTTGGCGACCTTGTCCCTGTTCGGGCGGCCAGAGGCATGCTCCAGGCCGCAGGCCTTCTTGATGAGCACCGCGGCCGGCGGCGTCTTCGTGATGAAGGTGAACGAGCGGTCCTGGTACACGGTGATGACCACCGGGATGACCAGGCCGACCTGCTTGGCGGTGCGGTCGTTGAACTCCTTGCAGAAGCCGGGGATGTTCACGCCGTGCTGGCCGAGCGCAGGGCCGATCGGCGGCGCGGGCGTCGCCTTGCCGGCGTTGACCTGCAGCTTGATCAGCGCAGTTACTTTCTTTGCCATGGGGGTATCCTCCTCTACTCGTATGTGGTGAAGCGGAGCGCCTTTTGGCGCGCCTCCCACTCCCTGAAACCCGGAAAATCCGGGAAATCAGACGTCTGCCGCGCGGGGGATTTTGTCCCTCGCCGGGCGATCAGTCCTCGCGGACGACCTCGTCGAAGTTCAATTCGACCGGGGTCTCCTGCTTGAACATCATGACCATCACGTTGACGGTCTGCGCCTGGTCGTTGACCGAGACCACGCGCCCGGTGAAATTCTCGAAAAGCCCCCCGAGCACGCGCACGGTGTCGCCCGGGCGGATGTCGATGCGGGCGGGCGTGCGCGACTCGAACACCGTCGCGAAGTCCGTCTCCGACAAGGGCGTCGGCTTGTTGCCCGCGCCCACGAAGCCCGTGACGCCGCGCGTGTTGCGCACGACGTACCAGCTCTCGTTCGTCATGAGCATCTTGACCAGCACATAACCGGGCAGCAATTTGCGCTGCACGGTCTTGCGCTTGTTGTTCTTGATTTCGACGGCGTCCTCGACCGGGATCGAGACCTCGAGGATCAGATCCTGCATGCCGTTGTTTTCGACGGCCTTTTCGAGGTTCGCCTTCACCTTGTTTTCATAGCCGGAATAGGTATGTACGACATACCACTTGGCTTCATTCTCCGCCATGGGCCCCCCCTAGCTGACCAGAAGCTCGACGAGCTTTCCGGCGCCCAAATCGATCACGCCGATTATGACGCCCATGATGACCATGAACACAAGCACCACGACGGAGTAATTGACGATGTCCTTCTTCGTGGGCCAAGTGACCTTCTTGAGCTCGAAATACGTCTCCTTGAATTTCCGGCCGATTCCCACGAAAAAGCCGCCGACGCGCTTGAAGAAATTCTTCTTTTCAGAACTCTTCTTCTCAGCGTTCTTTGCCATGTTCCACAACTCCTTCTCAAGTCCCAGAGCGCCCGTTCAGCGGGTCTCCCTGTGGCTGGTGTGCTTCTTGCAGAAGCGGCAGTACTTGCTCATCTCGAGCCGGTCGGGGTCGTTTTTCTTGTTCTTCATGGTATTGTAATTGCGCTGCTTGCAGTCCGAGCAGGCCATAGTAACCTTGACTCGCTTGTCAGATGCCATCCCTCTTGACACCTCCTGTTCAAAGATTCGGCGCCTCCAGCAATCGATGCCCGCCGTCGCAAGACCGGCGAAAACGCCGACGACAACAGAAGCCCGCATCCGGGGCAGACCCATATATTATAACCCCGAATCCGGTTGAATGCAAGGGCCGGCTTTGCGCATATGTAAATTTTACACAGAATCGCGCGCGTTCCAGGGCAGAATTTTGTCGCCCCGGACGAGAAACGCGCGCCGGGAGACGGAGGCCAAGGGCTGGTCGGAATAAGAATCGGAGTAGAAATCGTCGATCTGCGCATCCGGAAATTCTTCGCGAAAGCGCCTGACCTTCTCGGCCCCGTGGCAGTTCGGGCCGAGAAACCGGCCGGTCTTTCTGTCGACGGGCGAGCCGATCACAAACCGTATGCCCAAGCGTTCGCACGCCGGGCGGATCAGGAACTCCGGCGACGCGGAGATCACGACATCGTCGTCCTTGCGCCGCTCGATGTAGAACGGCTTCACGCGGCGAAAGTTCTTTTCCCAGAAGCGTTCGATCGCCCGGTCGAGGTCCGGGACCGCCCCCAGGAACCGGAACATGCGCTCCTTGAACGCCTGTTTGTCGCGCCGGCGGATGAGGAATAGCAGCGCATTCCCAATTTGCCCCGCCGCGTCCGGCCATATGCGCGGCGTCCGCAAAAGGCAATAGGCGAAGAAGCGCACCGTCGAGTCGCCGCGGAGAATCGTGTTGTCAAAGTCGTACGCGTTCATACCCGTACCATTCGACGCGCTCCGGAGAAATTCCTGCTCTTGCGAAAAAGCCCGTGAAAGCGTATAATGAGGAGAACGCTTCCGAAACAAAGGAGGGGCAAAATGGGCTTTATTTCGGAATTCCTCGCCGATCCGCGCAACGTGCTGATCGCCTTTCTTCTGGCGCTTCCCGGGCGGCTCTTCGCGATCTCGGCGCACGAGTACGCGCACGCGCGCGCGGCGGACAAGGTCGGCGACCCGACGGCCAGATATCTCGGCCGGCTGACGCTGAACCCGCTCAAGCACCTGGACCCCGTCGGCACGCTGATGATGCTCCTCGTGGGCTTCGGCTGGGCGCGGCCGGTGCCGGTCAACCCGCGCAACTTCAAGGGCGATTTCCGCAAGGCCGACCTGAAGGTCTCCGTCGCGGGCGTCTGGATGAACTTTCGGCTGTTCCTCGCCGGCGCCGTCGCGCTCTACGCGATCGTCGGCGTCGCGCTCGCGGGGCTTCAGACGGTCTCGGAGGTGCTCGCGGCGTTCAAGAGCGGCATCTTCCTGACGACGATCGACGGCGCGAAGGCGCTCGTCGTCAACGATTCGTACGTCCGCGTGCGCGACCTCCTGACCTACGTCCCGTACTTCGGCGAGTTCTTCATCCGCCCGCTGTGGGGCGACGTGCCTTACTACCTGTTCCAGATGCTCTCGTACTTCGTGCAGGTCAACATCGTGCTCGCGATCTTCAACCTGTTCCCGATCCCGCCGCTGGACGGCTACCACGCGCTCAACGACCTCGTCCTGAAGCGCGACCTGTTCGACCAGCGCGCGCCGATGATCGGAAACGTCGTCCTGATCGCCCTGCTCGTCTCCGGCGTGCTCACGAGCGTCCTGAGCTTCGTCATCGACAAGGCGTTTCTGGCGACCGGCGCCGCGGCGGGCGCGCTGTTTCGCCTGCTGGGCGTATTATAGGGAGGCTCCATGCCGTACGTCGTGTCGCTCAGGCAGTTCGACGGGCCGCTGGACCTTCTGCTCACGCTGATCACGAACGCGAAGGTCGATATCCAGGACATCTTCGTGTCGGAGATCACCGAGCAGTACCTCGAGTCGATGAAGCTCGTCGGCGAGCTCGACATGGACTCGGCCAGCGAATTTCTGCAGATGGCGGCGACGCTTCTGGAGATCAAGTCGCGCGCGATGCTGCCGCGCCCGCCGAAGCCCGAGGAGGAGGGGGAGCTCTCGCCCGAGGAGGAGCTCATCCGCCGGCTCGAGGAGTACCGGCAGTTCAAGGAGATCTCCGGGCGGCTGCAGGAGCTCGAAAAGCAGGCGAAGGCGCTCATGACGAAGCTGCCGGAGGAGTACCCGCTGCCGCCGCCGACGATCGAGATCACGGGGCTGACGCTCGACAAGCTCCACCGCGCGTTTCTGCGCGTGCTCGAGCGCGCGAGCGCCTTGGAGGAGTCCGACCGGCTCGCGAGCCGCGAGATACGGCGCGACAGCTTCACCGTCGCCGGCTGCATGGCGCGCATACAGCGAAAGCTCAACCGCGGCGCGTTCCGGTTCTCGGAATTGTTCGACGGGCGGATGAACCGGCCCGAGCTGATCGCGATGTTCATGGCGCTTCTCGAGCTTGTGAAGCTCGGGCGCGTGTCGGTCGAGCAGAGGGGCGCGTACGAGGAGATTTTTCTGTCGGAGCGCACCCCGTGACCGGTTTTTTCTGGAACTGCCGGGCGGCGTTCCTCGTCCAATAGGCATCGGATCGGCCCGAAGGGAGATGAGATGGATGAAGCGATGGTTTTCGTTCCTGGTTGCGGCGGCGCTTCTCGCGAGCGCAATGGCCGCGGCTCCCGCGCTCGCGGCGAGCTATGTTTCCGCGGAGACGCCGCTCGGGAGCTCGAGCGCGCGCATTTCCAACATCCGGCTGGCGGCGGACGCGATCAACGGCTGTTTCGTGCCCTACGGCGGGAGCTTTTCGTTCAACGACGTCGTCGGCGCGAGGACGGCGAAGCGCGGCTATCAGTCGGCGGTCAACGGCCGCGGCGTGAAGGTCGTGGGCGGCGGCGTCGCGCAGGTCGCGAGCACGCTGTACATCGCGCTTGAGGAGCTGGGCGGCATCTCCTACGACGAGCGAAAGACCTACGGAAGCCGCTACAACCAGTCCTACGTCGACGACCCGGCGGACGCGATTCTGGTCGACGAGGAGTCCGGAATCGACTTCCGGTTCACGAACCATTTCGACGACATGACGATCGAGGCGTATACCTCCGGCGACTCGCTGTACGTGACCTTGAACTTCGACGCGTACGAGAGCGACGCGGCGTCGGGCGAGCTCGTCGGGAGATCCGAAATCTACGTCCACGGCACGAAGGCGC
>ENA-UOUL01002689-UOUL01002689.1-bioreactor-metagenome-genome-assembly--contig:-NODE-2689-length-20128-cov-6.454341_pt1 | contig 20128 bp, 28 predicted proteins | sample MGYA00249838_ERZ747220 | MGnify/ENA primary metagenome ERZ747220 (study PRJEB28778, sample SAMN05720191) | bioreactor metagenome | isolation source: Anaerobic biogas reactor | place: USA:Washington...
GTCCCCGTAGGGTTGACAGTTATTTCAAAATGGGGGGGGGTCACCTCCACCGGTTGTCCCGCCGCGTCAAACCTGCATCTGCATTCATCCTTGTTAATAAAGTGTGCCTCCTCATAATCGTGGCAGCGCTTACAGACATACTTCAGATGCTCATGGTTTAATGCTACATCAGGATCAGTTATGTTTGCCGGAGTCAGTAGAATCTTATGGTGGACTATATGCCCCAACTGCTCTTGGCACTCTTCACACAGCCCGCCATCAAGCGCTACCCGCTCAGCTATATATGCTGCCCTGCATTTCTGCCAGGCCGCCGATTTGTAAAAGGCTTTCGCCCAGTCTTTCGCCATCCGCTACTCGCTCCCACCCCTGCTACAATCATACGCATTGGCCCGCCGCACTACCAGCTGGCCCCGCAATGCACGCAGCGGACTTCCCCGTTAAAACCTAATTCTTGCAACAAAAAAGATAGCCGCCCGCCACATGGACAGACAGCTATCAGTTATTTTATACCATATTGTCAAGAGCTTGTCAACTATCTCCGTAAATCCCAATCCACTGCTTTTTCTTCGCCGGCTTCTTCCGCTTCCTTCCCTTACTGCTGCCACCCTTCTTCCGCACCGTGTTGCCTTGGCAAGCTGTAGCCTGGGTCGGTGGATCCCGTTCCTCTTGAGGCCATTCGCAGCCGTGCCCCGCCGGGCAGCAGAACCCTTCGCCAGGCGTAAATACCATCGACCTTCCGCATTTATCACAGAGTCGCATCTTTGGCTTTATTCCAACGGACTCAAGATTCGCATCGGAGAAAAAGGCCAATTCTACCCCTCCTCTCTAGCTCTCATCCCTTCTCTATATCTCGTAACACCCTGGCATCTTTTCCCTCTCTTGGTATCTATCAGCTGATCAATATCCTCGTTAATCTCTTTCTCTAAAGCAATGATCTTATCTACAACACTCGGATTTGATACGTATTCTAACCGCTTATACCAACGCTCTGCCTCGCGCATCTTACGTTCAATCTCTAAATCCAAGCATTTTATTCTTTCCTGCTTGCTCATCGCCGTCGTAAACATCGCCACCGGCTACCCCTCCTTCACTTAATCCTTGGAATGTGTTAAACCTTACTAATATTAATTATTTCAACTTCAAAATCGACTTCACATTCAGCACCACATTTGTTACAGATACAAGTATTTATTTCAGCATGGTTAGCACTATCGCTATTTCCATTCCCACAATCTGGGCAATCCCAATTAACTAACATATATATTTTCCTCCTTCGCACTTTTTACAGACTGCGCCCTACTCTCCCGTCCCTAGTAATCCGTAACCAGCTATGTCCTGCCAAGGATCTTCTTGCCCCTGCTTGCCGTTGGCTACCCGAAATAGCTTATCCACAACCCGGATAACTCCCAACATATCCCGGTATTGCTCAGGTCTAACACCGTCTGGATATAAAACCTCTAAGATGCTACCGCCCCGGTTAAAAGCATCACCATACTGTAGGTTTTTCTCATCTACCAGAGCACCTATGGCTTTACCCAGGGATTCGTATTTACCTACTACTTGGTACGGGATCGGTTCCTCGTCCTCTGGCCCAAATCCCTGTTCCCTTTGTGCCAGTTCATATTGCAGCACGTCCTTAACCGTGATTTCCGGTTTTTCTTGTGCTACACTGTTTTCGGCAGGCTCCTGGCTCTCCCGTTCCGGCTCCTGGTTCGCGGCCTGTGTCGGTTCGGGTTCCGGAATCTGCTCCATAGCTTTAGCACGGTTATAGACAGTGGTGCGATGTAGGCCGGTTTCCTGGGCGACGATCCCGCTGGCCTTGTACAACGATATTCCTCGTTCTGCCGCTACCTCTTGGGCTCTTGCCACAATGGCCTCAAAATCAATGTCCTTTTTAGGCATTTCCTCATCCTCCTCTTTATCTCTTCGTCCGGATCCAGGCGTTAATCTGAATCTGGCCGGGTCGTCCCACCCTTCCGGGAAGGCGTCCATGGTGCCGATCAGCACCTTGTTGCCATCCTCATCCAACTTGTACCGGTAGACCGTTGAATCGATAAACCCCTCCGGCGGCTCGGGTGCCGGTACCGGCGCGTGCTTTTTCGGATTGTCTGCCCCGGGTTCCAGGCAGTTGATGTAAGAGTCAGGCTTCATGGCGTACCTCCTCGTATCTCGGCCTTAAGATTGGCCAGCAATTCCTCTTGCCGTATGTTTTTCCCCTTCAGCACTTGCAACACTCGATTGTCCATCGTCCCTTCGGTCAGCAGATGGTAGATCCTTACTGTCTGCTTTTGACCTTGTCGCCACAGCCTGGCGTTAGCCTGTAAGTACAGTTCCAGTGACCACGGCAGCCCAAACCAGATTATGATGCTGCCGCCGTCCTGCAAATTCAAACCGTGTCCGGCACTGGCAGGATGGGCGATCATCAGTTTAATTTTTCCTGCATTCCAGTCTTTGATGTCTTTTTCAGTGTCCAATACCCTTGCGTTTTTAAACCGCTGCAGGATCCGTTCTTTGTCACTGATGTATGAATAATAAACCAGGACTGATTCTCCTCCTGCTTCTTCGACCAGCTCCTCTAAAGCCTCCAGTTTTTTGTTATGGATGACTCGGTAGTTTTTGTCCTGGTCATAGATCGCCCCATTGGCCAGCTGCAACAGTTTATTTGTTACCTCTGCAGCATTCAAAGCTGATATGTAGTCGTCTTCCCCGAATTCAAGCACCGTATCCCGTTCCATAGTTTTATAAGTCTTATACTCCTGCTCAGACAGCTTGACCGGCCTGTCGATATATAACGGTTCTTCTGTCTGCAGATAGTCCTGGAACTTCATGCTGATACAAATGTCGCTGATCAGCTGGTCGATTTCTTCCTTTGCCCCGGGCCTAAGTTTGTATTCGTTGTAACCTGGCCTGGTGATCGTGTGAAAATATTTTCGCCGGTATTCGGTGATGGTTTTACCTAACCGCTGTCCCCTGTCCAGGAGATAAATTTGCGACCATAAATCCTCATATCCATTAGGTGCCGGCGTACCTGTCAATCCCACGATCCTTTTTACAAAGGGTCTTACCAGTTTCAACTTTTTGAACCTGATGCTTTTGTTGCTTTTAAAGCTGGACAGCTCATCGATGACTACTGTGTCAAAATCCCATTCACGTTTAAGTGTGTCCACCAGCCAGGCTACATTGTCCCGGGTGATGATATAAATATCCGCCGGCTGCTTTAAAGCTTGCAGTCTTTCTTTCGGTGTGCCTTTGATCTCAACAACTTCTAAGCTGCTCAGGTGCGACCACTTCTGATACTCTGTCGGCCAGGTATCCTCGGCTACTCTTTTCGGGGCGATGACCAACACTTTTTTGATATCCATGTAGTCATTTTTAAGCTCTTCGATCGCTGTCAAAGTGGTAACAGTCTTACCTAAACCCATATCTAAAAACAAGCCTGCTTCTGGATGATCAAGCACCCATTGTTTTGCGACATTCTGGTAATCGTGCGGTACATAATTCACTTTGCCGCCTCCTTTAAGAACCTGTCCACATCTTCAATGGAGTCTATTTTATAAACTTCAAATCCCAGTTTTTTAAAATCTCTTTTTACAGCCCGCTGCCCTGGGCTTAAATTCTTGCCCGGTCTCTTCAGTTCAACAAAAAAACTTTTCCCCTGGATCAGCACGATCCGGTCTGGTACTCCGTTATTACCTGGTGAGCTGAATTTATAAGCTTTGCCGCCTAATGCTTTTATCCCTAACCTTAAACGTCTTTCGATATCCCTTTCTAACATCTTGTCCACTCTTTTCCCAACTCTCATTTACTCCCTTCCATTTTTTAGGTGTCTACATGTCTACAAAAAATAGCTTGTCTTTATATATATACGTATTAGGCGTGTATTACGTGTATATACGTACCTAATTGATAAAATGTAATATTATATAGATATTCTGTAGACATTGTAGACACCAGGCTTTTAACCTTTATGGGTTCGGCGTTTCAGGTGTCTACAAAAGTCAAAAATTCTGTAGACATCTGTAGACATTGTAGACGCTAGTGTTCGCCGATTTTGTATTAGGTGTCTACAGATTAAAAATTCTGTAGACGCCTAAAACCTCTCTGTTTTCCATAAATTTTTCCAAATCGTAAATGGGTGTTTACTTTTTCCCAGCCATCCAATCCGCGTAAAATGTCATTGATTTCCCGTGATAAAATTGGAGTCAGCTGCTTAGGATCCCCGCGAAATAGCTCGCACCAAATCTCCATGACACAGGTCCTGTCCTTCCTCAGCTCTGCTTCTTCCGCAATCGTGTCAAAATCGTCATTGCCGGATAAATAAGCCCGCCGTTCATTAAGGTCCATATCTTCCCAGTTATTCGGATACAACCTATCCAGGTATTCAATGATCATGCCGGTCTTAGGGCTCTCCTCCGAGTGCTCTTTTTGCTTTTCCAAGGCCTCTTTAGCGGCTTCATCATCTAATATCAGCATGTGCCCTTTCTTATAAAGCGTCACGGCTTCAGCCCATATCTGGTCAACTTCATCCGGAAGATCAGTAAAGATGTCTTTCATCGGCAGCTGCACCCAGCAGTCAACTGGCCAGGATCTCCTGTCCCCGGTTTTATCCCGTAGGAATTCCCGATCGTTGGAGGTCCCGAAGAAAATACACTGCCTTTTATAGCGGTTGGTCCGGCGACCGTAAGCGGCCCGATAAACATCTTCCGATTTACTTAAAAACAGTTTTGTAGCTTCGATTTCAGCCTTTTTCGTGGCAGTCAGCTCACCCATTTCAATCAGCCAGACACCCTGCAGCTGCTCATAGGCTTCTTTGCCGGATACTGTACTTAAACTGTCACTGAACCAATCCCGCCCCAGGTACCGGATCAATGTGCTTTTACCTATGCCCTGGGGCCCGGTCAAAACGAGCATAGTATCATACTTTATCCCTGGCCGCATGATCCTAGCTACTCCAGCCACTAGGTGCGTCCTGGTGACCGCTTTAGTGTAATGACTGTCTTCTGCACCCAGGTAATCGATCAGCAGCGCTTCAAGTCTTTCCGTGCCATCCCAGGTCAAGTTGTTTAAGTAATCCCTTACCGGGTGGGTACGGTGCCGCTGGAAGATCACGGAGACAGCGTCAGCGATTTTTCCCGCGCCGGAGAGGCCATATTTGTGTTCCAGGAAGTACCGGATACCGGCGTCATCATCGTCTACCCAGTCTCGGTTAACGTGATCAGTCCAGGGCAGCTTGCCCGTGATGATCGCCCGGTTTGAGAATTCATTGTAGATCATTTTTCCGGCGACTCTGGGGTCGTTCTCCAGGATGATCACGGCATTATCAATCGTGTTTTTTAAGATCCCTTTGCGGTCATAATCCAGCTTCTTCAGCCAGGCGGTATCAACTTCATCGAATTCGAAGTCGTCTAATACTTCCTGCATTTTCTCTCTGCCCAGCTCTTCTTTTACCCGGTCGTTTTCACTGGCAGTATCAAGCATTTTTAAATAGCTGGGCATTTTGTTGGGCGGGGTATCCTGGCCAGCGTTTTCGTCCAGGTGCCTGTATTTATGGATCCTGACCAGGTCAAAGGCATTACACAGCATGCCGCTGATCGGGTCGGTACCGTGATGGCTGTACGCGAATTTATCTTCATATACTACCAGACCGCCTTCTGTGGAGCCCTCGGCGTAGGTGTACCGGTCTGCCGCCTTGGATGATATGTAAACATCAGATAAAAAAGTTTCGATCGCTTCATGGATCGTATAGGAGCGGCAGAAGGCGCCTATGATTCCCTTCTTGGTCAAAGGGTCTTCCTGTTTTTTGATCTCTGATTGTATACGGATCCCTTGTCTGGAGCTGACCGGCCAAAACGAGGAGTCCCGCCAGTCAAGATAACTGTCCAGGATGCTATCCGGATCCAACCAGGGGCCTTCTTGACGTTTGAATATGAACTCACCGTCAGCCGAGGTAGAAGGCCAGTACATAAGCCTGATAGGCTCATAGGTAGTATCGTCAAACATATCTATACCGATATCGTCTGCTATTTTGCGGCTGATCGCCTGGTATTCATCCGGCAGCACGTTTCTATCCAGAGGAATGATCAGCCTTAACCGGGGACTGTTGGGGCTGTGGGAATGTGTCGAATACATCACGATCTCAAAATCGTTGAGCATAACAATGTTGTCCCACAGTTCCTCAGTTGATATGTTTACGCTATCCAAATCTAGTGTGATCAGGCTCCGGTTAGCCAGATTCTCAGCTTTCCGGCGGCCCTGTTTCAGGGCTCCCCCGACAAACCCGCCTACGTCTTTGATCTCGTCCCGGTTCGACTTCGGCAGCTTCTTATACTCCTGGAAGGTTTCCCGGGTCCTGGTCGTAACCTTCAGCTTTTCCACCAGGTCAAGGTAGTCCATTTCGACATTCTTCCACTTGAGGGATTGCCGGCTGTTGCCTGTGGCGATCATTACTTTTCTTGATTCCGGTTTTTTATCTTTAGAGGTTTCTGCCTTCATTTATCTACAATCACCTCAATCCTTCTGGTAATAAAAACATTCATAACCATCTGCCTTTAGAGACAGCCCCGGCGCCCAGGGAATAGGTTCACCCATTAAACTGCAGATATTTTCCAGGCTGTCATGATCTTCTTTAGACACTTCGATTACACATTCATCATGTACGTGCATCACAATATCAAACCAATGATAATCGAGTTTGAGCATCGAGTGTGCCAGGCAGTCACGGGCCACTGCTTGTACGATGTTTTCCACCAGCTTCCCGCCGTAGGTGTCCTCTTCTACCCATTGCCAGGTTTTTTCGTCTACAGCCTGGAAAGTGATTTTTTCTTTTCCCGGATACCTTTCATCCTCGACTACTTTCGGTTTCACATAGGCTAGTCGTCGGCCGCTGGGCAGCTCTATGAACAGGATCCCGCTTTGATAAATCGCTCTTAAATATTTGTTGATTTGGACAGTGCTGCGGTCTGTTATTGCTTCGATCACTGCAGCTTCAGTATCGCGCCAGAACTGTGTTATCTTTGGGTTCGCCAGCCGCCACTGGGTAATGATCGTTTTTAGTTCATCGTCGGTCAGATCACCGGCACCCATCCGGATCAGCGCGCCGACCCCGCCGCCATAACCGCAGGCCAGCTCCGCCACTTTTCCTTTTTGCCTGAGCGGGTCACCCTTGTGAATAGATTCGATCGGGACCTTAAACATAGCGGCAGCTGAAGCTTCATATATTTTGCCGTGTGAATTGAAGACATCGATCCGCCACTGCTCACCAGACAGCCAGGCGATCACTCTCGCTTCGATCGCGGAGAAGTCGGCTACAACAAACTTATTGCCGGGTGATGGTATGATCGCCGTCCGGATGCACTGACTAAGAATTTCTGACGGGTTCTCGTAGCACATTTCCATGAGTTCCAAATCACCCGTTTTAATGGTTTTCCTCGCTGTGTCTAAATCGGCTATGTGATTCTGGGGAAGGTTCTGAGGCTGTATTTTTCGGCCGGCCCAGCGGCCAGTTCTAGCCGCTCCATAAAACTGCAGGATCCCGCGGGCCCGGCCGTCGCTACAAACTACATCAAGCATCTTTTGATACTTGGCTATGCTTGTCTTGGATAGCCGCTGCCGGATCTCCAGGGCAAAAACGATATCGGGACAGTCCTTGAATTCTTCTAATAGTTCTTTATGGTTCTTCTTCGTAATGCTGGTCACAGTCTTGCCGGTTCTTGATTTTATGAGTGCTTTAATATCCACCAGGCTGTTAGGGTTGTCTAAACCGGTGATAGCCTGGAATTCTGCAGTTAGCTTGTCGGCTTGTTCTTGATCGATTGCAATAGCGCTATGTACCATGTCAGTGTCTATGAGGATTCCGGTATCATTAATTTTTTGATCAAGCTGGTAAAGCGCTATTTCTTCATCCGGTATCACGATAAACTTCTCCAGTTTGTTTCGTATGCTGCGTTCCGCTTCCACATCCTGAGCGCAATATAATTTGAACTGTTCCCACTCTGCAGGCCGATCTTCCCGGGTATATACTTTTTTCTTTTTTGCCGGTTTGAATAAAGGGCCTTGTTCGCTGGTCGCGGCCCTGGGCATACAGAACAGCCTGATCAGGTTTTTCCCGGTGAACAGCTTTTGTTTATCTTGATCGATACCGACTGCAATACCGACGCTGGCCAGATTACCGGTGAAACCCAGCCGGGCCGCCAGGACCTGAGTACAGTCCCAGTTGACCGAGTTGATACTGAAGTATTTATTTATACAAACTCTTTCAAACTGAGCGTTAAACGCAGTTTTTACAATGCGTCGATCAGTTAGGGCGGCAGCTACCTTTTCAGGCAGCTGCTCACCGTTAGCCAAGTCGATTACTTTGACCGGGTCCTGATCAAAAGCATAGGCAAATAATAAGATTTTGAATGCCGCTGATTCGGCATACTTATGCACACCACATTCAGTCAGGCTGATATCGCTGTACGTTTCAATGTCCACGTTCAAAGTTGTCATAGCACTAACTCAAGAAGTCATCGTCAGCGTCTATTTCATCGAAGTCAAAATCATCCTCGGGGGCGCTGGTAACACCTGCTAACGGCTCACCGTCTTCAATCTTTTGGATACTGAGCAGGCTGCAGGCTACACCCCTGTTACCGTTAGCATTGAACGGATAGAAATTGACGGATACCCGGGCGTAACAGCCGGAATAGACATCATCAGATCCCAGTTCGATAGCTTTGCCAGTCTTTTTGTCTTTCTCGGTGCTAACGACCTTTGGAGCTTTGTCATTGTTTGCATTGATGAAATAGCTGTCTGCGTATGCCTCATCCTCCGGACGATCTTCGTCGCCGTCACGTAAGGGCAGTTTAAGACCGTTCGGTATCTTGCCGCCCCATTTAGACTTACCCAGTTCCTTGGCGTTGCTGATCGCTTCTTCGATTACCTTGACCATCTGCTTATCTGATTTCGGGATGATGAGTGATACGGAGTATTTAGGGTCGCTGCCGTTGATGCTTTTCGGCTCAAAGATATGAGCATAGCTGAGTCTTACTAATCCAGTCACCACTTTGGTATCATTCTTTAATACTGCCTGTATTTTGTTAGCCATTTTTATCAATCTCCTTTACATTTCAAAATCGTCTTCGGGTGAATTAAGAGCGGGTCTTTTGTCACTGTTTGGTACCAGGGTAGGCTTGCCTGGGGGTTTCACTAAGTAGGGTTTCGCCAGTTCAGCGAACCGGTTCTTTCCGAACATCTTTTCTAACGCTGTTATAGTCTCAAGGGTTCTGGGTTTCCAGATTTTTTCCGGCTCAGAAGTGTTTTGAGCCAGTATTTCAGAGAGGGCCTTTTCGTCTGTAATTTGACGGTTGCTGCGGCCTTCAACCAACTTAAATCCGGGTATTTCAGCACCATCCAGGGCCTTTGTTAAGGCCAGTTCCTTAATATCAGAGATCCAGCTTGCTATCTCATCTGCCTGGGTTAAAATATCAGCCAGGCGCTTGATGGTAATCCGCTTACCTTTATTAGCTTCGATAAATGTCAGATTCTGATCGGCACGCGCCTGACAATCGGCTTTGATCTTACAAAACTTGCACCACTCTCCGGGAGTTTGTTCACCTTTTCCTTCAAAGGCAAGAGCGGCAATCGGCTTTACTTTGTTCCCCGCCCAATCGAGCAGCATATCGGTGGTTATGATAGAGGAAGAGATATGATTCAAACGTACCTGGGCAATAGTCGTTTTGATGGTCTGGATGTCATAGATAAATCCAAACTGTTCATAGGCGCCCAAGGCATATAGCATCAGCTGGGGATTATCAACAGCGCTCACTTCAACGCCTTTACCAAATTTGAGGTCAATGATCTCCATCTGGCCGTCAGCGATAATAATGCAGTCGCCGGTACCATACCCATAAGGAACGTAAGCGGAGAAATCCAGCTTGGTTTCCAGGAAGATCAACGGGTCCCTGGTAGCTTGCACAGCCGCATTAAATTGTTCAATGACATAATCGGTGTAAATAGATACTTCATCAATCATGCCTTCATAGAACAGTTCATGAGCCTTTATCCGCTCCCATTTATCGGGGGAATCAGCACAGTGCAGGTATTTTGTTAATATGAGTTCGCCGATTTCGTGGGCTAAAGTACCCTCAGCTGCATAAGGACTGGTTGTATCAGCAATTGCTTCTGTCAACCTGGCTGATGGAGGACAGTTCATCCATCTGTGCGCAGATGATGCGCTAAGTAGTGCGTGCGTCACTATAGGTCCTCCAATCTGGCTATGACTGCAGCAAAATCTTTTTCCTGCAGGTCGGTTACCTTTTTTACCTTGAAATCTGACAGGATCTGTTTCAGCTTGTCTCGGTTTCCGGCTGAGTTTTTTTCCACAAACAAAGCTCTGACTTGATCGATAGTGATTGTCGTAGCCGACTTTTCTTCGCTTGCTGCTGTATCGTCAGCTGTAGAATCAGCGGTTTCCTCTTTTATTTCAGGCTTATCAGAAACCGGCATTTCGACTGACACAGTAGCGGCCCGTGATCCGGTACCTTCCAGCAGCAGTTCTATATTTCCCGCGATAGCTACGGCCAGGGCATGGATCGCATCCTCTAGGGCCGGAGCTTCAATTTTGATGGTGATATCCATATAAATCCTCCTTACTCACTCGTCGAATAAACTGTCCTGTATCGGTCTCATAACATATTCCATGACATCTGGATCCCAGATCAGCTCGTACGACGACCCGTCCACAAAACCGTTTAGCTCTGCCTTATACTGCAGCGTCGAAGTCACTTTGTGCTCAAACATAGGAACTAAGACATCTCGCAGGACTTCATTCTCATCAGGAACGGTATTCCTATCCAAGTTGATTTTCAGGGATACTTTCACTTCGGCTTTATCACCAGACTTGCTGATCATGTTTTCCAGGGTCTTTTTTATGATCATATTGATGTCATTTCTAAGCACGGTAAAAGTATCACTCTCGATTGTTATTAAAGCGTTTTCCACTAGTCGGCCTCCTTTACTGGTCGTAATTTACTCAATTTCACGGTTTTATACCCCATCCCCACTAACGGCCGTGGCTTCCCTCGGAAGGTGTTCCCGATCGGGAACGTTACTCGGGCCCGATCCACACAAACCTCTAAGATCTCCCCCAGGGAGTACCCGCCGCCCGTGCGGGGAACCATGACTTTATCGCCTGGCTTCATGGTTCGATCACCCTCACTTCCACTTGCTGCCGTCCCCACTGCCAGCACTCGGCCTCGGTGGGCAGATAGACGTCGATTACATTCCCTTTGACTGCCCCACCGGTATCTTCCGCCACTGCTTCCCCGTACCCCTCGACCCAGATCTTGGTGCCCAATGGGATCACTTCCGGGTCGGTGGCTACAGTTCCGATAGCGGGCCAGGTACCTGATGCAGTCCTACAACCCGTCCATGTGTAGGCCGTAGCCTCCATGGTCAGGATTCGCCCCCCGCCCCGACTGACTTCCTCGTCTATAAGCCGGGATGCTTCCCGCTCGGTTTCAAGCTGCTGGATCTCCTCAGCAGTCAATCCATCGTATGCGCCGGGTACCGGCTCGTAGGGGTCAACGGATATACCGTCGCATACCAGCGCTAGACCCAAAAGCAGGGCCACAATAAAGATTAGTACCCGCATAGCCACCTCGCCAGATTGTAGATTAGTACCAGTGCCCCTAGCGCAATTGCTGCTGCTGTGATAGCCTGTCCCACCAGATCTACTTTTCGGTTGAGCTTCTGCATTTCACGGACTTCGGGAGCGGTCACATCTATGTAGGTTTTAGGCTCCTGCCGCTCGATCTGTCGCGTCCTGGCGGCCGGGTTCGCCGGGGTGACTCGGTTGTAATAGCTAGTTGCTCCTGAGATTCTTCGCATGGTTCTCCTCCCTTTCCGGGTCGTGCCAGGCCACCAGCCTGCCAGGGCTAAGGCCCCAGCCGTATGTGCTCGGCTGGCGTCGGGTCTTTTTCCGCATCTGCTTTTTCCACTCACGGTGTCTGCGCTTCGTTCTGCCCATGATCACGCCTCCCTTACTGGGAATATAGAGATCAGCTGAATATGATTACAGATAAAAGGCGTATGATGTTGTAGAAGCTGAGCTAGCCGGATCGTGTCTTGGTACTTTTTCCGGGCCTCAATTATGTTGTTGGCTTGGATTTTCACGGTATACTGGTTGCGCCTGGCGCGCGGGAATTGTTTGTATGTCACCTTGAAGGTTTTCACTTGGCTTGTCCTCCTCTCTCTCAGATGGGGCGTTGCGGTGCCCGGTAAGGTGTGCTAAACTGTAGGTGTCAAATTACGTTAGTCCGCTTTTTGCGGGCTTTTCTTTTTCGGCTATAAATGCCTCTGCTTCTGCTTTGGTCTCGAATTGGTGGCATATCCCCGTTTCGTTGATGGGCGTTTTGATGACGTAGTATCGGATACCACCTCGGCCTCCGATACAGCCGCTTAGGTCTTCCGTGACGATTCTCATTTGGTTTTCACCTCCTCGCGCGCGAATGATGTTCCCATCCCCGTCATACTCATGCGGGTCATAGACGGTCTGGGTCAAGCCGCATTTAGGACACGCGGCCATTTTAGGATCAAAGCCCCGGTCGTAGGCGGGGAATTGCACTTCGACCCGAAATTCCTGGCCGCACCCGCAGCAGTTGGTTTTGATGGTTCCTTCTGTCATGAAATGGCCTCCTTTCGGTAGTTTTCGCAGAATATATTGAAATTGTCATCCTGCCTCAGTTCATCGGCCAGCAGCTGGCCCAGGAATTTTATTTCGACAGCCGCACTGCCCTTGATCGGCGTGCTTTGCTCAGAAATTATGTTGCCGCTGAAGTCTTTTCGAATGGTGATTTGTAGCATACAAACCCTCCCCAGGTTGTCCCCCTAAATGATAAAATTCTCCGCCGGTTCCCCCGTCAGCTCGGCTAGTTTTTTAGCCATGTGTTTTGAAGGAGTGCGTTTCCCAGTCTCCACATCAGAGATCACACTGGGCGCGATCCCCAGGAGTTTACCGAACTGTTCCTGGGTCACTTTTCCGGGCAGGTTCTGCCGGATTTGTCTAACTTTTTCGCCGATTTTGTTCTTCATTTCGTCACCTCGCTTGCGACATTTTTTATTGGCGTACTCCTATCTTATCGCATAATGCGATAATGTCAACAGCATAATGCGATATTTTCTTGTTATTATTTTCACCTTCGGCTACGTTTTGCGAAAAGGGAAAGCACAAAATACCTAGAAATGAGTATTGATGACGGTTTATTGGGAAAATCTAACTTAGAGCAGTGTCGTAAATCGTTATATACTATGGGTGGAGGGACGAAGAGTGAAATTTCTCGGCTATAAACTAAAACATTTTCGCGAAAAATTGGGATAATATGTTGGGGGATAATTTGCCTAAAGTAGCCGATGGTTATTGGGAGCACAACCTCTTTAGTAGCGAATGAAGCAAGCCGGGCAGCGCCCCGGTTATTTTTTAACTTTCTTCAATTTAGGTATTGACTTTAATATAATATAGGTATATACTTTAATTAAAGAAAGGGGTTGACGATAAATGACAACTAAGGAAAAATGGGAGTTAAGAGCAAAGAGATTGGAACTAAGCGTGGAGGCGATCTGCATCACAGCAGACCCAGACTATGAGACCAAGGTGGCCGCGATCGATGCGGAGATAGCCAGGATTACGGAGATTTTAGGAGAGATGCCCAGTGACTAAGAAGCAGTCAGTAGGACGGCCCCCAATGGGGCCCGACGAAAAGAGAAAGCTCCGCAGCGTCAAAATGACCGATGCGGAATGGGAGGAGATACAGAAGCGAGCAGCAGACTTGGGGGTATCGGCCAGTGAATACATTAGGTTAAAGACGTTAGCCGGGGACTAACCCCCGGCTTTTCCCTATTTTACGACCGCAGCCCGGTCTTGTTCGTCCCAGATAACCTGGTTGTTTAGCGCTTCTATCAGTTCTCGCAACGGCACCCAGGTTCTGTTGTCTATCAATTTTCCGGGTATTTCTTGGCCCTTAACAATTACCTTAACATCAGACACGGCACTACCTCCCTTTTCTTTCCCCAGGTAAGCCAATACGCCATCAGCTATGGCCTGGGCTAATTTCTTCTGCATCTCCGGCTGCCGCAGTAACTTTTCCTGCTCCGGATTCGATATAAACCCGCACTCCACCAAGATAGCTGGCATTTTAGTTTCCCGGGTCATGTGCAGGTTCTTAACCCGAACGCCACCATCAGGCCAGCCGGTAGCCTGTACCAATTCGACCTGTACCTTCTTGGCTAGCTGCTCAGCCTGGCCACCGGCCCCCTGGATAAAAGTGCTGATATAATTAGCCTCCTGCCGGGTTGCAGAGTTGATATGTACCGATATGGCTAGGTCGCATTTTTGGTTATTTAGCAGCGCCGTCCTGGTAATCAGTTCCATGGTCCGGTCGTCTGTCCGGGTGAATACAGGTTCCAACTCCGCTGCTTTCAGTAGTCGGCCTAGTTCCAGGCTAATACCCAGGGTGACATCTTTTTCGTACAACCTGGTTGGGCCTATTGCGCCAGGGTCCCGTCCGCCATGCCCAGGGTCAATTCCTATTTTCATTTAGATTCATCTCCCTTAAGCTGCTCCAGAACTGTTTGAATCTGCTCGGGGAACGGCACCCCTGCCCGGCCTAGGTTCTCCATCATGCTTAAACCTTCATTAGCGATATAAAAGAATATTGCTAAGCTCCGTAAAACCTCCTGCCCCAGAAGCATGTCTAACCAGTACGCTACCGCAATGGGAACGAAAAGCAGAATCTTTTTAGCAATGCCTCTAAAACCTACCCGGCTGTTTAAGTTCTGCTCGCCATAGGCCGCCACAAGGCCGGTTGCATAGTCGAGTACAACAAAGAGTACTAATACCTTTAATGCCATGTCCCAGCCCCCTAGCAGCGAAGTTAGAAGCCCCCCCACTAGGGTGACGAGCCATTTTAGCCAGATTAGAAAATTACTCATCACTTTACCTCTCTTTCCCATATAAAATAAGCGGCTCTATTCGAGCGGCTTGCTGCGCATAAATAGTCTAATGCGACATAACAGCTTCGACCTCTGCCCTATATTTATCAGGCACTTGGTCAATAGTTATTCTTCCAATCTTAATTTGTAGTGCTAAAAACTGTGCCATCACACAACACCTCCCAAAACCATATCTAACATAGCCAGTTCTAAGGCTTCTAGGCGTTCCTCTGCCGTTGGTGGCGTTGGATTGGGTATTGGTTCATGTGCATCAATTACCGCTTGTATAGCCTGTGTATTAGCAGTATCAGGTAAGTATAAAGTATTCCCTTGTATCGGGCTTGTGCCATCTTCTGTAACAGCTTGAATTAGCCCTACTATCAGTAATTCATCTAGAAGTTTTGCTGGGTTTATTTCTTTTTGTATTTCAATTTTCATATTATCACCCTACCTTTATCGCCATAAGCATAGTTCCATCAGCTCTAACCTTTAATGCACCACCAGAAGTTTGGAACACAGAAAGCTCAACATAATCATTAACCGCTAATTCAATTATAGTTGTTGCACAATATACGCTTTCAATGGTGGGGGCAGGAGCACAGATAATCCGACCAACAAGCATACCATTTTTTAAAATATCCAATCCTCTATATCCTGTAGTATTAACCTCAAATCCTACTTGTGCGATTACAAGGTATTTTCCTGCTGACTTACAAGTAAGTCTGGTATTATTTGTTACAGCATCGTGCATAGTATCATTATCAAATATCTCGGTATTAAATGCTATTAATGTTGATGTGTTGTTGGCTATACTTTGATTAACGCTATTACAGATACGGCAAGCAGCATTGCCATTAATGTGTGACGCTTTATCAGCCAAATGCGTCTTAAGGTCATCCGCATTTCCCTTAACCGTTTCGATTGTCCGCCCCGTACCAGCCAGGTCTCCTACCTGCCCATCGGCATAAGTTTTTGCATTACTTTCTGCTACATCAGCTTTCGCCTGGGCCCCAGCTGGCGTCTCCTTAGTTAGCTCCAGCTCATCCACATTGTCGACAAGTGCACTATAATCATACTCGGTAAAATTCCGGGCTATAATCGTTCCAGCCAGCCAATCCTTGGCGACACCCTGGAAACCCCGCTCTACTGTCAGGGCATTCCCATCTATGGCTGTCACCTTGACAGTTTCAGCATTGGTACCGGTACCCAGCACCATCAAGTTAGGCAAGTCAGCGGGCACCCGGGCCGGGTCCAGCACATAGATAATAGTATCAGTCGTACCAATATTGTTTGTGATCGTTGTCTCCGGACTGTTAACCAGCCCCTTATACATATCTTTCCACACCATTAATAATCGCCACCTCCTCTTGAATTAGTGAATATTTGCATAAAGATATTCGCTACCACCCGGGTCATTTTGTCGGGTACAATTTCTACCGTATGCCAGGTATTGCGTTGTACCTTTCCCCCGCCATCAACACTGAGATAAGGTATTATGTCAATATCCTGGCCCGGCTGAACGGCAGGCAGCGCCCGGCCATCTACTTTTATTACAGCATTATCCGCAGTAGCCCCCTGGTAGATGCCAAATTCAAGTTCGTGAGTATGGTCGGGTATGTTAATGCTGTGTTTGTGATTAGGAATATTAACGTTATGGCTGTGACCGGGAATACTCACATTATGGGTGTGGCTGGGAACATTGACCTCATGGCTATGTTCTCCCCCAAACACCGATACTTCGTGCACGTGGTCGGGCAATTTGTGACTATGGCCAGGGTATTCTACAAAACCAACATCTCCACCGCTCTTAGTTGCAAGCCTCGTACCACCTGCTATTCCATGATTATGATTGCCTGCGTGTTCGGTATATAAAGTTACTCCCCTTTGCGAGTCCGTCCCTTGTGCTGATATACGAGTCTGCATAAAAGGAGCAGCTCCTTTAGATGATACTGTTGTTCCGCCTCCTGCACTACTTGTTTGGCTTCCCCCGCCGCCAGAACTACTGGTCTGACTGCTTGCCCCGCCATCTTGAGTAGATTCCGTCATACCCCCACCGCCGCCGATAGCCTTACTGTAAGCCCTAAATGGCTCTAACTGATAATTAAGTATGCACTTATTAATCCTGGTCATTGTGTCAGGGATATAGATTCTCATTATGGCTGGGTTACTTGCATCAGCATTGTCGGCAAAAGGTACAATCATCTGATTAGTGGCACCCTGGGCATAGACTTCATTTATCCGTGTCCGGTCAGCTAGTTCTGATATACTACCAGCTATGTCCCGGCTTTTATTTGCGATCTCCACCTCAACTTCGCCGGGTTTGCCAGTTATATCACCTTTGTATACAGATACAATGGGCAAATCCTCGATTATGTCGTCCTCTTTGTCACTCACCCGTACGATGTCACCCGGGACAAATTTAGCATGCTTGCCAGGGTCTTTACGATATAAGTCAACTGCTTTAGTTCGATAAGACTTATAAGGGTTTTTAAGTTCGTTAAGCAGTGCTTGCCCGTAGGCCTTTAAAGTTTCCGGGCTTTCAAAGCGGCGATCTACTAATATACTTTGCTTAACCCCCCAGGTCGTTGTTTCCCCGTTTGCTTGTAGATAAGGGATCCCATTGTTCACGCCAGTAATATCCAGCTGGTTATCACCTTCCCCATACCCCAGGCAGTATAACCTGGTAACTACATTCGTTGGGTCAACTTCCTTTTTAATGTTCAGTATGTTTTTTCGGTATGTGATATCTGCACTAAATTTAGTCGGCAACCGTTTCAGATGCAAGCGCCACGGGGTCCCAGTCGTGTCAAACTCCCATCTATAATCCTCATTAAAAGGTTGCGGTACACTAAATAGCGCGGCCAAAAGGTTCTCGTTCTCCCACTTGTACTCAAAGCGGCGATCAAACTCACATACATCTAACTGCCATCTCTTTTTCAACTGTCTGTCAAGAATATACCGTAGTACGGTAGTAGTACCTACTCCAATATTGCCAATCTGGTGGTACCGGAATAGCACGTCGTCAATTAGAGTAGCCAGTACATGCTCACATTGATAGTCGATATATCCCTGATCATCCCTATTCAGCAGGGATGGCATGATTCGGAATAATTCTACTCGTTCCCCATGATCAAAAACTTCTACAAAGTTGAACGGTTGACAGTAGATGTTTTTGGGGTCATCCGCGGGCAAAGTAAACCAGGATTTCCAAAGCTCGTTAAGTCGTAAATCATACCCTAGCATATAAGCATTTTCCAGATAGGCAATTTTTCGCATATTTTGGTCGTAAACTCTTATAATGTTGTCTGCCGCCGCCACTACAACCACCTATCTTTCCAAATCACATCTACTGATACATTTCTACTACCTGCTAGATCACCGTATACTATGGTGTTAGCTCCGCTTAGTAAACTAAAAAAGTCGCTGTCCGTGCTAAAATACCGCATACCATTTTGGCTGTTAATTGTAACTGTCATCTCTTCCGTATTGATAATGAGTTCGTCCCCCGGAGATAAACTTAACCATGTACCGGTCTGATCGTCCCGAAGGTTGATTACTGCCTCGCCCTGGACAATAGAATCAGCACTTCCGCTCATTATCATTTCTGAGTATCCCGCGCTGGCATAAATAACCTTTGTAGCCTTTCCGCTTCCTGACATAATTAAAGCAGCGCTACCACCAGCATATTTTACGTTTATAGCTTTGCAGGTTCCGGTCATTTTCGAGGAGGCTGGATTTAACAAAGCCACAATATCTCGCTGGGCCGTAACAGGAGCAGCTTTCATTTTCATTAACGTAATGCCCCCAGCCCCCTGAGTTGTCTGGCTTAACCGATTAAAGCCTGCTCGGTTAAAGGGCCTCCTATTCATCGTCCTGCCCCCTTATTCCTGACTAATCTGCAATGTGCCAATTTCTATCGTAAATCTATTACCGCTTTGTATGTTTTCTACTCGGCTAAAAGTAGAGCTAGTCAATAGGTTTCCTCCAGTAGCTGCTGTACGTACTGCCCAGTGTGACACCAAGCCCCAATCAGTAGTTGCTATATCAAACTCAACCTTTGCGTTATTGCTAATAACCGTTTTGTCCCCGGATTTTACAGGGGCACCGAATGTTACTTGCTTTCTGCTGTAGCTGCCTCCCGATACCTCAGTTCCCGTATCGGCATCAGTCGGGTCGTTTATATACAGGGCAACATAATGTGTCGTAGGCGCCGGTACCGGCTCATTCCTAAAAAAGTGATTTAAAACTCCAGCCTCAACATAATTGCTTCCTCCTGGCATCTATATCGCCACCTTCCTGCGTATTGATATTCCGGTAACGCTAGTCGTTCCGGTGTTCTTAATCGTTATGATACAGCCCGTTTCGGCTGTACCACTAACATTTACAGGTATTTCTTTAACCCTCGTTATTATGTCCGGGGTATAAACCTGCTTGTAGTCTAAGCTTTCCGCAAACGGCTGGCATTCAAAAACTACTTCCAGGGTTCCTCCCGGGAGGTTTTCAATCTGATTTATACCTACATAGCTATAGACACTTGCTTGGTAAGCTTTATCCGGCTCATCATCAAAGATTAATCGCCCTTTGCCGCTTAGCCACTGAGCTATATCCCGGGCTCTTGCCCTCAGAGCTTCCCAGTTTGCATTTTTTAGCGTGCCGATCCGTATCGGAATTGGCCTTTTTTCGTATGTGTTTAGGCCGAAGTCTACTGTCCCATGCCTGCCCGGTATAACAAACTCATTTTTTCGGAGCTCGGGTATCACGCTGCGGTCAATACTGCGGACCCCGATATCATAAGTAGAGGAGTGGATGTTTCTGAATGTAAAACCTATCAAGTTATACCCCTCCCTCTTGCATCATCTCGTTGCCGCTTATATAAGTTTTGAGCAATCACCCGGCCATCCAGATTAACTGTTAATTGTATCGGCCTGTCATCGAAGTTTTTGCCTGAGCTGCTTTTAAAGGTTCCACTGATTGCTTCCCTTAGTGCATCAGCTATCATTCCCGGCAGTTTGTCCAAGGGTATGACAGCTTCTTTCCCTGCCTCACCAACGCCGATTACTGACGGACGGTCAAAGATGCCACCCGTTTTGTACCAATTAAGCGAAAATTTAGGAATATTTATTCGAGCGTCTCCGATTCCAACAGACCGCCAATCGACTTCTAT
>ENA-UOUL01002690-UOUL01002690.1-bioreactor-metagenome-genome-assembly--contig:-NODE-2690-length-20125-cov-4.134976_pt1 | contig 20125 bp, 5 predicted proteins | sample MGYA00249838_ERZ747220 | MGnify/ENA primary metagenome ERZ747220 (study PRJEB28778, sample SAMN05720191) | bioreactor metagenome | isolation source: Anaerobic biogas reactor | place: USA:Washington...
TTTTGGCAAGAGAGGAAACGAAAGACGGCCTTGGGCGGAATATGCTCTGGACGAGCATGGTGTTTTCGTCGCCAAATCGGCGCACATAATATTTTCAGATATCATCGATCTTTCTATTTGATCGGGAGTTTCTAAAAAAAGTAAAACAGAAAAACGAGAGGGCGGGTACAATGGCACGTTTCCAGGTTGGCGATGATGTTCAGGACAGGAATAATGCAACCCGGTACGGCACGGTCAAAAAGGTCTTCCCACTGGAAGGGGGAGCGCAGTATTACAAGGTATTGTGGCCTCATCCTTTCGGTCTGACAAGTGTACTGGAAGAGGACATCCAAAGCTTCAACCCGGAACGGGGCCCTCAATCGGACTTCCTCGAGAGCAATTTTTCCGGCTATGAAGAATTTCTCAGGCTGGTGACGGTAAACAGGCTCTCAAAAGGGCAGCCCATAAAGAACACGCTCTACGCCTTCAACGCATCCCGCACCCGTTTCTACCCCTACCAGTTCAAGCCTCTCGTCAAGTTCCTCGATTCCGAAAAATATCGTGTCCTCATCTGCGACGAGGTGGGACTCGGAAAAACCATCGAGGCCGGCCTTATCCTCACCGAATTCAAGGCCCGGTTCACCGCGAACAGGATACTTGTCGTCTGCCCCTCCGGCCTTCGTGAAAAATGGCAGAACGAGCTGAAAAGACGGTTCGACGAGGAATTCCAGATCTTCAGGTCCCGGGATTTCATGCAAATGCTCGACCGCTACGATGAGATGCCCGAGAGGGTAAAGATAAACGGCATCGTCTCTCTCGAGACAATACGCTCAAGGCGCATCCTTGCCCGGCTGAAGGAAGTATCCCCGGACTTCGACATGGTCATCGTCGATGAAGCGCACCACCTCAGGAATCCCGGCCGGAAGCAGTGGCACGCAGGAACATTCCTTTCCGAGAACGCGACGGCCATGGTGATGCTCACCGCCACTCCCGTGCAGCTCGGGCGCGAGAACCTTTTCAACCTGCTGCGCATCCTTGACAACCAGGAATTTCCGGAAAAGCACGGGGCAGAGGAGCGCTTCAGGATCAATGAAAACATCGTCATGGCCCAGACCGCCATCTCCCATATACCGCCCAATCTGTCCGCGGCAGGGGAATTCCTTCAATCCGCCGGAAGATATGAGATCATCAGCTCGAACCCGTATTACCACCAGGCGGGCCAGGCACTTGAAACCCTGGCACAGGTCATGGAAACCGGGGAAAACGAGGATTCGAGGGTCAAATCCCAGATAAGCGCCCAGAGAGCCCTCGCATCCCTCAACCTCATCAGCCACATCTATACCAGGACGCGCAGGCGGGATGTCCATGAAAGCTTTACCCGCCGTGAAGCACACCCGGTCCTCGTGGAATTCACGGAGCTCGAGCGGGAATTCTACAACGCGGTCACCCAGTACGTCAGGGCAAAATGCGCAGCGGCCGGCTACTCTTCCATGGTGGAAAAAATGGTGTTGAACACCCCCCAGCGGCGCATGGCATCATCCATTCCGGCCATGGTGCAGCATTACCGGGAAACACTTTCCGGCGAGGGAGTGCCTTACAGCGTGAAACGGGATGAACTCGACGACATCGACAATGATTTGATGGAGCTCCGCATCGAAGAGGACGAAAACGGCGCAGACGCGGAGGACGAGGAAATTCTGAGCTACGAGGAGGCCCTCGATAATCTCCGCTCCATTGTTTTCAGATGGCCGGAGAACGCCGTGGACTCGAAGTACAACGCCTTTATCAGGGCAGTCAACGGAGTCCGGGCCAAGGAGAAAAACGTCAAAATACTCGTCTTCTCCTTCTTCAAGGGCACGCTCCGGTATCTCCAGAAAAAACTTGCCGCAGAGGAGATCGGAACGGTTACCATCCACGGCGACATCAAGGGCGAAGAACGGCAGCAGCGCATCAACGACTTCCGGGAAGACCCGTCCGTGGAAATCATGCTCTCGTCCAAGGTCGGGTCCGAAGGCCTCGATTTCCAGTTCTGCCACGTGCTCTTCAACTACGACCTCCCCTGGAACCCCATGGAAGTGGAGCAGCGTATCGGGCGGCTCGACCGTATCGGCCAGGAGTCATCCTTCATCGCCATCTACCACTTCTGGATCAACGGAACCATCGAAGAACGGATACTGAAGCGCCTCTACGAACGGATAGGCGTGTTCGAGCGTTCCATCGGGGAACTCGAGCTGATCCTCGGCGAGATCACCAGGGACCTGGAATACGAGCTCTTCTCCAGGGACCTCACGCCGGAAGAGGAGAAAAAAGCGTTGGAGAGGAGGCTCATGGTCCTCAAGTCACGGGAGGAGGACCTTGCGAAAATTGAATCGGACGCGGCAAGGTTTATCGGCACCGACGCCTTCTTTGCCCAGGAGGTTGAAAAAGTGCGGAATAACCGCCTCTACATAACCTCCGAACAGATCAGGAGCCTGGTGGAAGATTTCTTTCGGAACCACGCCCCTCTCACCCGCTTCGAATACGATCCGGCAACTGAAGTGGGCAGGCTTTTTCCCGGGCAGGACCTTCTCGAGATCCTTGCCGGCGAGAACTGCCTCAAAGACTTCAATGCCCTGGGCAGCCACGGCAGAACGAGGGAAGTGACGTTCAGCGGGGATGTAGCCTTCAACATGCCCCGGGTGGAGTTCATCAACATCCTCCATCCGATCACCAGGGCGATCATCGGCTTCTACAGGAAAGACGCCTTTCTGTGCAGCTCGTGCCATTATATCCGCCTCGACTCGGAACGCCTCCCTGACGGAATGTATTTCTTCTTTGCCTATATCGTGGAGGTGAAGGCTGCGCGGGACGAATACCTCATGCAGGTGGTAATTCTCGACGACCACGCCGAAGAAGCATGCTCCCCAGACGTTGCAGAGTTCATTTTCGGCGAGATCCTTGAAAAGGGAAAAAGCTCCGAAACGCCTCCACCTATTTTTGAGAGCGAAGAACTGGCGGATGTTTATACCATGGCTGAACTGGTCATTCGAAGAAGGGTAACAGCCCTCAGAAAAGAACTCAACATAGCCAACGAGGTGTTCGTCGACCGAAGGATCCAGGCGCTGACCTCGTTCTACGACCGGATCATCAGCCAGAAAAAGGAACGGCTCACCAATGAACAGCGGAAAAATTCAGCGGACGAGAGGATCCTTCGCCTTATCAGGGGAGATATCCGGAACCGCGAGGCTGAAATGAGAGTCGAGGTCCAGCGGATAGAGGAGAGAAGAAAGCTGACAGTGGAATTCCGCCCCCTCTGCCTGGGCTGTCTCGAAATCGGCGATTACTAACGGAAGGAGCGGTTACATGAATCCTTTCAAGTGGCTGAAGGATCTCTTTTTCCCGGCGAAAACACCCCAGGTAGCTGAGAAAGCCGGTGTAGAAGAGAAAATACCGGAACATGCTGAACAGGCTTCCCGGGAAGAAACCCGTGAGATCCCGGGCGAGCCTGAAAAAACAGTACACCCCAAAAAACGCCCCGGCCCCATAACCGCCAGGAAGGCGGACACGATACGGATATGGGCAGGGGTGGACTTCGGCACCAGCTTTACAAAGGTGGCCTACAAGGTGCTCGGCGGAAGCCGCCAGGTCTTCCCTGCGCCCATAAGCTCCATTCCAGAAATGCCCTATGCCGTCCCCTCACTCCTGGCATTCGACGGAAGAAAAGTGCTCTACGGCGATGAAGCCGATTCCTTCCTCAGCGACAAGCCCTGGAACGAGGGGGTGAGATACATGAAAATCCTGTTCGCGGGAGACGTGGACGAAGACTACAAAGACGATGACCTCGATACCCGCTTCAGGGAGTACTGCGATGCCCAGGTCCTAAACGCGTCGCTCATGAACCCGGGGTACATGGTCTCAGCGTACCTGGCCTGGGTGTTCCGGAGGATCAAATCCAGGCTGGGTAAAAAATACCGGGCTGAAAACGTTCTCTTCAACTTCAACATCTGCCTTCCCATAGACACATTTGAGAAATCCAACGTCCGCAGGGAGTTCCAGCGCGCCGTCAACGTGGCCATGTCCATAGAAAAAGAATGGGACGGCGACAGCGGCCTCGACCTGCTCTCGAAGGCGGCGTCCCAGTGGAGATCCGCCACTGACCTCGAAAAAGAGGGGGCAACCGTCCACCTGGTACCCGAGGCAGTCGCCCAGATGGCTTCATACGTCAACTCCCTTTCAGCGGAGAACAAAATTCACGGTGTCGTCGACCTTGGGGCGGGAACGACGGATTTTTCCATATTCAACCTGTGCGACGACGATGAAGAAGGAAAATGCGTCTACTGGTACAACGCCATTACCTTTCCCGGAGGAATGGAGAAGGTGGAGTCATCGGTGGCCCGTCTCTTCGGAAAAAACGATCAGCCCATAAGTTACCCCAGGCTGCAGCAGGTAATGGCAAACGTCGCCCGGGAAAAGGATGAAATACGGCTCGAGGTGAAAAACCAGCTTGAGCGCATCTGGGAAAAATCGCGATTCCTCGCCTGGGGCCCGGCCTACGGAAAAAAGAAAAAGGAAAGCGAATGGAAACGGGAAAAGGTGAAGATTTTTGTCTGCGGCGGCGGAAGCGGCCTTCCCTACGTGGAGGAGATCTTCGGACGTTGCTGGTACGAAGAAAGCTGGGGCCCATACGAGGTGGTCACCCTGTTTGCCCCCTCCGATTTCGGCGGCCGACCGGAAGACTTTTCCCGCCTTTCCGTCGCCTACGGCCTCACATTTCCTAGGCCTGAACTGCAGAAATACCTGCTGCCGAAAGACTGCCCCGACCAGACCCCTGAACCGCTTCCGAGGATCGCAGACCCCGACGGAACCTGGGGACCTGTGTATGCGGATATTCATTGAGCAGAAACATGGCCTTTTCGTCACAACATTTGATGATATGAAGGGAAGAGAATGAAGAAAAACAGAGGGTTACCCGGAGGCGAAAAACCGGAATAAAAATACCATACCTGAATTTGGGTACGAAGTGGAATGTATAATATTAAACAAGCAGGAAATTTTTCTGTAAAACTTACACTATTAGATTGACAGACACCGGTTCCCATGGCGGGCAGGGTCTGACATATCCGGGAAGCAGAAAGTAAGGAGCTGATCATTCCTCATGCCGACGAGCTTTGCACCAGGGGCCCGCGTCGAGATACGGGACGCGGAGTGGGTCATCCGCAAGGCGGAAATGACGCCGAACGGCCAGGCTCTTCATGTCACAGGCCTTTCAGATCCGGTGAAAGACCGCAGTGCCATCTTCCTTTCAGACCTTGAGGACATCAGGATCCTCCGCCCGGAAGACACAGAGCTTGTCCCTGACCAGTCCCCGGCATTCAGGTCGTCCCTCCTTTTCCTTGAAAGCCTCCTGCGCCGGACCCCGCCCACGGACGAACGGATCCACATAGGCCACCGGGGGGCCATGAACCCGGCTCCTTACCAGCTGCATCCCACGGCCCGCGCCCTCGGGCAGACCCGCCAGCGCATTCTCATCGCCGATGCCGTCGGTCTCGGAAAGACCCTCGAGGCGGGAATACTGGTCTCCGAACTGATCCGCAGGGGGAGGGGCCGGCGGATCCTCGTCGTTACGGTCAAGAGCATGATGACCCAGTTCCAGAAAGAGTTCTGGAGCCGGTTTACGATTCCCCTGGTCCGACTCGACTCCGCGGGGATCCAAAGGGTCTATTCCCGCCTTCCCGCCGGCATGAACCCCTTCCACCATTACGACAGGACCATCATCTCGGTGGACACCCTCAAGCAGGACGTACAGTACCGGACATTCCTCGAAAAGGCCTGGTGGGACATCATTATCATCGATGAAGCCCACAACGTGGCCGAAAGGGGAGGTGGCATATCCCAGAGGGCCAGGCTTGCCCGCCTTCTCTCCGAGCGGTCAGACACCCTCATCCTTCTCTCGGCCACACCTCACGACGGAAAGGCGAGAAGTTTCGCCTCTCTCATGAACATGCTCGACCCCACGGCCATAGCGGATCCTTCAGATTACGGCCCCGAGGATATAAAAGGCCTGTTTATCAGGCGCTTCAAAAAGGACATACAGAACCAGGCAGCCGGGGCGTTCAGGGACAGAAAAATTCTCACCCTTGAGTGCCGGGCTTCCCGGGAAGAAGAGGAGGCCTTCTCATGCCTGGCCGGCCTGGAGCTCAGCCGGAAGGCAGACCGGAGCACCGGTGACCTGCTCTTCCGCATCGTCCTCGAAAAGGCACTCTTCTCAAGCCCCGCCGCCTGCCTTCAGACCCTCAGGAAGCGCCTGCAGAAGCTCAGAAAGGAAGGCGGGCCGGAGACAGCCGCCGATATCGGGGCCCTCGCCGCACTTGAGGAGAAGGTTGCCGCCGTTACCCCGGACAGCCTCGGAAGATACCGCACCCTGCTCGCGACGCTCCGCAATCACCCGGAACTGGCCTGGAATGGCAGCGACCCAGGCGACAGGCTCGTGATCTTCTCCGAACGGCTGGAAACCCTTCACTGGCTGAAAAGGAACCTTCTGGACGATCTCGGCCTTCCCGAAAACGCCGTGGCCGTGCTTCACGGAGGAATGTCCGACACCGAGCAGCAGCGGCTGGTGGAAGACTTCGGCAAGGAAAGCGCCCCCGTCCGCCTGCTCCTCGCAAGCGACGTGGCATCGGAGGGCATCAACCTCCACTATCTCTGCCACCGCCTCGTCCATTTCGACATCCCCTGGTCCCTGATGACCTTCCAGCAGAGAAACGGACGGATCGACAGGTACGGCCAGACAAAGACGCCCCTCATAGCCTATCTCGTAACCAGATCAGAGAACGGGCGCATCCGGGGCGACCTCAGGATTCTCGAGCTTCTCATTCGGAAAGACGAAGAGGCCGTCAGAAATATCGGCGACCCCTCGGTCTTTCTCGGCCTGTACAGCGAAGAGGAAGAGGAGCGCTGGACGGCGGGGATGATGCAGTCAGGCAGGTCCGCCGAAGAGGCCGAGAAGGAGATGCTGGGGGAGGAGAACTGGTTCGAGGAATTCATGAAGCTCGCCCAGTCGGAAGAAACCCGGGAAGAGGTCGTCGACGATCCGCCGGTGGCGGTGAGTTCCTCCCTCTACCGGGACGACCTTGAGTATCTTGAGGCAGCCCTGAACCATCTTGCCTCCCGGTCGCAGATACAGAGGGAAATCAATCGGGAGAGAGGAAGCCTCGAATTCGTCGCGCCGGAGGAACTGAAGCGCCGGTTCCGGCGCCTGCCCCGGGAAATATGGCCGGAAAACGGCCTCTTTCGCCTGACCCTCTCGCCGGAGGAAATGGAACGGGAAATACTCAGAAGCCGGGTGTCGGAAGAATCGTGGCCTTCGGTCCACTACCTGTGGCCGCTCCATCCGGCCGTGGAATGGGTGAACGACAAGGTGCTCACGTCCTTCCGCAGGCACGAAGCTCCGGTCATGCACCTTCCGGAGATCCTGCCCAGGGGCGAGAAGGTGTATCTCCTCTCCGGCCTGATCCCCAACAGGAAGGGCCACCCCCTGATCCACCGGTGGTTCGGCGTGGTCTTTTCCGGCAGGAAGATCGTCCGGGTCGAAGAACTCGAAGATCTTCTCGAGCGCACCGGCCTGAGGAAGAAGACCCTGTCGAACCCGGGCGCAGCCGGGTCTCCCGATGAACTCCGGAATCTCCTCCATGACGCTGTCCTTGCCGGGACCGAGTGGATGCTGGCCCGCAGGGAGGAATTCCGCAAAAAGATCCAGCCCCGCCTGGCCCGGGAGAAAGAAAACCTCGAAAGGCTCCGGGGACGCCACCACGAAAAACTGGAGCGTTCCCTCGAGGGCACCGGCCGCCCTGAGGCGATCGTCCAGGGACGAAAGAAAACGGAAACCCGGCGGATCGACTCCCTGTTCGACCAGTACCTCAAATGGGTGGAGGACACCCTTACCACCGAGCCGGAGCCCTATATCCAGATCCTTGCCGTCCTGAAGGGGGCTGACTGACATGGCTGCCGACCTCACCGGGATACTCAGCGAAAACGAGTTCTTCACCGGCCATTACCTTGCCGCCCTCATAGAAGGCGACATGCGGGGAACCATAGCGGAATGGAAGAAAAGGGAAGCGGAGACCGAATGGAAGACACCGTGGTCCCGGCTTGCCTCCCTGTCGGGGGGCTTCTTCGACCTGAGGAACAGGATGTCCCGCATGAGGGAAGAAAAAGAGCGGGTGGAGGCACAGCGCCGCTTTCTCGAAGCGTTCCTCTCCGCCCTGGGCTACGCCCCCGGGCTCCGGATACGGGAACTCAACGACAGGACCGCCGTCCCCGTGCTGGCGGAAGTTCTCCGTCCGTCGGGAGAGCCCCTTCTCTGGTGCATCGATGTCTGCGCCGCCGATGAGCAGGACTTCGACATCCTCTCGGCAAGCCTCTCGGAAGAGCAGTTCCCGGAATCCGGAAATGAGCGCCCTGCCTTTCATCCCCGCCTCTCCTTCGAGGAACTCGTATCCCGCCATATCTTCGCGCGGAACGAACCGCCCCGGTGGCTCATCCTGGCGGGAGGAAGCCAGGCCGTCCTTCTCGACAGGGAAAAGTGGAGGGAGAAACGGGCCCTCCGGTTCCACCTGGACGAAATCTTCTCACGCAGGGAAACGTCCACCCTCCAGGCCCTTTCCGTGCTCCTGCACCGCGAGAGCCTATGCCCTCCCGAGGGCGACGCCCTCCTCGACAGGATGGAGGCGGAATCGAGGCGGCATGCGTCCAACGTGTCGGACGACCTGCGGTACGCCCTCCGGGAGGCCGTGGAGATCCTCGGAAACGAGGCAGTCTACGATATCCGCACCCGCAGGAAGGCCGCCCTCTTCGGGGAAGGGGACCTCGACGCCGCCCAGCTTTCTCTGGAATGCCTCCGGTATCTCTACCGGCTCCTCTTCCTCTTTTACGTGGAATCCCGCCCGGAACTGGGATACGCCCCCATGACCTCCGAAGCCTACCGCACCGCCTACAGCCTCGAGAGCCTCAGGGAAATGGAGAACACGCCCCTCGAAAGCGAAGAGGCCTTCAGCGGCACCTACTTCGACACGTCCCTGCGCAGGCTGTTCGCCATCGTCTTCAGCGGATACCCCAAAAGCGCTGGGGCGGAAAGCGGCTTCCTGGACCTCACCGACGAAGTTCCCGGGCAGGGAGAGACCTTCCGCATGAGGCCCCTGCCCTCCCACCTGTTCGACCCGGAGAGGACGCCCCTTCTCGAAAAGGTCCGGTTCCGGAACGGGCCGCTCCAGAAGGTGATCCGCCTTCTCTCCCTCTCCCGGCCCGGAAACGGAAGAAGCGCCGGAAGGGTCTCCTACGCAAGGCTCGGGATAGGCCAGCTTGGGGCCGTGTACGAAGGGCTTCTCTCCTACACGGGGTTCTTCGCAAGGGAGGATCTCTTCGAGGTCCGCAGGGAGGGTGAAAACGCCGACGAGCTGGACGTGGCCTACTTCGTTCCCCGCTCGCGGCTCGGGGAATACTCGGACGGGGAGCGGGTGAAGGACGGGGAAGGGAACCTGAAGTGCTGGCCGAAGGGAACCTTCATCTACCGGCTCGCGGGAAGGGAACGCCAGAAGAGCGCCTCGTACTACACGCCGGAGCCCCTCGTCAAGTGCCTTGTCAAATATGCCCTTAAGGAGCTTCTGGAAGGGAAAAAAGCGGACGAACTGCTTGAAATCACCATCTGCGAGCCTGCCATGGGCAGCGCCGCCTTCCTCAACGAGGCGGCCGACCAGCTCGCAGATGCCTACCTGCAGCAGAAACAGCGGGAGACGGGGAAGGACATTCCCCTGGACGAATACACCTACGAAAAACAGCGGGTCAAGATGTACCTCGCTTCCCGGGGCATCTTCGGCGTGGACCTCAACCCCGTCGCGGTGGAGCTTGCCGAAGTCTCCCTCTGGCTCGGGGGCATCCACCGGGACGCTCCCGTGCCGTGGTTCGGGATGCAGCTCGTCTGCGGAAACTCCCTCATCGGCGCCAGGAGGGCCGTCTACTCATCGGAACTTCTCCGGCCTGCCGGGCGGGGCGCCGCCTCGTGGAAGGACGGGCCTCCCGTGCCGCTGAAGAATGCCGCCAGGCCGAAGGGCACGGTGTACCACTTTCTCGTCCCCTGGGAGGGGATGGCGGAGTACGGCGACAAGATCATAAAGAAGCTGCTTCCGGATGAAACGGACACGGTCAGGAAGTGGCGGAGGGAGTTCTGCAAGCCCTTTTCTCATTATGAAGTCGAACGGCTCGAGGCCCTTTCCGAAGCCGTGGACGCCCTGTGGACCGCATGCGCGGAAGAGCAGGCCCGCCTCCGGGAGGAGATGACCGATTCCCTGCCGGTCTTCGGCCGTCCCGCGCCCGAAAAGCCTGCGGCGACATCCCGCCACAAGGATCTCCGGTACGCTTCGGAGATCCTCTCCCGACGGGTGCGGGCGTCGAGCCCGTACCGGCGGCTGAAGCTGGCCCTGGACTACTGGTGCGCCCTCTGGTTCTGGCCCCTGGAAAAGGCCGAGCAACTTCCCTCTCGGGAGGAATGGCTCTTCGACCTGGAGCTGGTGCTTCACGGAGGGGTGATCGACAGAGCGGGGACGGGCGAAAGCCAGCTTCCCCTCTTTCCCTCCATGGCGAAGGAGGAGGCGGAAGCGCTCGTCCGCCGTGTCGGCATGGTCAACGTGGAGACCCTGCTCTCCGGAAACGGCCGCCTCAGGACCGCCGACGAACTTGCGGAGAAGCACCGCTTTCTGCACTGGGAGGCCGAGTTCGCCGACATCTTCGCCTTCCGGGGCGGTTTTGACCTGGTGCTCGGGAACCCTCCATGGATCAAGGTGGAATGGACGGAAGGGGACGTGCTTGGCGAATCCTCGCCCCTCTTCGTCTTCCGGAACTACAGCGCGACGCAGATGGCCAGGCTGAGGGAGGAACTGCTGCAGGACGAATCTCTCCGGAAGCGGTATTTCGGTGCCTACGAGGAGGCGGCGGGGCAGCAGAACTTCCTGAACGCCCTCTGCAACTACCCGGAACTCCACGGCATGCAGAGCAACCTGTACAAGTGCTTTCTTCCCGTCGCCTGGAGGATCGGGAGTGAACGGGGAATCTCCGCCTTTCTTCATCCCGAGGGGATCTACGACGATCCTAACGGGGGTGCTCTGCGACGGGAACTCTACAAAAGGCTGAGATACCATTTCCAGTTTGAAAACGAGATGAAGCTTTTTGGAGACGTTGACAACCATACAACATTTAGTGTCAATATATATGGGCCACAAAGTGAAATGATGAATTTCTACCATATTGCCAATCTTTTTATATCATCAACCGTCGATGATTGTTTTTCCAAAGATTCCAGTGGGCCATTGCCAGGAATAAAGACCGATGATCATCGTTGGAACACAACAGGCCATCGAGATCGGGTGGTCCACGTCACCGGGGAGGAGCTTTCCCTTTTTGCGTCTCTCTATGATCAGCCCGGAACGCCTGCTGAAGAAGCGAGGCTTCCCGCGCTCCACGGCCAGCCCCTGGTGGAGGTGCTCCGGCGGATTGCCCAAGCGCCGAAGAGGCTCGGCGACCTGGAAGGGGAGTACTATACAACCGAAATGTGGCACGAGACCAACCGCCAGAACGACGGCACCATCCGCCGGGAGACCCGCTTCCCAGACGCCCCGGAGGAGTTGATCCTATCAGGCCCGCACTTCTTCGTGGGGAACCCGTTCAACAAAACCCCAAGGAGCGTGTGTAGCAGCAATAAAAGCTACGATGTTCTCGACCTGGCGGAACTGCCGGAGGAGTACCTGCCCCGGACGAACTACATCCCGGCCTGCTCCCGGGAGGAATATGCCCGGAGGACTCCTTCTGTGCCGTGGGATGGCAGGAAAGTGACGGAGTTTTTCCGGTATATAAACAGGGAAATGACAGGACCTTCTGCGGAAAGAACACTTATACCGTCGATCATTCCGCCAAAAGTGGCCTATATTCATACATGCTTTGGGGTTGTTTTCAAAAATAAGGAAGATATGCTTGTTTTTTATTCTGGGGCACTTTCAATCACATTCGATTTTTTGGCAAAAATCACAGGAAAGGGTCATGTAAACGTAAGCCTGGCAACAGCATTGCCCCTTCTCGAAAATGAGGCAACAAAAAAACTCCTGTTTATTCGCTCTTTGAGCCTGAGTTGCCTCACGAAGCACTACGCCTCCCTCTGGTCGGAGTGCTGGGACGAGTCCTTCCGGAAGGATTCCTGGACTTCCCCGGATCCACGGCTGGGGCAGGAGTTCTTTTCTAAGCTTTCTCCGGAGTGGAGCAGGGAGTGCGCCCTCCGGACCGACCTTTCCCGCCGGCAGGCCCTTGTGGAGATCGACGTCCTGGCGGCCCTGGCCCTCGGGATGACCCTCGACCAGCTTCTGGCCATCTACCGGGTGCAGTTCCCCGTGCTTCGCCAGAACGAGGCCGACACGTGGTACGACGCAAACGGCCGGATCGTATTCACCGTCAGCAAGGGCCTGCCCGGAATCGGCTTCTCCCGGGACGAGTTCAACGGGATAAAGGCCATGAGCGAAGGCACGGTCACCCGGGAGATCGAGGACGACACGATACCGGGCGGGCCGCGGAAACGGACGATCGAATACCGTGCCCCCTTTTCCAGGTGCGACCGGGAGGAAGACTACCGCCGGGCATGGGACGCCTTTTCCCGGAGGACAGGCACGAAAGGAACCGGCCTTCTTGACACCATCAGGGGCCTGTTCGGGAGGAGCTGACCGTCATGATCCCCACCATGCTCGCCCGGGAAGTCCGCCGGGGCGTTGAGGACTATATCAGAACCACCTTCCCCGTGACGTCCCCCTATTTCAAGGGAATGCTGGACGGTTTTCTTCAGAGGGAGAACGGCCTCTTCCGGGGCCCCTTCGTCTTCCTGGGGCTGCCCTTCAGCCCCGGACGGGGCAGGGGGGAGTTCTTCCCCGAAGTGTCCCTGGGATATCCTCCGTACCTGCACCAGGAGAAGGCCTTCGCCCGCATGGCCTTTCCCCGGGGAAAATCCACGGTGATCGCCACGGGAACAGGTTCGGGCAAGACGGAGTGCTTCCTCTGGCCGGTACTCGACTATTGCCTGAAGCGCAGGGACACGAGGGGAATAAAGGCCCTCTTCATCTACCCCATGAACGCCCTGGCGTCGGACCAGGCCCAGCGAACCGCCCGGGCCATCTGGGACAACCCCGGTCTGAAGGGCCGGGTGACCGCCGGGCTGTACGTGGGGCACGACTCCGAGGACGCGCTCGACCAGCCGATCAAGGCCATGGAGCGGGACAAGGTGATCACATGCCGCTACACCCTGCGGGAGAATCCTCCTGATATCCTGCTGACCAACTACAAGATGCTGGATTTTCTGCTGCTCCGCCCCGCCGACAGGGACCTGTGGCGGTACAACACGCCCGACACCCTGAAGTACCTCGTGGTGGACGAACTGCACACCTTCGACGGCGCCCAGGGCACCGATCTCTCGTGCCTGCTCCGCAGGCTGAAATCCCGGCTCGACATTCCGTCCGGGCACCTGTGCTGCGTGGGCACGTCGGCCACCCTCGGGGAAAAGGAGAACGCACCGGACGTCCTCGGATATGCCGCTTCCGTTTTCGGCGAACCCTTCGATGCCGACGCCCTCATCACGGAGGAACGGCTGTCGGCGGGGGAGTTTCTCGAGAACGACATGGCCGTCCGGTTCGATCTGCCGGACCCCGGAGATACTAATGACCTGGACCCGGAATCTTTCGATTCGCCCCTTGAATACCTTGGACGGCAGGCGTTCCTGTGGTTCGGCGACGAGGGGCCGAGGAAGGACGGCGAGAGCGATGACGAGTGGAGAGTCAGGCTCGGCACGCTTCTCCGGGGGCACGTCTTTTTTCAGAACTTCCTGAAGGTCCTCGGCGGAAGGCCCATGGAATATTCCGACCTGCTGGGAAGGCTTGTAAAAGTGGCTCCCCGGCTGGGAGAACGGGAAGACTCCTACGGTTCCCTCGTTCTTGACAGCCTGGTTTCCCTCGTGAGCCATGCGAGAAAACGTGAGGGGGAGAGGCTCCGCCCGCTGGTCACGGTCCAGGTGCAGGGATGGCTTCGGGAGATGCGCCGCATGGTGGCGTCGGTCCCATTAAGGGAAAGCCGCCCTGAACTGTTCTTCTCCGACGACCTGAAGGCGGACCGGCTCAGCCGCACCCTTCCGGTGATCCACTGCAGGGACTGCGGGGCCATGGGCTGGACCTCCTCCGAAGACCGGGACGGTTCGGTGGAGATACGGGACCTCAAGTCCTTCTACAGCGGCTTTTTCAGCAAAAGCCAGAAGATACGGTACCTTTTCCCGGGCGAGGCCGGAGGGGAACACCGGGGCCTGGCGGGGAAGACAAGAAAGCTCTGCCCGTCATGCATGACCCTTTCGGACGTGAGGGACGGCGGTCCCTGCCCCCTCTGCGGGGAAGCGGGCCTTGTGCCCGTGTTCGTCCCCGACTCGCAGTACCAGAAGACCCTGAAGGACGGTACGGTGAAGGTCCTCTCCACCAACGACTGCCCCTTCTGCGGCTCGTCCAGGGGGCTTACCATATTCGGCGCCCGGAGCACCACCCTGTCGAGCGTGATGATCTCCCAGACCATGACCTCCCGGGGAAACGACGACAAGAAGATGCTGGCCTTTTCCGACTCGGTGCAGGACGCCGCCCATCACGCCGGGTTCTTCGGGGCGAGGACCTACAGGTTTACCCTGCGCACCGCCATGGCCAAGTACATCGCCGACGGCGGAGAGGGGAAAACGCTCCCGGAATTTGCCGCCGGGCTTCCCCGGTACTGGTCTTCCAAACTGGACGGCGGGGAGTATGTCTCGACGTTTATCGCCCCGGACCAGGCATGGAGAAGGGAATTCGCCAGGCTGAAAGAGACCGGCACCCTGCCCGGCGGAGATTTCCTGGAAAGCCTGTCGAAACGCCTCGGGTGGGAGGCCTTCACCGAGTTCGGCCTGAACAGCCACATCGGGAGGACCCTGGAGAAATCGGGAGTGGCCGTAGCCTCCCCTGATCCGGCGTTTTTCGCCCACTCGGCCGCCCTCGTCCTTGAGGCGCTGAGAAACGAGCTTCCCGGGATGGCGCCGCCGGAGGAGCGGGAGGTGTCGTTCTTCCTTTCCGGGCTGGTCCAGAGGATGAAGACGAAGGGAGCGCTCTATCACCCGGAACTGGAGGAATACATCCGCCGCGGAGGAGAGGGCTATCTCATATCGAAGGAGCGGAAGCCCTGGATGCCCTCCTACGGGAAGCGGACGAGGCGGCCCCTCTTCCTTTCAACTTCCGACGAGGGCGATTTTGACCGCCTTTCCTTTACGGCGGGGAGGAACTGGTACTGCCAGTGGATGACGAAATGCTTCGGAGAGAACAATCCCCTGATCCTTACCATGGCCGCCGATTTCTGGAGGACGGTCCTGGGCGTCCTGTCGTCGGAGCCTTCCGGAATGCTGCGGAAGCTGACCTGCGTTAAAAAAAGGAATGAAGACCCTGTCTGGGCGCTGGAACCCTCATCGCTCCGGGTGACCTGCAGCGTGGCGGAGTTCCGCTGCTCGAGGTGCGGCGCTTCATTCTTCGCTGACGCCAACGGAGCGGAGGTCTGGAACGGTCTTCCGTGTCCCGGGGATTCCTGCGACGGAAGGCTTGAGCAAATGCCTGCCTCCAGGAATTACTACGGCAGGCTGTACCGCACGGGAGACTTGTGCCGCCTGTTTCCGGCGGAGCATACGGGGATGCTGCCCAAGGGCGAACGGTCCCTTCTTGAGGCGGCGTTCAAGAAAAGGGCCGGGCGGAAGCCGTGGGATCCGAACCTTCTGTCCTGCACGCCGACCCTTGAGATGGGAATCGACATCGGTGATCTTTCAACGCTGATGCTGTGCTCCGTTCCTCCTGACACGGCCTCGTTCCGCCAGAGGGTGGGCAGGGCCGGCCGGAGGGACGGGAATTCCCTATCCTTTACTGTTGCCAACGGCCGCCCCCATGACCTGTATTTCTTCGGCGAGCCCCTCGAGATGATCGTGGGCGACGTGGAGCCCCCCGGAGTTTTCCTGGGAGCCTCAGCCGTCCTCGAGCGGCAGTTCGCGGCGTTCTGCCTCGATTGCTGGGTCAGGGAGGGAACCACGGTGAAGGACCTTCCGGAAAAAACGTCCACGGTTCTCAACCAGCTCGACGGGAAGGAAAAGAACGGCTTCCCCTACAGTTTCCTGAACTTTGTCGACAGGGAGCGGACAGCCCTCCTGGACCGTTTCTTCGCCCTTTTCGGGGGGGAGATTTCAGACGACGTGAAGGAACATATCGAACATTTCGCGTCCTCTTCGGAGGAAGGGATCGCCTTACGGCTGCTGGACGGGCTGCGGAGGATGCAGAAGCAGAGGGCCTCCCTGCAGCACAAGGCGAAGGCGCTGAGGAAGGCCCTGGGGAAGCTGAAGGAAGACCCGGCCGCGAAGAAGGAGGAAATCGAGGCGCTCTCCAGAGAAAAGCGCGCCCTGGAACGGCTCTTCCGGGACATCGGCGAACTGCCCCTGTTCAACCTGCTCACGGACGAGGGCCTGATCCCGAACTACGCGTTTCCCGAGAGCGGCGTGGTGCTCCGGTCCGTCATTTACAGGAAACTGGATGACGGAAGAGTGGAGAGCGATATTTTCAAGTATGAGCGGGCGGCCGGAAGCGCCCTGCGGGAACTGGCGCCGGCAAGCTCTTTTTACGCCGGGGGCCGCAAGGTGAAGATCGAGCAGGTGGATATGTCCCTTTCCGAAGTGGAGGAGTGGCGTTTCTGCAACGTCTGTTCCTACATGGAGCGGGTCAGCCCTGCGGAAAAGGCGGGAAAGTGCCCCCGGTGCGGCAGTTCTGGATTCGGCGACCTGGGCCAGAAGAGAAAGCTTCTTCGGATGAAGCAGGTGTATGCCTACGGAGACGATAAAAGCACCCTGATCGCCGACGACAGCGACGACCGGGAGACCGTCTTCTACGTGGACCAGACGCTGGTGAATTTCGACGAAAAAGACGTGACGAAAGCGTGGCGGTCAGAGGACACGGGAACGCCCTTCGGCTTCGAGTTCATTTCGAGGGCCGTTTTCCGGGAAGTCAACTTCGGGATGGACGATGATTACGGAGAGCGGGTCAGCATCGACGGGAAAGAGCTTCCGAGAAAGGGGTTCCTCATCTGCAGGCACTGCGGGAGGCTGCAGCCTGAAAACGGCGAGCAGAAGCATACCTCCATCTGCCCGGCCCGGAACAAGGAATCGGAGGCCAACCTCGTGGACTGCGTGTACCTGTACAGGGAACTCCAGTCCGAGGCGCTGAGGATCCTTCTTCCCATTTCGTCCACCACGGCAGGCGAGCAGGATGTCCGTTCATTTACAGCGGCCCTTCAGCTCGGCTTCAAAAAGTATTTCCGGGGCGGTACGGATCATCTCCGGTGCACTCTCTACCAGGAGCCTGTGAGCGGCTCCGAGCTGCGGCGTACCTACCTTCTTGTCTACGATACGGTCCCGGGAGGCACGGGGTACCTGAAACAGCTCGCCCTCGACAGCGGGGAATTGATGAGCGTGCTTCAGAAGACCCTGGACGTGCTGATTTCCTGTTCCTGCGCAAAGGACCCCGAACGGGACGGATGCTACAGGTGCATATACGCCTACGGGGCGAGCTTCTACATGAAGGACGTCTCCCGGCGCCGTGCCGTGGAGATGATTTCGTCAGCCCTGGAACACCGGGATTCCATGCTCGAGACCGATACGGTGAGCCATATCGAGGTGAACGCCTCCTTCGACAGCGAACTGGAGGCCCTTTTCGTGGAGGCCCTGCGCCGGGCGGTGCGGAATGTTCCTGACGGGGAAATGTTCAAGCAGGTCATCAACGGAAAATCGGGCTATTTTATCCGCCGGGGCGGTTCCTCATGGTATCTGGAACCCCAGGTATATCTTGGGAAGGAAGACGGAGTTCCGGTGGCTTCCAAGGCTGACTTCGTCTTCTGGCCCGCGCGGTCGAAGGAAAACGTGAAGCCGGTAGTTGTGTTCACCGACGGGTACGCTTTCCACCGAAGCAGCCTCGGGCCGGACACTGCCAAGCGGACTGCAATCCTGAGGTCGGGCCGATTCCAGGTGTGGTCCATTACGTGGAAAGATGTCCACGGGTTTCCGGGCAATACATCAAAACCTGTGAAAGATCCCTTTTATACTGTCTCTTCCCGTGCTTCAAGGATGATGATGTCGAATATAGAGGCCCTGGACGGGCATGGACCGGCCTTTTTCGCGAAAGCCCATGAAAAGGATGTTCTGTCCCTGTTTCTGCAATCCCTTTTCTTTCCGGGAGAGGCGTCCATGGACAAATGGCGGAAATACGCCCGCTACCGGGCAATGATGCTGTTGTCCCCCGACAGCCTTGCGGCCCAGGTGGGTTCAGCGGGGCACAGGGAGGCGCTGCGGTCGTCTTTCAGGTCATACCTCCCTGAATGGGCAGCGGAGATGCTGCTGGAGGAAGGGCGCGTCCCGTCGGTGGCGGATCAGGGCGCTTCCAGGTTCTGCTATTCCATCGACGTCCCGGGGTTGGGGAAGGACAGGGAGGATTCCCTCCGGCTCGCCCTTTTCCTGGACGACAGGGACGAAATGGAAGAACCGGACTGGCGGGCCTTTCTCAGGGCCATGAACATCTTCCAGTTCATCGAGGGGGTGTCGTTCTTCACTTCCTCCGGTGTTGAATCGGGCGAATACGGAATGCTGAAGCCTGTCGGGGAAACGTCAGCCGTTCCCGGCAGGACCTTGGCTGGGGCCCAGGAGGATGACCGCCTCTGGAAGGAGGCTTTGGACCTCCTTCTCGACCCCGATGGACTCGAGAGTGTTTTCGCTCAACTGCAGGAGAGAAAATGGCCTGCGCCGGTGGTGGGATACGATTTCCCCGGGGATGGCGGAACAGTGCTTGCCCAGGCCGAGGTCGCATGGCCGATGAAGAAAATCGCCCTTTTATCCAAATACGGCATGGAGGATGCTTCCGCGTTTGATTCGGCCGGATGGAGGGTTCTTCCTCTTGACGACATCAGGAACGGAAAGGCATCCGCTCTCTTTTCGACGGAGAGCCAGGAGAAGGAGGCTGAACAACTGTGAGTCTTGCTCCCCAGGTAGCCATTTCATCCGATTTCCTTTCGGCTTTTGCGGGAATTCCACGCAAGCAGCAGGGGAAGATAATGGATTTCGTGAGCCGTTTCAGGAGCCACCCCGATTCTCCGGGGATCAACTTTGAAAAGATACGGGATGCCAGGGACGGAAACCTGAGGTCGGTCCGGATCGACGACACCTACAGGGGGATCGTCCTTCACCCGCCTTCGGGGAACCTGTATGTCCTCCTCTGGGTGGACCATCACGACGATGCCTATTCGTGGGCCAGGAACAGGAAATGTTCAGTGCATCCCGAGACCGGGAGCCTCCAGGTTTTCGAGGTTCAGGAAGCGGTTCTTGAGGCTGACCGGGCACAAGAAGAAATTCCTTTCCTGTTCAAAGACATCAAGGAGAAATACCTGCTCAGGATGGGCATTCCCGAGGAGGTGATCCCTGCCGTCAAGGCTCTCAGGTCCGAAGAGGAGCTGGACCGGCTGGTGGAAAGCCTTCCCCGGGAGGCGGGAGACGCCCTCTCCCTGCTGAATCTCGGGTTTTCCCCAGATGAAATAATTCAGGATCTCGAACTGAAAAAACCGGATACAAAAGTGGACACGGAAGATTTTGTAAAAGCACTCCAGACCGACGAGGCACGGAGCAGATTCTTCGTCGCCGAGGACGACCTGGAGCTTCAGGCGATCCTCCAGGCCCCTCTGGAAAGATGGAGGGTGTTCCTCCATCCCTCCCAGAGAAAGATCGTGGAAAAGGAATGGAACGGGCCCGTGCGTGTGCTTGGAGGCGCCGGCACGGGGAAAACCGTCGCGGCGATCCACCGGGCCCGCTGGCTTGTTCAGTCGGTTCTGAAGGATCCCAACGAAAGGGTGCTTTTTACCACCTTCACAGTCAACCTTGCGGAGGATATCCGGTCGAACCTGGCGAAACTGTGCTCCGACGACGTGATGAAGCGCATTGAAGTCATCAACCTTGACCGTTGGGTGTTCCAGTTCCTGAAGGCCAGGGGATATGAACTGAAGCTTCTCTTAGACGACG